>SXGT01263630.1_pt1 | contig 19096 bp, 12 predicted proteins | sample 3176221 | NCBI WGS metagenome assembly SXGT01 (sample SAMN11356862, study PRJNA531348) | freshwater metagenome | isolation source: freshwater sample F1-120 | place: China: Fuxian Lake, Yuxi | collected 2017-12-25
GGCCTTATACGAGGCCGCCGCCGCCTTGTTTATCGCTAATTTGGTTGGCATAGACTTAAGCCTAGGGCAACAACTGATAGTCTTTGTCACCGCCATGATCGCAGCGATAGGCGCGCCTGGTATACCAAGTGCCGGCATGGTGACCATGGTCATGGTCTTGCAATCGGTGGGCTTGCCGGCTGAGGCGATTGCTATTTTATTGCCGATAGACCGCCTACTCGATACCTTGCGCACCACGGTTAATGTGGAAGGCGACATGATAGGCAGCTTGGTGGTGCAAAAATTAATGGCCAAACAGTCGGCCTAGGTCCGCTGGCTGGGGTCCTGCGTCTTACATTATTTGGCTGATTTTTGTATCACTTCGCCACCTTTTTCGATGTCTTTTCCCAGGCCTTGTACGGTATTGCATGCCGATAATGCCGTGCTGAGAAAAACAAAAAAAGTAGCCCTTGTCAGCTTGTTAAGTATGGTTGTGCTGGCCAGTCTAATCGAATGTGTTGTTAACAAAGTAGTGCCCTCAATCTGTCAAAATGAATCAATAGGCTTAATGAACTAAACCGTAAAGATTGTTTCCATAACTATTTCATGCGTGCAGCTTGCGAGCAGATGTTGCCTCACGATTGTGAAATTAATAAGATAATTTCGTGATGGTTTAGGGGGCCTTGGATTCTGACTAGTCAAAAAAATGACCGGCATGCTCTTGTATCATTACAACGCTATACTGCTCATGGGAAGAGTGGCTTAGCGTTAATAGGGCTGCTGAATTTTACGAGAGAGGATAACAATGGATTGGGCGTATTTATTTAAGATTGGCGTAGCCTTGTTTGCTATTGTGAATCCCATAGGCAGTGTGCCCATTTTCATCAGTGCTACGGATGGATGGGACCGCAAACAAAAGTTACGTACCGCTAATGTGGTGGCATTGACGGTCTTCTTGGTGCTGGCTGCGTCGGCCTTATTTGGTGAAGGCATATTGGCTTTTTTCAGCATCACCATCCCGTCTTTTCAGGTAGGTGGCGGTATATTAATTTTATTGATCGCCATTAATATGCTGCATGCCAAGCAGAGTCATTCCAAGCAAACCCCAGAGGAAGCCAAAACCATGGAAGAGCGCGACGTGATAGCCATCGTTCCACTCAGCATACCCTTGCTGGCTGGCCCGGGGGCGATTAGCAGCATGATCATTGCTGCCCATGATAGCCCGACCATGGCTGCTCAGATTTCACTGCTGATGCCCATTTTAGTGGTGGCTATACTGGTGTGGTTAAGCTTGCAGTTATCCAGTTATATCGCCGGCAAATTGGGCACCATAGGCATTAATATAGTGACCCGTTTAATGGGCTTGATACTGGCGGCGATGGCGGTAGAGTTCATAGCACATGGCTTGAGCGGTCTGTTTTCGGGCTTAGGTGGCTAGCTTCAGCTTAAATGGCTTAATTAACCTTAGACAAATACACGCTTCATTAAAAGTTTGATATATATCAAACTCACTTCTGGCTATTAATTCGATAATGACTGCCCGCGTGTCTTTACCATGCGCCGTATCCACTCTATCGAAAAGTTAAGCTCATGACTGATTTAGCTAAAATTTGGCGAATTTTCACATCGGCACCCCATCGTGTTTTCTTTTTTTTGGGAGCGCTGCAGTCCTTGCTAAGCGTATCTTGGTGGTTAATTGATTTGGCTGGGCGTCATGCCGGGTGGTATGCGCCTATTGCATGGACGATGTCACCGCTGGATGCGCATGCTTTTTTGATGACATACGGATTTTTCCCATGCTTTATTTTTGGTTTTTTAATGACCACCTTTCCGCGTTGGATGAATGGCGAAGAAGTGGCACGCAAAGCTTATTTACCAGCATTTTTATTGCTGGCTAGTGGGACGGTGTTGTTCTATTTAGGGTTGATGTTTAGCGTATTCATTTTAAAGCTAGCGTACTTATTATTTTTGGCAGGTTGGGGCTTGGGTTTATTGGGCCTGTTACGGGTTTATTTACGTGCAACGCATCCAGACAAACGCCATGCAACCATTACTTGGACAGTGTTAGGCCTAGGCTGGTTGTTGTTGCTGGGGTTTGTTAGCCAGCAAGCCAGCCTCATCGCCGTGGCTAAAGTGGGCGGGATCTGGTTGATTCTATTACCGGTATTTTTTGCAGTGAGTCACAGGATGATTCCATTCTTCTCAGCCAACGTCATCCCCAACTATAAAATTGTCCGGCCTAATTGGGTGTTGGCCTTGGTGCCTGGCTTTGCACTTGGGCACGGGGTATTTGAGTTAGCTGGCTGGCAGGCTTGGACTTGGTTGTTTGATTTGCCTATGGCTGTCAGCGCGCTGTACTTAACGCTTGCTTGGCGTCTGCGAGACAGTCTTGGCGTGCCCATACTGGCCATGCTGCATATTGGTTTTGCCTGGCTGGCATTGGCTTTAGGCTTGTATGCGATACAGAGTTTGGCTTTGTGTTTAAGCTACCCTTTGCTATTGGCTAAGGCGCCTTTGCATGCTTTGAGCATAGGCTATTTCACCTCAGTGTTAATGGCCATGGCCACGCGCGTTACGCTTGGCCATTCTGGGCGCATACTAAAAGCCGACCAATTAACGTGGGCGCTGTTCTTGGCCTTTCAATCGGTAAGCGTGCTGCGTATAGCCGCTGAGTTGCCCGGTTTGGACTTTTTAGGGCGTGCGCATTTTTATCTTGGCGCAGCCCTGATGTGGTTGCTTTGCTTTGGGATTTGGACTTGCAAATACATGCCGATTTATTGGCAAGATAGGACCAATTGATTGCCCGCTAGGGTTTAATTTATGGCTTGCTATGGCGGACTTAAACAAACAGCCGGATGGTATTGCATCATGATGAAGCGACGAATTCGCGACAAAATTATTGGCCTCTTGCTGCTGTATTTATTGGTAGCCTTATTGGCAATTGGCGCTACGTTAACCGCATCATGGCGCTTAGAGGGTGGCGCCGCGGCAATCAATGAAGCGGGCCGAGAACGCATGCGTTCTTACCGTATCGCTTATCTATTGGAGCAGCATATTGCCCAGCCCACAACGGCATTACGGCAATCGTTAGAACAAGAAATGGCTGCGTTCGAAGCGGGCTTGTCGGAGTTGGCTGCAGGCAATCCACAGCGGCCATTATTCTTGCCTAAAGATGCCGAGCTGCGTTCCCGAATGGCCCATTTAACCCTGTCCTGGCAGCGGCATATCAAACCGAAAATCACAACCATCCTTAATTCCACCCATAAAGCCGAGCAGCAAGTTGCTTTAAACACTTACCGTCCAATGTTGGAGCATTATGTGGTCGGCATCAATACCTTGGTCAGCTTGATTGAGCAAAACAACGCTAAATCGACTCTGTTCTTACGCAGTTTGCAGATTGCGCTCATGCTGTTGGCGTTACTGGGTACGGGTTTATTGGTGTATTTATTTAACCGCATGGTGGTGCATCCGGTCACGCAATTGCGTGAGAGCATGCTGCGCATGACTACCGGTGATTTTGCTGTGCGCTTGCCGGTTAATAGCCAAGATGAGCTTGGGGAATTGGCGCTGGGGTTTAATCGCATGGCCGATGAATTGCAGGATTTGTACGCCACTTTGGAGCAGCGGGTTGAAGAAAAAACCCGTAGCATAGAAGCCAAGAATCGCGAATTAGCCACCTTGGATAAAGAGATGGCCATATCTGAACAGCGTAATTTGTTGGCGCAAGAGTTGCACGACAGCATTGCCCAATCGTTGGCATTTTTGAATATCCAGGTGCAATTATTGCAGGAAGATTTTAAGCAGGCACGCCATCAAGAAGTGGAACAAGCTTTGCTTAAAATTCGCCAAGGGGTACAAGAAAGTTACGACGATGTGCGTGAGTTATTGGTGCATTTCCGTACGCGTATGCACTGCACGGATTTACTCACGGCCATCAGCGCTGCCTTGGAAAAATTGACTGAGCAAACTGGCATTAAAACCGAATTTAATGTCAGCGGACCGGTACCGGTGCTACCCGCCGAGCAAGTGTTGCAACTCATGCATATCGTCCAAGAAGCCCTATCCAATGTGCGTAAGCACGCGCAAGCGAGCTTGCTTAGCGTGGAATTGGATTGCGCCGAGCACGGCGAAATCCGTATTCGTGATAATGGCATAGGCTTTGATGTTAGCCGTGATGCCGGTGATAGCCATGTGGGTTTGCGTATTATGCGTGAGCGTGCGCAACGCATCGGCGCCCAATTAACTGTTGAGTCCAGGGCGGCAAACGGCACCCGGATCTGCCTTATGCTGCCGAAATAATGAACCGGAGGCCGAGCTTATGCACGATATACGCGTCTTGATTATTGATGACCACACCTTGTTTCGTAGCGGCATTAAATTACTGCTCGAGCGTCAAGCTGGCTTTGCCGTGGTGGGCGAAGCCGGTAGTGCTTTGGACGGGGTCAAGCGGGCAAAAAAATTAAAACCGGATGTGATTTTATTGGATTTGCACATGCCCGACATAGGGGGATTGCAAGTCATCGCGTTGTTACGCGAAGAAATGCCTACGGCGCAAATTATCATGCTGACTGTGTCAGAAGATGCCGAGGATTTGTTAGAGGCTTTGCGCGCAGGTGCGCGTGGGTATTTGTTAAAAAACATAGAAACCGATTTTTTATTGGATGCCATCCGTCGGGCAGCCAAAGCGGAATCGGTGATGTCGCCGCTGATGGCGAACAAATTAGCCGATGCTATTCGCCAGCCAGAAAAAGCAAGCAATGCGTCGGACAGCAGTTTGGAAAAATTGTCCCCGCGCGAGCGGGAAGTCATCACGATGTTGGCGCGTGGTGCCAGCAATAAAGAAATTGCCCGTAGCCTGGATTTGGTCGAATCCACCGTTAAAATTCATGTGCAGGGCATACTGCGTAAACTCAACTTATCTAGCCGTGTGCAAGCCGCGGTGTTTGCTGTTGAGCACGGTTTGACCAGTCAGCCGCATTAATTTCACTCGCGCTAGACCCCTACCTAAAAGAACTAGTCAGCAAGAGCAGACTAGTTCTTTTTCTTCATGCCATCACTACTTTTGATTGACGGCAATTTGATGTAAGTCAATCGAGCAACAAAGCCCGTCCGTAGAATCGTTTCTGTAATTGATCAGCAAATGGCTTGCTGACCTAGCAATCACTGCTAAAGGGGACGAATATGGCTACACAACAATATAAAGCATGGTCGGTCGTGGGAATGAGCACGCTGTCTTTTACTGTGTGTTTCATGATTTGGATGATGTTTGCCGTGATAGGCATCCCCATCAAAACCCTGTTGAACCTAAATGAAACTCAGTTTGGTATTTTGATCGCCATGCCAGTATTAACCGGCTCTTTAATTCGCTTGCCATTAGGTATGTGGACAGATCGTTTCGGTGGGCGGGTGGTGTTCTTTACTTTGATGTTGTCGACCGTGCTGCCGATTTATTTGATTTCTAAGTGCACCGAGTATTGGCAATTTCTTGTCACCGGTTTATTCGTAGGGGTTGCCGGTGGTTCCTTCACTGTTGGCATTGCCTATTGTGCACGTTGGTTTCCTAAGCATCAGCAAGGTTTGGCCATGGGGATTTTTGGCGCAGGGAATACCGGTGCTGCCGTAACCAAATTGGTGGCACCGCTTATTGTTGTTGCTTACGGCTGGGCCATGGTGCCGCAATTTTATGCCGGCTTAATGTTGCTGACGGCGGTGCTGTTTTGGCTATTTACCTATTCCGACCCGGCCCATAAAAACAGCAACACGGTCACCATGCGTGAGCAGTTGGCGGTCTTGAAAGACCATAAAGTGTGGAAGTACAGCCAGTATTACTCCATCGTGTTTGGCGGCTACGTGGCCTTGGCCTTGTGGATGACTAAGTACTACATCACTGAATACGGTTTTGATCTTAAGTCAGCGGCCTTGATGGCAGCGGCCTTTAGCATCCCTGGCGGCATATTGCGTGCGGTGGGCGGCTACTTTTCTGACAAATTCGGCGCCCACACTATCACTTGGTGGGTATTGTGGGTGTCATTACTTTGTTTGTTTTTCCTCTCTTACCCACAAACCAACATTTCCATACTGACCGTGAATGGTCCACAAACCTTTCATGTTGGCCTCAATGCCACACTCTTCACCATCATCATGTTCACCATGGGCATTGCTTTTGCCATAGGTAAGGCCTCGGTGTTTAAGTACATATCCGATGATTACCCACAAAACATAGGCGTGGTATCTGGCGTAGTCGGACTGGCAGGCGGCATGGGCGGTTTCTTAATGCCCATTATGTTTGGTGCTTTGGTGGACCTGACCGGGGTGCGTTCATCGGCCTTTATGTTGATGTTCGGCATCGTCTGGGTATCGCTGATTTGGATGTATTGGACAGAAGTGCGACCAGTCAAGATTGGTAGGCACCATGAGCGTCAAGCAAGAAAACAAATGGTATCAATCTAGGAGAGCGGCATGGCGACAAATATTGAAACATGGAACGTTGAAGACAACGCAGTTTGGGAATCCGGCGCTAAAAAAATTGCTTATCGCAACCTGTGGATTTCTGTACCGGCCTTGCTGTGCGGGTTTGCCGTGTGGTTGATGTGGGGCATCATTACCGTGCAAATGAGCAATTTGGGCTTTCCGTTTAGTAAAGACGAATTGTTTACCTTAACCGCCATTTCTGGCTTGGCTGGCGCCACCATGCGTATACCCGCTTCATTTTTTATACGCTTGGCCGGTGGCCGCAATACCATCTTTCTCACTACCGCCATGTTGATCAGTCCGGCTATCGGCACTGGCATAGTCTTGCAACACCCTGAGTGGCCGTTATGGTCTTTCCAGCTGATGGCGCTGTGGTCTGGGGTGGGTGGCGGTAATTTTGCTAGCTCCATGAGTAACATCAGCACATTTTTCCCTAAGCGTTTGCAAGGTACGGCCTTAGGTTTGAACGCCGGCTTGGGCAATTTTGGCGTGACCACCATGCAAATTCTCATCCCATTGATCATGACGGTGGGCGTGTTTGGTGCTTTAGCGGGCGATGCCACGGTGTTAGTAAAAGACAGCGGTTGGATCTTCGGAAAAATTCCTAGCGGCACGGCCACCTATATCCAAAATGCTGGTTTCGTTTGGTTATTTTTGTTATTGCCTTTGGCGGTGGCTTGCTACTTTGGTATGAATAATCTCTTACCCATTTCAGCCGATGCGCGTCACACCATTTTGTCTTTCGTGAAAATTATTTGGTTGTATACGCTGGCTTTCTTGCCGGCTGTGGCTGGTTTGTATTTGTATTTGCCCGCGCCAACCGGTCTAGGCATGCTTAACATGTGGTTGACCATGCCGTTGATTATTATTAGCACCTTGTTGGTTATGAAATTAGCGGCTTTTGGCAGCATGAAAGACAATATTGCCCGACAGTTTGCGATTTTTAACAACAAACACACTTGGTCGATGACGGCATTGTATTTGGTGACATTTGGTTCTTTCATTGGCTTTTCCATGGCCTTACCCTTATCCATCACGGTTATTTTTGGTGACAAACACCTGCTGGATGCGGCCACTGGCATTTGGACCCATGTTAAGAATCCGAATGCGCCGTCTGCCTTGACCTATGCTTGGATAGGCCCTTTTGTTGGGGCGCTGATTCGACCCGTAGGCGGTTGGATATCAGACAAGGTGGGTGGCTCCATCGTGACCCAAGTGATTTCTGCGGTGATGGTGTTGGCTTCTATCTACGCCGGCTACGTCATGATGCAGGCTTACCATTCGCCTACCCCAGAAGTCTACTTTAATGCCTTCTTGCTGACCTTTGTTGTGTTGTTTGCCGCTACCGGCATGGGCAATGGCTCAACGTTTAGAACGGTGGGGGTCATCTTTGATCGCGTGCAAGCCGGGCCAGTGTTGGGTTGGACCTCTGCAGTGGCGGCATACGGATCCTTCATCGCCCCGGAAGTCATTAAAGGGCAAATCAAAGCCGGCTCGCCAGAAATGGCCATGTATGGGTTTGCCGTGTTTTATGCGCTGTGCTTACTGCTTAACTGGTGGTTTTACTTACGCGCCAATTCAGAAATAAAAAATCCGTAATGAATGGCAACCGGCAAGCAAGGCTGGCCTGCCGGTTAAATTAATGATGATTGCCGCACGGCGGCTGTTGGGAGAGAAACATGAGTCACTTTTTGGATAGATTGAAATTTTTTGACAAAGTTAAAGCCACGTTTTCGAATGAACACGGCATAGTGACCAATGAAGACAGGCAGTGGGAGCAGGCTTACCGTCACCGTTGGCAACACGACAAAGTAGTGCGGTCTACTCACGGGGTCAATTGCACCGGTGGTTGCTCATGGAAAATCTTTGTTAAAAATGGCTTGGTGTCCTTTGAGATGCAGCAGACCGATTACCCACGCACACGGGACGATTTGCCTGATCATGAGCCGCGTGGTTGCCAGCGTGGTGCGTCATTTTCCTGGTATTTATACAGCCCGCATCGTATCAAACACCCTTTAATACGCGGACGCTTATTGGATTTGTATCGCCTCGAGCGCCTGGCCGGTAAAGACCCCGTCGAGGCTTGGGCGGCCATACAGGCCGATGCGGCTAAACGCAAAGCCTATACCGCGGTGCGAGGCCTAGGTGGATTTGTTCGGACATCTTGGGATGAAGTGAACGAAATCATCGCTGCCGCCAATGTCTACACCATTAAGAAATACGGTCCAGACCGTATCTTCGGTTTTTCTCCCATCCCTGCGATGTCCATGATTTCTTACGCCGCAGGCTCCCGATTCCTTTCCCTCATCGGTGCGGCCTGCGGATCTTTTTATGATTGGTATTGCGACTTGCCGGCGGCCAGTCCGCAAACTTGGGGTGAGCAGACTGACGTGCCGGAGGCGGCCGATTGGTATAACTCAACCTACATCATTATCACCGGGGCCAACTTGCCCATGACTCGTACGCCCGATGCCCATTTTGCCTCTGAGGTGCGTTATAAAGGGGCAAAAATTGTTGCCATGGCGCCGGATTACGCTGAGTTTTGTAAGTTCTCTGATTTATGGATGCCGATTAAACAAGGCACCGATTCTGCGGCATTTTTGGCCATGGGCCACGTGGCATTGAAAGAGTTTTACATTAATGCGCAAGACGCATATTTCCAAGAATACGCGCGTAAATACACCGACATGCCCATGCAGGTCATGTTGCGTAAACAAGGTGATGCCTACGTGTCGGATCGCTTCTTACGTGCTTCGGATTTCGATGGGGCCTTAGGTGAAAGCAATAACGCGGAATGGAAAACCATCGTATTTGACCGTAAGTCCTGCGCTTTTGTCGCACCCAATGGCAGCATAGGCTTCCGCTGGGGCGAGGAAGGGAAATGGAATTTACTCGAGCAAGCGGCGCAGCACGAGATTGCCGCTGAACTGTCCTGCTTAGACGACAGGGATGAAGTGGCATCGGTCGGTTTCCCGCATTTTACTGCGGGGGAATCCGCCTTGCTCTATCGCAATGTGCCGGTGCGTAAGGTGAAGTTGGCTAATGGCGAGACGGTCTTGGTGGCGACGGTATTTGATTTGCAGGTCGCGCAATACGGCATAGACCGTGGCTTAGGCGGTGACAATGTCGCCAGCAGCTATGCCGATGCCAATGTGGCCTACACGCCGGCTTGGGCTGAAAAAGTCACCGGTGTGAAAGCCGCTGACATCGAGCGTACTGGCCGTGAGTTTGCCTATAACGCGTCTAAAACCAAGGGTAAATCCATGGTCATCATGGGCGCGGCCATTAACCATTGGTATCACAACGATTTATCCTACCGCGCCATCATGAACTTGTTGCACATGTGCGGTTGCGTGGGACAAACCGGTGGTGGTTGGGCGCATTACGTAGGTCAAGAGAAATTGCGTCCGCAAGCCGGTTGGGCGCCGATTGCCTTTGCTTTGGATTGGATGCGCCCACCGCGCCACACCAACTCCACGTCTTATTGGTATTTCCATACCGACCAATGGCGTTATGAAACATTGAATGCTGACAGCTTGTTGTCGCCAGCCGGTAAGGGTAAAAACAAGGGCAATTCCATCGCCGATTACAACGTTAAAGCCGCGCGCATGGGTTGGTTGCCTTCCATGCCTAACTTTAACCGCAATCCGATTGAGCTGGCTGAGGAAGCCAAGCAAAGCGGTGCGAACGATGAAGCGGCGGTGGCCAAGTACATTGCCGGGCAATTGAAATCCGGTAAATTGGATGTGGCCTATGCCGATCCGGATAACCCGGTCAATTGGCCGCGTAACTTATTTGTCTGGCGGGCCAATTTGATAGGCACTTCGGCCAAGGGCCATGAATACTTTTTGAAACACTTATTGGGTGCGCAAAACGGCGTACTGCAAGAGTCTGGTGCCGGGCGGGCGAATAAAGAAGTGCAATGGCACGAGGACGCGCCCATAGGTAAATTGGATTTGATGGTGGACATCAATTTCCGCCTTAATTCTACTGGGGCCTATTCCGACATCATTTTACCTACCGCGACGTGGTACGAAAAAAATGATTTAAATACCACGGACATGCACCCTTTTATCCATCCTTTATCCGAAGCGGTGTCACCGGGCTGGGAATCCAAATCCGATTGGCAGATTTTCAAAACGCTGGCGAAAACTTTCTCTGGTCTAGCGGAAAAACATTTGGGTACCAAGCAAGAAGTGGTGGCCTTGCCCATGCAACACGATTCCGCGGCAGAATTGGCCCAGCCGTTTGGCGAAGTCAAAAACTGGAAAGAGGGCGATTGCGAACCCATACCCGGCAAAACCATGGCGATTATTAAGGTGGTGGAACGCGCGTATGCCGATACCTACCGAAAATTCATCGCGCTAGGACCTTTGATGACCAAGTTGGGCAACAACATCAAAGGCATCGATTGGAACACCGATCAAGAGTACGAGGAACTTAAGAAACACAACAGCACGGTCAAAGAACCGGGGGTTTCTTTTGGTATGCCATCCTTGTCTGAGGACATCGAGGTGTGTGATTCGGTGATGCGGATGGCGCCAGAAACCAACGGCGAAGTGGCGCATAAATCCTGGACCGCTTTGTCGAAAAAAACCGGCATAGACCACCACCATTTGTATGCCGGCCGTCACGAAGATAAGTTCACCTTTAAAGACATCCAAGCGCAACCACGCAAAATCATTACTGCGCCCACTTGGTCTGGCATTGAGTCCGAGCACGTGTCTTATACGGCGGGTTACACCAATATTCATGAGCATATTCCGTTTCGTACGCTAACGGGTAGAGCGCATTTTTATCAGGATCACGAATGGATGTTGGATTTTGGTGAAGGTTTCTGTACCTACAAACCCATGGTTGATTTGGGTGAATTAAATGCCTTGCCTAACAGCGTCACCAGCAAGCCGCATTTGGCATTGAATTGGATCACGCCGCATTCTAAATGGGGCATCCACTCTTCCTACCAAGATAATTTACGCATGCTGACTTTATTCCGTGGTGGCCCGTATGTGTGGCTGTCTGAAGACGATGCAAAATCGGTAGGCATAGCGGATAACGATTGGGTGGAAGCGGTCAATCATAATGGCGCGACCGTGGCGCGGGCGGTGGTTTCGCAACGCGTACCACGCGGCATGGCCATGATGTATCACGCGCAGGAAAAAAATGTCAACGTGCCCGGCTCGCCGTCTACCGGTAAACGCGGCGGTATTTTGAATTCGGTGACACGGGTCATCATGAAGCCGACCAATATGATAGGGGGGTATGCCCAGCTGTCTTATGGCTTTAATTACTTCGGTACGGTGGGATGCCAACGCGACACCATGGTGGCCTTACACAAAATAGCCGATAAAGACGTCGATTGGTTAGAACGGCCACTGAGCGACGAGCGCGAAGCGCAACTTAATCCCGTTGGCATTAGCGCCAAGTAAAAGGACACCAGGAGATTATTATGAAAGTACGTGCACAATTCGCCTTTGTCTTCAATCTAGATAAATGCATAGGCTGCCATACCTGTTCGGTTACATGCAAAAACGTTTGGACCAACCGCAAAGGCGTGGAATACGCTTGGTTTAATAATGTGGAATCCAAGCCTGGCGTGGGTTACCCGAAACAGTGGGAGAATCAAGAGGTATGGCAAGGCGGTTGGGAATTGAAAAATGGCAAGTTGGAACTTAAATCCGGTAGCCGTGGCAGTAAATTGCTCAATATTTTTGCCAACCCCGACATGCCTGAGATAGACGACTATTACGAGCCATTTACCTATAACTACGCGCATTTGCAAAATGCACCCTTGTCTGAAGCGACGCCGACCGCGCGACCCATCTCGCAAATCACCGGTAAATCCATGGAGAAGATTACTTGGGGGCCTAACTGGGAAGATGACTTAGCCGGTGAATTCCATAAGCGCAGCAAAGATAAAAACATGGATAGCATACAGAAGGAAATGTATGGCCAGTTTGAAAATACCTTCCACATGTATTTGCCACGCATTTGCAACCATTGCTTAAACGCGGCTTGCGTGGCGGCCTGCCCATCTGGGTCTATCTACAAGCGCGAAGAAGACGGTATCGTGTTAGTCGATCAAGATAAATGCCGCGGCTGGCGCATGTGCGTCAGCTCATGCCCTTATAAAAAAGTGTTCTACAACTGGGAGTCGGGCAAAGCCGAGAAATGCATAGGCTGCTACCCACGGGTGGAGTCGGGCATGCCCACGGTTTGTTCGGAATCCTGCGTGGGTCGCATACGCTACAACGGCATCATGTTGTACGACGCTGACCGCATTGAAGAATTGGCCAGCATGGAAGACACGCAAGACCTATACGAGGCACAGCGCCGTATATTCCTGGACCCAAACGATCCTGAGGTTATCAAAGCCGCTCGTCTAGAGGGCATTAATGAGGATTGGTTGGTGGCAGCACGCAACTCACCGATTTGGAAAATGGCCATGGATTGGAAGATTGCTTTCCCTATGCACCCTGAATTCCGTACCTTGCCCATGGTGTGGTACGTGCCACCTTTATCACCGGTGCAATCGCAAATTGATCAGGGCAATCTGCCGGTCGGTCCTGATGGGGCCATTCCCTTGGCTGGGTCCATGCGCTTGCCAGTGGAATACTTGGCAAATTTACTTACCGCAGGAAAAACCCAGCCCATAGAAAGTGCGCTGAACAAACTGATAGCCATGCGCAGCTACCAACGTTCTATCCACGTGGAAGGCCAAGTGGATACCAGGGCGATTGATGCCGCTGGCATCACCGAAGAGCAGGCTAAGGAAATGTACCGTTACCTTGCCATTGCCAATTACGAAGACCGCTTCGTCATCCCAACCGGCCATACCGAAGAAACCTTGGACGATTCCTTCGGTTTCCAAGGGCAAAACGGCTTTAACTTTGGTAACGACAGTTCACACGGCGTTTCAAAAATCACTTTATTTCCGCGCCGCCGTAAAGACACGGTAGAGCCAAAAGAGCTGGCGCCATCAAGTGACCATAATAGTTAAAATTCAAAGGAAAACAGCATGCAAATTTACAAATTATTATCGGCCCTACTGGATTACCCCGATCAGGATTTGCTAGCGCACTTGCCTGATTTGCAAGACTTCGTTGGGCAAAGTTCGGAGCTGGATCACGCCGAGCGCGAGGCCTTGCAGGGGTTTTTGCGGCATGTGCAACACCGTACGCTAACCAACCTGCAAACCGACTACGTGCTGACTTTTGATATGACCGCAGAACACAGTTTGCATCTCACCCACCATTTGTTTGGCGACGATAAAAACCGTGGCCCAGCTTTAATCGATTTGGGTGAATTGTATAAGGATTACGGCGTGGAAGTGGTGAGCAACGAGTTGCCCGATTACCTGCCCTTGATCTTGGAATTTGCCGCCTATTTGGATGACAACGAGGCCACGGTATTTTTATCCGATGCTAAAAAAGTCTTGGCGGTATTGACGGATAACTTGCAAAAAGCCAACAGCCCCTATGCTGCGCTGTTGTCGATTATAGACAACCGGGCCACGCTAACTAAATTGGCTGCATAACGGCCTTTGAGGAGAACAACATGAATTTACACAATTTTATTTACGGCGTGTACCCATATATTGCCCTGACGGTTTTTTTACTGGGCAGTTTGCAGCGCTTTGACCGCGAGCAATACACGTGGAAGAGTGATTCCAGCCAGCTCTTGTCCAAAGCCAATATGCGTTTAGGTAGCAACTTATTTCATGTTGGCATACTGGCTATTTTTGCCGGCCATGCCGTCGGATTGTTAACCCCGCACGCTGTGTTTACCGGGTTGGGTGTCAGCGACATGACGCATCAAATGGTGGCCATTTGGGCGGGTTCTGTTTTTGGCGGCATGTGTTTGCTTGGCGGCAGCATTTTATGGCTACGCCGTATGTTTAACGCCCGTGTGTCGGCCGCCAGTCGTGGCTCGGATAAATTCATCCTAACTTGGTTGCTGATCACCTTGCTGCTCGGTTTGTCTACCATACCGGTGTCCATAGGCCACGCTAACCACGGCAACCCTAGCGTCATGATCGCCCTAGCCGACTGGGTGCAAAGCATCGTCTATTTGCACCCTAATCCTAGCTTGCTAGCTGGCGTGGATACGGTGTTTAAAATCCATTTATTCTTTGGCATGACGGTGTTCTTGGTGTTCCCGTTCACCCGTATGGTGCACGTCTGGAGCGCGCCATTTGGCTATGTTAACCGCCCCTATCAAATCGTCCGCAGCAAACGCAAACTTTAGAAAACGAGGAAATAGCATGACCCATTTACTTAACTTACGGCCATTGGCCGCCGCTTGTTTACTGGCGATGAGTTGGCCGGTTATGGCCGATGAGGCGGCCCCTGCACCAGTTAATTTGCTCGAGGCGATACAGCAAGGTAAGCCCATGACCAATTTCCGCTTGCGCTACGAGCACGTCGATCAAACAGCCACGGCTTTAACCAATAAAGCCCATGCCTTTACCTTACGCAGTTTAATCGGTTGGCAAACCGCTGCCTTGCATAACTTTAGTTTGGCCGCGCAGTTGACCGACGTGCATGAGTTCAACCACGACTTTAATGACAAACGGGACAATGTATCGGAGCCAGGTAAAATCAGCTACCCAAATGTCGTCGATCCTAGCCATACCGGTATTAATCAGCTGTACGTGGATTGGACAGGCGTAAAAAACACCAAGTTGCGTTTAGGTCGCCAACAATTGAATTTAGACAACGTGCGCTTTATCGGCGACATCGGTTTTAGGCAAAACATGCAGGTGTTTGATGGCGTTTCTTTGTTAAATAAAAGCTTGCCAAACACGGAATTGTTTGCCGCCCATTTTGATAAGGTGCGGCAAGTTAATACGGCAAAACGCAGCGGTAACATAGAGCTGGTCAATGCTAAGTACCGCCTGACCCCTAGCACCAATTTGATCGCCTACGGCTATTTGGTAGACGTGGCTGACTTGAGCCAAAATAACGGCGATGCCACTGTCACGTCGGCGACCGTCGCCCAGGCTGGCAATGGTTTGGGCACAAGCGGCGATGCCAGTAATAAAACCTTGGGTTTGCGCTTAGACGGATTAGCGAAAATCAACCAAGATTGGAAAGTGCTGTACACCGCCGAATACGCCAAACAAGACGACTACCGTGGCGGCAGCAGCCTAATCGATGCCCATTATTATAAATTGGGCGGCGGCGTGGCTTACAGTACTTGGTCGGTACGGCTTGATCAAGAAATGCTGTCTAGCAATGGTGGACGCTATGCCTTTCAAACGCCCTTAGGCACCAACCATTTATTCCAAGGCTGGGCGGACGTGTTTTTGGTGACGCCAAGGCAAGGCATCAAAGACACCTTCGTTAGCGTGGCCGGCAACATAGAAAAGCTTAAACTGTATGCCGAGTACCACGTGATTGAATCGGACAAGCCGTTTGATACACTCTCCGGCGGTTTTGGCGATAAATACGGCCGCGAGTTTGATGCCAGCCTCAGTTACCCGGTGAACGCTAAATTGAATGCCAAATTGGAATACGCTAAATTCAGCGAGTCCGATGTTTACGGCGCCACCGCAGGGGCCCCAGTGACTAAAGGCGACAAAGAAATTATTTGGCTTACGGCCTTGTACACCTTTTAATTTTTCATGCAAGCTTATGCACCAGTCCAGAATAGTCTGGTAGACCGCTTTGGTCGCCAGGTGAATTATTTGCGCCTATCCATCACCGATAGGTGCGATTTTCGCTGCGTCTATTGCATGAATGACAACCCGACTTTCTTAGCCCGTGAGGACGTTTTATCCTTAGAAGAATACGCGCGTTTGGTTAAGGTGTTTGTCGAACTGGGGGTGGCTAAAGTTCGCATCACCGGTGGCGAACCGCTGGTACGCAAAAATGCCATGCGCTTATTTGAGGCCTTAGGCCAATTGCCCGGCTTAAATGAGTTAGTGCTCACTACCAATGGATCGCAATTAGAGCAACATGCTAAGGCATTAAAACAAGCTGGAGTAATACGTATCAACATCAGTTTGGACAGCTTGGATGCGACGCGTTTTCGGCGCATTACCCGAGTGGGGGATTTGGCTAAAGTGTTGCGCGGCATTGCGGCGGCCAAGCAAGCCGGCTTTGCCAACATCAAGCTCAACAGCTTGCTCATGCGTGGCATAAATGACGATGAGGCTGTAGATTTAGCGGCCTTTGCCATTGCCAACGAGTTGGATATTTCTTTTATCGAAGAGATGCCACTGGGTGCCATGCCACACGCTAGGCAAGACAGTTATGTCAGTAACGATCAAACACTGGGCGTGCTGCGGGCACGCTACGATTTAATCGCCAGCACAGCCAACACGGGTGGGCCGGCACGCTATTGGCAAGTGCCTAACAAAAAAAGCAAAATTGGTTTCATTTCCCCGCACAGCCACAACTTCTGCGAGGCATGCAATCGGCTACGCATAAGCTGTCAGGGTGAGTTGCACCTGTGCTTAGGTCAAGAGCAGTCTGTGGATTTAAGGCCGCTATTAAGGGGCTACCCAGAGGACGATGGGCCACTTAAGCAAGCCATCCTAGCCAGCATGCAGCTTAAGCCTAAAGGCCACGATTTTGATATTAGCCGTGCCAGTCCAGCGGTAATACGCTTTATGTCACACACCGGTGGTTGATAGCCTAGCCTGCGGGGGAGTTGGTCGCCTGCCAAATGCGGAACCTGCCCACGCCGCCGGCTACCATGGAATAAGCGGCAGGCACCACTACTAGCGTAAGCAAGGTGGACGAGATCATGCCACCGATAATGGCTACCGACAGAGGTTTATTGGTTTCAGAGCCGGCACCTAGGCCTAATGCCGCTGGCAATAGTGCCAAGATGATGGTCAGCGAGGTCATCAGCACAGGTCGCAAGCGTATCGGGCACGCTTCCTTGAGCGCGTCATTCACATTGGCGCCTTTTTCCACCAGTTGATTGGTTAAATCCACCAGTAGAATCGAGTTTTTGGCCACCAAGCCTATCAGTAATACCAGCCCTATCATGGAGTAAATGTTAAGCGTGTCGCCAGTAACGAGCAGCGCGATGAGGCCGCCTATGATGGCCAAGGGTTGCGCTAACATGATGATGAAGGGCTGCACAAAGGAATTGAATTGGCTGGCCAATACCATGTAGAGCAAGATAAAAGCCAGGGAGAAAACAAACTTCATGTTCTTCATGGTTTTGCCAAACTCCTCGGCTTGGCCAGTGAATTTTAATTTGTAATCGGCTGGCACCAATTGCGCAGCGGTGGCTTTGACTATATTGACCGCGTCACCCAGTGCGGTATTCGGGTTGGCGTAAAAGTTAACCGCGTACTGCAAATCGTAGCGACCGATGACGGCGGCCCCCAACTCTTTGTTGAAGCTGGCCACGGCATCCAAGCGCACCAATTCACCACTGCTGCTGCGTAAATAGATTTTGTTTAAGTCCACGGTGTTATGCAAGGCTTCTTCACCGGCTTTCAGGCGGATGTCATAACGCTGCCCATCACTGTTGGCCTCGTTGTATTTAGCGACATTGATGCCACCGGCATACAAGGATACCGCTGTGGCAATGTCATTGGCACTTAAGCCCAATGCGGCGGCACGGGCCCGGTCTATGTCCACTTTGACTTGCGGCAAATCCAATTGCACGTCCAGGTCGACTTTGCCTATGTCGCCATTGCTGCTTAGCGTTTGCTGAAAACCCTGGGCAATGCGGCCTATTTCTTGCAAGTTGGCGCCGGTGATGTTGAACTGCAATTTTTCCGAACGCTGGCCACGTGCGATTGAAGCCGGTGATGGAATGGCGCGCACGCCTGGGATAGTATTTAATTCTTTTTTCAGTTCTTTAATTAAAGTCTGTTGGCTTTTTTGCCGCAGTTCTTTGGCTTTTAAACGCACGTTGACGTTGCCTTGATTAACTTGCCCGCGCGAGCCTGAACCTATGGTGGCAAAGTAGCTGGCCACTTCTTCTGGGTGCCTAGCGATGGTGGCCTCCACCAGTTTTAAACGGGAATCGGTGTAAGCCAAACTCGACCCCAATGGCGTTTTAACCATGATGCTAAAGCCACCTTCATCGGCCTCGGGCACGAAGTCTTTTTCCACGTACTTAAGTGATAAATAGCCGGATAAGACGACAAAAATTAACGTGAAAAGCAAGACTCTGCCTCGGTGTTTAAGCGCACTGTTTAAGATGGCTCGGTAGGCATTTTCTAGCTGAGTTAAAGCGCGGCCTATGGCTAAATAAATAGGCGTTTCGTTGACCCCTACTTTGAGGTAACGCGAGCACAGCATAGGGGTGAGGGTTAGCGAAACAAACAATGAGACCAGCACGCCAAAGGTGACAACGACAGCAAAGGATTCAAAAAACATGCCTATGATGCCGTCCATAAAAATCACCGGAGCGAAGATGCACACCAATGAAGCCGAGGAGGCGAGCACAGCGAACACCACTTCGTTGCTGCCTAGAATGGTGGCTTTAGTGCGGAAAGCGGCCACCGCCAGTGGATTTTTCATGTCGGCCGCGTTGAGCTTATTGCCGGCTTCGCCGGACATGTGGCGCAAGATGCTCTCGCGCACAACGATGGCATCGTCCACCACCACGCCTATCAACAGCAGCAAGGCCAACAGCGTCATGCTGTTAAAGGTGTAGCCTGAAAAATACATCA
>SXGT01899748.1_pt1 | contig 19096 bp, 25 predicted proteins | sample 3176221 | NCBI WGS metagenome assembly SXGT01 (sample SAMN11356862, study PRJNA531348) | freshwater metagenome | isolation source: freshwater sample F1-120 | place: China: Fuxian Lake, Yuxi | collected 2017-12-25
AGCACCGCAGCGATCTGGCCCTGCGTCAGACCAGCCTCCAAACCACGCTCGATCACCCACCGCTCACCCTCGACCAGACGAGAACCAGGCATACCCACCTCCAGTAGTCACATCGTCTTGCAACTACCGGTTGAGACCACCGTCGCTCTTCGGATCATCGCCTTCTCATTCTTTGGTCTCGCAGTCTTTGTCAGTCTCGATGCCATCTCGAGCCTGCTCCAAGGGCATTCAGCTGAGCACTCCACCGTGGGCATCATCTTGGCGGCAGTCAGTCTCTTGATCATGCCGGCCGTCTCGCTCATCCAGCGACGAACTGGGCAACAGCTCGGCTCACACTCAGCGGTCGCAGATTCGAAGCAGACGCTCCTCTGCACATACATGTCAGCCGTGCTACTTCTCGGCCTTCTTGCTAACAGCGCACTTGGCTGGTGGTGGGCAGATCCGGTCGCTGCACTCGTCATCGCAGCGCTCGCGGTTCGCGAAGGGATCAACGCTTGGAACGGAGATGCCTGCTGCTCGGCCGAGGCGTTGTTTGAAGATTCTCACGACGATCATGAGCACGAGAAGCCGGCCTCGAATGGCTGCGGACCCAACTGCGCCTGCTAACTGAGGGCTCTTCACCCTAAACCTGATCGTTGCCCCCGAAGGCACGATCATGGCCATCAACTCATAGGAAGCACCTTGAAGAAACTGACCGGTCAAAGCAAGGTCGCTGCCGGCTTTGCAGTCGTGGCAATCATCCTGTTCGCAGTTCTCGTTGCCTCCTCAATCATCGACCAGCGATCCTCGCGCAACCCAGCAGCTGAAGCATCGGTACTACGCGCTGATAGTCACCGCCTCAGCTCGCCTGTTGATGGGAAGGTGACGCTTGTCGAGTTCCTCGACTTTGAGTGTGAAGCCTGCGGGGCTGCATACCCGTTCGTCGAGCAGTTGCGCGAGAAGTACAGCGACCGAGTCACGTTCGTTGTGCGGTACTTCCCACTACCGGGTCATCGGAACGCAAAGAACGCTGCGCATGCGGTCGAAGCCGCGGCCCGGCAAGGCGAGTTTGAGGCCATGTATGAGCGAATGTTCGAGACACAAAGCGAGTGGGGCGAGGCCCAGGACTCGAAGGCGTCACTCTTCCGGTCCTATGCTGCAGATTTGGGCCTCAACATGGAACGCTTCAATGCGGATGTCGCAAGTGCATCCGTTGCATCGCGGGTACAGAAGGACCTAGACGACGGGCTGGCACTGGGCGTATCCGGGACGCCGACGTTCTACCTGAACGGTGAGCGACTTCAGCCCCAATCCACCGACGCGTTCATCCAAGCTATCGATGCCGCGCTGGCTGAATGAGCGCTCGCGCGCGGTTCCTTCGCTCCACGTAGCTAAATTGTCACGGTCGCATTCAGCTTCTCCATGAGCGCCGCAAACTGCTTCACTGTCCTTGCCTTGACTCCAGCGAAGAACTCGTCTCGGTGGAGAGTGAGCGCATGTGCGGGAAGTGCGTGGTCGAACGATCCGCGCATCGAGGCGATCTTCTTGATGATCGGCTCATCTGTATTCGCCAGCTCGCTGGCCTTGAGGTTGTCGTCGAATGCCCAGTTGTAGAGCCGGACGTAGTCCGCGACGTCAAAGAGGTCCTCGATGTCGGCGTTCGTCGGCATCTTGTCGATATCCGAACACACGACAATGACACCCTCGTCGACACCGTTGTGGTCGGCAGCCTTCTTGACCCGCTGCAACTTCGCATTCGTTCGATCACCATCAATGAGGGCCGACACCGACAGCCTGCGGCCCAGCAGCGCGACGAAGGCGGGCATGTTGTCGATGCCGCCCACCGGAAGAATGGCCAGCCTGGGGTCGAGTCCCTTCGCATCATCCTGGGGGTGAAGTAGCAGGTACTCGGTCATCCGTTGCAGGAACACGAAGTCGCTACTCCCCTCTACGAGGAGATGCTGACCGGACCCGATGAACAGGTGCTGGCTCACGGAGTACCCGAGTGCCGATTCGACAGGAAGCAGCGTGGCCGCATCAGCGCTCAGGCTGATGGGCGTAACTACGACACCTTGGTCCGGGTCCTCTCGAGTTGCCCGGTCGTGGACGGCACGAAGCTTCTCGTACTTCGTTGGATCCACCATGTGCTGCGAGTGCGTGGTGTACAGGGTCTGCTTCGAAGCGCCGAGCTCCTCGAAGATGAAGCGAACAAAGTCGCGCTGTGCGTCTCCGTGAAGACTCGTGCCAGGCTCATCGAGCAGAACGATGATCGACTCGTCCGAGTCTTGATATTCGCTGAACGCCGCGAAGAAGGAGAAGAACCATTGGAATCCCGTTGATCGGGTGTTGAAGTTCGTCTCGACGTCACCGTGACGGCCGTCGCGAAGTTCAATCTTGAGGAACCGGTTAGCGACCTCATTGCCCAGTCGATCACTTCGGATGACCACGTTGTCGGTGTCGAACACGACGGCAAGGTCGGGATTCTGCCGCCAGTACTCGAAGACGCGACGAGATAGGTCACTACTCGCCGCTTGGAGCTCGGCCTTGCGGCTGACGTACTCGTCATCCAGGAAGTCGGCAGGCGTCTCACCGGCGTGAGCCAGAAGGGCCATGACCGTTCGCTCAGGAGAAGAGAGGTCCTCTCCTTCCTCGACCTTCTGCGCCAGATCGTTGAGGTTCGTCTCTCCGGGAAGAGTGTCGTAGTTCGAGAAGTAGAAGAACTTCGGAAGACGCCCCCACAGTTCATTCGTGGCTTCCTGGGGTACATCGACGCCCCGAAACACCTTGTACTTAACGACCGCCGCAGCGAAGGCGGTCATGGCCTTGCCTCGAAGATCTTGGCCGTCAGCCTTCAGCTCCTTCGCGGCTGACTTTGCAGCAGCGGCAGCTGCGTCCAGGCTTGCCGACCCCTTGACCGTCACGGCGTCTTGATCATCAACCGAAGCGTCCAGCAATGCCGCCTCGATGAGTTCGGCCACTGGAACACGCAGATAGATCCTGCGCTCGTTCGCGTAGGTCCTTCCTGCGTAGACAATCGAAGATGCTGGCGGCCGTTGGCCGTAGTGCTCCTCAAGTGCGTCTCGGTCCGACTCGTCCAACGCAAACTCGGCACTGATAGGTCGGACCGCGTTCAGATCGTCGGACTTCCTGTCACGGATGAGGCGCCAGCGAGGGTACTCGGTCGTGACGTCGAACAGAGTGGATCCGTCGTTTGCAGGATTGAGCCGGTAGAGCGCCTGCAGGATCGTCGTCTTGCCGCCCTCGTTCTTGCCCACCAGACAGGTGACGTCATCTTCGATCTCGACGCGCTGTGACTCCACGATGTTTCTGAACTTCGTCACGGTGATCGACGTCAGTCTCATGTAGCCAGTCTCCAATCGAGCGCATGATCCGAGGCATTCACTCAGGATCGCTGGGGGCGAGCAACACGATGCCATACGGCGCCGACACGAAAGGGTTAGCCACGGCAACCCGATTCGAGGTCAGACAGGACGGTCGGCCTCAAACTGGCTGGACGAAAAGCGGACGGTGGAACTCAGGCTCACTGATGCGCGCGAACCTGTGCCAGCCGAGCCCCGCCCAGAACTCGTCGGCCTCCTCACTGAAAGCGACGAGCTGACGAGCAGGGAAGCGCGCAACGAGCGCTTCCACCGCTCGACGTCCGAAGCCCATGCGACGGTGCGTCTCTGCCACCTCGATGAGCTGGATCTCGAGAACGTCTCTCTCAATCCCGGTGGGCCGATACATGCCAAGCGCGACATCGGCATCGAGCTCTACACGCGCCACTTCAACAGACCCTGCCCAGAATCCGATGAACAACGTGTCTGCGCTCAGAACGATTCGCGGATCACTCCACCATCGTGATTCGAAGGCGTCATCTTGCTCGAACGGCTGCCACTCGTACGGATTGAGGTCACCCGGAAGGCTGGTCTCCACCAGCCGAAGTGATGACTGCTCCATCCCAACTCCCTAACGTTTATTGCCACTGCAGCCGGCTGCCATCAGGCAGGAGACGACCAACTGGAACTTCGAGTTGCTGCGCAATGCGAACAAGAACCTTCAGTGACGGATTCGAAGGTTGGTCTCGCTTCCACCAGCCGCGCTCGACCTGCTGGTAGTGCGTTCGGGTCATGCCAGCGGCGTGAGCCAGGTCCTCCTGCGTGAGGCCAGCCTGAATCCGATGCTTCTGGATGAGGACACCCATCTCACGCGCGTACGCCTCCCACGTCGTTGGAGGTCGTCCGGCCATGAATCAACCGTGGTCCGTCGGACCCATTCCGTCCGCACGATATATCTGGCATTGTTGATCTTGCCCGATATTTCTTGCCGACGAGATGGAAGGACTTCCTCATGAGTGGTGGTTCTTGGACGTTCGACGACCGCTACCCGACGATCACGCTGCGCGCGAGGATCGCTCAGCACGTTCGGAGCTGGTTCGGTCGCTGATCGAGCTCGGACTCTCGTGTTCTCCTGACTCGAGCGTCCATACCGCGGTGAATCCTGCCCGCGGCAGCAGCCATCCCGGGATGTCCACCTGGACAACCTTGGCAGCTGTTGTCGCGGGCATTCGCGCGATGCGGGGCTTGTGAATGCTGGTCACGAGGTCACTCACCGTGAGACGTGAGATGTCCGTGGCGGTGTAGTCGATGGTCATCGAGACGTCCTTCGCCGGCTGCGCCACCTCGAGGAACAGCTGGTGGTTCGACTTAGCAGCCACTGCGCGGTACACGTGACGAATGCGGACGGGACGGCCTTCTCGCACGAGGTCCTCCCCTAGCGTCACGCTGTAGGTCTGGCCGGTCCTTCGCTCTGACCGACGGATCTTTTGATCGATGCCGTCAATGCTGTAGCTGAGCAGTTCAAAGCACTCACGCTTCGAAGCATCGAAGCCAGGACGTGGGGTCATGAACCATGTCGAGGTTGCCGGCACATCGCGCGTGAGCTCGTAGAACTCATCCCGATCCGAAACGCAAGCGAAGCGTGCCACCGGATGACTCGGCACCACCGTGTACTCCCACGCGACTAGTACTTCAAAACGAGGAGCGCCCACGGCGCCCCTGTCCGCTGTCGCGGTAGAGAGTCGAACGTCCGCTTCCACTGCCGCCCAGCGTTCAGGAGCTCGCACTGCCTGGTCCCTGACGTCGGCGTAGATCTCGCGCGCGAACTGCTCGTCACCGAGGCGCAGCGACAAGGCATTGGTCGCGATCTGATCGAGCATGGCCGGCGTTGCCACACGCCGCAGGTCATCCGTCCCGACAGCAAAGCCGCGCACCACCGCATCCCGGAAAGCTGGTGCCGACTCAGACAAGAGACGGCGGATGCGCTCGTCTTCTCGGGCCTCACGGTCGCGACTATCCAGGAAGTCCCAAGCGATGCCGAAGATGCCGGCTGCCGCAAGCGTTCCGCCGATCTCACCAATCGGCCAGAGAGAGAAGGATGCAAGCGATTCGGTCGACGAGACGTACCTCGCTAGCGCAAGCAGTGCTACTCCGGTCGCGAACGAGACAGCGGCCAGCAGAGCGGTCTTGAGCTTGTAGATGCGGTTGAGGAATTCGTACTTCACTAGGTCTCATTGTGCGACCTGCCGCCTGGTTCGTGAAGGTGTGGAATTTACAACGGAGGAGCGTTACGTCGCTTTGGGCTTCCCCCGTATCCGGCAGATCGAGTTGATCCAAACTCCGCAAGGTCTTCACGTTCAGCGCGGCGCCTCTCGCGTTCCACGAGCATCGCCTTCTGCGCCACCGACCACCCTTCAGCGTCCGCATGCCAGTAGGCGAGTTGGTCTGCGCATCGCTGACATGCATCGGGATCACTGGGATCGAACGGGATCGGCGCGACTGACCGTATGCGTTTCCCACAAGCGCTGATCTCAGAGCTCCAAGAGTCTACGAATGTGGGCAGTTTCGGATGCAAGGGCGCCGCGATGGTTCTTCCACAGCTGATGCGCGTGTCCTCGTCGACGATCACAAGGTGCGCGACAGCGCCATCTGTTGGCAGCGCTCGCAGTTCACCGTCGGCGTTAGGCTGATCGATCAAATCGTCGTACCGGTCGAACCCAGCACGAGTCTTCAGATTGTCCATTCACTCATTCTGTCGCGCGAACCCGACGATCCGCTCAACCGTGGCCGTAACCTGAGCCCATGCCCCGCATGACGCGCTACAACTCGTCCGGCGAGGAGCTCAAGCCTGGGCTCCGACAGAAGCATCAATCAAACTTCACCTCGATCAAGTTCGACTACGTTGTCGTCCTTGACTCTGAGTCTCCGGACGTGTGGCACGGCGAGGCGATGTTCGCGGATCACGTAATTGTTCGAACGGGCGGATTCCCGAACGAGACGATGGCTGGCGTCGCCGCGGAGAATGCGCTCAAGGCTCACCTAGTTAAATTGCTGGCCGCCAACTCCGAGTAAGAATTCACAGTGCGAATGGTCGCCCGCGGACGCCACTCCGCGCCCGCCGCTGGCTAGTGCGGGCCCTCCACGGTCGAGCTACCTCGGGCGCGACCGCCTCCGATTGCAGTACAAATCGAGGCTACCTTGTCGGGCCGATGCAGCTTTTCGCCGATCTTTCGACAGTAGCGAAGCTAAAGGTTCCTACTTCACCCTCGCGTCGAAGTACAAGTAGTTCAGGTTGACATTGTTATCGCACTGTTCTCCGGGCCTGTAACCATAGACGTCCTTCAGGACCAAGCCCCCTTGAGTGAGGCCGTCTTCCATCTTGCTAGTCGTGAACTTGCACGATGGCGGCTGCGCCTCCACGAGCCTTGTCGAGCCTGGCACGTAGGTCATCTGTCCGCCGACACCGCCGGAGTAGTTGACCAACGTCTCGCCGACAGCAGCAGGCGTACCTCCGGGGTCGCTCACAGACGCCGACGCCTTCGTGAAGCCGTTGCTACTATCGTCAAACTGCACGCGGACGAGCGGGTCTCGAGGCTTTGTGCTGCCCCCGTAGTCCCGAACCAAGAGTCGAAACCTGATCCTGGCCCCTCGTTCGACTGCCCCAGTTCTTCGATAGTTCTGCGAGCCTACCGGCCGAAACTCGAGTGTGTTACCCGTGTACATCGCGTCTGCTCGGTCCGTGAATTGCAGCGGCACCTGCACCTGGACAGTCTCACCAGGTTGCACGTCGCGGACGGTCAGTTCTGCAAAGGCGTCATCGAGTTCGAGTTGTGCACCTTGGTCTTGGCCTATGAAACCGTGCTCCAAGCTTCTGGTGTCGATCTCACTCGCTCGCGCGCCGCCCTGATCTACCTGAGTCGCAATTGAAACTTCGGGCTTCGCCGCTGTCGCGCAGGCCGAGTTGTCGGCGAAGCGAAGTGGCAAGCTCGCGCCTTCCACCAGATAGTCGAAGGTAGGCAGTTCTCCTGCAGACACGTAGATGTTGGCCTCCTGGCGATCCGGACTATCAACGGCCTCTGAGTACCGCAGCAGCACGCGTAGGCTGTCGATCGGTTCTTGCTGGTCCTTGATCGTGAACTGGATGCGCAGTACCAAGGAATCGTTAGGCTTTACATCGATCGGCCGCTCGTCATTGGGCACATCGTCCGTGGTCAGCGATCCGGTGAGCACGAGCGGATCCGGAACAGATGGACTGCGATAGGCGACGATCCCCCCTGCCACGGCGACAACGCCCGCCAGCACCATCAGCGATTTCGTCCTTCGTCGAAGACGGCGACGGCCCTCAGGCACATGGCGGACGGTCGCCGGTTCGATGTCGACCCGAGGCGAGTGAATGCTCGAGTGCTGGCTCTCTAGCAGCTGGGCGACGACTCCGCTGCCATCGAGCAACTCGTTGATGCGATCCCAAAGCGCCTCGACTACCGCACTCTTGTACAAGTTGTCGCGGGTCCAGCTGGTGCGACGGTTCCTGTTGGCAGACGTTGAGCCGGCAAGCATCTGCCGACGCCCTGTCAGCTTCTCGAGGTCGACCGCTACGTTCTCGTGGATTTCAGCGTGGCTGCGCGCCCAGAGGAAGGCATACGAGACCTCGTCCATCTCGTCGCGGTCCCAAACAAGGTCGTGGAATCGCTGCGGCAGGTCATCACCGAGCGCGAGCAGGTAGCGAGCGGCGAGCAGAGGGTTCTCGTCAGGGCCCGAACGATCTGGTTTGGAGTCCTCGACAGCGAGCACAATCAGCTTCCATGCCGCCTCCTGCGATGCAGCGCCGATGGGCAGCCGCAAGCGATCACGGATGTACTCGTTGAAGGCGGGACAGGCATCGGTCGAGCGACTTGCTTGCCTCGTAGCGACGAGCAGGGCCGTCAGCTCATCCCCGATCACCACGGGACACGACATAGTTGACATTTCAATTACATTCTGGTATAGTTCGAACCGGGTTGGCCCCCTTATCTTGAAGGGAGGCCCCCATGGTCCCTACAAACTCGATCGGTTGGGAAGCAGACTGGCGACCCAATCGTATGTACGAGTCCTTCATGGACTTCTTCGACTATTCCGACAAGCCGGCGCACAACTTCGGCGACAGGAGCAGTGAGTTCGAGTACTTCCGCCACAAGTGGTTCATCCACCGCGGTGACGATGTCCCGACGCTGTTCGACGTCATCGACGGCTGGTTGGTCTTCGGACAGGGCTCGATCGTCTGCGGAGGGCGGCACGACTTATTCGTGCTCACCGTCATCAACATCATCGGCTTCTGGCTGAAGGGTGAACACCGCGACGTGTGGCGGAATCAGGCAGGTGAGCAAGTGCCGCTCTCGGGGTTCAGCGAGCCCGACGAGCTGCGCCTCAGTCCAGATCCGACCGGACATCGCCTGTTGAACCGCACCCGGTTCGACGAGATCTACATGACCAGGAGCATCGGAGCGACGTTCTAGGTCGTGACGACCAAGGTCGCAACATCCACTCACGGGGGCCACCCATCGCCCGCCTCACACCAGAGGCGGGCTTTTCACGTCCATGACATGTCATGACGAGACGTCCATGTCACGCCCGTGACCGGGTCGATCTCGGCGTGGTGCGCTTCTCGAAACTCATCGATCCCTGGAGGCGTCCATGCCGACACATGCAGCTACTGGTCTTGATCACCTGATCGCGGCGGACCGAGCCCTCGCTGCGCTCGGACAACTCCACCGCACCACAGAACTCGGCATCCACGCCGACGATCTGTGCACCTGGATCGATCAGCTGCAAGACCGTCTTGCAGCACTGGGAGTGGGAAGGGAACCGTCATGAACGAACTTCAGCGCTGGGCCGCTGGAGCGGCCGCAGCTGTGCCCAGCAAGGACGAGCGCCAGCACAAGCGCGCGGTCGCTAACCTGGTCCGCGAGACCAAGTTCGCCGGCCTCAAGGTCGACGCCGAGGCGGCGCTCACCGGTCGCATCATGGAGCGGGCCGTCGACATCGATCAGTACCGCAAGGCACTGGCCGGCAACGACGAGACGCTCAACATGGTGTTGACCCGCATCGAGCTCTCCTTCATTGAGAAGGCGCAGCGTGTCCAGAAGTCCTTCGGCTCGCCACTGGGACCGCTGTGATCCCCCTGGCGTGCGGTCTCGCGATCGGGACGGGGATCGGGGTGCTGGCCTCGACGCTCGCCGCGAAGCTTCGCGGCCGTCGGATCACACGCCGACCGGTGCGCATCGACCCGGAGGAGCACGACGACCTCGAGGCGAACTTCGCGGCGCACATCGCTTCGATGCGCGAGCAGGTGAGCGACTTCGCCGACAAGCTCGCGGGCGATGACCCGCTGCTGCGTGAGCGGCTGCGCGTGTTCGAGGGTGGTGACCTCCCGTGATCGCCTTCCTGCTCATCCTCCTGGTGCTCGGGCTCATCAGCTTCGGCGCCTGGTGCGCCCAGTCGACGGAGGCGGAGCTGCAGGAGCAGCAGCGCCGCGCCGAGCTGACCATCGACCGCGACGCCGAGTCGGCCAAGCGGGCCATGGCTGACGCGGCGGGCCAATCCTGGCGCAATCTCGTGGACTAGAAAGGAAACGGACATGCTCACGTTCTGCTCGCACATCGAGTGCCTGGACAAGGAGCTGGCGTTCCTCGCCGAGGTCGACAGCAGCTTGTCACAGCAGGCAGTAGTCCACGCGGTGTCGTACCGGCGGCTGTCCGCTCGCTTCCGCCGCGACTTCGCTGGACAGGCGACGCACCGTGAGCCGTGAACAGGGCAAGAGCGTGGGCGAGCGCATCGTGACCTTCTGCATCGGTGCGCTCGTCTGCGCCATCTGCCTGACTCTCGCCTCCGACCTGCTGCTGTCGCTCTGGCCGTGGCTGGTCGTCACCACCCTCATCGGCAGCGTGGCCACGTTCTTCTACTGGCGAAATCGGCGCTGGTAGCCCAGATCAGCCAGCCTTCCGCTCGCTGTTGTCGAATGCACAAACTGCGTTGACCGTTGCATAAATGCAACGCATAGTGAAGGCAGGCCGTTGCATAAATGCAACATGTGTCGCCAACGCAAATCACCAACCCTGAAAGGAGGTCTATTTCGCATGTCCACAAACAAGCCAGCCAACCCAACGAGGCGACGTCGTGAGCGTCGTGCTCGCATCCGCGCAGATGTCCGCAAGCAGCCCGACCTCGCCCGCATCGCCCTCACCATTCAGGCGTTGGCGCTCGCCCAGGCTGAGAAGGAGGCCCAAGCCGAGGCTGACGCTCGCAAGGAGCAGTCCTCGTGAGCGGGCCCTTCATCTGGACCGACCTCATTATCCCGGCTCCCGTCAGCGAGGACGCTGCTCGTGCAGCCCTGTCCTCGCTGGCGGGGCTCAGCGGGCAGCCACGCATCATCCTCGAAGCCACCGGCCGGCAGGGTGCGGTCACCTGGAAACTCGGCGCTGACGCCACCGACACGCCGCGCATTCTCCGCGCATTGGGTGGGCAACTGCCAGACTTGCGCAGCCAACGCCGCGCCTCCACCTTCGACGGACTGCGCGCCGACACCGCCGCCGCACTCAAGGTCCGTGGTGACGCCACAGCGCCGCTGAATCACAGCGCCATCCAGCCGACTACCCGCGGCGTCCTCACCGTGCTGGCCAGCGCACGGAAGGGCGAACTCGTTCATCTCCAGCTCGTCCTTGGCCCACGCAGCCGTCCGAGTCGGCCACTCCCCCCGAACCGTCGCCAGAGTCCGAAACGACTCGAGCACCGCTTCGCCTGCGAGGTGCGCGTCGGCGCCTCCACGGCGGACCCGGCCCGATCGCGCAGCCTCATAGAAGGAGTCATCGGAGCGCTCCGCCAGCTCGAAGCACCGGGCCTCCGACTCAGCGTCAGCCGCACCTCGCTCGGTCAGTTCTCCTACGCCAAGAGCCCACTCGCCTGGTCCAACTCCCTCAGTGTCTCGGACCTCGTCCCCCTTACTGGCTGGCCCGTCGCTGCCTCCCCGGATCGGCTGCCCGGCGTCCGGTCGCCGCATCCGCGCCTCCTCACCCCGTCCGACGCCGTGGCGCGCAGCGGCCGATCAATCGGCGTTTCGACCACTTCATCCACCCGACGCATTGCCGTCTCTGTCGAAGATTCGCTTCGCCACCTACACCTCATCGGGCCGACCGGCGTCGGCAAGAGCACGCTGCTCACGCACGTCGCCCTGCAGGACATCGACGCGGGACGGGGAACAGCCGTGATCGACCCGAAGGGCGACGTCATCGACGACCTCCTGACCCGCATCGATGAACGCCATCTCGACCGAGTCGTCGTGCTCGACGTCCGCGACGAGATGCCGGTAGGACTCAATCCGCTCACCGGTACGAGAGACCCCGACCTGGCTGCCGACGTGCTGCTGGCGCTGTTTCGCTCGCTCTATGGCGACGGCTGGCTGCCACGAACACACGAGCTGCTTCAGGCCAGCCTTCTGACGCTGACACGTCGCGGTGACGCCTCGATCGCCATGCTGCCATTGCTGCTCTCCAGCACTGGCTTCCGCCGCTCCATCGTGGGGCAGGCGAGCAAGGCCGACCCCATGGGGCTCGGTGCCTACTGGGGGTGGTTCGACGCCATCTCGGACGCCGAGCGGCAGCAGGCCACCGCACCGCTGCTACGTCGCCTCCGACCCATCCTCATGCGCCCCGGCATCCGCGCCATCTTCGGGCAGCGCAAGCCCAAGTTCGACATGCGCGACATCTTCACCAAGAAGAAGGTGCTGCTCGTCAGCCTCGCCAAGGGCGCTATTGGGCCAGAGGCCGCCGATCTTCTCGGCTCCATTGTGGTGTCGCAACTCTGGACCGCCGCGCTCGCCCGAGTCGACCTACCGCCGGCGAAGCGCCACCCCGTCATGGTGCACATCGACGAGGTGCAGGACTACCTACGCCTGCCCGGCGATCTTGGTGACGCATTGGCGCAGGCTCGTGGCCTGGGGGTCGGCTACACGCTGGCGCACCAACACCTCGACCAGCTGCCGCAGCAGCTGCGTAGAGCCGTCCTCGCCAACGCTCGCTCCCGTGTCGCCTTCGGGCTGCCGCACGCCGATGCTCGCGACATCGCAGCGACGACGCGCGGACGCCTAGTGGCTGAGGACTTCGAGTCGCTCCCGGCCTTCGCCGCCTACGCCTCGCTCCTAAGCCGCAACGAGCCTGGCGAATGGGTAAGCGTGACCACCGAACCGCTCCCTCAGGCGCTGCGCAATGCCGACGAGCCCCGACAGCGCTCCCGCCAGCGATACGGCCAGCCACTCAGCGAGGTCGAGGCCGATTTGCTCAGCCTCATCGAGCCACCGCGCTCGTCCCGCGAAACGTTCGGCCGTGCTCCGCGTCGTCCCGCAGATGGAGGTTCATCATGACCCGCTACATCCCCGGCAGAGGGCTTCCGCTCGCCCTTCCGCTCGGCACCGAGCCGGATCGGACATCTTCGCTGGTCAGGGCGGAGTTCCGCGCCCTTCGGGGGACGAATACTCCGGCGACTTTGTCCCCGGAGCTCACCCCCGCGAAGCGTCGCCGCCGCGTCGACGCCGACGTCCTGGCCCGCATCGCAGAACTCATGCCAGAGCGCGACCGGGAAGTGCTTCACCGCATCTCTGAGCACCGCTACCTGACGACCCACCACATCCAGTCCTTCGTCTTCACGACGCTCGGCACGCCTGAGTCAGCCGCCCGCACGACCCGGCACGTGCTGCAGCGTCTGGCCCGTAACGCCCTCATTCGCGTCACGCAGCAGCGCGTCGGTGGCAGCCGTGCAGGCAGCGCTGCGAAGGTCTGGCAGCTGGCCCCAGCCGGTGCTCGCCTCATCCAGGACGACGGCGCGGCGAAGCGCACTCACGAGCCGTCACTACGCTTCCTCAAGCACTGCCTGGCGATCGCCGACGTCCACCTCGGCGCGCTCGATCTCGAACGCATCAGCAACGTCACCAAGGTCCACGTCGAGACCGAGCCGACCTCGTGGCGGCGCTACACCGGTCCTGGTGGCGAACCGCGCTGGCTGCAACCAGACCTGGCGGTGGTCATCCACCTGACCGACTTCAGCGACCGTTGGTTCATCGAGGTTGACCTCGGTACTGAGTCGCTGCCGACGCTGCTCAAGAAGTGCGGCCAGTACGAGGCCTATCGGGCCAGCGGCATCGAGCAGGAGACCCACGGCGCCTTCCCACTGGTGCTTTGGATGTTCAACCGGAGCGACCGGGCAGAGAAGCTGAAGGCTGCCATCCTGCGTTCGCCGCGACTGACGCCGGGGCTCTACCGCTTCGCCACCGCCGACACCGTGCAGGCAGTTCTGCGGGAGCCGCTGCCATGACGACGCCTCTGCCTCGAAATCAGATCCTGACAGGAGATGCCACTAAACGGCTCGCCGACCTCCCGGACCACTCGGTCGATTCCGTCGTCGCCTCCCCGCCGTACTTCCGTCTCCGGGACTACCAGACGACTGGGCAGCTCGGTCTTGAGCCGCACATCGACGACTGGGTCAGCCACCTCCGCGCCGTGCTGCAAGAAGCCGCGCGCGTCCTGGTCCCGACCGGCACCGTCTGGCTCAACCTCGGCGACAGCTTCAGCACGCACCCAAGAGAAGGAGCACCGCGAAAGAGTCTGCTCTTCGGCCCCGAGCGCCTGGCATTGGCGCTCATCGAGGACGGCTGGACCATCCGGAATAAGATCGTCTGGGCGAAGACCACGACCGTGCCTTCGAGCGTCACCGACCGGCTCAGCACGCGCTACGAACTGGTCTACTTACTCGTCCGGTCCCCCAAGTACTACTTCGATCTCGACAACATTCGTGAGCCGCACACCAGCCGCGTCCCGAAAAAGCGCGCCGTCACCATCCGCGACGAGCGACCGGCCTGGCTCGGCCCGAACAGCGACGGTGACCGCGGCTTGGCCAAGCTGCATGCCAACGGCATCCGCGGCCACCCGCTCGGCAAGAATCCGGGCGATGTCTGGCGGCTTGGTGTCAGCAGCTTCCGCGGCGCCCACTTCGCGACCTTTCCCGAGAGCCTGGCCCGCCGCATGGTCGAAGCAGGGACGCCGCGCATCCGCTGCAGCCAGTGCCGCGCACCGTGGACGCGCAAACTCATCCGCACCGGCGACGCAGCAGAACGAGCACCACCGCGCCCGACCTGCGACCACGAGTCGGCCGAACCGGGCATCGTGCTCGACCCATTCATCGGGTCGGGGACGACGGCTATCGCCGCCAGCAAGCTCGGCCGCGACTGGCTCGGCATCGAGCTCAATCCGGACTTCGTCGAGCTCGCCAACCAGCGCATCGATCAGGCAGTCCGTCACCCATCAGCAAGTAACCGAAAGGAGGTGTCATGAATGAACAGCAACCATCAACCCCCGAGCACGAACCGACCCCGGACTCGCCCCGAGTCTGGATCGCCAGCCTGGCCGACTACAACGCCGGCCGGCTCCACGGCGACTGGGTCGACGCCGCCGTGGACGGAGACGAACTCGTCGCCGCAGCAGAGGCCATCCTCGCGACCAGTCAGGAGCCCGGCGCCGAAGAGTGGGCCATCTTCGACTTCGACAACTTCGGCCCATACCGCGTTGGCGAGTACGAAGACCTGCATCAGGTGGCCGCCGTCGCTCGCGGCATCGCCGAGGACGGGGAAGCTTTCGCCACCTACGCCCAGTTGTCCGGCGCCAGAGGCGAGGACCTCGAGACCGACTACGTCGAGGCCTTCGTCGGCTACTGGCACTCCCTCAGCGCCTTCGTCGACGACCTGCTCGATGACCTCGGCATCCGCGAGTCGCTCGCCGACTCGTTGCCCGACTGGCTCGCTGCGCACGTCTCGATTGACCGCGACGGCGTGCTCCGTGACCTCATGGTGGACCTGCACTACGAAGACGCCTCGGACGGCGGCGTCTACATCTATCGGCTCTGATCGACGGCCTCATCGGGGGCCTGCGACCGCAGATAGTGACGGCATCCGCCGTCGCCGGTCGCACCACCCCGAGGAGGTGTTTCCGAGCAACCCGTTCGGATAAGTCCCTCAGGAAGGAGGGAAGGCAAAAGTGAAGACACTCGCCGTACGACTGGAGGATGAGCAGCACGCTCGTCTCACCATCCTGTCGAAGCTCGCCGAAGTGGCGGTGACGGACACGATCCGTAACGCCATCGAGGAGCGCCTCACCAAAATGTCGAACGACCCGGAGATCTCAGCCAAGGCTGAGTCGCTGGCCGCCGAGATCGACCGTGAGGCTGCCGAGCAGCGCGCCGCCATCGCCGGACTCTTCGGAGATGGCACCAAGCCGCGCACAAGCTCCCGCTCGAAGAGCGCCGGAGCATGAGGTGAAGTCACGCCTCCCTCGCGGCAGGAACCGTCGACGCTGCCCACCCGGCACGTCGCTCGGTTCCTGCCGCTCACAACAACTCGAACTAGAAGCGGGGCAGGCTCAGCAGGTTGTCGGTGTAGGTACCGTTCGCCGCCGTCCTCAGGTATGGCGGGCTGGCATTCACGACGTGCACCTTGACGTCGTACCGGCCGCCAGCCGACACCCGGGCATCGCCGCCACCGTTGATCCAGTCGACCGCCTGCTGCTTCGTCCACCATGCCTCACTGGAAGTGCCGTACTCAGACCAGTAGACGTGGGTGATGTGCTCGTGCTGCTGCGAGTCCTTCGGACTCATGCTGATCCCGGTGATGTAGATCAAGGCTCGACTCCCTGGGTGTCGGGGACGTCCTCGGCTCGAACGTCCGCTCTCCAGAGCATCCCCCGATGCGCTGACAAATCTGCACATTCGTCCCAGAGGTCAGGTTCAGAAAGCACAAAATGAGTGGTGCATTTATGCAACGCCAAGCGTATAATGGGAGTAGAACCAATTAATTGCACGGAGAATCAAATGGACGAAAAGCAAGCGCGGAAACTCGGAAAGATGCTGCAGCAGTCACGCGAAACTCAAGGGCTCTCCGCCCGCGAGGTAGCGACTCGGAGCGGCCTCGTCGCATCGAGTGTCCGACGCCTGGAACAGGGCGCGATTGCGAACCCGGGAATCGAGACGCTCAAGTCTTTAGCCGAGGTGCTCGACCTCGATGCTTCCGACCTCTACGCCACCGCCGGCGTCATGCCGACCAACGGTCTGCCGAGTTTCGCGCCCTACCTACGCAGCAAGTACAGCGACCTTCCTGACAGCGCTCAGGCAGAGCTCGAGAAGACCTTTGCCCGTATCGCTGCCAAGCATGGCTACGACCCCAGTGGGCCGAAACCCGGCGAGGACGAAGCGCAGTAACCAGGCAACAAACTAAACAGCCCGACTAGGGAAAGGAGGCTTACATGAATACATCACCATCACCACTCTCGAGCCTCCGCGCCCTGCTGCCGCACCGCGTCGTGAACTTCGCCGAGGCGCTGCAGATTGCTGAACAGCAGGCCCGTCGCCTCGTCGACCTCATCAACGACGTCGACGGCATTCAGGAACTCCATGTCGCTGCTATGCCGCGCATCCGTGTCGTGCACGAAGTCCTGCCGGTTTCCGGTCTGAGCTACTGGAACGGCAAGCACTGGGTCATTGCTCTCTCGAAGACCGAGAGCGTCGCCCGCCAACGCTTCACCTTGCTCCACGAGTTCAAGCACATCGTCGACCATGGTTCGACCGATCTGCTCTACGCCGGGGACCGTCGCCACACGGCCGAGCAGCAGGCCGAGTCAGCCGCCGACTACTTCGCCGGCTGCGCGCTCGTCGACAAGCGAGCCCTCAAGTCGGCCTGGGGCAACGGCGTGCAACGAGTCGAAGACCTCGCGTCTCAGTTCAGCGTCAGCGTCGACGCCATGCGGGTCCGTCTGTCTCAGACCGGTCTCGACGTCATCGTCGACAAAGTCCCGGCACCGCGATGCGCCCGTCCCGTCGCCACCCCTCGATCGAAGGCGCAGCGGTTTCGTGCCGCCCGTCCTCGCTACTCCCACAGGAGATACGCATGAACGACCTCGCACTGGCTCCCATCGGCATTCGGCCGATGGCTGTCATCTACCTGCGCGTGAGTACGAAGGACCAGGCCTCGCGCGGCGGTGAGGCGGAAGGCTTCTCCATTCCAGCGCAGCGCGACGCCTGCCTCCGCAAGGCCGAGTCGCTGGGCGCCGTCGTCGTTGCTGAGTTCGTCGATGCGGGAGAGAGCGCTCGCTCGGCCAACCGGCCCGAGCTCAAGAACATGCTCAAGTTCATTAAGCAGAACAAGGTCGCCCACGTCATCGTGCACAAGGTCGACCGCCTCGCCCGCAACCGAGCCGACGACGTCGAGATCAACTTGCAGCTCCAGGCATCTGGTGCGCAGCTGGTGTCGTGCTCCGAGAACATTGACGAGACGCCCAGCGGTGTGCTCCTGCACGGCATCATGAGCTCGATCGCGGAGTTCTACTCGCGCAACCTGGCTGCTGAGTCCAAAAAGGGCATGCGGCAGAAGGTGAAGAACGGCGGCACTGCCGGGATGGCGCCGTTCGGCTACATCAACACGCGTACGCGCAACGAGGATGGCCGCGAGGTTCGCACGGTTGAGCTCGACTCCGAGCGCGCCGAGTGGGTGCCGTGGATCTTTGAGCGCTACGCATCCGGCGACTGGACTGCTGCCGCACTCCGGGACGAACTCAACCGTCGGGGCGTCATGACACGCCCGCGTCCGAATCGACCGAGCCGTCCGATCGCCACCTCGCACGTTCACGCCATCCTGCGCAATCGCTACTACCTCGGGTTCGTCACCTTCGAGGGCGTCGAGTACCCAGGTCAGCACGAGGCGCTTGTGTCCGAAGAGCTGTTCCAGCGCGTCCAACGCATGCGCGCCGCCAGGGCACAGAGCAAGGAGAAGCCTCGCGTCTTCAACCACTACCTAAAGGGCTCGGTCTTCTGCGGCCAGTGTGGTGAGCCCTTGACCTTCGCCAGGTCACGCAACCGCCAAGGCACCACCTACGACTACTTCATCTGTATCGGTCGCAACAGCCACCGGAACGGGTGCACCTTCCGCGCGATCGAAGCGGCTCAGCTCGAACAGCTCGTGGCTGATCACTGGAAGACCGTCACGATGAAGTCCACGCACGTCGCGCAGATCCGCGCCCTGCTACTCGAACACATGGGCATCGTGCTCCCGTCGAGCGCAGCCAACCGCCAAGTCCTCGACGGAGAACTGGGCGCCGTCGAGCGTGACAGTCAGAAGGTGTTGGAGGCGTACTACGCCGACGCGATCGACGTGCAAGAGCTGAAGAGCGAGCAGCGTCGACTGGCGGTGCGCCGCGGTGCTATCGAGGCCGAGTCCTCGAAGCACAAGTTCGACGAAGGAGTCATCACTCGTTCTCTTGAGCTGTGCCTCGAACTCCTGACCAGTGGTCAGAAGCACTACGAGCAGGCGGACAAGCTCGCACGACGCGAACTCAACCAGGCCATGTTCGAGCACCTCTACGTCGATGACGACGAGATCGTGGCGAGCGACATGAACGAGGCGTTCCGACGACTCATCTCTGGAGACCTGGCCATCGAACTGGAGAGCGAGCGGAAGACCCACCAAAAGCGTCAGACCAGAACTAGTGGCCTCTACGCACTGCCAGGGGTCGATGAAAACCCACAGGGGTGGCGAGCAGGGCTCATGGGACCTACCGCCGCGCGCCCGTCGAACACGACCCGAGGACCGGATTCGACCGTTCCTGACCCTCGAACGCCCTCGGGGACACCTCTCATGGGAAAAGAAAGAACCACGGCCCTCAGAGGACCGTGGTTCTAACGACTTACTTTTGGTAGCGGGGACAGGATTTGAACCT
>SXGT01407213.1_pt1 | contig 19094 bp, 13 predicted proteins | sample 3176221 | NCBI WGS metagenome assembly SXGT01 (sample SAMN11356862, study PRJNA531348) | freshwater metagenome | isolation source: freshwater sample F1-120 | place: China: Fuxian Lake, Yuxi | collected 2017-12-25
CGGCCATGAGCGAGTTCATCCAGCGATATGGCCACGATTTGTTCACGCAACATTTCTTGAATCTGGGCAACCTGAGGGCGATCCTGCATGGGGGAGTCGACGCCTGGTTCGAAAGATTGCTGGAAGATCCCGAGCAGGAAGACTCATTTCTGCTGCTGCGTGAACTCGATCAAGAGATTCCGCGCGTCGAGGCCGTCAAGCGGTTGACCCTCGTGCTGGAGGCGATTGCCGAGAACTACAACGAGTATCGCGACTATAACAACACCACAACGCAATCCGACCGCGGCGAGTTGCTGTACACGCTGCTTGATTTTCTGCGTGTGCGGGCCCAGTATGAGCGCGTGGCCTGGCAGCTCAAGCCCGTGCTTTTGGCCCACGAGATCCTGGTGCGTCGCGGCCGGTCGGAGGGCGCGGAGATGTGGCGTCGCGCCGTCGCCGATCGCACGGGAAGCGTGGCAGACTCGCTGGAAAAGCGTCTGGCCGAGCTGCCTGGGAAGTACGGCATGCGTTTGCCAACGATTGTCGATCGCGTCGGCGAGCGTTTCGTGCGGCCGCTGACGATCGATCGCGTGCGGGCACTGGTTCGTCCCGCCATGGAGACCATGCGCCGCGCCGCGCTGGCCGGAAATGCAACGCCGGATGACGAAAGCTATTTCTCGGTGTTCGAACAGGAATGTAATGAGCTGACGCAGGAACCCTCGGGGGTTGGCCTGGAGGTTCCTGGGTGGCTGCAGGCACTGGAAACCGAAGTGGAGACTTCGTGGCAAGCCATCAGGCATCCCGAACTAGCCGCTGAATCGATCCCACCGCTTCAGCAACGTCCGCTGACGGCGGAGGAGGTTACACGGCAACTGTCGGACTGGCAAATCGTGGAATGACGGAGTGCGACAAATGTCCCGGCACGAATCTTCAACCTCTTGCGACCGTCCGCCGCGCTCGGTCATACTGGAGACATCCATCCACAGTCAACTCTCGCGAATCCCACCTAAGAAGGGGACAGGCACGTTTTGCTCCCAACGCACCGCAAAATGAGCCAGTCCCCGGCGGGCTGCGAAAAAGGATCTCCGACATGGAAGCGGTAATTGAACGTGCCGGCACCGCACGGTCAGATGAGTTCGACGGCGACCGGTTGCCCTACTCGCTGAGCTTGGAATTGCTCGTCAAGGATGCCGAAACGATCGCGGAGTTGTGCCGCCATGCGGAAGGCCCCGTCCGCGACCAGTTCGCGCTCGATGCGCTGCGGATTGGTGTGTTGGCGCTACGGCAGGCCCGCGGGCAGCTCGACGTGGATCTGATCCAACGCGAAACGCAACGGATGCTGGGCGCGCTGGCCGGCCGACTCGACGAACATTCCCGCGTGGTGCAAGACCATGTGGCGGCCTCGCTCAAGGATTACTTTGATCCCGAAAGCGGCCGCTTCAACGAACGCGTGAAACGGTTGGTGGAAAAGGATGGCGATCTGGAGCGTCTTTTGCGCTCGCAAATCGGCTCGCAGGACTCTGAGCTCTGCAAGACGCTACTGGCCCACTTCGGCGAAACCAGCCCGCTGATGAAACTCTTGAGCCCCACCGAGTCGCAGGGTCTGCTGGCAGCGCTGCGCGAGACGGTGGGCACGCAGCTAACGCAGCAGCGCGAGACCGTGCTCAAAGAGTTTTCACTTGACAACAAACAAGGGGCGCTTGCCCGGCTGGTCGAGGAATTGGGCCAGAAACACGGCCAGCTTACCGACAAGCTGCAAGAGAAGATTGACACGGTCGTGAAGGAGTTTTCGCTCGACGAAGAGAATTCCGCGCTCAGCCGGCTGGTGCGGAACGTCGATCGCGCGCAGAAGACCATCACCAGCGAGTTTTCGCTCGACAACGAAGCCTCGGCCTTTTCCCGGCTGCAAGGTCTGCTGCAAACCACCAGCGAGGCGATCCATAGCAATCTCACGCTGGATGACGAGACCAGTTCGCTTGCCCGACTCAAGCGAGAGGTATTGACGATTCTGAAAGAACACTCCGAAGCCAACGGCAAGTTTCAGGAGGAAGTGAAAATCGCACTCGCCAAAATGGTGGCCCGCAAGGAAGAAGCCGATCGCTCGACGCGGCATGGAATGGTGTTTGAGGACGCGGTCGGAGAAATCCTCGGCCACCATTGCAGGCAGGCAGGCGACATTATCACCCCCACGGGCATGACCACGGGGCTGATCAAAAACTGCAAAGTGGGTGATTTTCTGATCGAGCTGGGGCCCGACAGCGCGGCTCCGTGCTCCAAGATCGTCGTGGAGGCCAAGGAGAAAGCAGTCTATTCACTCTCGGATGCTCGTAGCGAGATCGAGACCGGCCGCAAGAATCGCGAGGCGCAGGTGGGGTTCTTTATTTTCTCCAAGCGCACCGCTCCGAGCGGCATCGATTGCGTGTCCAGGTACGGCGACGATGTGTTTGTCGTCTGGGACGCCGAGGACGCGGCGAGTGATTTGTTTCTGAAGGTGGGCATGACCCTGGCGAAGGCGCTTTGCATCCGCGCGGGCCGGCAGAGCACGACTCAAGCGGCTGATTTCGAGGCGATTCTGGCGGCGATTCTGGAAATTGAAAAACAGGCACAAAGCCTTGGCGAGGTCAGCACTTCGTGCGAAACGATTCGCAAGTCGACCGATAAAATTAGCGAACGAATTCGCATTTCTCGGGAGAAAGTCGAAAAGCAGGTCGAGCAACTCAAGGAGAAGTTCGCCGAACTGCGAGCAGCGGTTGGTGAAACGACAAGCGTGTAAACCTTCCGTCGCGCACCCCCCAGGGATGGCCATCCCTGGGCTTTTGTGGGCGCCGGAGGCGAGGTTAGCGTTTGAGAAAATAGGGCCATATCGAATCGCTGACAAACAGCCCGGCGCGCGTCAATCGCACGCGATTGCCTTCATCGGCCAACAGTCCCCGCTCCACGAACCGCGGCAAGGCATCGCCGGCAAGCAAATCGAGGTCAAATCCGCTGCGGTCGGCAAAGTCGGCTCGCGCGACGCCCGCCAGTCGCCGCATGCCAAAAACCAGCATCTCGCGCGCCCGATCTTCGGGGCTCAATTCCTCGACTTCCGCCACGGGCGATGTCCCGGAGAGCACGCGTTTGAGCCAGGTCGTCGTGCTGCGATGATTCATCTCGCGCCGGCCGTTCACATACCGCGCGGCGCCCGGGCCGACGGCGTAGTATTCTTCGCCGGCCCAGTAGGCTTCGTTGTGCCGACAGCGGTGCCCCGGCATGGCGAAGTTGGAAACCTCGTAGTGTTCGTAACCAGCATCGGTGAGCGTATCGATGGCCAGCGCGTACATTTCACGTTCGAGTTCTTCGTCGAGCGATTCAAGCTCGCCCTTTTCGCGCCGGGTCCAATAGCTGGTGCCGCGCTCGAAGGTCAGCCCGTAGGTCGAAACATGGTCCGGCGCAAGTGCGATTAGTTGCTGGAGATCCTGCCGCCACACATCCGACGTTTCCCCCGGCGTTCCGAAGATCAGATCGACGGAAACGGAACGAATCCGTTCCGTGGAACAGCCGACCGCCGAGCTGAGCTCCTCCGGCGAGTGATCTCTTTCCAAGACGCCGAGTTTGGCAGCGTCGAACGATTGTCCGCCCAAGCTGATTCTCGAAACGCCCAGTTGCGCCAGATGGTCGAGTCGCGCGACCGTCAGATCCGCGGGATTGGCTTCCAAGCTGAGCTCGCAGTGATTCGCCGGCGGGAACCAGCGGGTTGTCGCGGCGAAGAGTCGGTGGAGCTGCTGGTCGTTCAATTGCGTCGGTGTGCCACCCCCGAAGAATAGCGTGTCCACCTCGTGCGGCTTGCCAATCCAGCGAAGTTCGATTTCAATCGCCCGTAGATAATCGTCGATCAGGTCATTCCGCCCGGCCAGCAAGGTGAAGTTGCAATAGCCGCAGCGATGGGCGCAGAATGGCACGTGCACGTAAGCAGCACGGGGGCCGCGGGATTGCAAATCTGGAATGGGAGATTTGCAATTGTCAGTTGGCAAGCTGCAAGCTCCTTTCACAACCACAGGTGCAGCCGCCCTCCAAGCATGTCGGGCAGCTTGCGGGTCACCAGGTCTTGGATCCGCTTCGAAGAGTAGCGGGTGCTGAAGTGCGACGCGATCACGACTTCATTATTGAACCGATCGCGGCGTTCCAGCACGTCGTCCAGATGAATGTGGCCGAACTTGTGAATCTTATCCTTGCGGTGCGAAGGAGCGACAAACGTAATTTCCATCACCAGCACCTGGGCATCGTACATGGCCGGGCAGGCATCGAGGCCGCCTGGAGCGCTGTCGCCCAGGTAAGCAAACCGCGGCGTGCGTTGTTCCGACGTCACCTCAACGCCCGACAGACGCAGGTCGCGAATTTTGTCTCCGGGCAGGCCCGTGTATTCTGGCTTGAGCTTCCGCCGCCGCTCCCAGACCACGAACCCCAGCGACGGTACGGTGTGTTGGGTGGCCGAGACGGTGACCACGTGCTCACGTGACAGTTCGATTTCATCACCGGGGCGCGCGGGGCGCAATTCGCACGGCATCCGCCCCCGGTCGAGCCGCGTGAACAGCTTGAGGATCTTTTCGATTGGCTCGATGGCGTTTTCGGGCATGTAGATCAGCGGAGGCTCCATTTTCATCATCCGCCGCCGCGCAACATACACCGGCAGCGCCACGATGTGATCCAGGTGCGAATGGGATACGAACCAGGTGCTGGTGCCCATGAAGGCCCAGGGATGCGCGCCGAGGTCGAAGCCGATTTTTAGTTCCGGCACCCGCCAATACGTCTGCACGGCCGCGCGCGAATAGCCCTCGATCGTCAGTTCCTTGTGGACCAACGTCCTGACGGGCAGGTTGTTAACCAGCAGCGATCGGTCGACGATATTGGACACAAGAATTCTCGGCGGATGATGGTGGCCAGTGAGAGCAGGCGTCTTGCTCCACGAGAGGCTTCCTCGGGCAAAGCGAGAAATCTCCACTCGCTCAGTGTAAAGCGACACGTGCCGGGGCAAAAGGGCTCGCGCTGGGGGCCTTGCCATGCAGTTGCGAAACGGCGGCATCCGGCGGCGTGGCGAGATACCGATGGTTCGCCGCCGCCGCAATCCCAAACCGTTCAAGTTTAGCCAGTGCGTCGGTCACCTCGAAATCCACCGATCGCCCCGCCAGGCCATGTAAGAACGATTCCACTTGACAGTCAAGTTCCTCCGCCGTCATGCCGGCATTGCCCGCCTTGTGCCACAAGAAGAAGTAACCCAGCATGGCCTCACAGTTTTCTTGTTCCTCGGCCTCATCGAGCAGCCGAAAGAAGACGCCCGCGTTGTTGTCCAGGTTCTGGTAATACAGGCTCTCGGTGAGGCTGAGTTGATACTTGTTCTTGGTGTTCAGGTAGCCGTAGAAGGAGCGAACGCCGTAGCCGATCGTGCCCCCCACCAGGCCGAGCACGGCGAGCAAGCCGTAGATCCCCGCGAACGCGGCCAGCAAGGCGCCTTGTAGAATCTTCCAAACCGCAATGCCCAGGCCCGAAATCGTGGGCAGGATGATCTTCAGCCGGTCCACAACGGACATCCTGACACTGGTCGCCGGCAGCAGCATGTCGAAGTCGAGCCGGGGTATCTCTTTGAACAGCTTGATGAAAACGTGATCGTGATCGAGATGTTGCAGCACCTTGCGCTGGGCGGCCAGCTGAAACATGATAATCAAACGCTCATAGATGGGCACTTCCACTTGCTCGAGACGCATCCAGTTGCGCAGCCGTCGCCGCCGGCGCTGGCCAGTCACAGCGCCTCGAGCATAGATTTCCAATCGCTCGAAGGCTTCGATGTCGATCTCCAGCTGCAATCCCCATTGGCTGCGCCGGGAAAGCGCATCGTTCAGATCGTGCAACGTCAGCGCGCGAAAATTCGCACGCTCGGCCAACTCATCGAACTCGTCGAATAGCTTGCGCATTCGCTCGCGACCCGAAGGGTACCCAGGAACGCATGCCTCGGGCGGAGGCGCCTCCGTAGCCAGGTCCGGGTCGAACGGCGCGTAAAGATTCTTAAGCGAATCGAGCCGAAGGTAAAAATCGGCATGAATCACCGCCGCAAGCCGCGCAAAAAGCCGCGCAAGGCTTGCGCGGGCCGTTTCCGACAGATCGGAATCCGACAACAGCCGAGCCATCAGTTCGGCTTTGCGCAACGGAATAAAATGCTCGACGGGCATGGGATGCCAGCTGACGGATGAGACGATACAATTACGTCATTCTCGCGGGCGCGATGCGGGGGGGCAATCGGGATGCTTACTTTTCACGCCACAATTCACGCGCGGCCCGCGGAAACAGCCCCGGGGCCGGTCCTGCATCTTGCCGGCGCCGATTACGTCACGCTTGCGGTTTCGCCCGAAGCGCTGGGGGCCACAACCTTTGCCTGCAGTTTTGAAGAGGCGAGGGCAAAGCTCGCGGTTCTGGAGCGGATTTACTGCGAACCCGATGGTTCGTTTGTCTGGGTTTCCTCGCAATTCGACCAGCTCTGGCAGGTGGACGGCAACTTGTACGATCGGGCCGAGCGAGTGCTATTTGTCGATCTCAAGGGTTCGTGCCCGCCGAAGGAGTTCGATCGCTTGCTGCGGTGTTTCGGCTGGCCGGAGACGCCGGTCATGTTCCAACTGGTGCGCGAAGCGGTGCTGCTTGGCGAGAGCGAGTTTCGGCGCTGGGCGGGTAAGGCTTCCAGGCAGAGTCTGGTTGCGCCGGGCGGTGATTGACCGCCGGCTAATCGTCGCGATCAATCGTTTGCTCTCTTCGAACCCTCTCCAGATCCGCATCGACCATCATGGCCACCAGCTCGTCGAACGCGATGCGAGGCCGCCAGCCAAGCTTTTCTCGGGCCTTGGAGGCGTCGCCACGGAGCGTATTGACATCGGCAGGACGCAACAGCGCGGGATCGACTTCAACGTGATCCTGCCAATTCAAGCCCGCGCGGGCAAAGGCTTTTTCCAGCAGTTCACGAACCGAGTGTTTCACGCCCGTGGCGACCACAAAATCCTCCGGCGTTGATTGTGAGAGCATCATCCACATGGCCTCGACGTAATCGCCGGCGAATCCCCAGTCTCGCTGGGAGTCGAGATTGCCCATGCGGAGTTTTTCTTGCACTCCGAACTTGATTCGTGCCACGCCATCGCTGACCTTGCGAGTTACAAACTCGATGCCGCGCAGGGGCGATTCGTGGTTGAACAAGATGCCCGAGACGGCGAACATTCCGTAACTTTCGCGATAGTTGACGGTAATCCAATGCCCGTACGCCTTGGCGACGCCGTAAGGACTGCGGGGCCAAAACGGTGTGTTCTCGGTCTGCGGCTCCTGGCGTACGCGGCCAAACATTTCGCTGCTGCTGGCCTGGTAAAAGCGGATTGTGGGATCGACCAGCCGAATGGCTTCCAGCACGCGGGTGACGCCCAGTGCCGTGAACTCGGCGGTCAGCATGGGCTGCACGAAGCTCGTGGGCACAAAGGTTTGGGCGGCCAGATTGTAGACCTCGCTGGGCTGAACGGTCTTGAGCAAGGTGACGAGCGAAAGCTGATCGAGCAGGTCGGCCTGATGCAGGTGCAGGCGATGCTGGATGGTGGTCAATCGCTCGAAGCTGCCGGTGCTGGCGCGGCGCACCATGCCATGCACTTCATAACCTTTGCCGAGCAGAAACCGCGCAAGATAGGCGCCGTCTTGGCCAGTGATGCCGGTAATCAGTGCGCGGGGAGGCATGGGTGGTTTTCAGTCTCAGGGGGGGCCTGATCGACAGGCACAGCCCGTTTGTCGAAAGCGGCGGTCATTCGCTGTAGCCTGCCGTCGAATCCGAACTATTGCGATGTGCCATTTCCCTCCTCGTCCTTGGGCACCCGCACCACGGCAGCCACGGCGTCCCCCTCGTCGAGGCTCATGATTCTGACGCCTTGCGTGTTGCGGCCGATCACGCTGATTTCGCGCACCAGGAAACGCTGCAGTTTCCCCCGGGCCGTCATCACCAGCACTTCGTCGTCGTCGCGCACGGCCACGCTGCCGATCACCGGGCCATTGCGATCGGTCGCCTTGATGTCGCGAACGCCCTGGCCCCCGCGCCGCTGCGTGCGATACCGCTGCGAGGACGAGGAATCCTCGCTTTCCGATTCCGCTTCTTCCTCCCCGGGCGTTGGCACATCGACGATTTCCTCGTCTCGGGCTTCTTCCTCCCCGGGCAATTCGCTGGCTGACACCTGCGCCTCGTTGGGGCCAAAGAACGTCCGTTTTCCGTAGCCTTTTTCGCACACGGTCAGCAGTGTGGCCTCGGGGTCGGCCACCACCATGCCCACCAGCTCGTCACCGGAGGTTAGTCGGATGCCCTTGACGCCGCTCGTGTTGCGGCCCATGGAGCGGGCGTCGGTTTCACTGAAGCGAATCGCCTTTCCGCGCGCCGTCGAGAGCACGACCTCGTCGCCGGACTTCGCGATCACCACATCCACCAACTCGTCGTCTTCCTTGAGTTTGATGGCAATGATTCCGCCGCGCGTCGGCCGCCCGTATTGACTGAGCAACGTCTTCTTGATCAGGCCGCGGCGCGGGGCCATCATCAGGAAATGGCCGGGGGTGCCAAAATCGCGTACCGCGCGGCAGTCGGCAACGGTCTCGCCTTCGGAGAAATTCAGCAGATTGACCACGGCCCGGCCACGGCTTTCGCGGCTAAGCTGCGGCAGATCATACACCTTCTGCCAATACACCTTGCCCTTGTTAGTGAAGAACAACAGGTAATCGTGGGTGCTGGCGGCGAAGACATGCCGGATCGGGTCTTCGTCCTCGGTTTTGGCTCCCTTGAGCCCTTTGCCGCCGCGATGCTGGGCCCGATAGATGCTCGCCGGCGTCCGCTTGATGTAGCCATGGGTGCTGATCGTGACGACCATCGTCTCTTCTTCGATGAGGTCGGCAATGTCGATGGTGCCGATCTCCTCGCCGCTAATCTCGGTGCGGCGCTCGTCGGCGTATTTGCGTCGGATCTCCAGACAATCGTCACGAATGATCGCCAGAATGTTTTTCTCGTCGGAAAGGATTCGCAGATACTCGACGATTTCAACCAGCAGTTCGCGAAATTCACCGCCGAGTTTTTCTTGCTCCAAGTTGACCAGCTGACCCAACGTCATCTTGAGGATCGCCTCGGACTGCACCGCGGTCAGCGTGTAGTTTTGGCTGATGCCGCGCTCCGACTGGAAGTTGGCAAAACCCTCGTCGCCAAGCGCGCGTTGCATCAGGGCTGATGGGCATTCGATCCCCATCAATCGAGCCTTGGCCTCGGCTTGGGTCTTGCTGCCGCGGATCACGCGAATCACTTCCTCGATATTCGCGTGAGCCAGCAGCAGACCTTCCACCGTGTGCTTGCGCTGCCGCGCCCTTGCGAGCAGAAACTGCGTGCGGCGGCGAATCACGACGCGGCGATGACGGATGAACTCCTCGATCATCGCCTTGTAAGACATCACCCGCGGTTTGCCATCCACCAGCGCCAGGAAGATGATCGAGAAGGTGTCTTGCAGCGGCGTGTGCTGATAAAGCTGATTGAGCACGATCTCCGGGTCGGCATCCTTCTTGAGCTCCAGCACCAGCCGCACGGGTTCTTTCAGATCGCTTTCGTTGCGCGAGGCCGAGACGCCCTTGACTTTGTCCTCGTTCACGGCGTCAGCAATCTTCTGTTCGACGGGATCGCGTGCCTGCTGGTAAGGAATCTCGCTGATGACGATCCGCAGTCGACCTTTACCATGCTCTTCCACGCGAGTACGGGATCGCAACACGACATTGCCGCGCCCCGTGTGGTAGGCACGGCGGATGCCGCTGCGTCCCATGATCAGGCCGCCGGTCGGAAAGTCAGGGCCTGGGCAGATTTCGAGCAGCTCGTCGACCGATACCTCCGGTTCGTCGATGACTTTGACGATGGAGTCGCAGACCTCGCCCAAATTGAGCGGCGGTATCGAAGTAGCCATGCCCACCGCGATGCCCTGCGACCCGTTCACCAACAAATTCGGAAAACGCGAAGGCAGGACGGTCGGCTCCGTCCCCTTTTCGTCGTACGTGGGGGCGAAGTCGACGGTGTCCATCTTGTAATCTTCGAGCATCATCGCGGAGATGGCCGACTGCCGCGCCTCGGTGTACCGCATGGCCGCCGGAGGCAGGCCCGCCACGCTGCCGAAGTTTCCCTGCTTGAAGATCAGTGGATATCGCGTGTTCCACTCTTGCGCGAGCCGCACCAGCGTGGGATAGATCGCCTGATCGCCGTGCGGATGATAGCGCTTCATCGTCTCGCCGACGATGCCCGCGCATTTGCTGGTCGTTGCGCCGGGTGTGAGATTGAGGTCCTGCATCGCTACCAAGATGCGTCGCTGCGAAGGCTTGAGGCCGTCGCGCACATCGGGCAGCGCCCGGCTGACGATTACGCTCATGGCGTACGTCAAGTAGCTGTCCTTGAGTTCTTCCTCGATCGGAAGGTCGATCAGCTTGCCGCCGAAAATGTCAATCGACGGGGAAAGATCCGAGGGACGTTGTGTTTCGTCCGCTTCGCCAGTATCGTTCGTCTCGTCGGCCACCGATGATCCTTTCGACTGGAGCGTTTCGCGGTCCCAGGCTCAGCCGGAAAACCCATGATCTTCATGCCCCTGCCTCGCGATTCTGCAGGCACAGCCTGCAGGGCAGCAGCTCCCCAGGCAGAGCCGGGGAACGAGCGTCTACGGTCAACCGGCAATATACCCTTTGCGGGGAGTCTGAGCAATTGGCCCAAGCGATCAAATCCGTTGCGCAAACTCTTTCAGGACATTAAGTTGCGAACTGACGCCGAGAAGCACCCCAGACCGCCTGGCGGCAGCCAGCCGTGGCAGGAAATCACCGCCGAAAAGCCGGCGCTTGCGCCTGGAAAACTAACGCGCTTCGGCGCCGTTTTTTGCCGCCAGGGAATCATCAATCCAGCCAAGTTGGATCAGACGCTGCACGAGTCGCCTGGCGATCGGCGCCGCGGCTTTCGTCCCCTCACCGCCATGCTCAAGCGCCACCGCAAAGGCAATCCGCGGCGCCTCGGCTGGCACATAGCCGGCGCACCAGGCGTGGTCGGCTTGCTGGCCAGACACTTCGCCAGTGGCCGCAAGGCCCGCAATCGATACGCCATCGATCGCCAGCGCGTCATGTCCCGCGCCTTCATCGTCGGCGACCGCATGGTAGAGCGCGTCGCGCACCACGGCCAGTGAGCCGGTGCCGGCGACCGCAGGGACCGCCGGGCTGGCAGACGCGCCCCCTCGCACCAGACGTGGTGTCGGTAATCTTCCCCCACTGGCGATTGCCGCCATCGCCCGGGCCAATTGCAATGGCGTGGCGGTGAAACTTCCCTGACCCAGCGCAAGCAGCTGGGCCTCACCCATTTCGTATTCGCGCGGCGCTCCCTTGGCCGGCGCGATCGGTTTCGGTAACGAACCTCTGGCTACCTTGTCCAGCTCAATTCCTGTGGCGCTGCGAAATCCAAATCGCACGGCCTGCTCGAGCATCGCGTCGATCCCTGTTACTCCGGCGTAGCGGGAAAAAAAGACCGTGCAGTTGCAGGCAATCGCCTGGGACAGCGTGACTTCTCCGTGACCGACACCTTGCCGGCGGTAAATCTTGCAGCACAGACCGTCGGGATCGCGCAAAAAGCCTTCGCATGGAAAGGCTGCCTGTGCCGGTACGCGATTCGACTCCAACATGGCAACTGCGATAAACGGTTGGGCTAACTCGCCTGGCGGCAAGGCCATGCGACAGGCGCGGTCGAACATGGGCCGGCCGGCATCGGTTAGCGATTTGTGAATGGCGTCGTTATTTGCCAGCGCGAAAGCATTCGGATCAAATCGCGGCGCCGAGGCCAGTGCGAGCAGATCACCGTCCTCAATGTCGAGCACCACGATCGCTCCTCCGCGCGCATGCCGATTGCAAAGCAGCGCTCGATCGAGCAGCGCTTCCGCCGCCTGCTGGCAGGGGAGATCGAGCGTCAGCCGGACATCCCGGCCGTGGCTGGCTGGTCGCAGGGTGGTGGTGGAAATCAATTGCCCGCGGCGATCGGTATTTTCAACGGCATCGCCGGATCGACCGGCGAGACTCGATTCGCAGACGTGCTCAAGCCCGAGCACGCCCATCCAGGCGTCGGGAGCCGGTTGCGTGGGAGTTTCTCCTGGCGGTTGTTCGTTTGCCCCCTTCCGGCGCAACTCTGGCGCGCGCAAGGGACTCCCGGCCTCCTTGCCTAGATGCCCCACCACGTTCGCCGCCAGTTTCCCGCCAGGATAGGTGCGACGCGGCACTTCCAGCACTCGCACTCCCGGATAGCGATCCGCATGATCGCGAATTTCATCGGCGACATGCCTCGGCAGGTTCTCCACGACGATGTGGTAGTCGACCTGCTCTTTGACGATCACGCCTTCCCATCCCGCTTCTTCGGGGGTGCCTAACGCCCGCAGCGCGTCGGGCAGGTTGGCGGCCACATTCCACCACGGCGCGCGCGCGGAGGTTGGTTCCGGCCGGGGTTCCAGTCGCTCGTTCTGGAAGCGTTCCCAGCGCCGCTGGTTCACGCTCGCGGACAGCATCTCCACGCGATTCTCGATACGAGCAACGCGAGCGTCCCAGGCCTCGGTGGTCAGCCCGGAAAGCCTGGCAAGTCTTCGATTCAAGTCGGTCAACTGGCTGCGAAGCCTATTGATCGCGGGATCCATCCGCTCGCGAATTCTCCGTTGGCTCCTGGGCAATTGCAGACGAGCTTGCTGGCGAAGCCAGGCCTCGTCGGGCGTCTGTTGCAAGTAGCGATAATGAACCGCCAGGGCCAGCAGGCGCACATCCGCGGCGATGGGAGTTCCGTCGCGCGCAAGAATCCGACCTCGCACGGCCGGCAGCACGATCTCGCGACGTAATGGCTTGAGCGCCTCGGCACGAAACGAAGCGCCATAGCGCCATTCGAGTTGAGCGGCGCGGGCGATGATTGCGATCCAGAACAAAACGAAGATTCCGGCAAGCATGCGCAATCGGCGCCGTGGATCGACCGTTGGCGCGGTTTCAACCTGCGGCGCGAATTGTTGCCAGTAAGCGTGGTTCATGGAGATCGCTGCCGGCGCGCCGGGAGGACGTTGCACTCCGGCCAGGAGTTTACACAAGCTAATCGTTAATTGTCGTCGCTTGATTCGAGGCTCAAGCGCCAGCGGTCGGCGTGTTCCAGGCAAACGAGCGTGCCGCGCGCGGTCGCGGTGAGTGGCTCTTCGTCGATCCGCGTGGGAACGCCGGTTCGCTCGCTTAAGAACCGGTCCATGGAACGCACGAGCGCTCCGCCGCCGCAGAGCACCATGCCGTTGTCCACAAGGTCGGAGGCCAGATCGATGGGCGTGTCGTCGATCGTTTGCTTAACGGCGTCGACGATCGTACGCAGCGGATCGGCCAGGGCTTCACGCAGCTCCTCGCTGGTGATCACGGCTTTGCGCGGCATATTGCCCGCCGTATCGATGCCGCGGACTTCGGCCGCCAATTCGTTGGCCAGCGGGTAGGCGCTGCCGATCTCCAGCCGAAGCTGCTCGGCGGCGGAGATGCCGACTCGCAGCGAATAGGTGCGCTTCAGATAATCGACGATCGCCCGATCCATCGCATCGCCACCGACGCGCACGGATTGCCCCGCCACTTCGTCGCCAAGACTGAACACGGCCACGTCGGTGGTGCCGCCGCCAATCTCGCAGACCATGCAGGCGACCGGTTCGGACACGGGGAGTCCGACCCCGATTGCGGCGGCCTTGGCTTCGCTGATCAACAGCACCTGGCGAGCGCCGGCCCGATGCGCGCTGTTGTAGACGGCGCGCTTCTCAACCGGTGTGATGCAGCCTGGCACCGTGACCAACACGCGCGGTTTGGTTCGCCAGCGGCTGCGCCGCGCCTTGCGAAAAAAGTAGCGCAGCATGGCCTCGCAAAGCTCGAAATTGGCGATCACCCCATCCTGGAGCGGTCGGACCACGCGTATCGACTGCGGCGTGCGTCCCAGCAATTGCCTTGCAAGTTGGCCAACAGCGCAACCCCCCGCCAGCACGCGCTGCGAGTCTTTCGCGATGGCAACGACCGAGGGCTCATTGAGAACAAGTCCTTCACCTGGCACGCCGATCAGCGTGTTGGCCGTGCCCAGGTCGATCGCCAGGTCGGAGCCCAGCAGTGAGTAGAACTTGGCAAGCATCCGTGCTTGTGGGGTGATGGGTTTCGCGGTCGATCCTTCGACCACTTTACTGATACGTCGCCGCTTTGTAGTCCCAATTGTACGCGTTGAGTTCCGCCGACAGACAGATGCAGCCGATTATGATCGCCGTCAGTGCGAGCGCCAGCATCACCGTGTATATGTTGGCCCGCGGCTTTTGCACCACGACCGCATTCTGGGGTTCGGGCTGAGCTAACTCGGTGACGTCTTCAGCGAACGACATGCTCATCTTTCGAGTTGCGGGTGTGCGATCAGTTGATTGTTGTGGAGGCTGCCTCAGGTTCGCGGGCGCGCTGATCGCTGACGCGCAGCTTGGTGGCCACATCGTCCCCCACTTGGACCGGCGTCTTGGTGACCTTGACGTCGATTTTCGCCACGGATTTGTCGGTGGCCGTGGTAAGTACGACCAGCCGGCCGACATACTTGGCGCCGCGGAAAACGTCGACTTCGTGATTCACGGTCAGGCCGTCGTCGCTGCCCAGCGAGATTTCGACCATCTTTTCGTTGTTGATCGCCAGCACCTTGCCGCGTAACGGCGGCGGTTCCCGGTCGAGCGGCGAGCCAACATCCAGGTTAAATTGAGCCAATAGTTTTCGAGCGTGCGTGACCTGCGCCAGCATTTGATTCTTGCGCTCCTCCAGCAACGCATTGGCTTGCTGTGCCTTGTGAATGTCGTCGGTCAGCTTGACCACTCTGGCAAATTGCTTGTCGCGATCTTCGAGCGTCTTGCGAATCTCCTCTCGCAATGTGCCAACTTCGCCCGTCAACTCTTTCAGGTTCTGACTGGCAGTATCCAGTGCGGCGACCGCTTCCTTCTCTTTCTTGGAAAGGTCGTCCCGATCCTTGATCAAATCGGCTTGTTCTTTCTCAAGCACCGATTTCTTGTCGTTGAGCTCCGTCAGCGCTTGAATTTTGACCGCGAGCTCTTCCTTCTTCTGGCTTTCGAGTTTTTCAAGTTGGGTCGTCAGCGCCTCGTTCTCCTCTTTCATCTGCTGCAACTGGTGCCTCAGACCGGCCTTCTCCGTGCCCTTAACCTCCTCCGGACGGCGCTCGACGACCGCCTTCCAGTTCCGGTGCGTGGCATAGACCATGACGGCAAACGACATGAACACCAGGCTCATGATGAAGATCAGCACCACCAGTATCTTGCCGACGTAATTCATAGACTTGTCCCCTCGACGTTGAGCCGGAACAGCAACCCCCCCGCTCCCGGGGCGATTTCCGCGATCCACGTATGCGTCGCGGCGAAACCGTCATCCCATGGAGAAATGTCAGTCGCTACCCATTACTATACTAGCAAGAACGGGGATCAAATGTCAATCTGGGAAAGTTAAGTGAGGAAGGTTGGGAGGTTGGGTGATACGATGCACGGGCCGGGGACCTGGCTCATTTTCCCGGCGGACTCGAGAGACGTGCATCGTCAGGTTGGATGGTTGCCCAACCTGGTTCCCGGGCTGTCCCCTTCGCTTCGTGCAAGCGACGGGGTCAGGAGGGGGGTTTCCGGCCTTGAGGACGCCGAATACTCCACGCCCCTGCCGCGATGCAGCATGCCAGGCAGGGCCAGGCGAAGAGATCGCCATATTGGAGATAAAAGCTGCTCCGCGTTTCGAGCCGAGGCCTTGCGATGATCACGTCCTCCGCACGCCGCTTGCCTTGCCGCACGATCCGGCCGTCGGAATCGATCCAGGCGGAAAAACCGGTGTTGGCTGCCACCAACAACGGCTTCCGACATTCCACGGCGCGGAACACACCGCAGATCAGGTGCATATCCAGTTCCGCGGAACCCCAAAACCAGCCGTCGTTCGTGATGTTCACCAACACCTGGGGGTCGCAGCAAGTCTTGCTTGCGCGGGCCTCGTTCACCAATCGCCGAATCACGCGCGCCAGCGTCGTCTCAAAGCAGATGCTGGGACTGTAGCACACGCCATTCACATCAATGGCCGCTGCCTCTTTGCCCGGTTCTGAACCAGCAGCGAGCGGCGTTAGCTTGTACAACAGCGGATACCGCCTTGCGAACGGCACGTACTCGCCGAACATCACCAAGTGCGACTTCGCGTAGCTGCCCAGAATGATTCCCTTGCCATCCACGAAGAGTGCTGAGTTGTAGCGATCGGTTCCTTCGTTCGTGTAATGCCAGTGGTCGATGCCAATCAGCATCGGCACGCCCCGCCGCGCCGCAACCAACTCAATCACCTCCTCGCTTCGCATTCTCAGCTCTTCCGGCGTATATCCTTCAGCGGTCTCAGTCCGATAGTCGTTCGCGTACGTGAACCACGAGGAACGAAACATCGTCTCTGGCCACACGATCAGATCGAGGTCGCGACTCTCGGCCATCGCCCGGTCGGTCAGGCGCGCGTATTCTTCGAAGATATCCTGGTTCTTGGAGGGATCCGCTTTGAGTTCCGTATCGATATCGCCCTGAATGAGCGCCACCGTGGGGCCCGGGGTCGTGTACTCGCCCGATGTGCGATACCACCCGTAGCCCAATAGAATTGCGATTGTTGCTGCGGCAGGTACGATCGGCCAGAATGCGGCACTCCGATCTTGCCAGGGAATCATCCGAGCGAGGCATGCGGCGACGAATATAATTGCCAGGCTTAAGCCGTACGTGCCCGTGAAGTCGGCAATCTGGATCAAAGGTATCCAGCGGTATTGGGTCTGCCCGAGCACGACCATCATGAATCCCGTGAGGAGATACGACTGGGCGAGTTCCAGCCCCACCCACACGACAGGTGCGGCAAGGACCGGGGGCATTCGCAGGCGATGGCTGCAAATCCGCGCGAGCCAGATGAAACCGGGCAAGTAGAGCGCCAGATAAGACGAGAGCGCGATCCAGCCGAACGAGGTGGCCCAGTGCGGCAGCGTCAACCAGTGGACGGCGGCGAGCCAAAACAGAAAGTACGCCAGCCAGATCGACGAGTAGGGCCGTTTGCCCGCGAGTTCTTTTTGTTCGATCAGCAGCACCCAAGGCGCTGGCGCGAGCCACGCCAGCGGGCCAAAGTTGACCGGCGGCAGCGCAAGCCAAAACAGCAAGCTGCCGAGGGCTGCCAGGCCAAATGTGGATCGCAGATGCTGCATCATTCGTAGCCGCGGCCACCCGCAGAGTCGCCGCGTCTAAAATTCGAACACTTCCACAAGTTCGCCGGCGCGGTGAGCACGATCGCCAGTCGGGAAGTGTGCAAGCGCTGTCGCGTCGACAAGCGTTCGCAGATCTCCTGAGCCTTGCCAAGATAGCGGTTCGATCGCGCCGCTGGCAATCCGAGATGGATGATACGTTGGTCGGTCACCCCGATGTTGAAAATCGCTCGCCAGCGCCCTGGTTTCCCGCCGCAGGTCCATGTCGTCCCGCCCCATCAGCCGTCCCAAGGCGGGTCGCACGAACAACTCGAAGCAGACGAGACTGCTCACCGGATTGCCGGGAAGGCCGTAAACGAGCGTCTGACGATCGGCCCCACGCCACACGCCAAACCACAAAGGTTTCCCCGGCTTGAGGCTGACTTTGTGGAAAACCTGCTGGACGCCCAGCACGTTGAAGACTTGGGGCGCAAGGTCGAGCACGCCGGCCGATACTCCGCCACTAAGCACCAGCACATCGGCCTCCAGTCCACGCTTCACGAGTTCGTGCAGGTGCGCTTCATCGTCGCGCCCGATGCCCAGGTTCGTCGCGATGCAATCACAGCGCTCCACCAGTGCCGCGAGCATCGGCCCGTTGCTGTTGCGGATCTGCCCTGCGGCGGGCGGGGTGTCTGCAGGCACCAATTCGTTGCCGGTGGCCAACACCGCGACCAGGGGCCTGGGCACGACGCTTACCTGGATGTGCCCGGTTTCGGCCAGGACGCCGATTTCGATCGGCCGGATCATGCGGCCGGCTGTTAGCACGATTTCGCCCTGCCGCATGCAAGCTCCGCGCCGCACGATGTTCTGACCAGGCCTGAAGATTCCCGACTCGATGCGCACGGTGACCAGGGAACTGCTGGACGACTCGGCGGGCAATAGCGCCGTGCGTTCCAGCATCACCACGGCGTCGGCTCCCTGCGGAATGGGCGCGCCGGTCATGATGCGAGTTGCTTGCCGCGGTTCCAGGGTGCATTGGGGCACTTGCCCCGCCAGCACCTCTTCGATCACGTCGAGCTCGAGCTGTCCGGCCAGCACATCGGCTGAGCGAACCGCGTAACCGTCGACGATCGACTTATCGTGGGGCGGCGAATCGACGTCGCTGGCAATGTCTTCGGCGAGAACCAGACCGGCCGCGTCGGCCAGCGCCACGCTTGTTGGCGGCAAACGCCGGGCGTGTTCCAGAACTTTCGCAAGCGCTTCTTCAACCGAAAGCATTACGCAAGTCACGGCGGGCAAGCCGCGCCGCTAAACGGATACTGCCAAAAATCGCCGCAGAATGTCCACGCCGCAATGCGTGAGGAAACTTTCCGGATGAAACTGCACGCCGAATGCTGGCAGCCGTTTGTGCCGGATTCCCATGATCTCAAGTTGACCGTTCGGACCGTCCGCCCAGGCATTGACGACGAAATCAGCATTCAGCGTGCCCGGCTTGATCACCAGGCTGTGATAGCGCGTGGCTTGAAACGGATTTTCGAGTCCCACGAATAGTCCGGTGCCGTCGTGGTGAATCATGTCGGTCTTGCCGTGCATCAGCCGCTCGGCCCGAACGATGGTGGCCCCGGTCGCCTGGCCGATGGATTGATGCCCGAGGCAGACGCCCAAGATCGGCAGCTTGCCCAGGAACCGCGCGATCGCATCACATGAAATCCCCGCCTCGCTGGGCGTGCAGGGTCCCGGCGAGACGATTAAGTGGCTTGGCTGCAAGCGTTCGATGTCATCGAGCGCAAGCTCATCGTTTCGCTTGACCACCAGATCGAGCGTGGGATCGATCTCCCCGAGCCGCTGC
>SXGT01689904.1_pt1 | contig 19085 bp, 18 predicted proteins | sample 3176221 | NCBI WGS metagenome assembly SXGT01 (sample SAMN11356862, study PRJNA531348) | freshwater metagenome | isolation source: freshwater sample F1-120 | place: China: Fuxian Lake, Yuxi | collected 2017-12-25
CCGCGTCAACGCGGTGGCGCCCGGCACCATCGCCACCGAGCTGGCGGCCCAGGCCGTGCTCACCAGCGAAGAGGCGCGCCACAAGATCCTGAGCCGCACACCGCTCAAGCGGCTCGGCGAACCCGACGAGATTGCCGACGTGGTGGCCTGGCTGGCCAGCGACGCGGCGAGCTACGTCACCGGCGAGATCGTCACCGTCGACGGCGGGCGCATGGCGCTGAACTACACCGTGCCGGTCTGAGCGTTGCCTGGCCTCACGCGGGCCGGGGCCGCGCCACCACGGCTTCGCGGATCGGCAGGTGGATCAGCGCCGCGCCCACGGCCAGCACGATGTCGATGTACCAGACCCAGTCGTAGCTGCCCGTGGCCTCGAACACCTGGCCGCCCAGCCAGGCGCCCAGAAAGCCCCCCACCTGGTGCGCCAGCATCACGATGCCGAACAGCATGGCCATGTTGCCGGTGCCGAAGAACTTGGCCACCAGGCCCACGGTGGGCGGCACCGTGGAGAGGAAGGTCAGGCCCATCACAGCGGCGAAGGTCAGCATCACGGCCTCGGTCTTGGGCGCCAGCAGGAACACCAGCACCGCCACGGCGCGCGAGGCGTACACCAGCGAGAGCAGCGACTTCATGCGCCAGCGGCCCACGGCCCAGCCCATGGCCAGGCTGCCACTGATGTTGAACAGGCCGATCACCCCCAGCGCCCAGGCACCCACCGGGGCCGGCAGGCCGCACGCGGCCACCACGCCGGGCAGGTGCGTGGCGAGGAAGGCCACGTGGAAACCACACACGAAGAAGCCGGCCGAGAGCAGCAGGTAGCTCGGCGTGTTCAGCGCCTGGCGGATCGCCTGGCCGGTGGGCAAGGCCACCGGCGCGGGCGCCGCCCCAGCCTTTGCCGCCGGGCCCGGACCGCGCAACACCCAGGCTGCGGGCAGCGCCAGCAGCACGATCAGGCCCAGCGCCTGCAGGGCACCGACCCAGCCCAGGCCCAGCGTGAGCGCGGCAGCCAGGGGCGCCATGAGGAACTGACCGAACGAGCCGCCCGCGTTCACGATGCCGGTGGCCATGCCCCGGCGTTCGGCCGGGATCAGGCGCGCGGTGGCCGCCATCAGCACCGAAGGCCCGGCCATGCCGGCGCCACCGGCCGCGAGCACGCCGATGGCCAGGATCAGGCCCCAGGTGCTGGTCATCAGCGGCGTGAGGTAGGTGCCCAGGGCCACCAGCAGCACCCCGATGAGCAGCACGCGCCCGGCACCGACGCGGTCGGCCACGGCGCCCGCGAAAGGCTGTGTGAGCCCCCACCAGAGCTGGCCGAAGGCGAACGCCAGGCTGATGCTGCCCACCCCCAGGCCGGTGGCGGTGTTCAGCGGCGAGAGGAAAAAGCCCATGGTCTGGCGCGTGCCCATGGTCAGCGCGAAAGCCCCGGCAGCGGCCAGCAGCACCAGCCACCACACATAGGGCGCACGCGCGGGCGCGGCGGCGGTCAAGGTTTCAGTCTTCATGGGTGTCTTCCTCGTGAAACGCGGCCAGCCCCTGGTCCAGCAGCCCGTGCAGCGCCGCCACGGTGGCCACGCCCAGCTTGTCGTTGAGCGAGAGTTGCGCGGCCTTCCAGCGCCGCTGCGCCTGGCGACGCAGTTCCAGCCCGGCGTCGGTGATGTGCACGAGCCGGCTGCGCGCATCGACCCCTTCGCCCATCGCCAGCCAGCCCGCCGCGATCATGGGTTGCAGGTTGCGCGTGAGGGTGGAGGCGCCCATGTCCATGCGCCGGGCCAGCTCGCCGGGCGCCAGCGGCCCGAGGCGGTCCACGTGCGTCAGCAGCGAGTACTGCGTGATCTTCAGCCCCGAGCCGGCCAGGTGCTGGTCGTAGTGCTGGGTCACGCGGCGCGTGAGCTGGCGCAGCTTGAAGTTGGTGCAACCCACCGGGGTCGGCGATGTCACCTGGGTGTCGGCATTCATGAGATGATTGTATCTACAATATTTGCATCTGCAAACAAAAAGGAATCGAACCATGACCGTCGAAGAGACCCAGGCCCAGTGGATCCAGCAATACGAAGCCGTCGTGGCCCGCATGAACGCCGGTGCGGGCGTGGGCCTGGCCAACCCCGCCGATCTCGCGGGCCTGACCGGCATGCAACAGATGCAGGCCATGCTCGACGGCAAGCTGCCCTACCCGCACATCGCCGACACGCTGGATTTCTCGCTGGTGGAAATCGGTGAAGGCCGGGCCGTGTTCCAGGGCCAGCCCCAGCTCAAGCACTACAACCCGCTGGGCACGGTGCACGGCGGCTGGTACGCCACGCTGCTGGACTCCGCCGTGGGCTGCGCGGTGCACACCGTCATGCCGGTGGGCCGGGCCTACACCACGGCGGAACTCAGCGTGAACATCGTGCGCGCGGCCTCCTACAAGAGCGGCCCCCTGCGCGCCATCGGCACCGTGGTGCACGCGGGACGTCAGCTGGCCACCGCCGAGGGCCGCATCGTGGGGCCCGACGGCAAGCTGTACGCACATGCCACAACGACCTGCCTGGTCTTTGAAGTGCCGTCAAAATAGGGCCCATGCGACTTCTACACACCATGCTGCGCGTGGGCAACCTCCAGCGCTCGATTCACTTCTACACCCAGGTGCTGGGCATGCAGCTGCTGCGCACCTCCGAAAACCCCGAGTACAAGTACTCGCTGGCCTTCGTGGGCTACGAAGGCAACCCGGCCCAGGCCGAGATCGAACTCACCTACAACTGGGGCACCGAGAGCTACGAACTCGGCACGGCCTACGGCCACATCGCCCTGGGCGTGCCCGACGCCTACGCGGCCTGCGAGAAGATCAAGGCGGCCGGCGGCAACGTGACGCGCGAGGCCGGCCCGGTCAAGGGCGGCACCACGGTGATCGCTTTCGTGACCGACCCCGATGGGTACAAGATCGAACTAATACAAACAAAATCAACAACTTACGATGACGGCCGCCATTCGGACGCCAAAAACACTGATCCACTGCGCAGCGCGTAGTAGAAAGACAACAAGCAAAAAGCCCGCACGAGCGGGCTTTTGTTTGTCCTCGGCAACCCATCAATCGCGACGAGTCCGGGCCGCGTACCTGGCCTTGAGCATCCCCTCTTCGAGCCATTCGCAAAGCTGCTCCACCTGATCAATCGCAGTCATCAGCTTGTCGCTGGTGACGTGAACCGAGAGCGACATGAACAACGGTGGCTCGTCGCCATCCTCAAATAGCACCGCCTCGCGCTCATTCATGAAGAACGGTCGTGGAAAGCGCTGCCGATCCTTCTCAGTGTGAGTCACTCGAACCGTTGTGATGCTTTCCGGATGCTGATCCCGGTTTCGCGCCATCACCACCTGCTCGATGATCTCCAGGTCCGCCGGGCATTGACTCCAGTCGATGCCTGCGGACGAGGCCAGACAAGCTCGATAGCCACCGACAATCCCTCTGTCGCCGAACTCGGCTCTGAAGGTCTTGCCGCAGCTCAGGCTCAGGTTGCGCTCCCAGGTTCTGAAGTAAAGCTGCAGAGATGCAGAAAGCATGGAAAGACAACAACGGCCCGTGACCTCCCGCAGTTCGTCCGCCTCAATCCACTCGCTGAGAAACGGCGGCTCCCCATCTTCGCTGTACGGGGGCACATAGGGCTCTTCCCCCGCCTCAATCTTTCGGATGATCTCGTTGAACGGACTCGCCGCGTGCACGTAATACTGGCGGATGAGGCGCGTGCGTTCCTTCAGGAAGAATAGGACATCCATGCTCAATCCGCCCTTGAGGACAGTAGTGCACCATCGCTCGGCTTGACGGCGGCCAACAGAGGCGGTTCAGTCTGCGACTGAAGCACAAGCTTGATCCATCGAACCTTCTCGCGCTTCAGAGAGTCCAGGGACTTTCGACTCTGGTACACGGCCTTGAGCCCGACAGAGGCCGCCTGTGCAATGAATTCGTCAACGTTGATCGGGTACATGGGCCTGTTGAGGGGCGCGTCTCCGATCCTTAAGGTTAGCGCGATGCTCCCGTGTGGTCCAAGCAGTTGCCTGAGCGTTCGCAGCGAAGGCAGTCGATCCTTCGGTTCGATGTGCATCCAGACGGCACTCAGCAGGACAAAGTCATAGACCTCTCCAAGGGCCTTCACCTGCTCAAGGTTCGGCAAAGCATCGTCGATCCACCTGATATTGACCTGGCGATGCTTGGCCATGGCCAGAGTTCGAAGACCACGACTCGGCTCGACCGCAGTAACTTGATAGCCGCGTGCTGCAAGTGCAGACGCATCCCTGCCCGACCCAGCACCGACATCCAAACACCTTGCTCCTGGTGCAGGAAGAAATCGCAAGAATGACCGGTGAGTAGTCGAGAACCGAAGGCTTTCATAGGTCTGAAAGAAGCTCTCGCTGGCGTCATCGTATGCGGACCAGGCTACTTGGCGCATGGCTTGCTCGTAGCGGTTGGTTGCTTTTTTGCTGGGGGCTGACCAGTGCACATTGGCGGCTGCACAGGGTTTGTGACCACCTCGATTTGCGAAACGCAGCACTTAGCTTCTTCGGGAGGCTCCTGCTTCTTTGACAAGTGCGACGGATTGCAGGCACCAAGCGTGCTGACGATGGCAGAACCCAAAAGCGCTGTAGTCCAGCAACCAATGACCACGTACTTGCCTCGCGGCACGTGTGCGTTGTCTGGGGAAAACTGACCCTGCCTTTCTATGTGCATTTGAATCAAACCGCGAAGGCGCCAAATGATCACAATGGTCAGCAGACTGAACACAGCGGCGAATGACAAGACCACGGTGCGAGCCTGAAACTCATCAACCGTGGTGGCTCCATACCAAAGCCCGCCGGTGATGGCGATCACCATGCTCGGAACCTGCCACATGAGCTGATTCAAAGACCTGAGGTGTTGGCCGGCCTCCAGGTACATGAGCTCAAGCGTCTTGAACTGCCACTTCCGCTCTTCCAGGTCACTGGCAAGGCGGTGCTTCATGATCTCTATCGATTTTGGAGATGTGGATTTCATGGGGAACAAAAAGCTCTGGGTATCCGATCAGTCTGCGAGCCTGAACGCGCCGGCCATCCGTTGCTGTTCTCGATCAGGAATTCTCAAACTCTGAGCGATCGTTGGCCATTGCCTCACGATTTCCGTGCACCTCAAGATGATCTCGTCCGCCTGCTTCGCTGGGACTCGAAAGTAGCCAGCAACCGATCTGGCCAGCTCAAGATCGAGCGCATTGTCAGCTTGACCCACATTGAGCTTCAACCCATGCGAGTCCGGGACTGGATTCATGTCGTAGGCCTCGGACAGGCGCCAACCCTTGCCGGGAACCAAGATGAAGCCGTGGTTGCGCAGGTGATCGTCGGTGTTCGAAACCAGCATGTTGAAGACGATCCTGGTCCACAACTCGCGCAAGTCATCGGCCGCCTGACAACCATGCTCGATCAACACACGCGCGATCTCCAAATAGCTCACACCGGTTGACGCGTCTTCACCATCGACGTGCCCTGTCAGCGTCATCGCAGAGGCAAAGTGCAGCCGCCCTTCCGATGTGCGATCAAAGCGCCTCACCAAAAAAGTGTGGTGCTCACTCGCGAACCGGCGCCCCAGGCTGGCGGGAACTCGCAGGCCACAAGTCTTGGCCAAGGTCTGAACCACCAGTTCCCATGCCCCGACGTCGTGTTCATCGCGCACGCTGGGGAACTTCGCTATCCACAGCTGACCTTGCGGATCGACCACGCTGGCCTTTGGACGCGCGCCACCCAGGGAACCACCAGGCGCGATCAACATGCGCAGCCAATCGTCCGCCGCAACCGATGTGTTGTCCTCATCACGCTCCAGCGCCAAGCTGGCCGCCTCCAGTTCGCGCAGTTTGACGAATGGTGGTGCGGCTGTTCCGTGCTGGTTGTCAAGAAATTCACCCTGATCGTCCAGCTTGAAACGCAGCGCACCTGAGCGGTAGGTGTCATGCACGCCCAGCAGATAGTCCGACTCGTACAAACGAACAGACTTGTCTTTCGTGCCGGCGCGCTGCCCTCTCTCAAGTCGCCGCCGCATCAGCACCCGCCCCCAACGATCGGGGCTCGAATCGGCGAAAACACCAAAAATCTCTTGCCCTTGCGGTGGGTGTTGGCGCCCTTCGAAATGCCCCAATCGCGGATCCAGGTGCATGCCCCGAAAACTGCTGTTGGTCAGTGCAGAAGATTCAAAGGCAAACTCGAACACTTCACGTCCCGCTCCGCGTCGGGCATACAGCCATCCAAGCCGCGTCGGCTCTGCGAGTCCCACCCAATCCGCGTAGACAGCAATGTTGGTGCTCATGGGATCAGCGTGTCTTCTTCACAGGAGTGGCGGCCTTTGCGATGAGGCTGGACAGCGCATCGGCACTGGCGAAGTCGCCGCTCTTGATCCAGCTCTCCTCTTCTGCACTGATAGCTGGCGTGGGCCTGGAAGACAAACCGGGTTCTGTTTGAGCGAACGGAATCGGCTTACCCAGTTGGGATGCACCCCAATCGCTCGGTGACGAACGTGTCGATCGCCTAGTCGGCGATTTAGCAATCCGCCGTGTCGAACTTGCTGTTGGGCGTAGCCGCGCGTCCTGAAGCTCCCGTCCAACTGGATCGGCACTTGCCAAGAGATTGAGATCCGTTTCAATCCCCAGCACCTGCATGACCGCGAGGTAGGCACCCATGGTCACGCCAGAGCCTCCGCGCTCAAGGCTGCGCAACGTCATCGGCGACATCCCGGCACGCTCAGCGACTTGCTTTGCCGAAAGGCGCCTTCTCAGCCGCGCAAGACGCAGGCGCTCCCCGAACTGCTGAAGCAGCTCGTCAACAGACGGAAGGAGTGGCGCAGTCTTCTTAGCCATAGTGGAGGTATTTTGCCGTAACGAATAAAAAAACGCCAAAATATTTACACACTAGTGTCAGCGGGCCTGAAGTAGCTTAAAGCGCAAATGGAACGCCTCTTGATGAGTGAAAGAGAAAGAATATTGGCGCTTTTGCAACTTGAGAGCGCTCAGTCAATCCGAGGCTTACTTCAACTTTGTCGCATATTCCATTATTTTGGAATTGACAAAGCAAATTCCGTTGTTGCAGAATGGCGACCAAGGAGCACCCATGGCACGCCTCAGCATCAACAGTGAACCTGTTCAGACACTCATCACCAGCAAAGTGATCCCACTGCTGCTGGCGAGTGGGAACGTTGCATCGCTGACAAAGGCGTTGAACGACGCAGCTCAGTCCGCAGGTCTGGACGGGCGCCTCCACGCCAACCGCATACATGCCCTGCTTTCCATGGACGCGTCCAGGGCCCTCAACGAGGCTTCCATCGCCTTGATTGACCAAGCCTGCGATGCGATGTTGGCTGCAGATGGCAACGCAACCAACCGTGCCGCAGCTGCGATGCACGAACTCTCTGCGGAAACTTCAAAGCTGGCAGCGTTCTCGACATTGACGGCAACCGAAATTGCAGAACGTCTGAGCATCCCGCCCGCTCTCGCGCAGCAGCTGGTTCGCGCCAAGGGCCCAGGGGAAACGTCGACGACATCCAGCCAAAGCCTTGCGCCACTGCACGAAACCGAGGGCGCTGCACCTGACTGGAGCTACCAAGACATTGCGGTCAGTCGCTGCTTGGATGCACTTAACAGGCGGCCAGGGGGGCGCATCGGCCTGATCTTGCCCACCGGCGCCGGCAAGACACGAACGGCACTGCGCATCGTGCTCGCGATGTTGGATCGTGCTGCTGACCACAAAGCACCGGTCTACTGGGTAACTCACCGTCGCAACCTACGCGAGCAAGCACACCGCGAATTGCAGAAGCTGATTGCCTCCGCATCGGCAGACCAAGGCGAAACCCTGTCTGAGCTGGGCAACCGGATCAAGTTTGTGATGGTGGGTGATTTGAGCCCGCTACTCGACGGCGCATCCAACAGCCCTGTTCTGATCGTCGTCGATGAGGCTCATCATGCTGCCGCCCCGTCCTATCAACCGGTCTTTGCCAATCCCTGGATGGCTCCGGTATTGCTGCTCACGGCCACGCCGAATCGTGGCGACCGCCTTCCCATCGGCATCGACGAAATTGCCTTCACGATCACGTACAGGGAGCTGGCTGAACGACGCGCAATCCTCACGCCGAAGTTCGTTGATTTTCCGGTCGACAACTTTGACTGGTCGCCGGATGCGCTCGACGACCTGGTGGACTTCATCATTGACCGCACGGCCGCTGACTTCACCAAGGTCTTGGTGCTGGCGCCACGCGTTGATCGAGTCGAAGAGTTCTATGCGGCCCTGGCTGCAAGACTCCCCAACGATCATCCGCTGACGGCAGAGGATCTCGGTTTTGTCCACGGCAGCGGCAACTCACTCTCCATCGACAACGAAGATTTTCTCGCGCGCTTTGCCAACAAGCCACGTGCTGTGCTGGTGTCGGCCCAGCTCCTGCTGGAGGGGTTTGACGACCCTGCCATCAACGCTGTCGTGCTGACCTACCCATCGAGCAGCGTGATCCGGCTCATGCAAGCTGCCGGACGGTGCGTGCGCTATTCGCCGGAAAAACGAGCCGCCTTTGTGGTCCAGGCACGAAACGATGGGCTGGCGTACCACTTCGATCAACGGTGGCTGTACCAAGAGATTGACGACTTCCTTAGGCCTCAGTTGATCGATATCGACTATGGGGGCCATGCTGAACTGCTCGCAAATGTCGAAGTCATCCTGGGCAAACACCGCGTGGAGACCAAGCAAGCCGACCGCATCAAGTTGAGGCTCAATTCGGTCGTGCCCGGCGAAACCTATCGCCTATTCCTCTATGGGCTCCCGCACTTTGGCGAGATTGATCGTTTTGAGCAGGACGCCAAATGGGGCATCTTGGCAGAGACCCCGGAGACGTCACACACCCTTCGCGGCATCTTCAACGAGTTTTGCGCGCGAGGTGCGGACCTGTCTGATCCGTCGGACTTCCTGATCAGGGAAGGCTCAAAGTTCGGATTGGTCAAGGACCTCACACCTGGCAGTCGCTGGCTGGAGATGTCTCACCTGCTGACAGCCGCCTACTTTGCAAAGCGCGAGGTTCACGGACCCTCTGCCATTGATGCTGTAGGAAAGCGCCCATACAAGGCCAACGGTGCAACCAGCTGGCTTAAGTACATCACCCTGCACTTTCGACCTGCGATTCCCCAAGCCCTGGCTGCATTTCTCAAAGACTGCCACAACGCCCAAGAGATCGAGGCTCAGTTCCTTCGCGCGCCTCTGCATGCGGCAGTGGCAATCAAGGTGCCGCTGCCGCTGGCCGGTTCAGAAGCCCACCTGCTGAATGAGGCCGAGTCCAAAGCGCTGGTGGGGATGCTGGATGCACTTCGATTGGAGCTGACCCAAGTAGAACCGCGAGCCCAGATCGGCACACTCGCCGCCTACCTGATGAGCACAGGAGCAACCCCCCTCCCCGCCCGCCTGCATCACCGCATCGAGTTTTTGCTTGACCCCGTTGCGCGGCACGGCCGCATGCTCACTCTCAACCAAGACACGCCCGTTTCATTCATTTAAGGAGCCACGACATGCCTGACAACGCTACCCCCATCAGCGATCTCCAAGAGTCCAAGCTCGTCCCGTTCGACTCCATCTATCTGGACCCGAACAACCCCCGTATTGCGCCAGAGAATCCGCCCGGCTACCACGATGACGCGGCGTTGTTCGACCTGAGCCTGCAGCAGGACTTGGAGCGCCGTGTCTCAGATGTCTATGAAGTGGCCACACTGCGCGACTCCATCATGGCGCACGGCTGGGTTCCGATTGACTCGATCATCGTGTGGGAGCACCCAAAGCGGCCCGGCCACTACGTCGTCGTCGAAGGCAACACCCGGACCGTTGCACTGCGGACCCTGCGCGGCGAACGCCTGGACGCGGAAGTTAAGAAGCTTGAGCGTCTCAAGAAAAATCCGTCTCGCTTCCAAGAAGAGTTGCGAGTTCAACAGGATACGGTCGATCGACTGGAAGCTATTCGCGCGCAGACCTCGCAGCTGCGCGTTTTTCCCGTGCTGGCGAAAACGGTCGAACAACTCCAAGCCATCTTGCCCCGCCTCCTCGGCGTTCGTCACATCAGTCACGCGAGGGAGTGGAAGCCGTACGCCACCAACCTGTACATCTTGTCGCTGTACGAGCGGTTGTTCCGAGAGCGGCACGGCACCAAGGGTGCACTGCGTCTGGAAGACGATTTGGTCAACGCGGTGGCGGAGATGGTGTCGCTCGGCGCAACCAAAGCACGCCGCAACATCCAAGCGGCATCTGCCTTTACGCACTTCAAGCGAGACTATGAGGATCGTCTACCTGAGGGCGAGAAGCTCTCGGATGAAGATCACTACTTCTTTGAGCTGATCTTGCAAAACCCGTACCCGAAGGAGCAGTTTGGCGTCACCCGTGAAAGCATGAGACTGCCCAAGGAGTCAGAAGAAGCGCTTTTCCAATGGGCGTTTTCAAAACCACGAGCGGGCAAAGAAGAAGACAACGAGAACGTCTTCTATAAAGCCGAGAGCGTGCGCCTCTGGAACCAGATGGCCACCTATGATGGGAAGGCCAGCACGAATTTTTCCAAACAGCTGGACGTCAATGCGCCAGAGGAAGCACGCCCCATTCGCCTCATTGAGGCGGAGTTCCTGCAACACAAGACACAGCGCACCCCGATCGATACGTTAACCTCTCTGCTGAAGGCACTTCAAGAACTGAAGGTGGATACCCTTGTGTCCCAGCAGGATCATCTGGAGCCAATGCTCGTCAAAATTGCACAGCAAGTGTCCCAGTACCAAAAGATGATGAAAGCAATAACGGCCTGAGTTATCAAAAATAGACGGGAGGGGAATCCATGACCATTGTTGAGGCTCTCAAAGAGGTGATGCGCGGGGCAGGCCGGCCTCTCAGTTCGCGCGAGGCATACGACTCGATAATTGCTCAGGGGCTCTACCAATTTCAGGCAAAAGACCCGCACCATGTTGTCTTGATGCAAATCAGGCGGCATTGCGCGGGGATCGAATTCCCCACTGCATCTCCCACCAAGCACTTCAGGCTACACGGCGATAACACATACTATCCGCTAGATCAGCCAGACAAACAGTCTGTAGGCCAATTGCAAAGCAAGAAGCGCAACTCTCTTAAGAAATCGCCCTCGCAAAGATCGGTTGAAAAGTCGGATTTCAGCCGCTTGTCATCAATCGAGAAAGATCTATGGGACAACCATAAAAGGTACTTGAGCACCTTTAGGCAAAAAATGCTTCAAGAACTCAAAAAAATGACACCGGCGGCATTTGAGGCATTTGGAAGGGAAATACTTGATGGCTACGGCTTCGAGAATACCCAGGTGACATCGGTTGCCAAGGATGGTGGAATTGACGGATTTGGACGACTTAAAGTTGGGCTCGCATTCTTGAATGTTGCATTTCAATGCAAGCGCTGGAAAAATACAACGATACAGCGCCCAGAAATTGATCAATTTCGCGGTGCAGCACAAGGCTCTTATGAGCAGGGAATATTTTTCACTACAAGCACTTTTTCCAAAGGTGCTATTGATGCCTCAATCAAGCCAGGAGCCATACCGATCGTACTACTTGATGGACTGGCAATTGTTGATTTGATGATTCAAAAGAGGATACGCGTAGAGGCCACGCTAATGGAAATACCGGCATTCGCTCTTTAAGCTAAAAATCTCAAAAAGCCAATTTTAGGTTAAGAAATGACTACCGAAAACGAAAACAGCATCAAAGCATCGCCGACGAAAGAATTCTTCATCAGTATGCTAACGAGAGACATCTCAACAGATCGCGCGATCTTAGATTTAATCGACAACAGCATAGATGCAGCCACACAGAGCGGAAAATACAATGCCTCCGTCAACCTGACGATCAACAGCGAAACATTTTCTATTTCAGATAATGCCGGGGGATTGGATCTAGAAATTGCCAAAGAGTATGCATTTCGCTTCGGAAGATCTTCAAAAAATCCTCTGACACCAAACTCCGTGGGGCAGTTTGGCGTTGGCATGAAGCGAACCCTCTTTAAGATTGGACAAGAATTTATAGTTGAATCAATGAAAGGTGGGATAGCTTACCAAGTTCATGTCGATGTAGACCAATGGTTAGCCGACGAAAACAACTGGGATTTTCATTACAGCCTGCTAAAGACTCCCACAGTAAAAGAAGGAGAAACCAGGATAACAATAACAAGAATAAGAGATGAGTCGAAAGATCTATTGGGAGACTCTACCTTTATAAACACTCTGTCACAGGAGGTCTCAGCAGCATACTTCAAAAAACTTCATGGTGGATTGGAGATAGTAATCAATGGCGCTCAGATAAAGAGCGATGAACTTACGATCAAAATCTCTGAACAGTTAAGCTGTATCAAGAAGCAACTCGATCTGGATGGCGTCAAGGTGACAATCTACTGTGGAGTAAGTGATCGAGAGTGGAATGACGGGGGATGGTATGTCGTGTGCAACGACAGGCTGGTTGCTCAGGCCGATCAAAGCACTACAACGGGTTGGGGGGTAAGCACCATTCCAAAATATCATGCTGACTTTGCGTACTTTAGAGGGCTTGTAGAGTTCTCCTCCGAGGACTCAAGCAAGCTTCCCTGGACAACCACAAAAACCGGCGTCGATGAAGACCAAAAAATTTACAAGGCGGCGCTATATCACATGAGCGTCGCCATGAAGCCAGTTCTGACCTTTTTGAGAGAGCTTGCACAAGAAACTACGGCATTCAATGAAGGCACTCTGAAAGAGATGCCTCTAGCAGCGTCGCTTACTTCGGCTAAGTCAGTTCGGATTCTTGAATCTGCAACCATGGATGTCTTTATGAGGCCGGAGAAGTTGATTCCCGCCGATGAAGCAAAGGTAGCCCATATCCAGTACCGCGTGCCACTTGAACGTTACGAATTAGCAAGAGCAGCACTGTCGGTAAACACAATGAAAGACGTTGGAGAACGAACCTTCGACTATTTCTATACGTACGAGTGCAAAGATGAGTAACTCTGGTAGAAAAATCAACTACTCCGTTCGGCCTGCTAAAAATGTTGAACGAAAAATGATGAGAGACTTCTTTTTGAGACTCTCACATTTCGGTCGAATAGAGGACTATCGATATATAGGTTTTGGATCGAAGTATTTCTCTGATTTTATTATCTTCCATCGACACCTAAATATATCAGAAATGATAAGCATCGAGGCAGATTCAAATAACAGAGACAGATATGAATTTAATAAGCCCTACTCAAATATTCGTATGGTGTGGGGGCACTCTTCCGAGGTTCTGCCAAAGTTAGCTCAATCAGCCAAGAAAACAATCTACTGGCTCGACTATGACGGTGCGTTTGAACCGTTTATGCTGCAAGATGCAGCTATTGTTGCCGAAGGAGTTTCCTCGGGCAGCATATTTTCTGTTTCGTTTAATTGTCAGCCGCCTGAATTCTCGGATGGCGACATAGATAGCCTTAAAGATGCCTTGATTAAGCAGGTAAACAAAAAGAATATCCCTGCAAGCCTCGATCTCAGAGGGTGGAAATCGAGCCGAAATAATGCCATATTTCTTAAAAATTGCATTAGAGACGAAATCGGTGCAATTCTGAAGGACAGAAATCTAAGCGAAGAAAACAGTGCATTAAAAATGAAGTTCGAGCAAAGACTATTCTTCACCTATGCAGATGGCGCCCCGATGGCTACGGTAGCCTTCTTGTTCTTCAATGAAGAGGACGAAAAATACATTGGCAACTGCAGATTGGATGACTTGTATTTTTCAAAGAAGGGGGACGACCCTTTTGACATCACCATGCCAAATCTAACAATAAAAGAGATACGGCATTTGATGGAAATCAGACCCGATCAATCCAAGCTAAACGAAAAAATATTTACACCCAAAGATGCGGAGTCTCTCTGGCAGAACTATCGATACTTTCCCGGCTTCTCTGAGATTGAGGCATTTTAGGCCGATGCCTTTTGCATAGACACGGAAAGACTTAGCTCGATTAACAGATCATCCTCTCTTCTGCTAACTAGGTAGGAAAGGCCTCGATGAACATGCAAAAGGAATGTTTGCCTGATCGCATCTTCAGAAACCCGTTTGCCCTCAGACTGCAGGCGAACGACAAGCAAGTTTGTGTAAAGAGCTTCTTGCCCCCCCGTCAAGGTGCGCCAGTCAATTTCCAGACCTCCTGCGAAGGAAAAATTTTCCTCTGGAGGCACTGAAGGGTTGGCCAGTGACATGCAGAGGGCATGGCGGCAGATAGCGTTGTTGTGTTCGATGGCCGTACGACGCTTCAGTGTGGCCAGTTGATTGCGCGCGGAGGCGCTGAGTTTGATTCGTTCCATCACTGCATCCCTGCGCCGTGCACCCGGCGTGCTGTCGTGCATCCGGTGCTGTCGTCGTAGCTGAGTTCGTATTCTTGGCTGTTGAAGGGTCGGAGGGCTGTATAGGCCGGGCCTTCAACCTCTTGGTCAGTAGAAAGCACCACTACCTGATGCGAGACCGTGGCAAAGAAGCCTTTGATCAATGCAGACCGATGCTGCTGGTCCAAGCGAGCCAGCGGGGTGTCCACCACCACTGGAAACCGTCCTTTTCTCTCCTTGATCAGGGCACTGAGCACCGACGTGGCAAGCAGCTGCCGCTCGCCAGCGGACAGGCGATCCATGGGCAGCTCCTGCTGCTTGCTGTCGAGAATGCTGACCCGATAGGTTGTGGGATCCACCACAACAGAAGTCATGAGGTTGCGCTTGCGCAGGAGCTTCTGAAACTCGGTGGTGATCATGCTGGACAACCACTGTGCTTTTGAAGCCAGCAAACGATCTTTGAACAGCACCAGCGCCTTGCGGGCACGGGCTGATGCCTCCAGGCTCTTGGACTCCATCGATCGATCGCGGAACTCAGCACCGATGCGGTCTTGAGCGGCCTTCAAGCGCATGTTCACATGCGTCATGTTGCTCTGGGTGTCCTCCAGTTGTTGGACAACCTGGGCCAGGTGAGCTGTGGCCAATGAGGCTTTCTTGCTCCGCTCCTGAAGCTGAATCAGGATGCCGGAGACCTGTTCTTCGGCAGGAATCTGACCGATACGCTGCTCTGCCCTGTCCACCTGGGTTTGCGCATCCTGGATCTGCTCCAGCTTCCGTCGCACCTGCGAGCGGGCGAGCTCCAGCTGACGTTCGGCATCACGCGGATCAGCGTCGAGCATGCGGGGAACACTCGGGCCACGTGTGGTTGTGTAGGACTTCAGATCCGCATCGAGAGCCTGTCGCAGAGCAACCGAAGTGCCCTTGGGGAGACCCTTTTCCAGGGCCGCGAGGATTCGCTGATCGCGCTTCTTGAACTCTTGTCCCAAGAGCTTGGCGTGCTTGACCTTTTGGTCTTGTTCCCAGGTCTGCTTGTACTGCGACCACAGCGAAGCGGCCCAGGCGATCGGAAGCACGGGGTCAGACATCGCATCGATCAGCTCAGCGCGCGAGGTCTCAACGGCTTTGCGCGCGTGAACCACCGTGCTGCGGATCTCCGCAGCTTGCTCGTACGCGACCAAGCCCTTGCGCTGTGCCTCAGCGTTGAAGCGGTTCAAGGCGCTTTCGGCCTGATCTGCCAAGTTCTGAGCAGAGGCCTTTTCTTGAGTCAGGGTTTCGACCTTGCGTTCTAACTCTTCAAGCTGGGACTGCCAGCTCAACAGGTTGGCGCGGGCCGCATCGAACGCCTCAGAGCTTCCCTTATTCTTGAGGACCGCTCGGCGTTCCAGGGCTTTCAGGTCGTTCGACAATGCGTCGATACCGCCAATGCCCAGGAAGACTTCGGTGGCGCGCTTCAGCAGCTCTGGCAGCCGATCCGGATTGGCCAAGGCTTCGATTTTTTCGCCATCGAAGAGGAACAGCTGAACCAGCTCCGCAGGAAGGATGGAACCGATGAACTCGTCCCACCCTTGCGAGAAATCTAGGTCAATACTGCCATCCTCGGAGACCGAAATCTGCTCATTCAGGGTCTCGCCACGTACCGACCACTCGCGGCGTACAAGCAGTTGCCTACGAGCAGCGCCGATCTCCACCTCTACAGCGATCTCGACAATGGAGTTGCCAGGGGTATCACGCCGCTTCAGCCCAAGAATCAGTTGCTCGTACTCTGATCGCTTCAGATCGGCAAGTGCTTTCTGCCCATACAAGCCCACCTGCAGTGCGGTGAGCAGGGTTGTTTTCCCGCTGCCGTTGAGCGCCTTGATCAAGACAACCGGCTTCCCGGTCTTGACCGACAAATCGATGGTTTGGCGTTCTCGAAAAGGTCCTAGGTTTTCAACGGACAGGGCTTTGATGGTTATTCCTGCCATACATCAAGCAATCATGGTCGTGCCATCGGAGGCGTCGCCATCCGGGTCGGGTTCATTTGTGGCACTGGACTTGGCAAACTCCAGCGCTTCTTGTTCATTGCGGAAGGCGTACTGACGCAGCACACCTTCCAAGCGGTCCAGGTGCTTGGAGCGCTTGTGCGATTCAATGGATTGAAACTGCAAGGCCAGCAGACTGCGGGTGAGCTTGTACAGTTCCTGTGCTGCCTCAGTCTCCGTCTCGACTTCGGTAGAAACCTGCTGGAGGATGGCGAGATCACCCCTGTCGAGCGGCACTTGTTCCAGGTCTCGACCAGGATATGCAGCGCCCAACACATCGGCATATATCTTGGGCACGAGGTCCTCGATCTCGCCCTTCTCTTCAACCCATAGGCGGCGGATCTCGTCCAACTCATCCACCGAGATCAACTCGATGAGCTGAGTGCCCTGTTTATGATCGGACTCCTGCACCAGCTTCTGCGTCTGCAACAGTTCCCGGAGCAAAAACTCCCGCCGCTGCTGCGTATAGGGCCCGTGGACCAATTGGTCGCGGAACAAGGTCAGACGCCCATTCAAGCGGCGGAAATCGCGCTCATCACGGTCTTCGACGGCCAAGTTCTTGTTCCGAAAGTCGAGGATGGGCTGCATCCACTGCTTCTGATCATCGTTCTGAATCATGGCCTGCATGGACTTGTCCTGCGTGACCATGGTGCACACGTAGCAACCAAAGCGGCTGTCGCCGCAGCTGGCTGTCGAGGTGTCCACAACGATAGGACATTCGGCATCGGGCGTTGCACCGCGGTAGATGCTGAACAGCTCCTGGTTGTCGAGTCCCCACGGATTGGGCGTCGTGATCAGATACTCCCAGACATCGTCGCTGGTCCAACTTTCGATCGGGGGATAAACCCAGACACGCGATAGCTTGGGATCCTTGTTCTTGCTGAGGCGATCTCTTGTGCTGCCCTTGTACTGGTCCATGACCTTGTCACGGGCCTGGCTCTCGCCACGGCGTTGGCCCAACACAAGGATGGCTTCGCCTTGGGACTCGGAGAGCTTCTGAATGAACTCGGTGGAGGTGCTGATCTTGAGTCGATCGGTGCACCAACGAAACTTGGGACGCGGAGCCGGGTAGCCCTTCCCGATGAGGTTGACCCAGAATCGGTTCCCCATCGCGGGGGTCAGCCGCTCAGCTTTGATGTTCAAGCCTTGCTGCTTCGCTGCGACATCAATACGCAAGAGTGATGTCTGCACCCACGCTGCGATCACCGGGTTTTCAACCAGCGTATCGGTGCTGATCACGTAGACCATCTTGGTGCGCTCTTCGGGCGGCAGCCCCAACAACGCGGTCCACACCAATTGCAAGCTTGCGGTTGAATCCTTGCCACCGCTGTACCCCACGATCCAAGGCATGGAGTCCGATCGGTACAAGTCCTGGATCTCCGCCACGATCTGATCTGCGGTCATGGTCATTTTGTTTTCCTTGTGCGAGTGCGCTTCGGCGCACGCGACGCTGCCCAAGCCTCTTCGGCCACTGTTTCTTCGCGCGTTAGTTCGAGGCCAAGCACCCGTTTGATTTCATTGCACGTGAGTGTGATGTTCTGGCCAGACTTCGCCATGCTGCCGCCCACCATGGCGCGCCCTTCCCAAGTGATGGCATTGCTTCTCAACCAGTCCACATTGCGCAACCGCTTCACCCGCTGCGCTCTCTCCGCTTCTGGGAGTTGAAACAGCGCTCGGCCTGCACGGCCGAGTGCCTGGAGCACGATGGCGTGGGAATGAATGAAGTCACGACGAACATCGCCGGAGGTCATGCGCGACTCGCGCACGTAGGTCCACTCGGGGATCTGTTCGCCCACCATTTCCCAGAACGCCAGGCACTTGTCGGATGCCTTGTGAAAATCCCCCGACTCGTTCTCTGTAAGCAGCTCGGTGGTAGCGAAGTGCAAGGCACTCAGTGTGAAGAGGCTGCGCGATCTGGGGGACAGTGAGGATCGCTCCGATTCGATGAGGCCTTTGAAGACCTTTGATGTCAGAGAAAGATGGCGAGCAACATTGGCAGTCGCACTGCGATGGTCGTAGAGAACGCCCAGCGAGGCGGAGGGTTTGACTGCGTGCCGGTTGAGATCGGCGAACATCTGCTGGCAGCGCTTCAGCCCTCGGTCCATAAAGAACACGACCGCGATGGTCTCGTCGCCAAGCTCAGGGGCGTTGTCCAGCGCTTGGACAATTGCAGCGCGTCGGTGCTGTCCATCGTTGACGATGAACTTGGATGTCATGGACACCGTTAAGCTGCCCATGCGGTAGCTGGCTGAGCCTTCGCCTGCCACCGGCTCGAACTTCAGGTCACCATCGACCGACACGGTGATGGCGGAAAATGTGTAGCTGTCTTGGTTGTCTACGATGTAGCGAGCGATCTCTGGAACGCGGGCCTTGTTGAGCGTTCGTTGTGCGCGCAACTCCGGCACCAGTTCCTCGTCATCGAAGACGAAGAGCTTGCGCAACAGGCGCAAAGGGCACATCGAGACGTAGAACTCCCGTCCCGCCTGCACTCCTCTGATCGCTGGGAAAGTGTAGGAAAAAGCATCGGCCATAGCAGCCTAACATTCTAGCCTGTTTGTCTGTCAACAAACAAACGTATGGGATTTTGTGAGGCTGACGCTGCGCCGATTGGGATCAAAGTATGGCGACGAAATCCGAAATAGTTTCCTCGACATTTGGCCGAAGATTCCTGCTTAGAGGTAAGGAAGCTGCCTTACGCGTCTCGGCGTCCCGCCGCCGGGCTCGCGGGC
>SXGT01131897.1_pt1 | contig 19084 bp, 6 predicted proteins | sample 3176221 | NCBI WGS metagenome assembly SXGT01 (sample SAMN11356862, study PRJNA531348) | freshwater metagenome | isolation source: freshwater sample F1-120 | place: China: Fuxian Lake, Yuxi | collected 2017-12-25
ACCGAGTGCTTCATCGTCTGGCAACCTGGGCACCAGTCGGCACCCACTAAAATGACAAGCGGCTTGCCGGTTGCCTTGGCTTCGTGATATGCCTCTTTGTAGCTGCCCCCGGTCGCGGCGGCGGCGATCATGGAAACTTGCAAGCATGCGCTAATGCTTATTCCTAACATGGCATCTCCTCATTGAAATGTGGCTTGAAACGTCCCCTACCGGCGCACGAAAAGCACCCGGCAGATTGCTCCGTAATGCGCCGGCCATCATGGCGGGAATGGGCGAAACCGCTCGCGGGGAGCTACCAGGCGGGAAGAACTAGATGCCGATCGCTATGGACAATCCGTCCTGCGGTCGGGCATCCGTTCCAGGTGGTTTTCGGCACCCATCGTTCAATCCGGTCCGACGCAACGCCCATAGTCTACCTGGGCAAGCTGCAAGTGCAAGTAGGGGTTGCGCAAACTTTTCCGACTTTTTACGGATTGGAATTTCCCATGTTGCCTATCCCCCCTCCTGGCCCATGAACGTTTACCCAGAAAGCTTGACGGACGATCGCATTCCCAGGGGCTGAAAACCGAACGACCATCGGTTAAACTCGGTGTCCGCTGGGCTGCTCCTGGTTTGCGGCAAGAGTTGGTTTGCAAAACGCAACGAATGCCACAAGGATCAGCCCTTTTTCAAGCGCGCTGTGAGAAATGTTGGCAGGCCCCGTGAGCATTTCACTCCGAATAATTCGCTAACTCTTTGCGAGCACACACGATGAAGCTACGCGTTGGCCTGGTCGGACTGGGCGCTGCTTGGGAAATCAGACACCGCCCGGCGCTGAGGGCGCTTTCGGACCGCTTTGAAGTTCGGGCCGTGTGCGAGCCCGTCGCGCATCGGGCCGAAATGGTCGCACGTGAATTCGGTGCTGCCGCCGTTGACGGCTTTCGGGCCGTCGCCGAACGTGAAGACGTGGACGTGATTTTTGTTCTTTCGGACCAATGGTATGGGCCGCTGCCCATTCTGGCCGCCTGCGACAGTGGCAAGGCCGTGTATTGCGCTGCCGCTCTCGATTTGGACGCAGAACAGGCTCGTGAAATCCGCAAGCGGATTGAACAATCGGGTATTGCATTTGTCGCAGAGCTGCCATGCCGGCTGGCTCCCGCGACGGTGCGGCTTAAGGAATTGATTGCCACCCGGTTGGGAAAGCCACGACTATTATTCTGCCACCAGCGCATTCCCACGTCAGGTCCCGGCGAAAAGCCGCAGGGAAAATTTGTTTCACCCTCGCGTACGCATGCCATGGCCGAACTGGTCGATTGGTGTCGGTTTGTCGTCGGAGGCGACCCCACCAGTGTGCTTGGCGTCTTGCACGCTTCCCCTGAAACGGGCGAACGCGATTACGAATGGATCAGCCTCGAATTCTCCAACGGGGGGGCTCCCGACACGGGCCCCATTGCTCAGATCAGCTCGGGTCGCTACCTGCCTGAGTGTTGGCCTGAAGCGGTGACGTATCGTCCACCCGCGGCACTGCAAGTGGCCTGTGAACACGGTGTCGCCTTTATCGACATGCCGTCGACGCTGATTTGGTTCGATAAGGCGGGCCGGCAAATGGAATCGCTGGACAGCGAGCGACCGGTGGGCGAGCAACTGCTCTCGCACTTTCATCGTTCGGTCACGAGCCTGGTGCGCAACATGGCGGGTCTGGAAGACACCTACAAGGCCATGATGATCGTTCAACAAGCCCGCGCCAGCCACGCCGAAGGACAGCGAAAGATGCTGGAGTTGTGAACGATTAATCAAGATCATCCAGCCACAGGCGAATCTCGTTCTCGTATTCGCTCGACAGGTCGCCTTTGACGAGTTGTCGCAAGAAGCTGGCCGCGCCTTCCTTCAACAGGTCGGCGGCTTCGGCGCTGGGGAAGCGGCGGTTCGGGTCCGGGGCGATCATTCCGCGACAGAAGTTCATCAGCAGCTCGTTGCACGTCACATCCTGCGGCAACATCTGGTTCAAGCGCTGTGGCAGGTTCCGCTTGGCCTCGACGAGTTCGTGAAAGTTCGTCAGGCCAATAAAGGGTGGAATGCCGGCCAGCATTTCAATCAGCACGTAACCCAGGCTGGCCAAATCCGACCGCGGCGTACATTCGGCGCCGTCGAGCACCTCCGGCGCCGCATACTGGGGTGTGCATGTCCGCGGCACCGGTTGATTCGTCGCCTCAAATGCCGAACCTATGTCCACAATCTTGGCCGTACCCGTTCGCTTGAGCATGATGTTCGATGGTTTAATATCGCCATGCACAATGCCGTCGCGGTGCAGCGCCGCCAACGCCGCCAAGCAAGCGCGCACCACTGCAATCGCCGGCCCGGGCTTCAGCCGCGGCTGCGTATGTCCCGACGTGACCACGACATTGTTCAGATATTCCCAGCGCTTGGTGCTCACGCGATCCTGCGTGCGGGCGAGCATCTGACGCGTTAGCAAACGGGCCAGGTCGTAGCCATCGATCCACTCCATTTCCATGATGCGAATGCGGTTGCGCTCCACAAAGTTCTGCACGTCCAGCAGGTTGTCTTGCTGAATCTGGGCAACGCGGGCCGACACCAGGGCAATCCGATTCATCGCCTCGTCGTAGCTGCGGGCATCTTCGTAGCGGGTCGGTGAAAAGATCTTGAGGGCCACCGGCAGCGTGAACCCATCAGCGCCGCGGCGTTCGCTTAAAAACACCACACCCTGACCGCCAGATCCTAGCCGGCGCGTGAGCCGCAAATGTTCGGTCCACGTCAGCCGCTGGTCATCGAGGACCGCCTGATAACGTTCCAGCAGTTCATCGGGGCAGCGAATGTTGGGGCTGCCGTCAACCGTGAGCGTGGGATTCCCAGGTAAAAATGTTGTTGTAGACATTGCCCGCCCTCGCCAAAAAAACGCGTTGCCAATCTTCGCAGCACAGCAAACATCGTAGGCTGAAAGGAAAGAGAATGTCCAGATCGAATCGAGCCCGTTGCGTCAGCGGGTTTGTTTAGGTTCGCTGCCGCTGGGCTTCCACTGAGCGGTGGGAACAGGCTGCGACGGCGGGTTCTCCCCCATGAATACCGGCACTTGTGGAGCCATCGGTGTGGGTATCCCGACTCGGGAGCCCCATCGCCCAGGCGTCTCTAAGCCAGGGCGAAAAAATGACCTTTACAAATTGGAGTTGGTGATTGTCGCGGAAGATGCAATGACTTGCGCACGCACGACGCAAAGGTCGTGGCACGGATTCGCCGCAAGTTTCGTTTAGTCGCTGTCCCGTGCTACTAACGTCGCAAACCTTCGCACGCCGCGCAAATTTCTTGAACAGGAGGCAACAGAGAAAACAGAGGGTTCGGGTGGTATTTCTTGGGCCTTCTCTGCCTTCTCTGTTATCGCCTGTTAAATTCTTTGGTTGCGGCCACGGGCCGCGCCGGGATCTCGGTGGACGCAAAAAAAGAAGGAATTGGTGGGAGAATTCAAGAATCCTGGCGCAAAATGGCGGCCCAGGGGCGAGCCGGGACAGGTGAACGTACACGAGTTTCCCGACAAGGACATGGGCAAGGCGATTTCCTGCGGGGTGTACGATTTGGCCTGCAACGAAGGTTGGGTGAGTGTGGGCATCGACCACGACACAGCCGAGTTCGCAGGTGCGAGTATTCAGCGATGGTGGAGCGAGATGGGCTCGGCCCGCTTTCCGCGAGCGACCAAACTCTTGATTACCGCGGATGGTGGCGGCAGCAACAGCAGCTGCAATCGACGTTGGAAGAAGTCGCTACAATGCCTGGCGGACGAACTCGGAATTACCTTGAGCGTATGTCACTTCCCCTCCCGGCACCAGCAAGTGGAATACGATCGAGCATGGCCCGTTCTGCTTCATTACAAAAAACTGGCGTGGCCGTCCGCTTAATACCTGTCAAGTTATCGTGAATTTGATTGCAAGCACTACCACCAAGGCGGGACTCACCGTTCGCGCGGCGTTGGATTCGCTTTAATACGAAGCCGGGATTGCGGTCACCGACGAGGAACTCGAACACCTCAAAATCACGCGCGCCACATTCCACGGCGAATGGAACTACGCGATTCAACCGCAGTGCTAGAATAGAACGTGTCAAACTTACTATTTCGCCCTGCCTTATGTCGGTTCCGAGGAAAAACTTGCTATTCCCACAACGACGACTACAATGCGGTCTATCTTAACGGCTGGGCCTGACACGACTTGCCCGCTTTTCAGAGACCCATTTTCGCTGTAGTGAGTCGTTCGGACATGCGATCGTTAACCGTTCCGAAAGGGAGCATTGATGACCCGCTGCAAATCCTCTGTGGCTCAACGGCAGCGCTTCCATCGGTCGCAACTGGAAAATCTTGAAAATCGGCAGATGCTGTCGATCGTCCCGCCGGAACTTGAGCAACCGAACTTGCTGGCGGCCGACATCGGGTTCGCACACATCAATGGCTCGATCGAGGCGCCAGGCGAAGTCGAACGGATCGACTTTTCGATCGGCAGCAATTTCTCACTTGCCGGCAAAAACGTACGGCTGGGGTTTTTTGTGGAGCGCGCGGAAACGAGCGCGGTCGACCCGCACGCTGTGAAGATCTTTGATTATCGCGGCAAGAGCGTCAAAACGGAAGTCAGTTCGAACGATCTTCGTGGACTGCCGGAGAGCCTGGTGCTCGCGGATCTCAAGCGAGGCGACTACACGATCGAAGTCCGCGGCACTTCGCGGCGAGGGCCAACTGGCGCGTTTGTGCTGCATGTGTATCTGGCGGGAGACGTGAATGGCGACTTCCGCGTGACCACGTCGGATGTCAACACGATCAAGAACCTGGATGGGACAAGAATCGGCAGCTCGAAGTATCGGGAGGAAGCCGATGTCAACCTGGACGGCAAGATCGACAAAAAAGATCAGCAACTTGCCAAAAAGAACGTCGGCGATTCGGTTTCTGCCTTGCCGCTTTCACTGACGATCGATTCCATCTCTCCCGCGCCGGTGGTATTGCCCGGGGGCGTTTTGGCAACCCAGCAAGCAGCAAGTCAGGTGAATGGCACGGCCACGGCCGGGGCCACGGTGACTCTCGACAAGGACGGCGACGGTTTCGACGACGGCAGCGTGCTGGTCGGCGCTGGCGGAAGCTATTCGCTGCCCGCAACGCTGGTTGAAGGCTTGAATACGCTCCGCGTTCAGGCCACCAAGAGCGGCAGTGTGTCACAAACGGCTTCGATTCAGATCACGCTCGATACGCAACCGCCGCCGACGCCCTCATTCAATCTCGACCCGAACGACGACTCCGTGCCGGTGGGCGATCTGCAGACCACCTTCGCCACAGTGAAGTTGATTGGCGCGACGAGTCCGAACACAGCCGTGACACTGCTCCAGACAGGAGTCACGACGATTTCCAACGGGAGCGGCGGGTTTGAGTTTGTCGGCGTGGCGCTCGCGATGGGCGAGAATACGTTTACCACGCGCGCCACCGATGCGGTTGGCAATCAAAGTACGGCCAGCGTCACCATCACACGTCTCGGCGGCGATACCACGGCACCGACGATTGTCCTGGTGCAGCTAATCAACGACACGGGCACAAGCAACGCGGACCGCATTTCTTCCGATCCGCGCGTTTCAGGCTATATTATCGACGAGAACCCTATCACGGCATTTCGCGCGGGTTTCGACGCAACACCCGAGGTGAGTTTTTTAGACGTACTCGTCGAATTTCAGCCAGATGCGACGTTCTCATTCAATGTCGCGCGACTCGAAGCGATCAACGGTGGACCGCTTCTTGACGGAGCGCATACGTTGCACCTCCAAGCAACCGACTCGAAAGGCAATGTGTCCGGCGTCGTGGACTTTGTGTTTACTCTCGCCACGATCGCCCCCCTAGCACCTCAGTTCGATCTTTCGGCCACCTCCGACACGGGGACGATTGGCGATCATGTGACGTCTGCTGCCCGGGTGACGCTTACGGGACAGGCTGCGCCTAACCAGGCGATGGAGCTCGTTGGTCTTGATCGAACCACGATTTCCTCGAACACCGGTCAATTCGTTTTCGCCGATGTTGGTTTATCGATGATTTCGAACGTATTCATGGTTCGCACCACGGATGTCGCTGGGAACACCAGCGAATTTACCCGCACGATTGAGCGTCTGAACGAAAATGCACAGCCAGACTCAGTGCTACGCTGGAACCTGATCGCCCTGGATGCCCTGCGGACGGATGCTTCTACGCCGCCATTCGCTTCCCGGCTGCTTGCTCTCATGCACCTGGCGATTTACGACGTTGTCGCGGCGATCGAAAAAACAGCACCTTATTATGTATTGCAAACCGCGCCGGCAGACACGTCGCCTGACGCTGCGATTGCCTCGGCCGCCTACGAGGTATTGCGCGACTATCTACCGGGCCGCCTGGCACTGCTCGATCAGGCGCGTGCCTCCGCACTCGGCGAAGTTCTCGATGGTTCTGCCAAGACGGACGGCATTGCATTGGGGCAGAGCATCGCCACCGCCATCTTGCACCTTCGAGCGGCCGACGGCTGGGAAGACTATGTCGATTACCAGCCTGGCATTGCGGTCGGTCAGTGGCAGCCAACGGGGCCCATGTTCGACGTGGCGCTGCTGCCGCAATGGGCGAATTTAGAGCCGTTTGCCATGGACCAGCCGGATCAGTTCCGTCCGCCCGGGCCGCCAAGCCTTGGCAGTGTCGAATATGCGACGGCGTTCAACGAAGTCAAAACACTCGGGCGGATCGACAGCACCCTGCGCACAGCGGAGCAAAAACAAATCGCGCGCTTTTGGGCGGATGGGCCAGGAACGTACACGCCGCCCGGCCATTGGAATCAGATCGCTAGCGACGTGGCGCAGCTTCAAGGAAATAGTCTCTCGACGAACGCACGGCTCATGGCCCAACTCAATGTGGCGATGGCGGACGCCACCATCGTGGCTTGGGACGCCAAGTACCACTACGATACTTGGCGGCCTGTCACGGCCATTCAATCGGCAGCGGACGATGGTGACCCGCTCACCGAAGCCGACAGTGCCTGGCAGCCGCTGTTGATCACACCTTCATTTCCCGAATACGTTTCTGGTCACTCGACATTCAGTGGGGCGGCTGCCGAAATCCTTACCGAACTGTTGGGCGGCAACGTTTCTTTTACCATCGATTCATTCGGTTTGCCGGGCGTCGAGCGTAGTTTCAGCAGCTTCCAAACAGCGGCGGAAGAAGCAGGCCAAAGCCGCATCTATGGTGGCATCCATTTTCAATTTGCGAACCAAGACGGCCTGGCCGCGGGACGCGAACTCGCAAAGGGAGTGCTCTCTCGGTTTGCGACGACAACCGACACCATCGCGCCCGCAGTGCTGATCGAATCGCCTGCAGCGAACCTCGTCATCAATAGCCCGTTCAATGTGACAGGGCGAGTCATCGACAATCTCGCTGGAGTCGCTAGCCTTCAATATGCGTTGGATGGTGGACCTTTGACGACGATCGCCTTTGACAGTCTCGGCCGATTCACGCTGCCGGTGGCCTTGCCATTAAATGGCTCAGCCGATGGCCTGCATCACATTTCGCTTGTCGCGACTGATGCGGTTGGCAACATTGCGCAGCCCGTCGTGCTCGACTTTACTCTCGACACGGCGGCCCCCGTGGTCAACATCGTGTCGCCGACCGTTGATACTGTGCTCGCGGCCGGCGCAGGTGTCGCAGGAATCGTCGACGGCACCGGAAGCGCGATCGTCTCGCTTTCATACGCTTGGGATGGCGGCTCGAGCAGGCCCTTGCAAATCGACCAAGCCACCGGCAGTTTTGCGTCGGAGCTTGACCTGTCACGCCTCGCGGCGGGCAGCCATTCACTGGTCGTGACGGCGGTGGACGCAGCCGGTAATGCCTCAAATACATCGGTCAACGTTTCGCTCGCTGCGCGGATTCCCTTCGCGATCACAGACATCTCACCCCTGCCAGGCAGCCGCGATGTCGGCTCGACATTCCGGCCGCAAGTCTTCTTTTCGCGCCCGGTTAACCCGGCGTCGCTCAATTCGACGAACTTTTTTGCCACCGACACGACCGGTGCCACGATCCCGGCCACGATCGTGCCCGCGCAGGACGGCACGTTCGCCTGGCTGTTCTTTAACGAACCGTTGCCGGGGGCTTCGACGATTACGATCCATGTTGTCGGCGATACGATCTTGGCGCAAGCCGACGGCCAGCCACTCGATGCCGACCAAAACGGCGTCGCTGGCGGCACGCGTGAATCGCAGTTCACCACCGTTCCCCCTGAGCTGGTTCGCGACATGCTGCCGCCCGGCGTTTTGCAGCACACGTTCGACATTACTATTCAAGCGCCCGGCGCTGCGACGTTCGGTGTGCCGCTGGAACTCACTTTCCCGAACGTCTTCGACGCGGCGCCGGGAACTCAACTGAACTTCCTCTCGTTCGACCATACGACCGGGCGACTCGTGATTGACGGCACCGCGACGGTGTCCGCGGACGGTCTTTCGGTGGTCACCGACCCGGGCAACGGCATCACGAAACCGGGCTGGCACGGCCTGCCGCCGCCCGGTGGACCCGTTGGGCCGAAGCCGCCACCGAAGCCGCCGCCGTTAGTGTGCGCACTGGATCAGCCAGTGCCGGCAGGGATCGCTTCGCTGGCCGCGCCAGCGGACGCAGTAGTTACTCGCGCCATGGGCATTAAAGGAGGGGGGGGACAGTCACTCAGGTTGAGGATTTCCTGTTCACCTCGAACGAACAGGCGGGATTTCTCCGCATCAACAACCGGCAGCCACGAGATCCTTGCTTCCCCGAGCGCAGCGATTTGCTCGTCGATGTCACGGTCAGCGGTTCCGCGATGCAATTCCTAACCGGTCTCAGGACAGACAGGTTCCGCCTGGAACCGAACGAGCCCCATCCGATCGATATTTTCCCCAAGAACTTTGGGCTGTCGACAAAGGATCTCAGCCTCGACTTGCGCTATTTTGACGGAGATCGGCTTTATGGGGCGAAGGTCACGGTGGAGATTCGGAACTGGAGAGGTGAGCTGCTGGCCAACCAAATACGGCCGTTCTACGTCTATCGCTACGTGGACGCCTCGGATGCGAACCCCAACGACGGACGGATCGAGTTCCCCGACACGCTGACTGAGGGCAACATCGAACGCATTCGTACGGTGAACTATTTTGGCGAGGTGACAGCGAGGCCTCGAAATCTCAACACTGTCCTGCCGACGCCTGGCAACTTTGTTTTTCGCTCATTCGAAGACATTGTTTTTGATCCCCTCGCCAACGGCGAGCACTCCGGCAGTCTTACATTGACAACCCCAGGTCCGGATTCGAGACTCATTCCCAATAGCGGACTGACATTAGTTGGCAAGGGTGTTCCGAAGATTGTCCTCTCCGCCAATCTGGGTCAGTTGGAGACAGTTCTTGAGCAGCTTGCCGACAACGGCAGCTCGTATGTTGTTGAGATCCCCTACCGGGGTGACCGAGGAAATTCATTCAAGCTTGCACTGGGCGGAAACCAAACCAGATCTCTAATCACCGACGAAGCAGACGACAAAGTAAGGGACGCGATTGCGGCCCTCCCGGGAGTCGGTGCGGGCAATGTAATTGTCCACAGCACCACGTCGAATGAAACGGAAGTTATCAGCCAGGGTTTCAAAGTGTTCACGCGCAATTACACCGTCAGCTTTACAGGATCGCTGGCCAAGAATACTCCGCCGCTCACTATCGTCGACGTCTTTCCCGACCGCTTTCTCGACGCGCCCGCAAACGTCACTCGTAGCGTGCGCGAGTCGCCGGCAGCGCTCACGGTCAACGAACGGCAACTGATCGACACGCCGGCCGAGCGTACGGCGTTTGCGCAGGACGTGCTAACTGCTCTGCGTGCAGAATTCGCGCTCACAGGTTCGGACATTGAGATTTCGGATGCCGCCGGGCCGACTTTCCACAACTTGGACTGGACGACGACGATCCGGCCGGGCATTTTAGGCAATGCCGAACAGGTGACCTTGGGAATCTTCAACGAGTTGAAAAGCGTACTGGGCGAAATCGGCAAGTACAATCGGGTCCAACAATCCTTTGTGTTGGCAGCCGCTTTCAACAAGTTTGCGCAAATCGGCGTCAACCCTAGAATATTCGTTAATTCGGTTTTTCAAGGCGCGCCCGGTGTGCCACCGGATTTTTCGCGCGACCAGCTTATCAACCTGACGGCAAGCACTGCAGCTCACGAATTCGGCCATACGCTCGGGCTGGTGCACACCGGTCGAGCCGAAAGAGTACCAGTTGCCAATGAGGTGCAGACGATTACGCTCGCGGGCGGCGCCGCCAACGACACCTTCGTATTAAACGTCGCCGGCGAGCTGATTGCCCCCTTGCCGCGAACAGCCACCGCCGCCGACGTCGAACGCCTGCTGAGGGACACGGCTACACTAGGCGGAAATGCCTTTGTCGACGGCCTCGATGGTGGGCCGTATACGATTCGCTTCTTCGATCCCAACCGTCCCGATTCGAAGATATTCGAAGGGGCGGATATGCCGCAAATTATTGGCGGGGGCTCAGGAACCCTTACCGTCATGCATGGCACGGTCACCCAGGGCTCCCGAAGATATCAAGACTCAAGCGTTGTGAAGATCGGCAGCGCCCGGGGTAGCCAGGACCTGATGAACGCCGGCCATGCGCTGGATACGGTTTCGTTTTTGCCGCAAATGTCCGGAATGGGACTCAAGCTCGCTAGTCGTGGGACGTGGTCGCTTTCGGACGCCCTGACTTACCTCAGCGTGATGACCCAGTCGCATAAAAAGGGTTTGTTTCAAGATTTCGGCTCATTCGACGACGGCGACGCCGGGGCACGGGATCAGGACGAGCTCTTGATCGATGGCCGCCGATTGGCTGTCCTGGACTCCGAAGGGTTTGTGCTCGCCCCTCAGACGGATTTCGGTACCGTGACGAGCGACGGCCCCGGCAATCAGCAAGCCACGCGTCGATTCACCCTCTTCAACTTCGGCAGTGAAGACGTGGCCGTTCGCAGCATTCATCTGAGTCAGGGTAACGACCAATTCTCCGTCCCGCCGATGCCGTTCACAACGATCCGGCCGGGCGAAACGCTCGATGTGGATGTGACCTTCGATCCGCGGTTTAGCGGCTTGGCAGCGGGCGCCCTTTCGATCGATTCCGATGCCGAAGGCTTTAATGGGCGATTCGAGCTGGTCGGCGTTGGGGAACGGACCACGGCGGAATTGCGCGACGACCTGCTCAACAACAACAACTTCGGCGGCAGCGCAGTCGGTCAGTTTCTCGAAAGGCCTAGCCGCGGCGCAATCTTGACCAACTATGGCGTTTTGCCGGTCACGATCGCCGATGTTCGCATGGCGGCCGGGCCGGGTGACAACGAGTTTCTTGTGGGCGCATTCCCGTATCCAGTCACTCTCCAGCCGGGCGAGTCCCATGAAGTGCTGATGCAGTTCCGGCCCAGCGCGGCCGGGTTCCGGCGGGGGGTGCTGGAGATTCTCTCCGACGATCCGCACTCGCCGCTCATCCGCAAGCCGCTGGTCGGCACCGGCCTCGTCGAGGGCAATCTCGATTATGGCAACGACTTCGTGGCTGTGGAGCAGGCCTTTCTAGATACACGCGGCGGCCTTGGGACACTCCTCGGCAGGCCGGCCCCGACGGTCCTGCGGACACGCAGTGATGCGGGCGGCAACTGGGAGTTTTTCCTCGGGCCGGAAGCCCTGGTCCATATCGCCACGTTCGATCCCGTGAGCGGGCTCATTGCTCACAGCTATGCCAGGACCAATCCCTCCGGCCAGCGGACGGACTTCAACATCGGCGCGTTTCACGCCAGCAGCCAACCCGACACCGACGGCGACGGCCTGCCGGACGACGTCGAGTTCGCCGTCGGCACGTCGGTGGATAGCCTCGATACGGACGGCGACGGTATCAGCGATTTCGCCGAAGTCAACCAAGGGCTCAATCCGATCGACGACCGGCCCACGATCACGGGCGTCGTCGCCGCACTCGGGCTCGCGAGTCCCGCGTCGGCCAATGACATCACCTTGGTCGCCGACACGCAGGACATCAGCCGAGTGACTGCCTTCCTGGCCACTGCGACCGGGCTGGCAATCGCCGACGTGACCCAGTTCGATCGGCCGCTGCTGCTGAGCGAACTCACTTTGCCAGGATCCAGCATCGACGTGGAGGTAGATCCGCAGCGGCAACTCGCCGCCGTGGCTACCTTTCAGGGCGGGCTGCACCTGATCAATGTGTCCGACCCCACGCGGCCGGTTCTGCTGCAAACCATTCCGATCAATGCCAGTCGTGTGGCACTCTTTGACGGCCTGGCCTATGTAGCCGTGGGGAATGAAATCCAGAGCTTTGATGTCTTTTCTGGCGACCCCGTCGAGACACTCTCGCTGGGAGATGGTGATGTACGCGGCTTGCGCCGCGAGGGGTCGCTGCTCTTCGCCATCAACGCGTTTGCCACTGGGAGCAAGATCCACGCGATCGACCTGGCCGGGCTGGGGATGGTCGCACGGGGATCGCTCAGTCTTCCGCGTTTCGGCGGCGATTTATTCGTCGCCGATGGCGTCGCCTGGATTGCGGTCAGAGAGGGGGCCATCGGCCTCATGACCGTTGACGTGTCGCAGCCGGACAACCTCCAGTTGCTCGCCGACACTGACCGCGGCACAAGACAGGTCCAGGGCATCGCGCTCAACGGTTCCGGGCTAGGAATTATTGCCGGCCGAGACTTTTCCGGGTCCGTTGGTGGTAACGGGTCAGCGATGGTAGTCATTGCCGACGATCCGACCCGGACAGCCCCCTTGTTCACCCAGTTCGGTCTTCCCCGGGACGGGCTGGCGGTGGCGCTTTCGTCCGGCCTGGCCTACATCGCGGACGGCATAGCCGGGCTGCAGGTGCTGAACTTCCTGGCTTTCGACCAGGGCACGACTCCGCCGGACGTGACGCTTGGCGGCCTCGACACGGATCTGGACCCCGTCAAGCTCGGCATCCAGATGCTGGAAGGATCCACGGTGACCCTCTCGGCCCGCATCACGGACGATGTGCAAGTGCGCAGCGTCGAACTGCTGGTGGATAGCGTCCGCGTCAGCATCGACGTTTCCTATCCCTACGATCTCACGACGACGCTGCCCACGATCCTGCAAACGGGCACCGAGGCCTTGCTGCAGGTGCGCGCCACCGATACCGGAGGCAACGTCCGCCTGTCGGACCCGGTCGTCATCGAGGTCTTAGCTGACCTGATCCCGCCAACCATCGTGACGCTCGATCCGCCCGACGGCAGCACGCAGCCCGTCTCGCGGCGGCGAATTTCGATTCGATTTTCCGAATCCCTCGACCCACTCGCGGCAACGGCCAGCAATTTTGAGCTCCTCGGACCTGGCGGCGTCGTCGCGCCGCTGTCCGTGCAGGTTCGTCAGAGCAACTCGCTGCTCGATCTGTACTACCCACCGCTGTCCGAAGGCAGCTACCAACTTGTCATTCATGCGCCCTCGGTCACCGACCGGGCGGGCAACGCGCTGGGTGCGGGCGATCTCATTTCCAGCTTCCGCATTGCCAGCATCGTGCGCCAGCCGACCATTCAATGGATCAACCCGGCCGGTGGTTTCTGGGACGACCCGGCCAATTGGGATGACGGCCGCCTGCCTGGTACGGACGACGATGTCCTGATCGACATGCCCGGCGACTCGACGATCACCTTCCGTCAGGGCGACGTGCAAATTCGCAGCCTCGTCTCGGAGAATCCCTTCAGCATCACCGGAGGCAGGCTGGTCGTCAGTGAGACAATCCAGGTCAACGACTCCTTCACGTTGCGGGGTTCGGTCTCCTCGAATATCGCCACGCTCAGCGGTGTCGTGCTACGCGGCAGTGGCGGCCAGGGGCTGACGATTGGCGGATTCAGCCGCCTCGAAGCGGCGACGATTCTGACCGACCTGACGATCACCGAGCCCGGCACGCAACTGCGAATCAAGAACGGGCTGGCGCTGCTGGGAACGGCGACGCTCGGCCCCAGCAGCGGTGTCGCAATCGGTTTTGAGGGGTCGCAGCAGGTGACTTCCGGGACGTTCGTGCTTTCGGCGCCGGCAGGCACTTTTGGCCCGAGCCTGGAGGCGCTGGGAGTGGCCACGGTTACTTTCGGCAGCGATGTGGTGGTCCGTGGCAACGGCGTCATCGGCCAGCAATCCTTCTTCGCCCAGGACAATAAGCTGCACTTGATCAACCACGGCAAGATCTCCGCCGACGTGTCCGGCGGCGGTATCATCACGCGCGCGGAATCACTGACGAATCACGGCATTATCGAGGCCAAGGCCGGCGGCTACCTGGTCGTGGGCGACAAGACCTGGACCAACACGGTCACAGGCCGTATTTCGGCCTCGGACGCGCGCTTCCCAAACTCTACTTCTCAGCTCGAACTGGGGTCCAGCACCACCACGTCCTGGTCCAACGCCGGCGTCATTGATCTGACCAACACCTTTGCCTGGTTCATGAGGGCTCTCTCAAGTATCAATCAAGTTTGGTCGAATACGGGAACGATCCTGATCAAGAATTCAAATGTCGAATTCAACGGCCGGTTCACCAGCGCCGACGTCGAAAACGTGCGCCAGAATGACAACGGACTCAGGTTCATTCTCATTCGGGGCAGGATGGACAACACCGGCCGCACGTTCACTTTCACTGCCCAGACCGGCTCCTATTACCTCGCGGAAGGCGGCCGGATCGTTGGCGGGACGCTGAATGTGGCCGGTCCCGCTGCCCGGCTCGGATTTGGTTCGAATGGGAGCGGCGGAGGCTTTTTGGATGGTGTGACGATCAACGGCGACATCGAACTAGGAGAAATAGGGGGTACGGGGATTAACCGCGGTCAGTTCCGGGTCGTCAACGGATTGACGGTCAACGGGACTGTCACGTTCCACGCTCTGGGCACGGTAAACCTCATGTACTTCGAGGGCGCCCCCCAGTTAATTTCCGGCGCCACTTTCCGGAATCCCAACTTCCAGTCTGCCGTTGGCGGCGGGCCCGTCACATTGGACGCCAGCGTGACCATCCACAGCAGCCAAGTTGACCCTGGTAATAATGGTGGCTCGCTGTTCGGAAACTTCATCAACTATGCGCCCATTACGGTTGACCAAGGCACGGGCATTATCGTTGCCGGCACTTTCGCCGGCCCTTTCATCAACCGTGGTTTAGTCCGCGTCAACCCGGGTAACGCGATCATCCCGGGGGGCGCCTTCAGTTTGGTGAACAACGCGGTCAATGAAGGCACCATCTTGGCCGACCGGGCCACGCTTCGTCTGGGCGGCCAGGGCTGGCGCAACACGGGCGTGATCGAGGCCAGTCAAACCCAAATCGAGTTCGGCCAGGGCATTCCCCTCAATCGCATCCAGACAGCGGACCTGGGGACGATCCGCAACCCGGGCGGCACGATCACGCTGATGAACGACATGGTGCTCGACAACACCGGCAGCACGCTGGTGATTGATACCACGCTGGGAGACCAGTACATTGTTGGCGGCGCTATAATTTTGGGCGGCACGATCCAGGTCGCGCCCAGTGCTCGCCTCGTTGGCAATGGCGGAATACTCCAAGGCGTCACGGTCCAGGGAAATCTCGAACTCGGGACCAACGGGCTCACGGTGGCAGGCGAGGTGACTTTCAACGGCGTCATCAATGCCAGATCAGCCTTCATCCCAAGCTTAAAGTTAGGATTTGACCGGCTATTCCCCAACCGGCCGCTGGTGATCCACGCCGGCACGCTGGATTTCGGTGGCCCACGCTCCAAGACCATCGCAAGCTTCTCGACAACGACGACCGACATCACCTTCGGGCCGGACGTCGTGCTGCGAGGCCGCAATGTGACGGCCACGTTCGTCCAGCCGCTCCTGAATCAGGGGGCGATCATCGCCGATCTCGTGCCGGAGTTTCCCGGCGACACCGGCCAGAATACGATCACCTTCACCAGTTCGCCGGTCACGAATGCGGGCCTGCTTGAAGCCAAGGGCGGCGGATGGCTGACGATCAACAACCTGGTGACCAACCGTGGCACGCTGAAGGCCGGGGCCGGCAGCGTCGTGAGCATCGGCGGCAACTTACCGCAAGAGGCTGCGGGGATCGTCACTGTCGAAATCGCTGGGCCGACTTCCAGCCAGTTTGGCCAGGTCACCGCTGTCGGAACTGCGAATCTGGCAGGCGCCTTCAACGTTCAATTCACCGGCGGCTTTATCCCCACCGCGGGCGACACCTTCCAGGTATTGACCTACGCCGCGGTCAGCGGGACCTTCGGCACGGTCAATGTAACCGGCCTGCCGGCTGGGCTGGTCGCCGTGCCCGTCTATAACGCGACAAATCTCACCATCGTAGTCGGCGCGGGATTGGCGGCCGCGGTCAACCAGCGATCCGCAGGCAACGCCGTTTCCCTGGATCCTGTCGTCCTGCCGTCATTTGTCCAAGAGGCGATCGCGCGCTGGTCCTATGTTGGCTTGGCACAGGAATTCGCCACTCGGCTGGCCGACGTGCAGTGGCATGTTGCCGACCTGCCGGGCGACTCCCTCGGCATGGCGGCGAACGACTCCGTATGGCTCGACGCCGACGCGGGCGGTTACGGCTGGTTCGTCGATCCGACTCCGTCTGAGAACGAAGAGTTTGAACGGCTGGCCAACGACGTGATGCGGGCACGTAAACCCAGCGCGATTGCTGAGCAGATGGACTTGTTGACGGCGATCATGCACGAACTTGGTCATCAGCTCGGTCTTGAACACACCGCAGATGCCATCGACACCGCGAATCTGATGAAGGAATCGCTATTGCCAGGTGAACGCCGGCTGCTCGCCAACCCTTATTAAAGCCGCTTCGCCGCCGAATCAGAGTAATTGGCGGCTCCTAGTGCGCGCGAGAGCCTCGATTTCTAACGCGCACGATCAGCGCGGTGACGTGCTGCCGCTGGGCTTCCACTGAGCGGTGGGAACAGGCTGCGCCGGCGGGTTCTCCCCCATGAATACCGGCACTTGTGGAGCCATCGGTGCGGTAAACCGCGACTGTAATTGCAAAATGATTTCTTGCTCCAATGCCAAGTCACGACCCTTGGGAATCCAGCCGAGCGATTCAGCACTGCTCTTGAGATTGTTGCTAAAGCGGCGAATCGAATTGTCGTTGCGCAGACTCTCATCGCCAGCAAAGACCGCGTCCGGTTTTGCCACGTCTTCCAATTCTTTGACCACCACGACGTCGACCAGGAAGCCACCTTCGGTCGGAATCACGCGCAGCGTGCCCCGTCGTCGCGTCGATTGCAATGTGGCTTCCCAACGCTCGTATCTCGTCACCGAGTCTCTGTTCCACGGCTCTAGGACCGTCGAGGATCCGCGCGGAAACGTCTCTAATCGTCCTTCGGTCAGAATGTCTCCGACCAGCCGCACGCGTTCCTCCCGCTCGATCTCAAAATAATCGTCTACCACGTCGACGATCTGATCCCAGAGTAAATCATGATTTTGAACCGGGATGAAGACGGGATTGTTCTGAAGAGGGACCTGCGGAAACGTTTCCATCGGGGGGCCCGGCATCGGCTGAGCGACCGGCGTGCCGGGCGGAGCGTACGCCGGACCTCCGAGGCAGCCGCTGATGGCCGCGAATGCCGATAGCACCAGCGCATGCGCCCAGCGCCCTATCATCATTCCGCGCTGCGAGTTCCGCACTGCGAGTGCCATAGGAGGCGGAAGTGTGACGAAACCAGCAATCCAGGGCAACATCAGCCCACCCATCGGATGTCTCCCTCTCTCCCTTGCGCGGGCGGGGTCCGGGGAGTGCGGGGGATTTGGGGATGGCTGCCAAAGACCCATATTCTGTGCGAGTTTCAGCCTTTTAGAAATAATCACTTGTCAAATATGCGAAAATGAATACGATTACTGATGACGCAACTGTTTCCAAGTAAACTCTTATGTCTGAAACAACCGTGGGCACATCCGATGTGGGGATCCTCGACTTATTGCGTAAGTTGGGTCCGCTGAGCGTTTTGCGGCTAGCCGAGCTAACACAAGTTACCGCCACGGCGGTGCGGCAGCGGCTCGTACGACTGATGGCGCAGGGCATGATCGAACGGGGTGCCGAGAAGCAAAGGCGCGGTCGGCCGAGTCATCGTTACACCTTGACGGAGAAAGGCCGGCGGCAGACGGGAGCCAACTTTGTGGATTTGGCGATTGCCCTTTGGCATGAGATTCGTGAGATCAAGGATGCGGAAGTTCGACGGGGGCTGTTGCAGCGGCTATCGAGTCGGATGGCGGCGATGTACGCCGACAAGGTTCATGGCAGTTCCACCGAGGAGCGGATGAACAGCGTCTCGGCTATGTTTGCGGATCGGAATGTCCCGTTTGTGGTCGAGCAGATCGGCCGGTTGCCGGTGCTCACCGCCCTTGCGTGTCCTTATCCGCAACTCGCCGAACAAGACCGCGGCATTTGCTCGCTGGAGAAAATGATGTTTTCAGAACTACTCGGAGAAAAAGTCCGGCTGACCGATTGCCGGCTGGACGGCGCCGCCTGTTGTCGATTTGAGACCAATTGATTGACCCTCGAAAACATACCAGCCCGCCGATAGACTGAGGTGTTTACCAGCTCCTCTCGGCCCGCAAGGAAACGGATCTGATCATGGTGCAACCAAACACGTTACCGACCGGACCTCCGAAACCCTGGATCGAGGGCCGCTTTGAGGAGAACTTGGTCACGACCACGATTGAACAGGCCATTAACTGGGCGCGCCAATCGAGCGTATGGCCAATGACGTTCGGCCTGGCCTGCTGCGCGATTGAGATGATGGCGGCCGGAGCGAGCCGCTTTGACATGGATCGCTTCGGCGCAGGCGCGTTTCGTGCCAGCCCACGGCAGGCCGACTTGATGATCGTGGCCGGCACCGTAACGTACAAAATGGCCAGTCGCGTGCGCCGGCTCTACAACATGCTGCCCGATCCAAAATACGTGATCGCCATGGGCGCGTGCACGGTCGGCGGCGGCCCCTATTTCAAATGGGGTTATCACGTCGTGAAAGGTGTTGACCTGGTGGTGCCGGTTGATGTGTACGTGCCGGGCTGCCCGCCGCGTCCGGAGTCGTTACTGGAAGGTTTGATGCGGA
>SXGT01933289.1_pt1 | contig 19083 bp, 13 predicted proteins | sample 3176221 | NCBI WGS metagenome assembly SXGT01 (sample SAMN11356862, study PRJNA531348) | freshwater metagenome | isolation source: freshwater sample F1-120 | place: China: Fuxian Lake, Yuxi | collected 2017-12-25
CTGCGTTGTGCATGGGCGTCGGATACCTGGGATGAAAGTTTCCGCCAGGCGGTCGATGCGCCGCCAAGGCCGCTAGCCAATGGCTTGAAATTACAAACCTAAAAAAGAATGGGCGCTCGGGTTTGGATTTGCGCCCCGCCGGACCCTGGCTTTGCTATTGCGGATCTTTGACGACGACCGTGCCGCGGCCGACCTGCACGGTGAACTTGCCCTGACCCGGCCGCTCGATCTCCAAAAGCACCGTGCTGCCCTCCTGACCGCGAATGCGCTCGATGACCTGCGGCAGGCTCAGGCCGGCGGTGCTCTGGCGGTCGACCCCCAGGATCTTGTCGCCGGCCTGCAAGCCCGCCTGCTGGGCTGGGGTACCTTCCATGACGTTGCGGATGACGATGGCGGCGCCCTCGCGCTGCAAACCGGCGCCGATGCCCTGAAAGGCAAAATGCTCGCCGGCCTGCCGGGCCGACAGCTGCACATCGCGCACCACCTCGCCGCTGTCGCCCGTCTGCAGGCCGCTCGTCAGCTCGGCGCGGTAATCGGGATGGTCGACCCGCAGCGTGTGCAGGCCGGCGCCGACACCGCCGATGACGTAGTTGCCGTCGGCGTCGGTGGTGGCGTTGCCCGGCTCCAGGCCCGGGCGCACATCCAATAGCGTCACGCGCGCTTGGGCCACCGGCTGGCCGTTGGCCTTCTGGGTGATGCGACCGCGCACTGTGGCGCCGCCGCCGAGCACAATGGTAATGCCCGACACCGTCGCCCCGCCGGCAACGCGGATGTCTTTGGCATAGCCTGGCGCTTTGCCAGGCGCATCGGCCCGCAGCGTGAACTGCCCCGGCCGCAGCGGACCCACCACGAATGACCCATCCGTGCCCGAGCGGCCGCCGGCGCGCTGAGGGATGGCCACCGCGGGGCCGTCGTAGTGCGCGCTGTCGATGCCCAGGTGGGCATTGGCGACCGGCTGCCCCTGGCCGTCGACGACCCGACCCGCGATCGATCCGCCGGCGCCCACCCGCAGCACCACCGGGGGACCGCCTTTGGCGAGCAGGCGCGAGGGTGGCGAGGGGGCGAACTGGGTGTGGACCGCGACCACTTCGAGGTCGCCGGCCTCGGGCGCAATCACGAACTGGCCCTGGTTGTCGCTGGTCGCCACCACCTGGTCACCTGGACCCACGCGGACCACGAACGCGTGCGACACCGGGTTGCCGGCCGGGTCGAGTACCTGGCCGCGCATCGGCTGATCCGCCTGTAGCACCACCTCAATGCGGGTGGTCTGGCCGGCGACGATGCGCACCCGCGCCTGCCGCCACGGCGGGTAGCCGGCCGCGTGGACCTCGACCCGGTCGTGGACTCCGGCGGGCGCTGGCACTGCGAACTCGCCGCGCTCATTGGTGGCGGTACGGGCGATGAGTTTGCCCTGCGGGTCGAGCAGCAAAATGCTGGCGGCCGGCACCTCGCCCCCGGCGGACCGCACGCTGCCCGCCAGCGTCCCGTTATGGACTTGCGCTGCTGCTGCGGCCGGCGCGGGTTCAGGCGGCTCGGCAAGTGCCGCCTTGGGCGCGCGGTCGGGCGGAGCCGCGGGCGCCGGATCAGGCTCATCCTGCACCTGGGCTGTTGGCGCGACCGGGTCCGGACCCGCGGTCAACGACCAACCGAGCAGCCACAGCGTGGCGACCACCAGCAGACCGAGCGCTATCCAGGTCCAACGCGACACGAAGTGGCCCACACCGCGCGGTGGCGGCGCCCCAAGACAACACGGCGGCGGGGTTTGTGCAAGGGCACTGGCGTGGCACCGGCGCGCTGGCGCACTCGGCTCATGGCCCGCTGGCGCCGCGCAACGGCAGTGGCCACCACGTCTCGGTCAGGAACTGCACGGTCTCGCGTCGTTCTGCCGGCGATCGGCGCGCTGGAACCGACCACAGGCCAAAAACGCCCACCGCGGCGACCGCAGCGACGCCCATCGCTAACGCTGTCCGGCGACCGACCGCGGCAGGATGGCGCCCATCGCCCGCCGTGCTCGCCCAAGCGGCCCAGCAACCCGCCAGCGTCACTGCCGCAAACCAGGGCAGGGCCCCGACCAGCGCCGTCGTGCCCGCCCAGTACAGCGGACTCGACCAGGTCCAGCCCAGCCGCAAAAGCGGCGCCACCACTTCGGGCAGCGGGTTGTAGACCTCGGTCGGAAAACCCTGGCACACCGCAGTTGCAGCGCCCGTGACCGCGATGGCCGTGACAGCAGTTGCGCCTACCACCGCGTCGTACCCCCGCGCTGCGCGTTTGCGGAGGGCATCGCCGCCAAAAGCCACCGCCAGCGCCGCAAACGGCACCATCGCGGTGATGTAGCGGGGGCCGACCACCCAGCCGCCGCGCCACAGGCTGTGGGTGCACTGAAAGAACAAGAAGTACAGGCAGATGGCCCAAGCCACCGTGGCATTGCCGCGCGCATCCTGCCAGTGACCTGCCTCACCGTGCCGCACCGCCTTGCGCGCGCCCAGCAGGCCGAGCCAAGCCAGCGCCGTCCACGGCGCCCAGAAATACAGCCCCGTGAACGGCGAAAACAGCGAACCCAAGGTCTTTTCGGCGTTGGGCAGGTGGATGCCAAAGAAGCCTGGCGCCATGTCCTGCACAAACCCCGGGTTCTCGACGAACCCATAGGGCAGGCGCCACGGTGCGCCAAAGGCCTTCCAGTTGAAGTGTGCCAGCAGCAGCGCCGGCCCCAGGCCGCCAAGCACGACCCACGGCAAGTCCGTCCACCTGCGCCGCTTGAGCCACAGCCAGCCGAGCAGGATCGCACCGGCCGGCGCGGCCGTGAATTCAATCAGCGTGGCCAGTCCGACGCCCAGCCCCACGCACAGCAAGCGGCGCCGCGAAGCGTAGTCTTGGGTAGCGCCAGCGACCGCGCCGTAGGCCAGCAACAGCGCCATGCCAGCCGGTTGGTGGCCCGCGAACATCTGGCCATAGGTCAGCGACAGCGACCCAAACGCCGCCGCCAGGGTGACCACCACGCCCAAAGCTGGCCGCCGCAGCGTCCGCGACAGGTGCCCGGCCAGCCACCAGAACCCGACGATCGAGGGCAGCGCCGCCAGCCACAGCCGCAGCCACCACAGGATGGCGGCCTTCGGGGGGCCGTGGCCCGTGACCGCCTTCCAAATGCGATCGAGCAGGAAATGCGGCGCGGCTCCCAGTTGGTTCAGGCCCGGTGCTTTGGCCGCGTAGAGCCAGCCGTCGCAGTTCGGCCGGTCTGCCGTGGGGTCATCGCAGGCGAGCGCCTTGTCGTTGACGTAGCCCCACTCTTGGACCAGGGGGCCGCTGTCGACCGCGCGCCCGTCGCGCAAGTCGCGGCGACCGATGGCGTAGGTGCCGTGTTCGGCGATGGCGCGCACGCTGTACACGCGCACCATCTCGTTGGGGTTGTGCAGGCGCTCTGCCCACGGAAACAGCCACAAGTAGCCGACGGCCAGGAGCGCGAGCAAAAGGCGCTGCTGGCGCGGCGTCATGGGGCTGCAGTCCGATGTGTAGCGAACGGCCTAGTGCTGGGCGAGCAACGGCGCGATGAGCAGGCTCACCACGCTCATGACCTTGATGAGGATCGACACGCCAGGCCCGCTGGTGTCCTTGAACGGGTCGCCCACGGTGTCGCCGATAACCGCGGCCTTGTGGGCGTCCGACTTCTTAGCGTGGCCGGGCATGCCGCCTTTCTCGAGAAACTTCTTGGCGGTGTCCCAGGCGCCGCCGGCGTTGGCCATGAACAGCGACATCGACGCGCCTACGGCAAGCGCGCCCGCCAGCGTACCGGCGAGCGCATCGGCACCCATCGTGAAGCCGACCGCGACCGGACCCACGACCGCGACCAGGCCCGGCAGGATCATGTGCTTGAGCGCGGCGGCAGTGGCGATGCTGACGATGGCCGCCGGCTGCGGATCTGCAGTGCCTTCGCGCAGCCCCGGGATGGTGTCGAACTGGCGCTTAATTTCCATCACGATAGCGCCCGCGGCCTTGCCGACGGCGGTCATGGTCGACGCGCCGACGATAAACGGCAGCACCGCGCCAATCAGCAAGCCGATGAGGATCTGCGGGTTGGCGATCGACAGCGCCTCGGCCTTGAGGTTGGCTTCGAGCGAGTAGGCGGAGAACAGCGCCATCACGGTCAGTGTCGCCGAGCCGATGGCAAAGCCCTTGCCGATGGCGGCGGTGGTGTTGCCGACGGCGTCCAGTTCGTCGGTGATTTCGCGCACGGCGGGGTCCAAGCCGCTCATCTCGGCGATGCCGCCTGCGTTGTCGGCGACCGGGCCGTAGGCGTCCACGGTCATCACGATCGCGGTGCCGGCCAGCATGCCGACGGCCGACAGACCGATGCCGTACAGGCCAAGCCCGGCCGGCATGTAGGCATTGGCGACGTACGCCACGCCGGCGATGAGCAGCAGGCACACGAACACCGACTCCATGCCGACGGCCATGCCTTGGATGACGTTGGTGCCGGCGCCGGTCTTGGCCGCCTCCGCAACCGACTTCACCGGGCCGTAGTGGCCCGTGTAGTACTCGGTCAAAAGCCCGATCAGCGCACCGCCTACAGCGCCGCCCGCCAGCGCAATGGTGACCACACCGCTGACCTTGAGCATCGGCAACACGAACGCCGTCAGCGCCACCAGCACGATCGGCGGCAGGACCATCGCGGCGCGCAGCACGGCCGCCGGTGCCATGGCCTTGAGCATGCGGGTCACGAAGATGCCGATGATCGAGACCACAAGGCCGATGCCGGCCAGGATGAGCGGCAGCGCCACCGCCGTGGTCTGCGCGGTCGCACTGTCGATGTTGGGGTCAGTCATCAGCAACTTGAGGGCATCCTTGGTCGATTCCTGGTGCGGCAGCGCCAGTGCGATGGCCATGGTCGAGACGATGGCGGCGACCAGCGACTCGTAGATGTCGGCGCCCATACCGGCGACGTCGCCCACGTTGTCGCCCACGTTGTCGGCGACCACGCCAGGGTTGCGCGGGTCGTCTTCGGGGATGTTCTCGATGACCTTGCCGGCGATGTCAGCGCCGACGTCCGCCGCCTTGGTGTAGATGCCGCCGCCAATGCGGGCAAAAAGGGCAATCGACGACGCGCCCACGGCGAACGCGTGCAACATGGTGCCCAGCTGCGGCGTGCCCTGGTTGACCGCGTAGACGCCGTACAGGCCGATGAGCGACAGACCGGCCACGCACAGACCCATCACCGCGCCGCCATCGAGCGCCGTCAGCAGCGCATTGGGCTTGGAACCGCCGGCCGCCGCTTGCGCAGTGCGCACGTTGGCCAGGGTCGCGCCTTTCATGCCGATAAAGCCGGCGAGCAGCGACAAGATTGCGCCGGTCAGGAACCACGCCGCGGCGATCGGGCCAAGCGACGGCGTCGCCGCCATCAGTCCGCCGACGACGACGGCGTAGACCGCCAGCACTTTGTACTCCGCGCTCAAGAACGCCATGGCGCCAACGCGGATGTAGCCCGCGATGCGCTGCATGGTCTCGTTGCCTTCGGGCAGCTTGGTGATGCGCAGATACAGGCCAAGCGCGATCACCAGCGCGACGACGCCGGCGTACAAAGGGACCTGGGTCCAGGCGGTCAGTTCCATCGAATGATCCGTTATTATCGGTAGTTATCCAGCACACGCCCGCAGGAAGCGGCGGCCAGGGGGGCAGTACTGTAAGGCAACGCACATGAGGTGGCAAGCGGCCAGCGGTTCGCGCCGATAATCTTGAAATAGCAACAGTTTTTCTTGGCCGGAGGCGTCCCGCAACCAACGTTACTCGGACTCAATTGCTGAAACTGCTACGCTTTTCCACTCGACCCGGCGACTGCGACCTTGACGATGTCGGCCAGCATGCCGGCCGCCGTCACCTGCGCGCCAGCGCCGTAGCCGCGCACGACCAGTGGCCGCGGGTTGTAGTGGCGGGTCAGGAACGAAAAGGCGTTCTCGCCGCCGCGGATTGCGGCAATCGGATGGTCCGCTGCGAAACAACGCAGGCCGACTCCACAGCCGTTGGCATCAAAGTGCGCTACGAACCGCAGCACTTCGCCGCGCCGTCGGGCTGCACTGACTTCGCTCGCAAAATGAGCGTCGAGCATCGCGGCCCGGTCCAGAAACGTCGCGACGTCGCCGGTACTGTCGAACCAGGAAGGCAGCAGCCCGGCAACTTGCACGTCAGCCATTTCGAGGTCAAGGCCGGTTTCGCGGGCAAGGATCAGCACCTTGCGGGCCACGTCGAGACCCGACAGGTCGTCACGCGGGTCCGGTTCGGTAAAGCCGCGGTCGCGGGCGTCACGTACCGCCTCCGCGAACGGCACGCCGTCTTGCAACTGGCCGAGCAGAAACGACATCGAGCCCGACAGCACCCCTTCGAACCGCTGCACGACATCGCCGCCGGCCAGCAGGTTGCGCAAGGTGTCGATGACTGGCAAGCCGGCGCCGACGTTGGTCTCGTACAGGAAATGGCGGCCATGGTGGCGCGCGGCCCTGCGGATTGCCCGGTAGTGCGCGAGCGGCGCGCTGTTGGCGTGCTTGCTCGCACTGACCAGGTGCAGGCCCGACTGCAGAATCAGCGGGTAGTCCGCTGCCAGGGCCTTGGAGCTGGTGCAGTCGACCAGCACCGGCTGATCCGGTCGTCGCGCCGCAATGTCAGCCAGCATCGACGGCAAGGTATGCGGCTGGCCCTGGGCCGCCAATCGCTCGCGGGCGGTGCGCGGATCGATGCCCGCTGGGTCCAACAGCGCCACCCGGCTGGTCGCCACGCCACACAGTCGCAGTTCGACCGACCCGCCGGCGACGGGCGGCAGCTGCGCGAGCTGTCCCAGCAGTTGACCGCCCACCGTACCGGTGCCGCACAGGTAGAGTTCAATGACTTCGCGCGTGTGCAAGAATCGGTGGTGGGCGTGGCGCAGCGCCCGATTGGCGTCGCGGGCGCCGACTACGGCCGAGATCGACAGCTCGGAAGATCCCTGCGCTAGCGCCACAACATTGCAGCCGACCTGGCCCAGCGCCGACAGAAAGGTGCCGGCCACGCCAACACGGTGACGCATGCCGACGCCTACCACGGACACGATGGCCAGGTCAGCGACCACCTGCACTGGGTCCAGCCGGCCGAGCGCTCGCTCTGCGGCAAACGCCTGCTCGATGGCCGCGCGCGCCCGCTCGGCATGGGCCGTCTGCACGCACAGCGAGATGGCGCACTCGCTCGAAGCCTGGGTGATGAGGATGACCGAGATGGCCTCGTCGGCCAGCGCGCGAAACAGCCGCGCAGCTACGCCGGGCACGCCGGGCATGCCTGCGCCGCTGGCGTTGACGAGCGCTATGCCGCCCAACACCGTGATGCCGCGCACCGCAGCGTCGGGCGCCGCGACTTCCGGTCGGATCCAGGTGCCCGGCTTGTCGGCATGAAAAGTGTCGCACACCCGCACCGCAATGCCCTGCCGGCGCGCCGGGGCAATGGTCTTGGGATGCAGCACCTTGGCGCCAAAGTGTGCCAGTTCTGCGGCTTCGGCAAAGCTGAGCTCGCCGATCGGCGCCGCCTCGGGTACCACTCGCGGGTCGGCTGAGTAGATGCCGTCGACGTCCGTCCAGATTTCAAGGACTTCGGCGTCCAGCGCCGCCGCGGCCAGCGCTGCGGCGTAGTCGGAGCCGCCGCGGCCGAGCGACATGACCTTGCCACCTGCGTCGCCGCCAAAAAAGCCGGCCATCAGCCCCAGCTTGCCGTCGCCATTGCGATAGGGCGCGAACAGGTCGCGGGTGGCCAGTTCATCCGGGTTAGCCTGCAGCGGGTCGCCGGAGCAGCGCAGCAACGCCACTGGATCGAGCAACTGCGGGGCATGGCCCAGGTGCCGCAGCGCATGGTCGAGCAGGACTACCGCGGCCCGCTCGCCCAGCCCAGACAAGTGCGCCAGGACGTGCGGCGAGCAGTCGCGGAGCAACGACACGCCGTGGACCAGATCGCGCAGGCGGGCACAGATCGCCTGCAAATCGGCCTTTAGGCACGGCAGGTCGGCACCCAAGTGCGCGCGCAAGCCGGCGGCAAGCTGCTGGTGCCGCGCAACGAACGGCGCGCACAGGTCGTCGGCATCGCCGCCCTGCGCCGCGCGCTGAGCGATGTCGAGCAGCAAGTTGGTGACGCCCGCCGCCGCCGACGTCACCACCAGCACCCGCGTCTGCGCGGTCGCGCGCACCGCCAGCCCGGCTGCAAGGGAGATCGCCTCAGCCGATCCGACCGAAGTGCCGCCAAACTTGATGACCCGCATGCGCATCGTCCCGTCGGCCATTTGGCGTCCACAGCGAGCCTACTCGGCGGCGTTGGCAGTCGGCAACGTCTGCGGGTGCTCGCCCTTGCCAAAACCGGCTAGTCCGCCAACGAACCGGGTTTTCGACCGCGCAGCTGAGAAAACCGGATTGTGGCGGACACGCGACCGCGCGAGTAGGCGCACGCAGGGCGTTGGGGGCAGCGTGCCCCCAGGCGCTTTTCTGGCTAGACTCCGCGCCCGCCCGGCCAGCCGCCGCGCCGCCAGCGATGCGCCAATTCCTCTACATCACGCCGTATTTTCCGCCGCAGACCCAGGTCGGCGCGCTGCGGCCGCTTAAGCTCGTCCGCCAGCTGCCGGCGTTGGGCTGGCAGCCGGTGGTCCTGTGCGACTTGTGGCCGAGCGACGGCATGGACGCTGAACTCGAGCGCTTCGTGCCTGAGCAGGCCGTGGTCCTGCGCGAGTACAGCCACCGCGCCGGGCCCACCTGGCGGCGTCTGCACCGCCCGAGCGCGGCTGCCCAGATGCCCAAGCCGCAGCGCGTGCCCAAAGGCCGGCCACTGCACGAGCGGCTGATTCCGCAGTGGCTGAACAACCCCGAGTTGATGCCGCTCGGCGAGCACAGCCCCGACATGCCGTGGGCGTACAAGGCTGCGCTGCAGGCGCTCGACGACCACCCCGCCATCTGCGCGATCGTGGTCAACAGCGACCCGTTTGCGGCGGCGATTGTCGGCGCCTGGCTGCACCAGCGCACCGGCTTGCCGCTGGTTCAAGACTTTCGCGACATCTGGGCGCCCTGCAAGCTGCGGCGGCCCCGCCGTCCGGCACCGTGGCGTTGGCTCGAAGACAAGCTCGAGCGCTATTGCCTCGAAAACGCCGCGCACGTCGTCATCAACACCCAAACGAGCTTGCAGGACTACTGGCAATTCTACCCCGACCTGCCGGCCGACCGCTTCAGCCTGCTGCGCAACTTCTTCGACGCCGATCTGGTGCGCCATGGCCAGCACGCGGGCTACGACCGCTTTACGCTCTTGCACCTGGGCAATTTCTCGCGGTTTCGCGTGGCCGATCCGCTGGTGCGGGCGCTGGCGCGGTCGCTAGAGCTCGGCGTGCCGCGCGACGGTGTGCAGGTTGCGACGACCGGTGCCATTGGGCAGGCAGCGCGCGACCTCGCCGAGCAACTTGGCGTAGTGGATTTGCTGCGCGGCGAAAGCGAAGTGGCGTACCACCAGACCGGGGCGCTGTGTGCGGAGGCCGATCTGCTGGTCTATATTGCCGAACCGAACGCTGATCAGCGCATCGCCAGCAAGTTCTACGACTACTTGGGCAGTGGTCGCCCGATCCTGTCGATCAGCGACAATCCCGAGTCGGCGGCGATGCTGGCCGGCATGGACGCCGCGGCGCAATTCGCGTTCGCCGATATCGACGGCATGGCCCGCTTCATTGCGGCGCAGGTGCGTTCCGGTCGGCAGCACGCGTACGCCCGACCGCTGGCCGGCTTGACGGCGTTAGAGGCCGGACGCCGGTACGCCCAGATCTTGGACGCAGTCGCGGCCGGTCGGCCCGTTCCGCCCGTAGGAGCATGAGATGTGGAAGGTTTCGCTTTGTGACTTGCGTCTGCACCCCGACGACCACCGCGCCGTTGCCGATGCGATGGCCTCGAACTGGCTGACCATGGGTCCGCGCACCCAGGCGTTCGAGGAGGCTTTCGCCCACGCCCTCGATCCCGTCGCGCCACCGTTTGCTTTTGCGGTGTCCAATTGCACGGTTGCGCTGCACATGGCCTACAACGCGCTCGGCGTCGGCCCTGGCGACGAGGTTATCGTGCCCAGCCTGACCTTTGTCGCGACCGCCAACGCGGCGCTGTACACCGGCGCCACGGTCGTGCTGTGCGACGTGACTTCGCCCGATGACCTGACGCTGTCCGTGGACGACGTGCTCGAAAAAATCACGCCGCGCACCCGGGCCGTGGCGCCCGTGCACTACGCCGGTCAACCCGCCGACTTGCGGCGCCTGGTCGCCGAGTGCAGCCGCCGCGGTATCGCCGTCGTCGAAGACGTAGCCCATGCTCCACTGTGCGACGCCCTGGTCGACGATGGCCCACCGCGCGCGCTTGGCACGATTGGCGCGGTCGGGTGTTTCTCGTTCTTTTCCAACAAAAACATGACGACCGGCGAGGGCGGCATGGTCACCACCCGCGACCCCAAGATCGCCGACAAGCTGCGGCTACTGCGATCGCACGGCATGACGACGCTCACGCTCGATCGCCACCGTGGTCATGCGTACAGCTACGACGTGGTCGAACTGGGCAACAACTACCGCATGGACGAGCTGCGCGCCGCGCTGGGCACCAGTCAGCTGTCGCGGCTACCCGAGAACAACCGCAAGCGCGGCGACGTGGTCGCGATGTACCTGCCGCTGCTCCGCCGCCTGCAAGGCCTGCAGGTTCCGTTTGCGGATCGCCTGCCGCAGGGCCGGTCGTCGCCGCACATCCTGCCCGTGCTGCTGCCGCCCGGCGTCGATCGCCAGCGCGTCCAAGAAGGCATGAAGGAGGCCGGCGTGCAGACGTCGGTGCATTACCCGCCGATTCACACCTTTACGATGTACAAGGACTCAGAGCGCGTGCGCGCCGAGCGGCTGCCCGTGACCGACGCGGTGGCGCCGCGGCTGCTGACTTTGCCGCTCTATCCCGACATGGCCGAAGCGGACGTGGCGTACGTGTGCCGCAAGCTGGGCGCGATCCTGCAACTGTGCGCCGCGGAGGTGCAGCCATGAGCAGTGCCCCAGCGACCTTGACGGCGGTGCTGCTGGCCGGCGGCCTCGGGTCGCGGTTGGCGCCGCTGACCGCCGTGATTCCCAAGCCCTTGGTGCCCATCGACAAAGAGTCGATCGCCGAGATTCTGCTGCGCCAGCTGGCCCACCGCGGCGTCGGTCGCGTCATCGTGTCGGTGGGGTATCTGGGCCACCTCATCCAGGCGGTGCTCGGCGATGGCGGCCGCTACGGCCTGGAGATCACCTATCAGCGAGAAGAGGCGCCGCTCGGCACCGTCGGTCCGCTGTGGCTGGTCGAGGCGCAGTTGCCCGAGAACTTCTTGGTGCTCAATGGCGATGTGCTGAGCGACATCGACTTTGCCGCCCTGTTCGCGGCCCACCAGCGCAGCGGCCGGACGCTGACGGTCGCGACTTACGCCAAGCAGGTCCGGGTCGATCTTGGTGTGCTGCAGACGGGACCCGACGGCGACGTTACCCGCTTTGTCGAGAAGCCGACCTACGACTTTGAGGTGTCGATGGGCGTATACGCCATGAACCGCAAGGTGTTGCAGTACTTCGCGCCGGGTACTGCTTTTGGCTTTGATCAACTGGTGCTGGCGATGCTGGCGAAGGGCGACCCGGTGGGTACCTTTTCGTGGGCGCATGGCCGCTGGCTCGACATCGGCCGGCCGAGCGACTACGCCGTCGCCCAAGAACGTTTTGCCGCCGAGCGCGCTTACTACCTGCCCTGGGAGTCCGCCGCAGATCCGGCCGCAGGTCGCTGACGTCGCCGCACAGGCTGAGTCCGGCTTAGCGCCGCTTGCGCGTCAGCCACGTTCCGCCGCCGATGAACAGCAGCGCTCCCGCGGCCACCAGCAGCCACATCCAGGTGCGGTCCACTTTCGGACCGACCGGTCGAGCGCGATCCGCGGTGGCGGTCGCAGCGGCCGGTGGCTGAACGTCTTCGTCGTCAAAATGGCCGGGCTTGTCCCAAAGCGGCGGCAGTTCGCCCTTGCGCAATAGTTCCAGTTCCTGCTCGACCCGCTTGGTCTTCTTGGCAAAGTGCAGTGATCCCGCCGCCATTTCCAGGGCCATGTAGCGCTCCAGCGCCGCCGCCGCCGCCGGCTTGTCAGTGGCGCGCAGCACCTGCGACTGGCAGTAGTACACGTCGGGATCTTGGGGATTGGCGGCGATGGCCTTGTCCGCCAGCGCACGCGCCTGGTCCGGGTGGCCAAGCCACAAGTGCGCCATCGCCTGGTAGATATAGACGCGGCCCTCGTTGTGCACCCTGGGTTCGACCGCCTGCATCTGCCGCAGTGCGTCTTCGAATTTGGCGTCATAGAACAGGCTGACGCCGTGCAGAAAGTGGGCAACCGTGTCGTTGGCATCGGCGGTCGCCCGGCGCTGCATCTCGTCGCGCAGCGTCTGCCAGCCGCTGACCTGACCGGGAATCGCCGGATCCACCCGGCCCCAGTCGTTGACCACGCCAGACAGCCTGCCCAGCACGCCGCGGTGGCGAGGATTGCTGGCATAGACGCCTTCCAGCACCCGCACGGCCTTGAGGTGCTGGCCGCTGCGAAAATACGCCGCCGCCAGCGCGTCTTGCATCGCCAGGTCCTTGGGCCAAGCCTGCACAGCGGCTTGAGCCACCCGCAGCTCGTTTCTGGCGTCGTCGCGGCGGCTGGCCAGGCCAATGCGCGCGGAGTACCAACTGACTGGCGGTTGCGGCGAGCGCGTCAGTTGTTCGTCCAGCAATGCCTGCGCCGCGTCGAGCTTGCCTGCCGACTCCAGGGCATCGGCCAACGCCAGCGCCGTGCAGCCTGGACGGGCGGTGCCATCGCCAAAGCGCCGCCAGCAGGCCCGCACCACGTACTCTGCCTGGGCAACCTGGCCCAGAAGCGCATGGGCAGCCGCCGCGCGCTCGGCCTGCAACAGAACTCGCGGGTCGACTTCGGTCGCGGTTGCTTGCAGTGCCAGGCCCCACGGCGCCGCAAAGCCCGCCAGCGCCTGCTGCAACAACGGCGTCGCCTTATCGGGCCTGCCTCGCCGGTGCAGCGCCAGGCCCAGGTCCAGGCGCGCCGCGAGGTCCAGGTTGTCCGCTGGTGTTGTCGCGAGCTTGTCCAGCAGGGCCTCGGCCTTGCCGCGGTCGCCGACCTGCAGCGCAGCGTCCACCTCGCGCAGGCGATCTCCCACAGTGGGCATCGGCATCCGCCCCTGAGCCGGAAGATCAGCGCCGCAGCGCCAGCGCACCGTTGCCTCGCGTGCCTGTAGCGCCGCGAACCACGCGGCGTCCACCATTGCCAGTTCCTTCGGACACGCCGCCGTGGCAGTTGCGGCCAGGTCCACGAAATCGCCCAGTTGCCGGCCGACTTCGGTAGCCACCGCGCCATGGCCCTGGCAGGGCGCGATCACCTGGGCCTGCAGCGATGCCGATCGCGGTCCCTTGTGTGCGCCATCTGAGCGACCGAGCAGGTACACCCACCGCTGGCCGCCTGAGGTCGTCCACTCGGCGGCGATGTGCTGGTGCAGAATGCGGATATTGCCGGCCACCAGGCCCAGCGCGGCGCCGGCATCGCCGGGCTCGCACAGCGCAGTCACCGCCTTTTCCTGGCCTGGCGGCAGCGATGGGTTGTCGCACGCCGCCGCAAGCGCGCCCGCGGGCGTCGCGCACACCACCAGTCCCGCCACACCAATCCACCAGACTCGCATCGCCAACCGTTCGCCGCGGGCGCGGCCGCGGGGCGGCAAGGCTAGCAGTGCGCGGCGCCGGGGCACAACGAAACCGCGCGCACCGTGGCCGCATTCTTGCTCTGCGCCCGGGTTGCGCACATGATGCAATGGGATGGGGCAGCGCAGCCCCGCGGTCAGCCGATGGTCAGCGACAGCACGGTCCGCATCCGTAAGGCCGCAGTGGCCGGCACCTTCTATCCCGCGAAGGCCGACGCGCTCAACGCCGAGCTCGACCGGTGCTGGGCCGCCCGCAAGCTGGTGCAATCGCCGCCGCCCAAAGCGATCATCGCGCCGCACGCCGGTTATGCGTACAGCGGTGCAGTCGCGGCATCGGCCTACGCGGCGCTGGCGCCGCTCAAGGGCAAGGTGTCGCGCGTGGTGCTGGTCGGTCCGTCGCACCGGTTTGCGCTCCACGGCTTTGCAGTGCCCGAAGCGAGCATTTGGCAGACGCCGCTTGGCATGGTTCCGCTCGACGTGCAGTGTGCGGACGCGCTAAAGGCCTGGCCTGACGTCACCTGTTCGGATGTCATGCACGAACGCGAGCACAGCCTCGAAGTCCACGTGCCGTTCTTGCAGCGGGCGCTCGGCAAGTTCTGCCTGCTGCCGGTGTTGGTGGGGCACACGCCGGCCAGTCGGGTGTCGGCGTTGTTGGCCGCGGTCTGGGGAGGGCCAGAGACGCTGGTGGTGGTCTCGACCGACCTGTCGCACTTCCACCCGCAGGCGGTAGCCCGTGCGCGCGACGACGCGACGGTGGCGAGCCTGGTCGCCTTGGACGCCACGGCGCTGCATCCCGATCACGCGTGCGGCGCGTTTCCGGTCGCCGGCCTGCTGGCGCACGCCAAGGACCTGGGCCTGCGCTGCCAGGCCGTGGACGTGCGCACTTCGGCAGACACGGCAGGCGATCCACAGCGGGTGGTCGGCTATGCAAGCTGTCTGCTCTGGTAGGGCGTAGCAGTGGCACCGCAGCCTGTTCAACCCAGGGTCTGGACGCCCACACATCGGGCGGCGCTGGCCGATCTGGTCTGGCAGGCGCTCGCCGCCGGGCTGCAGGGGCAACGGTTTGGTCGCGGCGCCGCGCCCTTTGGTGCGCTCCATGCCGACTGGTTACGTCCCCAAGCCGCGACCTTTGTGACGCTGCACCGCGACGGTGCGTTGCGCGGCTGCATTGGCACGCTGGACCCGGTCTATCCCTTGGGCGAGTCGGTCGCTCGCAACGCGCAGTCTGCAGCCTTTGAAGACCCGCGGTTCGAGCCGCTGCGGTCGCACGAGTGGCCGCTTCTGACCGCGGAGATTAGCATCCTCTCGGCGCACACACCGATGCCGGCGTCGTCGCTTGCCGATCTGCTTGTCCGGCTGGTGCCCGGCCGCGACGGCCTGGTTGTGCGCGCCGGTGGGCTTGGCGCCACGTTCCTGCCGGCCGTGTGGGAAGACCTGCCCGACTCCAAGGCGTTCGTGGACCACCTGTGGCGCAAAGCGGGCCTGCGGATGGGCGCGTGGCCGACCGACATCGCGCTGGCAACCTACGTCGCCGACAAGATTGACTGCGGGGCCGCGCCCACAGCGTCCCAGTAGTTGGCCACCATGGCACCGCAAGATCCTACCCAGGCCGCAAAGCCGACCGGCGTTGCGCCCGACCTCGACCTCGACACCGACACCGGTCGCCGCAATCGGCGCACCCGCCAATACAGTGACGGCTTTGTGCCGCTCGACGCCCTGCAACCAAGCGCACAAGGCTCGATAGCCCCTGCCGAGCCGCCGCGGGTGCGCGTCCGACCCCTGAGCGACACCTTGACCGAGCTCAAGCTGGACCGCGCGGCAGTGGCGCTGCCTCAGGTGCCGGACGAGCTGGTGGTGCAAGACGGGGCGCCGACCCGGGTCCTGCAAGCCGCCGCGGACGACTTTGGCCCGGCGGACGAGGTCCACACCTACCCCGACGCGCGCACGGCAACTGCGGTGATGGCCCTCACCGACCGCGCCGCCGACCAGCCAACCGCCCGCGAGCTGCAGGCGGTGCAAGTGACGCCGGCCTGGCAGCGACCGCTGACATTGGCGTGTGCCGCGGCCATGGGATCGGCTGCCGCGTGGCTGGTGTTCGGGCGCACTGCGCCGCCCGCGCCGCCGCAGACGCCACCCCCGCCGGTCCGCGCGCAGGCAAACGCAGCGAACGCACTCCCACCGCTTGCACCACCACCGCAGGCACCCGTCGAGCCCGCCGCTTCCCAGGGCGCTGCACCCGCCGAGGCACCCGCACCTCAGCCTGCCGCGAGCTCGCCGACGACGATTGCTACGCCTGAATCAGCTGCCAAAGCGCAGGCCCCGGCTGCGGCAGCGCCGCCGCGCGATCCCTGCGCCGGTTATGATCGCACCGTCGTTGGCACCGGTGCCGATCCCGTGGCACCCTACCTCGCCTTGCGGCGCGCGCCCGACGAAAGCGCGGGGCAGATCGCGCAGTTGCCGGACGGCACCCGTTTGCGAATCCTGGGTAGTCACGGGCGGTGGCGTCGCGTCGCGGTCTGCCACGGGCAAACTGGCTGGGTACATGGGCGCTGGCTCGCGCAGAGCGCAGGGGGTCAACCGTGATCGTGATGGGCAGCAATTCCTGGAAGGCCGGCGAGCCGATGGCGCGCATCGAGCTGCCGACGCCGCCGCCGGGCAAGAACCAGGTCGTCGTCGATGTCCACGCCATTGGCGTCAACCCGGTGGACTGGAAGATGCGCACGGCTGGCCCATTGCGCGTCGCGGCGCGCGCCCTTTCGGCGGTCCAGGGCCCCAAGCCGCCGGTGGTGATTGGCGTGGACTTCGCGGGCGTGGTGGCCGCAATCGGGCCGCAAGTCAGCGGATTTGCGCCAGGCGACCGCGTGGTCGGCGGCTGCAACTTCTCGCGGGCGCAGCGCGGCAGCTACGCCGACACCGTCGTGGTGTTCCCTGACCAGATCTGCAAAGTGCCCGACGGCGTTTCGCTCGAGATCGCCGGGTGCTTGCCGGTGGCCGGCGTCACTGCGCACATGGCGCTGACGGAGTACCAACCCGTCGGCCCACACAGCCGGGTGCTGGTGCTCGGCGCTTCGGGCGGCGTCGGCCAGTTTGCGGTGCAGATCGCCAAGCGTGTGCTGGGCGCGCAATTCGTGGGCGGCGTATGCTCGGCCAAAAACGTCGCGCTGGTACGCGATCTCGGCGCCGACGAGGTATTCGATTACACCGCGGGCGACGCCTTGCAAATGGCCGCCGCGCACGGTCCCTACGACGTCATCGTCGATGGCGTGGGTAGCTACAAGGCCAAGGACTGTCGAAAGCTACTGGCCAGGTGCGGCGCGCACGTCATGGTCGCCGGCGACAAGCCCGAGAACATGGTGCAAGTGGTGGTGCCGCCGTTTCGCAGCAAAGCCATCCTTGCAACGCCCGACGGCGCCCACATCGCGCCGGTGGCGCAGGCGGTGGCTCAGGGCAAGGTCGTCGTGCATATCGCGCACCGCCTGCCGCTGGAAAAGGCCCAAGAAGCCCACGACTTGAGCCAGTCGGGCCGGGTCGTCGGCAAGATCGTGCTGCTGGTCGATCGTCCGACCGCTTGATCCAGGCTACACTGCTGCGCTCGTTGGAGGCGGCCGTGACCACCCTGGACCTATCGAACCCGTTAACCTTGCAAGAGATAATCGCGGTCGCGCGTGGCGCCACCGGGATCGCGCTCGGCGACGCCGGCCGACAGCGGGTACAGGCGGCCCGCGCCGTGGTGGACGCCTTCGTGCGCGACCACGCGATTGCCCGCTACGGCATCAACACCGGCTTTGGCGCCCTGGCCGAGGTCGTCATCCCGGATGGCGAACTGGCGGCCTTGCAGACCAACCTGGTGCGATCGCACGCCTGCGGCGTAGGCGCCGACCTGCCGACCGAAGTCGTGCGGGCGATGATGGTCCTGCGCGCCAAAGTGCTGGCGGCAGGTCATAGCGGCGTTCGGCCAGAAGTCATTGATCTTCTGTGCGAAATGGTCAATCGACGGGTCCATCCGCGCATTCCGGCGCAGGGTTCGGTCGGCGCGTCGGGCGACCTCGCGCCCTTGGCGCACCTTGCGCTGGTGCTCATCGGCGAGGGGCAGGCTGAGCTCGACGGCGCGTCTCTGGATGGCGGCGAGGCGTTGGCGCGGGCAGGTTTGCGGCCGCTGGTGCTGCAGGCCAAGGAGGGCCTGTCGCTCATCAATGGCACCCAGGCGATGACAGCGATCGCGTTACTGGCGCTGGACGGCGCCGACGCGTGCTGCCGGCATGCTGACCTTTGCGGCGCAATGACCGTCGAGGCGCAATTGGCCACCGACAAAGCCTTTGACGCGCGAATCGTGCAGCTGCGGCCGTATCCGGGTGCGCATGCCAGCGCGAGCAACCTGCGGGCGTTGACCGCCGGCAGCCCGCTCATCGCCAGCCACGCCGGTCCTGCCGACCACAAGGTCCAAGATCCCTACAGCATCCGCTGCATGCCGCAGGTCCACGGTGCAGTGCGCGACGCCTTGGACTTCCTGCGCCGAACGCTCGAGGTCGAAGTCAACGCGGTCACTGACAACCCACTGATTTTCCCGTGCGGCACTGCCGATCACGCCCACACGGCCATCCTGTCCGGCGGCAATTTTCACGGCCAGCCGGTGTCGATCGCCTGCGACGCGGCGCGGTTGGCGCTGGTCAGCTTGGCTTCAATGTCTGAGCGGCGGATCGAGCAGCTGGTCAATCCGATGCTCAACTCCGGGCTGCCGCCATTCCTGGCCAGGCAAAGCGGGCTCAATTCGGGCTTCATGATCGCGCAGGTCACCGCCGCAGCGCTGGTCAGCGAGAGCAAAGGGCTGGCGATGCCGGCGTCGGTGGACTCGATTCCGTCCAGCGCCAATAAAGAGGACCACGTGTCGATGGGTCCCATCGCGGCGCGGCGGCTGGCCGACGTGGTGGCTCACACCCAAATCGTGCTGGCGATCGAGTTGCTCTGCGCTGCGCAAGGCATCGATCAACGGGCACCATTGCTGCCGGGGCCGGCGACCGGCGCCGTGTTGCGAACGCTGCGCCAGGTCGTCGCAACGCTGGAAATGGACCGCGCGCTCTACCGCGACATTGAAGCCGCGACAGCCTTGGTGCGCTCAGGCGACCTGCTTGCAGCGGCCGTTGGCGCGCTCGACGGACCGACGCTGAACTAGCGGAAAAGACGGCAATTCGTCGGGGTCTGCGGGGCAACGTCGCAGGGCGCAAATCCAAACCCGAGCGCCCATTCTTTTTTAGGTTTGTAATTTCAAGCCATTGGCTAGCGGCCTTGGCGGCGCATCGACCGCCTGGCGGAAACTTTCATCCCAGGTATCCGACGCCCATGCACAACGCAGC
>SXGT01544763.1_pt1 | contig 19082 bp, 18 predicted proteins | sample 3176221 | NCBI WGS metagenome assembly SXGT01 (sample SAMN11356862, study PRJNA531348) | freshwater metagenome | isolation source: freshwater sample F1-120 | place: China: Fuxian Lake, Yuxi | collected 2017-12-25
GACCCGGCGTCGCCGGCGCCCGTCGCGGCCGCGGCCTTGCGGGCGGCGCGGGCGGCCCGGGCCTGCTCGCGCTCGGCGGCGCGCGTCTTCTCGAGGTCCATGGCGTTGCGCGCCGCGCGCGCGCCCATGACGAAGCCGAACAGCATGCCGATCATGGCGCACAGCGGGATGAAGAAGACGTGGCCAAAGGTCATTTCTCGGCCTTCTTCAGCTCGCTCTCGAGCCGCTCGATCTCGGCGCGCATCGCCTGCTGCTTGCGCCACAGGATGACCACGAAGCCGACCGCGAGCAGCCACATCGCGGCGTAGGCGATGACCACGTGGCGGTTGTTGGTGGTGACCTCCTTGGAGGTCTGCTCGTGGATGTGGGTGCGCAGGCGGCCCTCGAGGTTGAACCACCAGGCGTCGTCCCGGTCGAGCTCGTCCTCGCACTGCTGGCGCATCGGGCTCTCGTAGGGCGCCTGCTTGGGCGCCGGCGCGGTGGGATCGGGCGGCGTCGGTGCCACCGTCAGCTTGCACGGCTGCGGCTGGGCCGCGGCAGGAGCGGCCAGCGCGGCGACGGCGAGCGCGGCGACCAGGAACGCGTGGATCGGCTTCGACATGATCAAGGCTCCAGGATCCCGGCGTCGAGGCCACGCTCGCGCAGATCGCGCAGGCGTCGCTCGTCGCGGATCGCGCTGGTCCGTACCAGCATGAGCAGGGCGTAGAAGGCGAAGAAGGTCAGGATCGAGAGCTGGAAGGTGGTCTTCATCGACGAGGTCAGGGCGCTGACCACCTGGGCCTTGGGGTGGGCGCTCTCCTGCTGGAGCGCGTCGGCGAGCTTCACCGCGAAGTACACCAGCGGCACGTTGACCACGCCGAACACGGCGAGGCCGGCGGCCAGGCGTTCGCTGCCGGCGCCGCCGAAGCGACGGACCAGCACGTAGCCGACCATGGTCAGCCACAGGATGAGCGAGGTGGTCAGGCGCAGCTCCCACTTCCACCAGTGTCCCCACGCCGCCTTGCCCCAGATCGATCCGGTGACCAGGCCGATCGCGCCGAAGAGCACGGCCAGCTCGCCGGCGGCGCGGGCCACGTCGTCCCACTTCGGGTTGCGATTCTTGAGGTAGCCGGCCGAGGCCACGCCGCACACGAACACGGTCGTGAACAGGACGAACCAGTTGGGCACGTGCCAGTAGAAGATCTTCTGGTTGAAGAAGAGCGTCTTCTCCAGCGGCGTGACGTAGAAGATCATGTACAGCGTCCCGGCCAGACCGGCGGCGGTGGCGAGCGCGAACAGGGGCACGAGGAAACGCTTCATTCGATCACCAGGGCCTCGAAGGTCCACAGCGAGACGATCACGAACACCGCGTCGTAGGCGGCCAGGAACTGGGTCCAGAACCAGGCGTCGCCGGTGGCGCCGGCCAGCAGCGCGCCGGTGGCCTTGGTGCCGGCCATGATCATCGGCACCAGGATGGGATAGAGCACCACCGGCAGGAGCACGTCGCGCGAGCGCACCCGCAGGAGCATGGCGGCGAACACGGTGCCCACCACCGAGAAGCCCAGCGCGCCCAGGGCCAGGATCAGCGCCAGGTGGAGCACGGCGGCGCCGAGGTCGACGTTGAAGAAGAGCAGACACAGGGGCAGGACCACCGCCTCGACGGCGATCACCAGGGCGGTGATGGCCACGGTCTTGCCGGCGAACACGGCCAGGCGCGGCGCCGGCGACAGCAAGAGCGCGCGCATGGTGTCGCCCTCGCGCTCGCGGTCGAAGGCCCGGCCCAGGCCGATGGTGCCGGCGAAGACGACGGCGGCCCAGGCCACGCCCGGCACGGCCTCGATCAGCGCCTTCTGGTCCTTCACGAACGCGAACGAGAACACCACCACGATCACCGCGGCGAAGAACGTCATCGTGTAGACGACCTCGCGGCTGCGCAGTTCGACGCGCAGATCCTTGGCGGCGACGGCGCCGGCCGTGCGGAGGAAGGAGGGGCCCACCACCATCGTTGTACGCCGCTGCGCGCGCGGCGGGCAACTCGCCGGCATGGTGAGGTTCTCGCTGAGCCCGTCAATCGGCATGGCGGTGGTAGACGTCACGCAGCTCCGCGTAGGTGAAGCCGCGCTTCTTCTCGACGTGGACGAGCTGGCCACGGCGCAGGATCACGACGTGGTCGGTGACCTCGGCGATGGCCTCGAGGTCGTGGGTGACGACGACGACGATGGCGCCGTCGGCGCGGGCCTGGCCCAGGCGCTGGCCCAGGGCCAGGGCGCCGCCCCGATCGAGGCCGGTGAAGGGTTCGTCGAGGAGCAGGAGCGACGGATCGGCGACCAGGGCGCGGGCCAGGGCCAGGCGCTGGACCATGCCCCGCGAGTAGGTGCGGACCGTGCGCTCGCGGGCCTTGCCATCGAGGCCGACCTGGTCGAGCAGCGCGTGGGCCCGGGCCTGGGGCTCGGCGACGCCGTAGAGGCCGGCGAAGAAGACCAGGTTCTCGACCGCGGTCAACTCGCCGTAGCAGAGCGACGCATGGGCGAGCAGCCCGATCTCGCGACGCAGACGGTCGTCGGCCCGGCGGGCCGCGTCGCCTTCGACATAGGTGACGTCGCCGCTCGACGGCCGCACCAGCGTCGACAGGATCCCGACCAAGGTCGACTTGCCGGCGCCATTGGGACCGAGCAGCGCGCACACCTCGCCGGCGGCGAGCTCGACGTCGACCCCGACCAGCGCCCGGTGCTGGCCGAAGCGCTTGCCGACCTTCTGCACCGCGACGCGCGACAGCGGCAAGGCTACCCGGCCTCGCCGCCCCGAGCCCGGTGCAGCGCCTCGAGCTCGGCGAGCAGGCGCTCGCGGGTGCGCAGCGTGTTGGCGTCGTTGGCGTCGCCGAGCGCCGCGACCTCGTCGAGGAGCTGCTCGTAGCGCGAACCCGCGACGGCCTGGACCGGGGCCGGGCGCACCAACACCAGCGCCACCGTCACCGCGAGCACGAGCAGCACCAGCAACCCGATCACGTTGCGCGACCACAGTGTCCACGCCTCCTCGTCGGGCAGGCCGCTGGCCGAGAACCGCATGCTCTTCCCGGGTTGCACCGAGATCGGCGACAGCACGTACCACGAGCCGCGCTCGTCGGTGGCCTCGCGCACGGTCTGGCGCGGCGGCAGGTCGAGCTCCATCCTGGCGGTGCGCTTGATCTCCATGCCGCTCTCGAGCGTGCCGAAGGGCAGGTCCATGTCCCAGGTGACCCGGCCGCCGCTGGTCTTGAGCGAGAAGTGACCGACGAACCCCATGCCACCGGGCGGCACCGGCTCGCGGATGATGAAGCCGCGGGTCTTGTCGACGCCGACCTTGTCGGCGAACTGCTTCTCGACGTCGGCGCCGATGAACCCTCGGGGCAGCGGGATGACCAGCTCCTCGGGCTTGCCGATCGTCCCGGGGATGAACGGCGCGAGCGACGAGTTGCGCAGCGTGAAGGTGCCGCGCGCGCCCAGGTAGAGATCGTGGATCGACGAGCGCAGGCTGAAGCCGAACAGGATGCGGGGGAAGACCAGCACGGTGGCCGCCGCGCCGCGAGTGGGCATGAGCTGGAACGGCGCCGAAAGGCAGGGCTGGTCGCGCAGGAACCCGCGCACCAGGTACGCCGTCTCGGGGCCACCGGCCACGCCGGTGAAGCGGGCCGCGCCCTGGCCCTTGGGCTGCCAGACCACGCGCGCCATCTCGTGGCGGCCACCCGTGGCTGGCAGCGTCACGGTGCGCACAGGCACGGTCAGGCCTTCGACGGTGACGAAGACGTCGAGCTCGACACCGACCGGCAGGCCGGTGAGCCTGGCCTCGCCACTGGCGTTGGTGGCGGCGACCCAGGAGGCAGCAGCCGCAGCCGCAGCGGGGGCTCCCGGGTTCGGGTTCGGAGTCGGGTTCGGGTTCGGAGTCGGAGTCGGAGTCGGGTTCGGAGTCGGGTTCGGAGTCGGGTTCGGAGTCGGAGTCGGACTCGGGCTCGGGCTCGGGCCCCGGAGCTTCACCTCCACCCTGGCGTTGTTCGCGCGCGCGGTGTTGGCGTCGACGACGACCGCGAGCGCGCCCACGGCCAGCGCGGCCTCGTCGGTGCCCTCCCAGGTCGCGGTCAGCGACTCGGCGTTGGGCAGCGGCGGCCCGACCTTGGTCGTCGCCACCACCTTGCCGGTCAGCGCGTCGACGAGCTCGACCTGGTCACCCGGCTCGACCAGCCCCGCCATGTAGACCTGGACCTCGCCGGCCGGCACCCCGCCGACGGGCTGGGGATCGATCTTGCCGAGATCGTCGACGGACGTGGTGACGTCGCGCCTCTCACCCGACAGGATCATCCGCACGCCGTGGTCGCCAGGCAGCATCACCGGCGCCGAGATGAGGCGATCGACGCCGGTGCCGCGGGGCAAGAGCGTGAGCGCGAAGTAGGTGGTGGCGCCGCGCCGGTCGAGGCCGTGGAACGAGGCCCGACCCTCGGCATCGCTCGTCACGATCGAGCCCGCGACGTGCAGATCGAAGCGATAGCCGACCAGCAGCACCGGCTGATCCTTGGGCGGAGACTTGTCGGTGAAGTCGTCGTACGACAGGCGCACGGTGACCCGATCGGCGGGATCGGTGTTCTCGGCGCGAGCCTGGCCGCTCATCGCCCGCGGGGTCGTCGGCATGCCCTCGGCCGGCGCGGTCGCGCCGCCGCCGGCTCCGGGCATCGCCGGCCCGACCGGGGTCGTCGAGCGGAACGGCAGGGTCGAGATCATGACCCGCACGCCGCCCGCCGCCGGCATCGGAAACTGCGAGGAGGTGACCTCGCCGGTGTCGGACGCCTCCGACGGCGCCTTGAGCTGCACCATGGCGTCGGGCGGGACGTCGCTGAAGGTGACGCGACCGTCGGTGTCGGTGCGGGCGCGCCGCACCATGGTGTCGCTGATGCCGTCGGGCGGGGTGATCATGATCGCCGCCTCGAGCCCAGCCATCGGCTTGTTGGCATCGCCGGCGATCACGCGCAGGATCACCGTGCCGTCGATCAGCTTGGGATCCGGCAGCGGCTTGCCCATCGCCTCGGTCGGCTGGGCCTGCGCGCGCGCCATCATCGCGATCAGCGCGAGCGCCGGGACCAGCGGGACCAGGCGCCTCACGCCCCACCCTCCGCGCTTTCCTTCTTGCCCTGCTTCTTCTTTTCCTTGGCCTTCTTCACCTTGCCCTCGAGCTTTTGCCGCACCCGCACGTCGGCGAGGATCTGCTCGCGCACGGTCAGGGCCTGGCCGGTCTCGGCCTCGATCGCCCGCAGCACCTCGATGGCGCGCGCGCGGTACACCGCGGTCAACGACGCCGCGTCGGCGGCCGACAGCTTGCCGGTCTCGCGATCGAACTCGATCTCCTTGATGGCCTTGAGCAAGCTGCGCTTCTCGCGCTCGAGCTCGTCGCCCTCGCCGCGCGGGGCGAACCAGCCCTCGCCGTCACCGGCGGTCGCCGCCAGCGCCATGCGGATGCCGAAGTAGCCGATGAGCACGATCGCCACCCAGCAGATCATCAGCATCACCGCCGAGGACGTGAGGTGCCAGCGCTGGATGCGCAGGATGTAGAACCAGCCCGGCGGAACCACGGCGACCGCCAGGAGCCAGGGCGGCAGCGCCGAGGGGGCGACAGCGCGGGCACGAGGCAGCGCCGGCGATGCTGGTGACGGCGCCGGTGCCGGGGTGGTGCCCGGCTCGGCGCTGGTCTCCGTCGCATCGGTCGACTCAGTCGGTGTCTCGGAGCTCGTCATCGAGTTTCTCGTCGTACACGTCGGCGTCGGCGGCGGACACCGGTGCTGGCTTCGCGTCCGCCGCGGAGCCCTTGCGCACCAGGCCGCGGCCGACGAAGAAGATGAGCGCCAGGCCGCCGGCCACGGCCAGGTAGGGCACGAGCCAGGTGGCTTTCGTTGGTGGCGCGACCAGCACCTCCCCGCCGTACTCGCGAACGAAGGCGCCGATCACGGCGCGCCGGGCGGTGGCCTGGCCGGCCGGGCTGGTCAGATCGTGGCCGGCGAGCAACCCCAGCACCTTCTTGCGCTCCATCGCCGCGAAGCCGCACTTGCAGTCGCGCAGGTTCTCGCGCTTGCAGCCGCCGCACAGGCACACCAGCTCATTCATGAGGTTGGCGGCGGTCGCCGAATCGGGAGGGAAGCGGTGGGCCCAGCCGGCGTCGTCGGCGTGGCCGCGGCCGCGGACCACCTCGTCTTCGTGCTCCGACATCTGCTGCGACGGCGGCCCGCCCTGCGGCGCCTGGGCGTTGGCCACGCCGGCCATGGCGCCGAGCAACACGCCGACCAGCAGCAGCACCGCGCCCACGTCGGCGGCCTTGCCGGCAGGCGTGGTGGGCCGCCGCGAGACCAGCTCGACCGCACGCAGCGGGATGAGGCAGATGAAGGTGCCGAACGCCAGCATCACGAACCCGATCCACACCCAGTTGATGAGCGGGTTGACGTAGATGCGGAAGTTGGCCAGCCCGGTGTCGACGTCGTAGCCGGTCAGGATGAGGTAGACGTCCTCGTCGAGGCCCTCGTGGATGTCGACCTCGGTGGTCGGCTCGGTGCCCTTGCGGAAGTTCCAGCGCGCCGCGGCGAGCAAGGACAGCGGGGTCCCGTCGCGATCGTAGAGCTGCACGTAGGCGGTGGTCGCGACCTTGTTGTCATCCGAGGTCTGAACCAGGCGGCGATAGACGAAGGTGTAGCCCCGCACCTTGAACTGGTGCTCCTTGGGCACCTGGGCCAGCGGCAGCTTCTCGCCGCCCTCGACCACCGCCAGCGGCTTCTCGATGGTGCGGTCGGTCATCGAGTCCCAGGCCCGGCCGGCGAAGCCGATGAACATGACGGCGACCGACAGGTGCACCAGGTACCCGCCGTAGCGGCGGCGCTTGATCAAGACCAGGCCGATGAGCGAGGTGAAGGTGTCGGAGCCGGTCTGCTTCTTACGCGCCTGGGCGCCGCGCACGAACTCCTGCGTGATCGATCCGAAGACGAACGCGCACAGGCCGAAGTTGAGCATCGGGATGGGCAGGCGCAGCGCGTCGTCGAGGATCGGGGTGAGCTGGCGCGTCGCCGGCACGAAGATGGCCAGGAGCACGACCGTCGCCACCGCGAACCCGGTCGGCCACAGGAACTGGGCATAGAGCCGCTCGCGGGTGGTGCGGCGCCAGGCCAGGAGCGGCGCAGCCCCGGCCAGGAACAGGAGCACCAGGCCCAACGGCGTCATCCACCGGTTGTAGAAGGCCGGCCCGATCGTGATGCGCTCGCCCCACATCGCCTCGGTGATGGTCGGCATCATCGTGACGAAGAGGACGAAGAAGGCGCAGGCCAGGAGCACCCAGTTGTTGAGCAGGAAGGCGAACTCGCGCGACACGAACGACTCGAAGCCGCCCTCCTCACGCAGCCGCGGCAGCCGGTGCAGCAAGAGTCCGATGCTGATCACCAGGAGCACGACCATGAAGACGATGAACTGCAGGGCCAGCGCGTTGTCCTCGCCGAACGCGTGCACCGACGCCACCACACCCGAGCGGGTCATGAAGGTGCCGAAGATGGTGAAGAAGAACGTCAGGATGACCAGGGCGAGGTTCCAGACCTTGAGCAGGCCCCGCTGTTCCTGCACCACCGCGGTGTGGAGGAAGGCCGTCATCGTGAACCACGGGATGAAGCCGGCGTTCTCCACCGGATCCCAGGCCCAGTAGCCGCCCCAGCCCAGCTCCTCGTAAGCCCAGCGGCCGCCGAGGATGAGGCCGAAGGAGAGGAAGAAGAAACAGATGAGCGCCCACACCCGCACCGACGAGAGCCACATGTCGTCGAGGCGGCCGGAGGCCAGGGCGCCGATGGCGAAGGCGAACGGGATGGTGGCGGCGACGAAGCCGATGTAGAGCGACGGCGGGTGGATCACCATCCAGTAGTTCTGGAGCAGCGGGTTGAGTCCCTCGCCCTCGACCGGCGGCTTGGTGACGTAGGTGCCGAAGGGGTTCTTGTCGAAGACCAAGAGCGTCAGGAAGAACAGCTGCACGAGCAGGATGGTCGCGACGACGTAGCCGATCATGTCCTTGTGACGGCGCATGTTGGCGGCCACCGCGATCGACGAGAACGCCGCCAGCACCAGCACCCAGAACAGGAGCGAGCCGTCGAGCGCCCCCCAGAACGCGGTGATCTTGTACGACGTCGTCATCGTCGTGTCGCTGGTCAGCGCGACGTAGCGGATCGTGTAGTCGTGGGTGACGAAGGCGTAGACCAGGAGGCCCGAGGCCAGCAGGGTCAAGCCGAAGAACGCGTAGAGGCCGTGCACCGACGCCCGCACCATGCGCGCGTCCTTGCGATGGTTGCCGACGATGCCCGCGCCGGCGGCGAGCGCGGCGATCAGGTACGCGGTGAGGACGGTGATCGTGCCGACCACCGCGACGGGTGACGAAGGAATGGCGCTGTCCATGGTCGTTTCTTGGCGATCGCGGGCTGGCCGATGGGCGAGCGGACCGTCAGTCGTCGAACAGCTTGTCCTTGGGTGCGCCCTCGTACTTGGACGGGCACTTCGCCATCAGGTTGGTCGCGACGAGCACGGGCATCCCGTTCTCTTCGACGATCTTGCCCTCGGCGACCACTTCGGACTTGTCCTTGAACGAGTCCGGCTTGGGGCCCTTGTTGCGGACCATGATGCGCTTGCCCTTGTTCTCGAGCACGAAGGTCCGCACCGTCTCCTGGTCGATCACCTTCTCGTCGATGCTGCCGGGCTCGACATAGCCGTGCACCTTGATCGGCTTGGCCACCCACGAACCCCAGGCCACCATCACCTCGTCCACCATCTTGTAGTGGCTGGTGTGGCCGCGGGCGGTGTAGCGGAAGAAGCCGACCACGCCGACGATGACGGCGATGGACAGCAGGACCTTCACGGTCGTGCTCAGGCCCCCCTCGGCGGCCGGGGCGAGGCGCGGGGCAATCGCCGGTTCGAGCGGCCTGGTCTCGGATTCGGTCGGCTTGGTCTCGGGTTCACTCATGACGGCCTCCGGCCCGCCTGGCGGGCGAGGATGGTGATCAGGCTAGCACGACGCGGGCCATGCCCGTCCGCCGGAGGCGCGGCTCGTTGCCGCGCGCGATCTCGTCGCAAGTGGCTGGACTCGGCGGGATTCGAGAAAGCAACCGCCCCGCGTTGGCGCGCATTCCATCACCCGCCCATCGCGATCATGTGCTTGGTGGGGGCACCTTCCCCCGATCGCTGGAACTCGTGGCCCTCACGTTTCCCCTGCACCGACCAGGCGATGGCCCGGCGCAGGTCGTCGTCGCGGCCCCCATTTCGGACCACATCCCGCAGGCTGACCGCGTCGTCGTGGCCGAGGCACGCGTGGAGCTGGCCGTCGGCGGTGAGGCGCACGCGGTTGCACGCGGCGCAGAAGTGCTCGGTCATCGCCGAGATGATGCCGAACTCGCGCTCCGGGCGAGCGGCCAGGCGCCAGTAGCGGGCCGGACCGGCGATGCCGCGATCGACAGGCGACGGCTCGAGCAGGCCGAAGACCTCGCTCACCGCGGCCCGGATCGTCGAGGCCGAGAGCTCGCGCCGCGCCGAGTACAAGTCGCCCGACGAGAGCGGCATGTGCTCGATGAAGCGCATCACCAGACCGCGCTGCCAGGCGAACTCGCACAGCGCGGCGAGCTCGTGCTCGTTGACGCCGGCCAGCGCGACCGCGTTGAGCTTGATGGCGAGCCCGGCCGCACTCGCGGCGTCGATGCCGTCGACGACACGCGCGAGGTCGCCGCCGCTGGTGAGCTCGGCGAAGCGGGTCGGATCGAGAGTGTCGATCGAGACGTTGGCGCCGGCCAGGCCGGCCGCGGCCAGCGGCCCGGCCAGCTCGGCGAGGCGATGGCCGTTGGTGGTCATCACCACCTCGCCGATGCCGGGGACACGGCGCAGGCGCGCGACCAGCTCGACGAAGCCGGCGCGCACGGTGGGCTCGCCGCCGGTGAGGCGCAGCCGGCGCACGCCGAGGTCGGCGAACACGGCGACGATGCGCTCGAGCTCCTCGAAGGTGCACAGCTCGGCCTTGCGCTTGTGCTCCACGCCGTCGTCGGGCACGCAGTAGGTGCAGGCGAAGTTGCAGCGATCGGTCACCGACACGCGCAGGTAGCGGATCGATCGCGCGAAGCGATCGCGTAGCGCCTCGCCGGGCGTGAGCTTGCCGTCGAACCCGGCAGGCGGTCCTGCATCCACCACGACGGGCAGGAGCGGGCGTCTCACGGCGGTAACACTCTGGTCGCGTGAGCCAGATACGTCAAGGAGGGCCCACGGTTACGCCTCGTCGAAGAGATGCCTGCGACGAGGGATCGCGTGGGCGGCGCACCGCTTTCCCTTGACAGAACATCGAAAAGGCCGCAAAAAGCCCCGCAATAAAACGGAGTTATATGCAGCAGACACCAACTTCCTCGAGTCGCCGCCCCACGTCCCCGCCGCCTCCGGTCGGGCCCGGCGCAGTGCTCGAGGGCCTCTGGGTCCTCCTCGTCCAGAACGAGGGCCAGCTTCCGACGGCGGACGCGGATGGTCGCGTCCCCATGATGGCCCGGGCCGGCGACGATGCCGCCTACTTGCTCGGCTTCAAGAACGTCGTGAAGGCGCGGCAGTTCCTCACCGCCACCGAGGTCGAGGGTGCCGAGCCGCGCATGGTCGTACGCGGCAACCGCGAGGAGATGCTCCGCATCGCTCGCACCGCCGGCGCGACCGGCGTGCTCGTCGACTACGACCCGGCCACGCAGCAGTACGCTGCGGCCAGCGCGATCTGAGCTCGCGGCTCTTGTACAACGACTTATTGAAGTCGTTGTAACCATTAGCCAATTTCTTCACTCCCGGCGGGTCCGCGTCTGACGATGCGCGGATGCCGAGTACTCCGCCGCGCGCGTCGCGGCTGCGACCGGCCGGCGCATTGGCGCCGGCGTCCCCATCTCCCGCAGCGCCACCCGCGTCGCTGGCGAGCCCGATCGTGAAGTGGGTCGGCGGCAAGACCCGGCTCCTGCCGGAGATCGCCGCGCGCATGCCGCGCTCTTACGGACGCTACTTCGAGCCGTTCTGCGGCGGGGCGGCGCTGTTCTTCAGCATGGCGCCACGCACCGCCGTGATCGCCGATCGCAACGCCGATCTGGTCGCGACCTACCGCGCGGTGGCCATCGACGTCGAGGGGGTGATCCGGCGTCTGGCGATCCACCGCGAGGCCCACGGCGAGAAGCACTACTACGCGACGCGCGCGCGCTGGAACGACGCCCACGTGGTGTGGTCGCCGCTCGATCGCGCGGCCGCGTTCATCTACCTGAATCGCACCTGCTACAACGGCCTGTGGCGGGTGAACCGCTCGGGCGGCTACAACGTGCCGATGGGCCGATACAAGAACCCGCCCATCTGCGACGCCGAGGGCCTGCGCGCCGCGTCGCGCGCGCTGGCCCGCGCCACCATCCTGTGCGCCGACTACCGCGCCGCCGTCGCCGACGCCCGCGCCGGCGACCTGGTCTACTTCGATCCACCCTACGATCCGGTGACCACGACCTCGAACTTCGTCAGCTACACCGCCGACGCCTTCAGCCGCGACGACCAGGCGACGCTGGCGACCACGGCCCACGAGCTCGCCGATCGCGGCGTCGCCGTCGTGCTCTCCAACAGCGACACACCCTTCATCCGCTCGCTCTACAGGGGCCTGCGCATCGACCGCGTCCGCTGCGCCCGCGCCATCAACAGCGTCGCCGAGAAACGCGGCGAGGTCGACGAAGTGATCGTGATGGGCGGGTTCACGCCGCGCGCCGCGCGCCGGACCGTCAGTCGCGCCCGCACCGCACGATAACAGGGGACGGTGTCAACTTTGTCGACTTTGGCGCCGTCCGACCCGGCCGGGGGGCCTTCCCCGCGAGGCACTCGCGACTGTCCACCCCTGCGAACTCGGTCGTGACCTCGTCGGCACCGTCGAGGTCATCCATCGAGGACGCACCCGGGACCTCAGCTGCGCTCGCCAGTCCGGCGACAGGAGCGAGGCACGCTCGTTGCGGTCCGGCCGTAAGTTGACAAAGTTGACACCGTCCCCGGTCGCTAACGCCGACGTCTGGCCACGGAACGGCGAGCCAGGTCGGCGAAGCCGTCCCGGCCGTCGACGAAGATGTGGGCGACGTCGTTGGTGGTCTGGCGGACCTGCGAGCGTTTGCCGCCGGTGACCAGGCCCGCGGTCCAGCCCACGGCCTGGAGGGTCCACGCGGTGATGGCCATGCCCAACCAGCCGCCGACGGCGACGCCGAGGATGCTGAGACGCAGGAGTGCGCCCAGCGGCTCGGGGATGCCGGGGAACAGCGGGCGCGCCGGACGGATCGCGCGCGGCGGAAGCGCCACCACGGCCACCTCGCGATCGTGGGCCCGCTCGGGCCGCGCCGCGCTGGCCTTGGCCAGCATGGCGGCGACCTCGCGCGGGCGCTGCGGCCGCTTCTCCGGATCGGGCTCGACCATCGCCTCGAGCACGCTGCGCAGGCCCGGCGCCATCGCCGGCACGTGTTTCGCCAGATCCATCTTGAGGCCCTTGCGCGGAACGTCCTCGGGCTCGATGCCGCCGGCCAGCGAGACGATGGTGGCGCCCAGCGCGTACAGATCGGTCGCCGGAGTGGCCTGGCCGTGGAGCTGCTCGGGCGCCATGTAGCCGTAGGTGCCGACCAGCGTCGAGCCTGCGCCCTCGCCGGCCTTGGCGTCGGCGACGCCGCCGAAGTCGACCAGCGCCAGCGTGCCATCGGCGTCGCGCACCAGGTTGGACGGCTTGATGTCGCGATGTACGACCGGCGGCGAGCGCGTGGCCAGGTAGTCGAGGATCTCGAGCCCGCGCACCAGCACGTCCCGCAACTCGGTCTCGCTCAGCCGGCGCCGCTTGGCCAGATCGCGCAGGTTGTCGCCGGGCATGCGCTGCATGACCAGGTTGAAGACGCCGGGCGGCTCCTCGAGCGCAGCGTGCAGGCGCGGGATGCCGGCGTGGCGGAGCTGACCGAGCACCTTGGCTTCGCGCTCGTGTAGCTCGAAGCTCTTCCAGCCGGCGCCGAGGCGCACGCGCTTGACCACGACCTCGGTGCGCCGCGCGACCTCGGTGGCAAGGAACGTGTCGGCCTGCGCGCCTCGGCCCAGGCGCGGCCCCAGCCGCCAGCGTCCGCCGAGCAGCGGACCGTCCTCGGCCTTGGCCGGCGGCTTGTTCGAGGTCACGGCCGCCACTCTAGCCGCTAGAGCTTGGGTTTGGTGCCAGCCGAAGAGCGCAGACCCCGTACGGCTGGTTTCGACCTCGCACACCCAGCGTCACTGTTGAAGGCTCGCCGATCGCTCGCTGGGTGACGCGCGCAGGGTGAACAGCGCCACCTCCGCCTGCGTGCCATCGCCGGCGCGCACACGCAGCCCCGAGAAGCCGACGCCGGGGGTGACGTAGAGCTGCGTGCGGGAGGCCCGCTCGCCGCCGGCGCCTGCGGGGACGTCGTAGAAGCCGCGCCGGTAGCGCTTGCCCATGCGGGTGATGATCCGATCGGTCACCCCGCGGAGGTAGATCTGCCCACCGTGGGTGTGGCCGGACAGCACCAGATCGGCGCCGCGCTCGGCCAGCCCCGGCGCCTGCTCGGGGCAGTGGCACAGGACCACGCGGGGGCCGCGCTCCGGCACGCCAGCGAAGGCCTCGTCGAGATCGTGGTGCTTCGTGATCGGATCGTCGATGCCGATCATGTGCAGTGGCGCGCCGCGTACGTCGATCGACGTGTGCCGGTTCTTGAGCACGTCGTAGCCGTGGCTGGTGAGCGCGCCGGTGACGCCGGCGCCCCACGTGAAGTAGTCGTGATTGCCGAGCGTCGCCACCACCCGTCCCCCGCGCAGCCCGGCGAGCTGCTCGCGCAGCAAGCCGACCTCGTGTTTCTTCCAGCACACGTAGTCGCCGGTGAGGGCGACGACATCGGCGCTGGCGTCGTTGGCCAGGGCTACCGCCGCGCGCACGTGCTCGCGCGGCGTCAGGTTGCCAACGTGGATATCGGACAGGTGCACGATGCGCACGCCGTCGTGGGCTGGATCCAGCCCGTCCACCACCACCTCGTGCTCCCGCAGGATCGGCGGTGTGGGTGTACGGCGTGCCATCGCGGCAGTGTAAGTCGGCAGAACCGGCCCGCAAGCTGGGTTGCAGGGGGTGAGTACGCCTGGCACATTGGTGAAGATGGGTGCATCCGCCGCCGTCGAGCCCCGCATGGCGTGTCCCGCGTGTGGTGGTCAGATCCACCCGATCGCCGGCCGCTGCAAGCACTGCAAGGCCGACCTGGCTCGTCTGCGCGCGGCGGCGCCGCCCGGACGCGGGGCCCCGCCGGCGCAGCGTCCCAACCTCGTCGCGCTGGGCGCGGCAGCGGCCCCGGCACTACCGTCAGCGGGGCTGCCCCCCTTGCGCGGCGGCAATGGACACGCGGCGCCGGTCGTGATGCCGCCGTTTCCGTCGCACGCCCCTGACGACGCGCCCCGCGCGAGCTGGTCGTCGCGCTGGCCGCTGGTGGTGGCGCTGATCGCGGTGGTCGCGATCGTCGCCAGCATCGCGCTGCTCGTGTTCGGCGGCGGCACCAAGAAGAAGCACGACGGGGCCCGCCGCAACGACGGCCCCGCGCCCGAGATGATGCCCACCGATCCGCAGGCGCCGCAGATCATGCCGCAGGCCCCGGGCGGCGGCACCGCGCCCCACGCCCAGGGCATCACGCCCGATCCGTCGACGCCGACGCCGATCATCCCCAGCATCCCGCCTCCCTCGCCCCCGTCGAGCGGTGGCGCCGGCCCGACGAGCGCCCCAGCGGACGTGCGCAGCTTCGCCACCCAGGCCATCGACGTGACCTGCCGGCGGCTGTCGTCCTGCGGCGGTAGCGATCCGATGATCGCCACCTACTGCACGATGGCTCGCGACATGGTCCCGCAGATGGACGACCTCGAGCAGATGTGCGGCGACTACGATCGCGCCGCCGCCGCCCAGTGTCTCGACGCGGTGTCGCGTTTCCCGTGCCCCGGCGGCAACGCCGACTACGCCGCCATGGCCCAGACCCTCATGGGGCTTTCGGGTTGCCAGCAGGTCTGCCCCAACGCCGCCGGGATGATGGGCAGCCTCGACTACGCGCCGTAAGTGGGCCCGGCCAACCGTTCGCGATAGAATCGGGGCGTGCACCGCCACCGCTCCACTGCCGCGATCATCATCGCGCTGGCCGGGCTCGCGGCATGCCAGGTGACGTCGAAGCCCAAGGGCAAGGGCTCCGACGGCGGCGCGTCGATCAACGACGCCGGCGTCCTGGTGGTCGGCCCGCGCACCCACACGATCCCGGGACCCAACCGGCCGCTGCGGCCGCCGGAGCCCACGGTGCCGATGCCGCACGAGATGCGCTTCAAGCTGCTCGAGCCGGGCAAGGGCGCGCGCACGGTCCTGCGCTACCAGCCGTCCGGCCAGCCGCGCGAGCTGGTGGCCCGGGCCAAGGTGACCACGCGCAGCTACGTCGACGGTGACTGGACCGACACGCTGGCGCTGGCCACCATCCGCGATGGCTTCGCCGTCACCGCCGGACCGCCGCCCGCGGGCGCGGTCGGCTCGGTGCTGCAGGTCCGCGGCCTCACCGCCGCCGTCGAGAGCGCCGGCGCGAGCCCGGCCGCGGTCACGGGCGCCGAGGCCTACGTCGCGCGGTGGCGCGCACTGCTGGAGAAGCAGCGCGCCGATATCACCGTCGACGACCGCGGCCGCTTCGTGGCCGCGGTACTCCTGTCCGATCCGGCCGGTGGCAAAGTCGACGCGCGCGACGAGCTGGTCCAGCGCTGGCTCGGCCTGGTGGTGCCGTTGCCCGACGAGGCGGTCGGGGTCGGCGCACGCTGGCGCGTGGTCACCGCGCTGCGCACCGGCGGCGCCGTGCTCAAGCAGACCGCGACGTACACGCTCACTGCCGCCGACGCCGGCGCCTGGACCGTCGCGATCGAGTCGGAGCGCATCGGCGAGCCGCAGGACATCGTCATGCCGGGCGCCCCCGACGTGATCGGTGAGGTGGTGGCGCTGCGCCGCGTGGTCAGCGGCACCGTCACCGTCGGCCCCGGTGATCCGCTGCCGCTGCGCGGCTCGTTCACGTCGGAGGTTTCGTCGCACGCGCGCTTTCGCATCCCGGGACGGACCACCGAGCGCTACAGTGAGGATCACGCGACCGTCGAGCTCGGCCCGCCGTGAGCGGGGGGCTGCGCGACAGATGCGGTAAGCGCTGATCGACAACGCGGTGGTAGGCTGCGCGCCATGTCGCAGCTCACCTCGTACGATCCCGCCACCGGCGCCGCGGTCGGCGCCGTCGACGTCACCCCCGCGGAGCAGGTGCCCGCCGCCGTGGCGCGGGCCCGCAAGGCCGCACCGGCGTGGGCCGCGCTGGGCATCGCCGGCCGCGCCGCCCTGTTGCGGCCCCTGGCCGCCGCCATCGGCGCGCGCACCGACGAGCTGGCCCGCCTCCTCACCCGCGAGATGGGCAAGCCGGTGCGCGACGCGGCTGGCGAGATCAAGAGCGTGGCCGACGGCATCGAGCACGAGCTGGGCGAGATCGAGGCCGCGCTGGCGCCCGAGACGCTCGACGACGGCCGCACGGTCTCGACCATCTACCGCGATCCGCTGGGCGTGTGCGCCGCGATCACGCCGTGGACCTTCCCGTTCGCGATGCCGCACTGGATGGTGTTCCCGGCCCTGGTCGCCGGCAACACCGTCGTGCTCAAGCCCAGCGAGGAGACCCCGCTCATCGCCCAGGCCTACGCCGACCTGGTGCGAGCGCTGGTCCCCGACGGCGTGCTCGAGGTGGTGCACGGCGCCGACGATCAGGGCAAGGCCCTGGTCGCCGCCGACGTCGACCTCATCGCCTTCACCGGCTCGCGCGCGGTGGGCAAGCTGATCATGGCCGCCGCTGCCGGTGGCCTCAAGCGCATCATCCTCGAGCTGGGCGGCAAGGACCCGCTCCTGGTGCTCGACTCCGCCGACGTCGACAAGGCGGCGGCGTTCGCGGCCCGCAACAGCTTCCGCAATGCCGGGCAGGTCTGCGTGTCGACCGAGCGCATCTATGTCGCCCGTGGGCTCGCCGACCGCTTCGTCTCGAAGCTCTCCACCGAGGCCGCCAAGATGACGGTCGGCAACGGCCTGGACGAGTCGACCCGGGTGGGCCCGCTGGTATCGGCGCGCCAGCGCGACCACGTGCTGCGCCAGGTCGCCGACGCGGTCGCCCACGGCGCCACCGTGGTGCGCGGGGGCGAGCACGACGGGCTGTTCGTGCAGCCCACCGTGCTCACTGGCGTCACGCCGGAGATGGGCATCGCCCAGGAAGAGACGTTTGGCCCGGTGGCGTGCGTGACCGTGGTCGACAGCGACGCGGAGGCGGTGGCGCTGGCCAACGCCAGCCGCTACGGCCTCGGCGCGGTGGTGTTCGGCGCCGACGACGCCCACACCGCCGAAGTGGCGCGGTCCCTCAACGCCGGCATGATCGGCGTCAATCAGGGCGTATACGGAGCCCGGGGTACGCCGTGGGTCGGCGCGCGCGAGAGCGGGTTCTCGTTCCACAGCTCGCGCGACGGGCACCGCAACTTCACGCAGACACGGGTGGTGTCGCGACCGAAGAGCTAGGTCGTCACCGTCCGTCCGGTCGAGCACCGAACCGTGTCGGGCGCCGAGGAGAGTGGGGGTATGGGGGACGCGCTCGTCCCCCATCTGAGGGACGCGAAGCGTCCGGAACGCGGCTGACGCGTGGTCACTCGGTCTGCGTCGAGGCACGCGTGCGCCGCGCTGGCGCGGCGCAGGTGGTTGGCCGCAGGCTCAGATGCACGGGACCACGGGTCAGCAGTTGTTGCCGACGATGCAGGCCCGAGCCATCGGCGTCTCGGCCACGCGCTTCGACGCGAAGCGTAGCGAGCCGAGCGCGAACACGGTCACGATGGCCATCACGACGCCGAAGGCGACGTCGCGCTTGTGGGCCGAACGGTTGTGCTCGGCCACGCATTCGTAGCTGTTGTCCCCGATGTCCATGGCTGCTCCTCCTGACAGGGACCGCCTCGACCGCAGTCCCCCAACAATTCCATGTTGGACCTGTCGGCCGCGGCGAGCAACAAAGTCACGTTCCATTGGTGGACTGATTGTTCCGGTGCAGAGTCACCCACATCGGCGCAGCTCAGCAGGCGGGCTTGATCTCGCAGGTCGAAGCGGTCTGGGCCGGGTGCGCGTGCGCCACGTTGTCGGCGGCGGCGCGCAGCGAGCCGAGCGAGAAGGCTGCCACCGCGGCGATGAGCACCGCGAAGGCCATGTCTCGCACTCGGCGCGAGCGGCTGCGGTTGGCGATCGCGTCGTAGCGGTTCTCGATGGTCGTCATGTTCATGTCTCCTTGAGAGGGGACTACTTCAAGGAGCGGGCCACGTCGCGGACGCGCGCCGATCGCCGGTTCGGCGCGGCACGACCTGGCAACCGGCGGCGAGCGAGACCAGGTTCCGGCACGTTCTGCGTGTAGTTGTCGTGGTCCGATGACAGGCGTCGACAGTTACGGTGCGTTCTCCGAGCGTCGCGGGACATCGCGGCATGTCCCAGCGGTGTCGCAGCTGGCAAGTTCGTGCGAGCGGCGCGCCCGCACGCCGACATCGGTGTCCGGCCGCATGGTCGGACCTGCCAGGTCCCCGGAACCAGGCCGAAATCACCACCGGCGAGAGTAGCCACTCCGTGCGTGAGCGGTCGTCAGTCGCGCAGGAGGACGACCGTGACGCCGTCGCCGCCCTCGCCGGGCTCGCCGGGCCGGACGCGCTTGGCGGCCGGGTGCCGGGCCAGGCGCTCCCGGATGGCGGCGCGCAGCGCGCCGGTGCCGTGGCCGTGCACGATGAAGGCGGCGTCGTGGCCGAGCAAGAGCTGCTCGTCGAGCCACTTGTCAACCGCGGCGATGGCGTCGTCGACGCGCTGCCCGCGCAGATCGAGGGTGGCGCCGGGCGTGCGCGCGCTGGCGCGCCGTTTCGCCGTCGATGGTCCACAACTTGAGGCGCGCAGCCGGCACCTGGGCCAGCACGCGTGCCCAGAGTGTAAGGATTGTCGGCGAAAGCTTGTAGCAGGAATTGAAGGAGCCGAAGGTGATC
>SXGT01274582.1_pt1 | contig 19080 bp, 14 predicted proteins | sample 3176221 | NCBI WGS metagenome assembly SXGT01 (sample SAMN11356862, study PRJNA531348) | freshwater metagenome | isolation source: freshwater sample F1-120 | place: China: Fuxian Lake, Yuxi | collected 2017-12-25
CCCATGCGTCCCAGTTGAAAATGTGCAGGTCTGTGCCACAGATGCCCGTGCGCAACACCTTGATCAGCACTTCAGTGTCGCCGCAAGTTGGCACCGGCACATCCTGCAGCCACAATCCCGGCGCAGCGGATTTCTTCACCAAAGCTTTCATAGTTTTCATAGTTTTCATAGTGGCTTTTCAGTATGCGTGGTTTCGGGTGAAATGCGCGTGGCGCAACGCCCCGCCAGTGGCGGAGCCTTATAAGTTTACCCTGCTAGCTTTTTATAAATCAGCCAGCTTGCTGCCCGGCAGCTGCCGCCAGGTGCTGCGCCGCTCGCTTACAAGCGGCTGCCAAAGTCGCGGGCTACGCTGCCGGTAAAATCAGGCCAGCCATCAAAACGACAGATGCGGGTGGGGTTTGTACAGAAATATCTACACCTACAATACAGATTCTTCTTTATACACGCAATAAGCGATTTGCGCCGAAATATTCCTACCCTAAATATAATAGACCCTGTTTGTCCCTACACAAATGGCCAAATACTAAGGGTAACGTTCACCAGCTTCAATTGCGAACGGGATCACGTTACCAGGCGGGGGCATTGGACATGTTGTGAAATCGCAAAAAGCACAGGGGGGGTGGTACAGTGTATTGAAATCCAGATCAACGAAACCGTCATCTGAAACCGACGCACTGAGAAATCGGCCAGAACCATACGTTGATGCGCCGGTAGTGCCGTCCCGCATGAGCAGCCATATATAGCCATCTCCTGTTGCATACTCACAAGCTTCAAACTGAAACCGCGTTCCATTAACTGCAAATTCAATAAAACCAATATTTCGTAGCTCCTGTGATTGGCCTCCGGTATGCTCTACTGTCAACTCCCGCGCTGATATATACGGTGTAAAACGACCAATCACACGCAGTTTTGGGTCTATTGGGTACCAAGAACGCCCCGGGAAGTTAAGGCGCTTCGGGCTATTCGCATCCCAAACTCGCACATTAATTGGATCGCTTGCCCACTGCTGAATACCAAAGCTCACTTCACGAATCTGAATCACAGACATACCCCCAACATCGTTATATGTGCGAAGCTTAGCAGCGAGAACCGGCTCTTGATCTACTGTGACCACCTCATCAGTGGTAACCACTAATACCCACTGTTGGTCCCGGAATTCTATTGTACCTATCCTTTGCGGAGCCGAATTTGCTGGCAGAGCAACATCAGATCCGTCTGCGCTACCAACAGTATTTATTCCAAATCGAAGCGGGTACATCCCCACAATTGCCAACCAACCCCCAGGACCAGCCGCACGCAACTTATAGTCCATGTCTGTTCGCCATGACTCAATTCGCTCAACATATTCTGAAGCAGCTTGAAGTGACATTTTTAACCCTCCTATTCAGCACTCCCTAATAGTTCATAATCACCAAACATAAGCTATTTAACGCGCAATTGTATTATGGTCACCCAGCCATGAAATCTCGAATTTCTAGTGCCCACTAAACACAATAAGTTAATAACACGAATAATAATAGGTGGCAATCTTTTAGGCGCCAACAGTTTACACCACACCTGTAGTCACCACAAATGCCCATCCCGCTATTACACAGTTGGAAGATTACAGTCCATCGATACGTAATCAATGTTAAACCCAAATTGACGGGGCCCCCACACTGCCAAGGCAGCTTTCGTACGCATAATCGCGGGTACCGACACCGCCATGACTCTAACCCGCTGCCCATAGCGCAGATCCTCAGTAGTAATTGGCTCAGCAGTTTCGGAATCAAGAATGCAAATTAGGTCAGGGACAACTGCTAGAGTCCCTGACTCTGTCCTCGCGATCAAATTCTCATTCTGAAACTCAATCTCCAACACTCTACGGTTTTCAACCGGGACCTCCAATTCCTCAATGTTGACCCGACCCTTGGCAAATCCATCTGTAGTACGGCGCAGCACACCACTTATCTTGCCAGTAAAAATTATTCTCGCCGGACTGTAAGTAGTTTGACTCAGTGTGTTAATCAGATGAGAGAACGGGTTCAGTTGATGTTCACGGGAAAAGCGAATTGCACGCCCGATTAATAGGCAAACACTAATTGTTCCACTAATAGAAGCGCGTTTCGCGGTCGCACCATCCATTGGATATTCGGCAATATACGAAACTCCTCCCATACGAATTGTTATTCCTCGGGCAAGCCATTCCGCCATGTAGTTATCATGTGTCTCAATCACCGACTGATCGCCATGCTCGTTAGTAATCACCATTGGTGTACCAGAAACGCCATAGATATGAAAAGTTTCATGGAACAATTCAGGAAACGCACGGCCCATGCCATCGGCATCGACAACCGGTATACCAAGTCGCAACGCCACTACGAGCGGTATCATCGAGTTAACACCCCCAGCTTCGATAGGCATAGTGGCAAACACTTTTTTAGCGAGATGTTGTTCAAGCCGGCGTAGTGACAAAGCCGCTTCCATCCCTTGTGGTAGTTTTTCCACGATGCACGTGGGTGCTCCCATCATGGCGGTTGGAATTATCAGTGCATCGTCTGGTACATCATGAAGATCCATAAGCTCAAGCTCTCGACCAGTTTCCATCATCGCAAGTTTTACCATCAGCTGTCCCACATACGGATTGCCCCCGCCGCCCGTACCTAGAAAAGCAGCGCCGCGTGCCAGATCGGGTAGATCATCAATCGTAATTTTGACGGACATTCTTTACACTATTCTCACTGTTGGCCGAAGCGCACTTCAACAGGGACGAAATCAAGATCGTAACCAAAATATCGCGGTCCGCCAAGTTTGATACCAGCTGGTGTTCGCCACTTCCCGTCGCATGGTATACCAATCACGCTGACCGACAATCCATAGCGGAGGTGTTCGGTTGTAATTGGATCACCACGTTCTGTTTCGAGAATAGCAATCAGATCCGGTACTGAAACCACGATAACATCATCTTCAATTGCAACAAGATGCTCATTCTGAAACCGCACCGTCATCTTGCGCCCAGAATAATCGCCCACACCCCAGATAACTGTCTCTCCTAGCGCCCATCCACGCTCAGTTTTGCGATTAACGTCAACTATTCGGCCATCAAATATTCGGAAACCCTGAGTTGCAGTTGTAACCGCCTTGACAGGGTCTGATAGGCTATTTTGGGCTTCTCTTATTGCTCGACCTATTCGTTCAGCATAACTTACACTCCTCAACACCGCCGCGACCTTCAAATTTCGAACGGTGATGGGAAAGGCGAACGCACCCGCAATAGCGCCAAATTCAACAGCAATCGGCCGAGCAAGGCGCTCGGCCCAGAAGTTGTCGACCGAATCGATAACGGCGGAATTGCCACGTGAGTCAGCAACCACTATTGGCGCTGCACTGTGTCCGTACAAAGTAAGCGTTACCAGTTGGACTTCGGGGTAAGCACGCCCCATGAGATCGCCATCTATCACTGGTAGGCCAAGTTCACCAGCGACTGCAAACGGAATTACAGAGTTCATGCCCCCTATCTCAGACGGCATAATAGCTCCTATCGGCTTACCAAGCCAGCGCTGCATTGCGAGATATGCAACCTGCAATTCGCTCTTAAGCGTCAAACGCTCAAGAAATGGGACGGGGGAACCAATACCAAAAGGAAAAACAACTAGAACATCATCATCTAGCTCTTCAATTTGAACAAGTCTACACGGCCCATGGTGCTTGATAGACTCCAGTGCCTCTAACTTGCCAAGGTAGGGGTCGCCTCCTCCGCCCGTTCCAAGTACCGCAGAACCTTTTGCGATATCCCCTATCTCCGACTGGCCAATTAATCTCATCTTCAACCGCGGGTCCGAGATCCTTGATCACTTCTGTTCAGGATCATGTACACCAACTACCTCCCAAAAAGTAAGATCTCTCGCGGTAAGAGCTTTGGGGGCATTTGGATTAATATTTCTCTTGACAGGTAATGGATAGCCAAGAATTAATATAAATTCCGGTGACAGATGCACCGGAAGTTCCAGCATTGCCGAAACCGCACTTTTACTAAACGACGTAACAGGGCAGGCACCAAGCCCAAGCGACTGCACCATAGTTAACATGCTCATCGCTGCAGTACCAACATCAATATACGAGCCTGTAGACGGATCGACATCCATCAAATCAGATTTTGCTTGTTCCATGTCAAGCATAGTGATGATCAACGCTGGAGGTTCCCAAAGCATACCGGGAGAGGCTGCACGCACAAGGCTTATCCGTCGAGGGTCACGAACGACAAGGAAACGGTGGGGGTACCGATTTCCGCCACTCGTGGCCCAGCGGCCAGCCTCAACGATTGTCTGCAGGATCTCCGTCGGCACAGGCTGTGACGTGAATTGTCGCGTGACGCGCCGTTTTCTCAACATCCCAAGAAGAGAGTCGGGGGCGACATGCCCAGTCGAGACCATCACTCGCCATCACCAATTTTTCCAGCAAGCTCACGAACTCGCTTCAGTTCCTGAGCTGCCGAAAATGGGATTCTTCGAAGGAAGCCATAGTAGGATTCGCGATCCCACAGCGCCAGCGTCTTGTGACTATCAATGTCCTCCTTCAAACTAGACAGAAACTCGCCAGTGACCACAGGATTGGTCTTTTGCATCAGGCCAATCAGTCGGCTTGCAGCATCAACCAACCGCAAGGTGCCATAGTACACTGGCTCCTTCAAACAAATTTCAGCAGAGCTCAGCAAGAACGTAATAATCTCGAGCGCCTGTTCTTCGGTGAGCACAAGTTGTCTAGCGGGATGTGGTTGAGACATAACTACCCCAAGGACACGCCATAGCGTTCCTCGATTGCACGATACTCGGTTTTGTAACCGAAGTAGCCTGGACCAACCAGTTCTACACCTTTCGGACTACGCCAACGCCGATCACATGGCATCCCTAAAACTGCGACACGAAACCCATACCGCAACGACTCAGTCGTAATCGGGTGACCGGTTTCAGCGTCAAGAACAGTAATAAGATCGGGGGTGGTAACTAAAATCTCATGGTCAGTTTGTGCTATCAGAAACTCATTCTGAAACGAGATGCGCAGCATTTTGCCCTCGAATTGAGCCACACCAGAAATCAACGCATCACCGCGCGCAAAGCCAGTCTCAGTACGACGGGAAACATCTGTAACCTTGCCGCGCCAGATCACATATCCACCAGTCGCACCTCGAACAGCCTCGATTGGGTCAACGTGGGCAGTCTGCGCTTCGCGAATTACGCGACCGATCATTTCGATCTGCGTGATCGTTCTGCCAACAACAGCCTCCTTCACCTGTACACCGCTCATTACGTAGGCGGCAAGCATTGCCGAACAACCCATGTCAACTGTCATAGTCCGCGCCAAAGTCTCGGTCCACTTATTGTTGATCGTATTAAGAATTGCGCTATTGCCTTTCTCATCCGCAAGTGCTAGTGGCGTTGCAGTGATGCCATACAAGGTCGGCATCACCATCTGTAGTTCGGGGAACGCACGACCCATCATGTCGGCGTCAACCAATGGAATGCCCAGTTCGGCCGCCACAATAAATGGGGTTGTTGAATTGAGTCCACCAGCCTCAACGGACATCGTTGCCGTGGCTTTCCGCCCGAGAAAACTCTGGATCGCTTCAAATGCGGTAACAATTTCTGTTCCGCGCGGAATCTTTTCCAACATTACAGTTGGCGCACCCATCATGCCCGCAGGAATCACCAGCGCATCATCGGCTACTTCACTTGGGTCCAACATAGTGACTGGCCCATTACGTTCAATAGCAGCTTTTGCCATGAGCTTGCCTATATACGGATCGCCACCACCACCGGTACCAAGAACCGCTGCACCAAGCGCTATATCGTCCAGTTGTGAAGCAGTAACTTGCCGCATAAATTTTTACCTAAAGGTACTAGATGCCATTTCTAATTTGCCAAGGTCAAATCGCCAACAGCTTTCACGCGAATACGGGTAGCGTTGCCTGGTAGATAGCTGAGGGGTACGTCCTCAACATCCACAATCTCAACCGTACTTGGGTCAGCGCCCGCCTCAACCGCCTTTTTACTCGCTTCTGCCTTGGCAAGATCGAGGGCCTGTTCGCGGGTTACAGACGTCAAAGAATATACCCGATCTACTTCCCCTGAAATCTGGGCGATCGCAGCACCAACAGCATTGGCAGCCTCAAAGTGATTTGGCTTCACCATGTCCGACGCACCGGCGATTGGTCGGGATATAAGGACTGAGCCACCCCCGACCATTATGACGGGCACAGGAGCCGCACTCGTCTTCATCCGATCAACTGCAATTTCGCACATGTCCTGAATGAGGTTCATCGCAGCTGTGGTTAGCTCTACGGGCAAATGTGCGACCTTGCTGGCGTCCCCAAACTTCACAACTCCCGCCGCCACCGCGATATCGCTGGCCGTTAACACTTTGCCGCCAAAGATAAGTGCCTGCTGAGTCAACCGATACCCAACACTCTGCGGGCCTATCTTAAGTGGCTCAGTTAACACATGAGATCCTCCTCCAAGCCCAAATGAATATACATCCGGCATCCGGAAATTCGTGCGAACCCCACCGATCTCAACCGCAACAGAAGCCTCGCGAGGGAAACCGCGGGTAAGTGCGCCCACGTCGGCCGTAGTGCCGCCAATGTCAACGACCATTGCATCCTTCAAACCGGAAAGAAAAGCGGCACCACGCATCGAGTTCGTCGGACCAGACGCAAATGTCAGTACAGGGTTTTGCTCCGCAAAATCAGAACTCATTAGGGTACCGTCGTTCTGTGTAAGGTACAGAGGAGCGGAGATATCCAACTCTTTTATGGCGCGCCGAAATGCGGCAACAGTTCGCTTCGCAAGAACTCTGAGACAGGCATTAAGAATCGCAGCATTTTCACGCTCAAGAAGACCAATGCGACCGATATCGCTTGATTTAGTAACAGTAGCACCAGGCACCTCAGACTCGAGAATTGCGGCGGCAAGATCCTCCATCGACGTATTTACAGGAGAGAACACAGATGAAACCGCGATTGCTCTGATGCCCTTGGCTCTAATATCAGCAGCAGCAGCCTTGATCTCGTCTGCATCAAATTTAGAAATTTCACGGCCGTCGAACTCATAGCCACCGTGGCAAAGGTAATACTGACCACCTAGCACATCGCGAAGATCTTCAGGCCAGTCCACCATTGGTGGAAGCGCAGCCGTCGCCGGAAGACCAAGCCGGACGGCTGCGGTTTTTTCAAGGTGCCGACGCTCCACCACTGCATTTGTGAAATGCGTGGTGCCGATCATTACTCCCGACACGGCATCAGTTGCTGTGCCCGACACCTCAAGAATATGCCGCAGTGCAGTCGTAATACCACTTGTGACATCCTCAGAAGTTGCAGTCTTAATCTTACTGACTACCTCCATGCCATCCATCAGAACAGCATCTGTATTTGTACCGCCAACATCAACTCCAATTCGAATCGTCATAATTTTACCTGTAACTACCTTTTTACCCAAAAGTCAATGGCTAACTAAAGATTACAAAACAACAAAAAGCGCAATGGGCCATATTTGAAAATCAAAACACATGTCCGATCAACTGGTCAATATGACCGGACGTTGGAATATAGCAATATCCTAATAAGACTCAAACTGAGCTCGGGGGGTTAAAGTATTGCTCAATCCCTAACTTGCTAATGATACATTATCTATTGCACCACGAGACTCATACTCTGGAAGATCGAGTGCGCCTTCGAAAGAGCGAACGCAGTTCACAGAGTGGTTAAGGCCAATCTTAGTAAGCGCCACTGGTGTGGAACGGCATCGTTCAATCACATATGGACAACGCGACGCTAGCCGACACCCAAACTTTGGTTCAATTGGCGATGGGATTTCACCACTAAGTAAAATACGTCGTCGCTGCAAAAGCGGATTGGACGACGGAATAGCAGACATCAAGGCAGCGGTGTAGGGGTGTCTCGGTCGGGAAAAAATTTCCTGAGTCGGTCCGATCTCAACAATTTGGCCTAAGTACATAACGGCCACCCGGTCTGACAGGTATCCAACAACTGACAAATCATGCGAGATAAACACGTAAGACAAACCTTGATCGCGTTGAAGGCCGCGTAGTAATTTTATTAACTTAGCCTGAACCGAAACATCGAGGGCTGAAGTGGGCTCATCCAAAACGATTAGCTTCGGATTGGTTGCTAATGCACGCGCCAACCCAACACGCTGTTGCTGTCCACCTGAAAGTTGGTGAGGATACCTGCTCATGTATTGGCGAGAAAGTTCCACGATATCGAAGATTTCTGCAGTTCGCACTTGAAGATCACTGCCGCGATCTACAGTGTAAAGTTTGAGTACCTCAGAGACCGCTTGGCCGGCGGTAAAACAGGGGTTTAGGGAATCATAAGGGTCTTGAAAGACCATTTGAATTGACCCTCGAATACGCCGCATCGCAGTAAAATCAAGGGTGGTCAGATCATAACCATCAAATTCCAGAGTGCCTGCCGTAGGATTTTCAAGCATCATAATGCACTTACCTACTGTTGACTTACCCGATCCACTCTCGCCTACAAGCGCAACAGTTTCCCCGGAGTTGACCTCAAACGTCACGTCGTCTACAGCGTGTAGCATTTTTCTCCTAAGAAAGCCGACACTGACGGGGTAATATTTTTTAAGGTGATTAACGCGCAGAAGCGCACTCATTAGCAACCTCCTCCACACGATGGCACGCAGCAAAATGGTTGGGGGCTACCACCGACAGCGCAGGGTGAGTCGTTTTGCACACTTCAACCGCCCAACGGCACCGCGGATGAAAGCGACAACCACGGGGAGGAGAAAAAAGATCAGGAACAACCCCTGGTATGGTTTCAATATCATCCAGAGCGATCACCTTCGGTCGCGAAGCAAGCAGGCCAATCGTGTAAGGGTGTCGGGGAGCCAAAAAAAAATTTTTTACCGGCGCCGATTCGATAACTTCCCCTGCATACATCACACAGATACGATCACAGATACCTCCAGCCATATTCAGATCGTGCGTAATCAGGATTACAGAGGTATTGGTCTGATCGCGCATTTCACGCAACAACTCAAGGATTTGAAATTGAACGGTTACATCAAGTCCAGTTGTTGGTTCATCTGCAATCAGAACCCTTGGTGCGCAAGAAAGAGCAATGGCAATCATCACACGCTGTGCCATCCCTCCAGAGAGCTGGTGAGGGTACGACCGCATCCGCTGCTCTGGGTCTGGAATATGCACTTTGTTGAGTATTTCAATTGCAGCAGCCCGCGCCTGCTTTCGGTTCAAGCCACGCCGAAGGCGCAGCACGTCCATAAGCTGCTCCCCAACCGAGAATACTGGATTCAAGCACGACCGGGGATTCTGAAACACCATAGATATCTCGATCCCCCGACGCTCGGCAATTTCGACCTCTGCAAGCTTAAGAAGGTCGACATCATCAAGCATGATTTGCCCGCTCACAGTTCGACCTGGGTAGCGCAAGAGTCGCAGAATTGAAAGTCCGGTAACAGATTTTCCTGATCCGCTTTCACCAACTAGGCCGACAATCTCACCATGTCCAACATAAAAATTAAGGTTTTCTAACACCTTGACAGTACCACGCTGGGTAAAGAAAAAGGTGGAGAGCGCGCGAATATCAAGTAGGCGCTTGCCGGAGTCGGATGAAATATCGCCGTGCTTGTTGATTACTAACACGGATCACTCACAACCTGCGCCGTGGGTCAAGTATTTCCTGCATGCCGTCCCCAACAAGATTAAAGCCAAGTACTGTAATTCCTATAGCCATTCCAGGGAAGAAATAAGTCCACCAGTGGCCCTGCAAAAATTCCTGAAGGCCAAGCGCAACCATCACACCCCACTCAGCTTTTCCCGGCTCAACCCCTAAACCAATGAAACTCAAACCCGCTCCCTCTAGGATAGCCCATCCTAAATGGAGCGTACACTGAACAAAGATAGGTGCCATGCAATTGGGAATTAAGTGACGCACTAGGATCGTCCAATGACCAAAACCACTTCCACGAGCAGCTGTCGCGTATTGACTTTGTTTTGCAGACAGAATCATTGCACGCATCAATCTAGCGTACGCTGGGATATTAAGCACTGATGTAGCTACAATTACTGTTGCAATGCCCGGCCCCACCGCATAAGCAATGCCCATAGCAAAAATAAACCGCGGAAATGATTGGAGAATGTCCATCAACCGCATAATGACCTCGTCGGGGAGTTGGCCGATGTAGCCGGATACTGCTCCGATCAGCGTACCTGTTACCACAGATACCCCTACTGCACTTACCGCGATAAAAATATCCGTGTGCGCAGCATAGATGATGCGCGAGAGAATATCTTGCCCAAACTGATCAGTACCCAACAAATGCCTAGTAGAAGGCCGTAGAGAAGTAGAGGCTAAATCGAGATCGTACGGACCAAAGGGGACTACCCAAGGCCCCACAACAGCCAACACCATCACCGCAGTTACAATCGCAAATCCAACTACTGCAAAAGAATTCGATCGCACAAGATGCCAGCGCGCGAGCACACTCTCTCGCAAAGTTGGCATTTCTGAATTGCTTAAAGCATGACCAAGACTGGTGCTCTCGGACACCGCCATAATTACACAATCACGCGAGGATCAAGAAAAGCTATAGCAATATCTACCAAGAGATAGATCAATATGTAGGTTCCAGTCACTAGCACTATAAATCCTTGAACAGCCGGAAAATCAGATCCCAGTATGGCATTGAAAGCATAAAGACCAATTCCTGGCCAAGCAAAAATGTATTCAATAATAACCTCGCCCCCAATTGCATACCCGAATATCCCCGCTATCGTAACAACAACCGGCAAGATTGCATTCTTAAAGGCATAGCGTAAGACGATAATTCGCTCGGGGATTCCCATAGCCCGCTCAAAACGCACATAGTCGGACTCCAGAGCATCAACCATTGACGCCCGCGCCATGCGCATAATAGGCGCCATCAAAGTAATACCCAGTGTAACAGCTGGAAGAGCCAAAGCACGTAGTGCCTCTCGAAAGACCCCGAGGTTTCCATCGAGCAGCGCATCCAATGTAAAAAATCCAGTTGCATTAGGGGAGGGCTCCAAGCTCATCGGTAGCCTTCCAAGCGGTCCGGGAAGCCAGCGTAATTCGTAAAAAAAAACGTAGCATAACATGATCGCCAACCAAAACAATGGCAACGAAATCCCAAAGACGGATATGACCATACTAATCTGATCAATTACTTTACCGCGATAGACTGCGCCTAGAAAACCAAGGGGCAGCGCAAACAATATGGCGCCACCAAGGGCATAGGTGATCAACTCAAGGGTGGCTGGTAAACGTTCGGTGAGATCCTTTGAAACTGGCTGCGCCGTCGTGAACGACACGCCCATATTTCCACTGAGCAAACCGTAAATATACACCCCGAACTGCTCGTAGAAGGGCTGGTCCAAACCAATTTTCTTCTTCATTTCGGCCTTAGCCTCAAGAGTGTAATAACCTCCGGTAATTTTCTCGACCGGATCACCCGGTAAGATACGGGTAAGAAAGAAAGCAATAAAAATCGCCCCGAGTACAACCGGAATAGAAAACATCAATCGCCTGACACTGTAAATAAACATAGCGTGTTTGCGCCCCTAAAAGCCCCTTGGTATTGCAGAGCACTGCAGTGCTCTGCAATACATTAGGGTGATTTATTACAGGATTTCGAAGGACGTGACGTAAGGGGGTCTATAGTTTCCGAAACATGGTGTCATACCGAGTGAGGGTATCATTGAAGAATGTGTAGCCTCCAATGTCAGCCCGCATAGCTATCGGCCACACCATCTGATACAAAATTATGTAAGGAGCTTCATCTTCTAAAATACGCTGAGCCTCTTTACTCGCATCGTCTCGCTCGGGCCCGTTTGGATAGAGGGTGTACTTGCTAACAATCTCATCGAGCCGCAAGTTGTAGTAGTCAGCGCCGTTATTTGAGCCTTCTTTCGTTATCTGCCAGAACAAATTGTAGTACGGATCATTAACCCACATATCCCAAGATTGCATACCAAACTGCATCTTTCGCCCAAAATAGGATTCGTTATAAGCCGCTACATTTAGCTTCTCAATTGAAATGCTCACACCGATATCCCGCAGTGCGCCCTGAATAATTACTGCTGTACGCTCGTCTTCTTCAATTCCAATTCTAATACTTAATTTGATTAGTGGAAGACCGACACCGTCCTTATAACCGGAAGCAGCCAAAAGTTCCTTTGCTTTCTCGGGGTTGTGGTCATACCCTTTGATTGAGGGATCGTGGGTTCTCTGCCCTTCAGGAATAAAAGAGCGTGCCCGTTTTCCGTATCCGTACAGAACTTTCTCAATAATGTCATCGTAAGGCACCGCATAGCTAAAGGCTTGGCGAACCTCTTTTTTGTCAAATGGGGCGATTTTGTTGTTCATCGAGCACAGAAATATGTAAGTAGTTGGTATGGGTAGGATCCTAATATTCGCATCTTGTTTGAGTGAAGCCAATTCTTTAAAAGGAACATTGTCAATAATATCTACCTCACCACTCTTCAATAACAGCACTCGCTGAGCGGGATCAGGTACAATTTTCTGAATAACCTTAGAAAACTTCGGTGGCGGACCCCAATATTTATCATTTCTCACAAGTGTGATCTTGTCGCCAGCACTATAAGATTCGAGTTTATACGGGCCGGTGCCAACTGGAAAGTTCTTTTTGTAGTACTCCGCCGCCCATGGGTCACTCTCTGTGGCATGGGCTTTGAGCTCCGACAAGTTCAATATACTTGTATTCCCCATAGTAATGTTTTTTACTGTTAAGTCATTTGCCTTGGTCATATGCATAACCAATGTTTTGGGATCAACAACTTCTATTTGACCAATATCGGTGATTGAGCCGCCCATGCCGAGCAAAAAAGTCGCCACCCCTTTCAATTCGAAGAAACGCTTGTAGTTTTCATAAATAACGGAGGCGTCTACTGACGATCCATCTGGAAACTTTACGCCGTCGCGAAGATGAAAAACCATATCCGCCCCCTTCATCTCCCAGGACTCCGCAAGACTTCCGCCAATGTCCTCGGCATTAAATATGGAGTAGGTTGTCCCGTCATCCAGTTTTGCTTCTTTGGGGTTGTATCTTGTCAATTGATCAAGGCAATTCTGAATAGCCGTCTGTGCCGGTTTAGATCCAACTAATAGTGCCGGGTCCCACATATCGATATCGCCGTAAACTGCCGCGATAAGCAGGTCATTGCCGCGTGCTAACGATGCGGATAGTTGTGCGGCAGGAATAGCTGCCGGCGCAGCACAACCAGCAACCGCAGCGGCGCTTGCTGTTGCAGACATTGCAAGAAACCTTCGACGACTCAACATTTTTTTAGACATTGCGATCTCCTTAGTTAGTGGGTTTGTGCCTACACCCTATTCTTGCATAAAACCATGAGGCTGTCAAGTGTTTTTTCAGATTTTTGAGCTTTTGATGGTTCGGTGTGGCTCCTCCTGTCAATAATGTGACCTAATGGCAGCGGAGGATTTGCTATATAATGCCAAAGCACCCGTCATTATGCCCGAGAGTTATGAATTAGTCGAGGCGGATTTGCTGCCGCTATCCATCGGGGCGGCTTTTCTTGGCGCAGGGGGTGGGGGCAATCCTTATATAGGGATGCTGCGAGCACGGGAAGTGCTGCGCCAAGGGGCTCGCGTCCGAGTGCTGAATTTAGAGTACCTTCCCGGAGAAGCGATGATCGGTGTTGTGGGCGGTATCGGTGCGCCAGTTGTCGGGATCGAGAAGATCGAGCAGGGTCGCGAGTGTTATCGCGCAATGCGTGCTGTCGAGGGGGCATCTGGTATAAAGTTTGCTGCGCTGATTTCAGCTGAAATCGGCGGTGCCAATGCTATCGAGCCTATCATCGTAGCAGCACTGTCCGGGGTACCTGTGATCGACGGTGATGGAATGGGCCGGGCATTTCCAGAAGTCCAAATGACAACCTTCTCTATTTATGGTGCACAGGCTTCCCCAGCAGCAATTTCAGATGACAAAGGTAATGTGGTAGTTTACAGTCACGTGATAGACATGTTCTGGCTGGAGAAGTTTGCGCGAAATATTTCTGTAAATATGGGGGGGGGAGCGGGAATGTGCATGGCGCCTATGCGAATGGATTTTGTGCGCCAAACAGCGGTTCCCTTCACCCTCACCCGCGCGCTGGAGATCGGGCGCACAATAATCAATGCGCGAGTTCGTCACCAGAATGTGGTGAGTAGTGTCTTGCAGGTCACAGGCTCAACGTTATGTTTTACCGGCAAGACCATCGATGTCCGGCGTGAATTGACAGGGGGGTTTGCTTGCGGCCACGCAATTATCGCCGGCTCCGGTGCGTGGGCTGGCTGCGAGGGCAAGATTGAAATCCAGAACGAAAATCTGGTATTATGGGTGGACGGTGTAGCAAAAATAATGGTGCCCGACCTAATTATTAATCTCGATCTAGAAACCGGTGAACCGCTCACCACAGAGGTTCTGCGCTTTGGTCAGCGGGTTGCTGTTATCGGTATGCCGGTACATAACTTAATGAAAACGCCCAGGGCGCTTAAGATCGTTGGCCCGCACGCTTTTGGCTATCCTCACCTTACATACACGCCTTTGGTTGTGAAGGGTTAAGACAAATAACATAGTCTAAACCCGTACCCCTAATGGGCACCGTTATGGTGCCAAATTACCCTGCACCATGTAGATGTTCGAGTCTCGCATCTAAATGTTGTGCAGCGTGGATTAATTCGTAATCACCTGAGCGCGCCCCAGCACGGGATCTGCTCAATTCCATTAGTAAGCTATTGCTTAACCAGTATTTGTGCTTGTCAGAAATTTGATTGACTTAATTCGCTTACAAACAAAGTACACGCTACGAAATTTTATTACTAAGCGCGTTGGTCCTAAACAATCTTTGAGCCACGTGCGGATATGGGCACAATTCTCTTTAGAGCGGTAACCTCCATCCAACATAGAGGTGTGAAGAAGTTGGATTACCAACCGTAAAGGGTATTCACCTCGAAGTTACCTGCCCAGAATCTGCGTCATTCCAGCAACGCCGCGGTGATGTCGCCGACTTAAGGGGTGCCGAAATCAGACTAGGCGCCCTACATCGCGTGGGGATAATACTTGCGTGCATAGTCCTCACTGATATAACCGTTGCGCAAATCTGCTTTGATGGACTCGACCGATCGCTTCGATGGAGACCCATAGCCACCTCCGCCACCGGTTTTCAATTCGACTACTGCATCTGGAGGGACGACAATACGCGTTTCTTTAGGGCGGGACACATATGTACCGTCCGGATAGCGGACTCCGGCAATATTTGCACGCGCTTCGCCACCGCCTTCAAGCCCCCACGGAGAGTTCTTGGTTCGCTCAACGACAGTGGTGACGTATGACTGCTCAAGCATGCGAAAATGAAAATCGACCCCGGGGCCACCGCGGTATTCGCCTGGTCCGCAAGAGTCCTGCGAAAGTTCGACCTTGTCGATCAGCCATGGGTTGCGCGTTTCCCAAACCTCAATCGGTGTAAAGCGAGTGGCAGATTCTGCAATGTGCAGCATCGTACCGCCATCTCCATTGAACCACGCCCCCTGGCCGCAGGGGTGTGGCGAACCATCTGCCCACGGCTCGCCGGTCTTGGCACGAGTCCCCCACCAAACAGCGCCATAGATGCATCCGCCACTGGCAGCCGGCGCCTTTTCTGGCGCGACTTCGGCAATCGCACGATAGATGACTTCGATGGCTTGCAAAGCAGGCCAGCCATAAAGAAAACACGGCGCCGGAGGCAGTGGGTGAAATAGAGTTCCTGGCCGAGTGAGTACCGTGATTGGCCTGAAATGACCTTCGTTCGGCGCCTCACCATAGCCCGCTAGCATCGAGATTGCTACGCGACTGGTCGAGATCGTGGACGGAAGCGGGCAGTTCATCGGACCGGGTACCGAAGCTGGGGAAGTAGAGAAATCAATAAGGACTTCAGATCCGGATATCTCAACACCAACTTCGAAGGGCACACTTTCGGGTGTGACCCCGCTATTGTCCATTTCGCCGCTGCCTACATACCGGCCGTCCGGGATTTTCTCAAAATAAGAGCGGACCATGCGTTCCGAATGGTCGAACATAGCCTCGACGCAATCGCGGAACACCGTGCCGCCAAAACGCTCGAAAACCTGCTGGAATGCGCGAGCGCCAGTCCGCACGCCGACTACCTCCGCATTGAGGTCGCCAGCAATCATTTTTGGCACGCGACTGTTGGCTACGATGATCCTGTATACGTCCTCGTCACGAACGCCGGCTTTATAGATTTTGACCCCAGGGTAGAATGTGCCCTCTTGGAAGACGTCGATGGTATCGGTGCAGTAAGGATCCTTGCCGCCGATATCTAGCCAGTGACCCTTGATCACTGTGTAGCCGATCAGTTCATTGCCTGTTGCGAAAACCGGCATGACGACCGCGAGATCTTGGGCGTGCGAGCCGGTGCCATAGGGCCAGTTGTATATAATGATGTCGCCGTCGGAGAGCTTGCCATCGCCGCCGACGGCTCTCACTGCCTCCTCGACGCAAAAGCTCAGTGTTCCCATGAAAAGCGGCAGGCTAGGGGCTTGGGATAAGAGTCGTAATTCGCGGTCGTATATCGCCACGGCGAAGTCAAGAACTTCGTAGATAACTGGTGAGAACGCCGTACGCACTAGCGCCCGCTTCATTTGATTCGCGGCCGAATTCAACGCGTGGCGGACAACCTCAGTAGTGATAGGGTCGGCGTTGCCTGCGGTCCCGGCGTGAGCCACGCCTGCACGAGAAACGACAATTTCTGATTCTGGCATCTAATTCACCTTTTTTGGGGTGGCTGCGCACCAGCCTTGAGGGCTCTTGCGCGAGCAGTTGTGCAGATGTTGCCTGCGGGGAATTCTTTGCTGCTATAGCCGGCTCGTAAGCCCGGCGCGACTAACGCGGCCGGCCGCACTGCAGACGGGCCATAGCAGCCGCTAGTACTCAACTCCGCCACAGCATCAATGGTTGCCATAGTACGCGTCTTCTTCGGCCGTGACATCTAACTCCGGTCAAAATAGCGAATATCGAGCCCGATTAACCTGCACAACAACGCTGGATTGCGCCAGCGCATTGAGCGTCTGTGACGGTGGCGGCACTCATTTCACCGCACTTCGGCTAAGAGTAGTTCGCCGTACGTGCCGGGGGTCGCCCTCCAGCCTGCATCAAGGTATAACGTAGCAGTGTTCTCGGAGATGATTGCCGGACCATCGAACCCGTCCTTGATTGAGGCGCGCGGTACCAGCTTGAAAGTGGCGCGCCTGCCGAGGGTAAAAGAGTAAGTACTGTTGGTCTGCTTTGCGTCATCAATTATTGCAGCACTTGCAGTCACAGCCTGCTCGCGTCGCGGTAGGGGCATGCGTAGCGTGGCCCTGACCGCGACAATTTCAACTACCTCGTTCATAGTAGCACCAAAAGTTCGCTCATACTCAGTCGTGAAATCCTCGATAATCTGATTGACAGATGTGACCGCCGCTGTTCCATTCACCGCCACTTCGATTGACAGCCAGTGCTCCTGCCCCTTGTAGCGGAGGTCGAACTTGGCTGAACGGACCGTCTCCCGGGCAACGCCGATGCTGCGCCGCGCCACCTCACCGAAGAGCTCGCCGAGCAAGAGGTTGGCGGCAGCGAGGTTGGCTGCTGTGAGGTCCATGACGCGTGTCCGGGCAGCTGATTGCACCATGTCGGCGCCAAGCAGCCCCCATGCCGAAAAGTTACCTGCGAGCGGCGGAACGACAATCCGAGACATCTGCAATTCCTCTGCGAGCAGGGTTGCCATAAGGGGGCCGGCACCACCAAACGCCAAGAGCACCATTTCGCGCGGGTCAAGCCCCTGTTCCACAGACACTTCGCGCATAGCATTGGCCATACTGGCCGCAGCAATGCGAAGAATTCCTTTTGCCGTTTCCTCGTCATCGCGGTCGATCTTCAAGCCAATAGTCCGTAACGCAGCAGCTGACTTGGAAATGTCGAGTTTAATTCCAGAAGCAAGTTCGCCTTTGCCAAGCATACCCAAAAACGCTGCCGCATCAGTAAGTGTTGCTTGGACACCGCCCTTGCCGTAAGCAGCTGGCCCAGGGTCGGCGCCCGCGCTCTGCGGGCCAACCCGCATCAGCCCTCCAGCATCGACATAGGCTAGCGAGCCGCCTCCGGCGCCAATGGAGCGCACGTCAACCCACGGAGTCTGCACCGGCATGCCATCAATAACCCCTTCGTAAAGAAGCTGCGGCCAGCCATTAAGGATTAACGCCGTATCGAAGCTGGTACCGCCGACATCCGCAGTAACGATGGATTTGATATTGAGTATCCGCGCGAGCTCACTTGCACCTTGGGCGCCAGCGACCGGCCCGGACATAATGGTCTCGAACGGACGGTCCTCAGCTTCCGAAAAAGTCATTGAGCCGCTACCAGAACGAGTAATCAGACAAAGACCTTTGAAGCCAAGCTCACGCAGTCGGGCCTCAAGCCGTCTGAGATAATTTGACATCCGAGCGCGGACAAAAGCGTCGATAACTGTCGTCGACGTACGCTCATACTCGCGATACTCGCCGGAAATGCGGTGTGAGAGAGAGATGCCGCCGGCAAAGCCGGCTTGACGCAGGATATTTTCGACCGCAAGCTCATGCGATGGGTTGGCATAGGCGTGCATGAGGCAGACCGCGATTGAATCTACATTCTCAGAAACAAGTTGTTTATAAGCGGACAAAACACCCGGTTCGTCTAGCGAACGGAGCACCGTGCCATCAGCCATGACTCGTTCCTGAATTCCCAGCCGTCGATGCCGAGGCACCAGTGGCTCGGGTTGACGCCAAAAGAGATTGTACATTTCAGTCCGGTCACCACGCCGAATCTCTAGAACGTCACGAAATCCCTCCGTGGCCAGGAGTCCGACCTTGGCACCCCGGCGCTCAAGAAGCGCGTTGAGACCGACTGTAGTGCCATGGAGAAAGAGTTCGGCACCTTCGATAACAGCCTGTGGTGCATATCGACGCACCACATCGACGACCCCTTCCTCGGGCGCGTTAGG
>SXGT01933284.1_pt1 | contig 19080 bp, 16 predicted proteins | sample 3176221 | NCBI WGS metagenome assembly SXGT01 (sample SAMN11356862, study PRJNA531348) | freshwater metagenome | isolation source: freshwater sample F1-120 | place: China: Fuxian Lake, Yuxi | collected 2017-12-25
GGATTGCAGAAGGGGCGGGCGAGTCCGCACGCAATGGTTTACCTTACTATTTATCATTTCTGGCGTTAGTGAGTATTAGCTTAGGGGTATTAAATGTATTGCCGATTCCCATGTTGGATGGGGGGCACCTATTGTATTATCTGATTGAATTGATTAGGCGTCGTCCACTGTCAGATGAATTCAAATCAGCGGGTATTTATTTAGGCTTGGTGTTGTTGGTTACCTTGATGATCATTGCCTTTAGTAACGATTTAGCGAGATTGGCTTGATATCCCAGTTGACACGGAGTGCCACTTCCTATAAAAGGTGGGACGATTAATACAGGACTTTAGCAAGGCGCTAAATGCCCTGATTTTCAAAAAAACAGGTGTTATTGACGCGAGGATGGCAGTATAAGATCAACTTGTCACCATAATGACCAGGCTGATGGAGCTTGATTTTCGCGAAATGATAAATTTGGATTAATCCTGGCTATTTTGATGGTTATTCAAGCTGGTTAAAGTCCAAGAATAGTGCTCTCTAAAAAAGTTCCATTTGTAGTTTGACTGAGTTGACCATACTCGTAGTGCTAGGTGTAACATAATAATGAAAAAAATCAGCAAAAGAGTTGTATTAGTAGCCTGTTGTTCTACAGCCTTGGCTTGGGCGACTGAGCTAAGTGCGGCCAATGGATTTATTGTGCGAGATATTAAAGTAACCGGCTTACAGCGAGTGAGCGTCGGTACAGTATTGAACTATTTGCCTGTTCAAGTAGGCGAAGAAATTGGACCGACTTCAACGCCACAAATTATTCGTTCATTGTATGATACGGGGTTTTTCCAATCGGTTGTGCTTGAGCGCCAAGGTAACATATTGATCGTGAATGTTGTTGAACGAGCGACTATTGGTTCAGTGACTGTTGTTGGCAATAAGGAAATCCCCAGCGATAAAATGAAAGAAATACTCAAGGAGCTGGACTTAGTGAAGGGGCGGGTGTTTCAGCGTGCGGCACTTGAACGTCTCGAGAAAGAGTTAAAGCAAGCCTATAACGCACAAGGAAAATACAATGCACGTATTGAAACCCAGATCACGACATTAACTGAAAACCGTGTTGCTATTCATGTCACGGTGTCCGAAGGTCGTGTGTCTCGTATTAAAGAAATTCGAATACTGGGAAATCATGATTTCACTGATAATCAATTGCTCCCGGAACTAGCCTTGGCTCCAAGAGGCATCTTCACCTATTTCACGAAGAAGGATCAATATTCAAAAGCTGCAATGGATGCTTCACTAGAGGCTTTGCGTTCATATTATCTCGATCGTGGTTATTTGAAATTTAGTATTATTTCGTCACAAGTTCTATTAGCCCCTGATAAAAAAGATGTCTTCATTAATATCCATATTGAAGAAGGTCCACAATATCGTTTTGCAGGCTTTGCCGTGGCGGGTAAAACTGTTTTGCCTAAAGAAAAAATAGATTCCTTGATTAAAGTAAAGCAGGGTGATGTTTTTTCACGCAAAAAAGTGACAGAAAGTATTTCTGCCGTCGGCTTGGCTTTGGGTGACATTGGGTTTGGATTTCCAGCAGTTAATGCCGAACCGCGTATCGATGAACAGAATAAAACAGTATTTATTACGTTTATGGTAGATCCTGGTCGGCATGTGTATGTACGCCGCATTAACTTTCATGGCAATACGAAGACCGCCGACTATGTTTTACGCAACGTGATACGCCAAGATGAAGGTGGATTGTTATCTCTACACAATATCAAAGAGTCTGAACGGCAATTGCGACTATTGAGCTACATGAAGAATATTGATGTTAAAACGACACCTGTTGCTGGAGCAAACAATCAAGTAGATCTTGATGTGCAGGTGGAAGAGTCGCCCTCGGCTGAAGCGACGGCATCCTTAGGCTACGGCACGACAGGACCCCAATTTAATGCAGCGTTTAACCAGTATAACTTCATGGGTACGGGCCGCACCCTCGGCGTGGGATTCAATGCAAGTTATTGGGGACAGGATTATACGTTTAACTATTATAATCCTTTTTATACCAATACCGGTGTTGGACGTGGTTTCAATCTGTATTTTATGCAGGTGGATCCGACTCACTTGGACGTCAGTAATTATAGTTCTGATCGTTACGGTGGCGACGTGAATTACAATATGCTGCTTTCTGAAAGGAGCAGTGTGCAATTTGGTTATGGTTACCAGGGGCTACGGGTTGAATCCGTTGGTACCGTGCAACAAATTCAAAATTTTGTGAATTTATATGGTCGTAACTTTAACCAGTTACGCTTGAGTAGTGGCTGGAATCGCAACAGTTACGATCAGATGCCATACCCCAATAAAGGAATGAATCAGCAAGCTACGGTGCTGTTTTCTTTGCCTGCAACTTCGGCATCATTTTCTTATTATAAAGCGGCTTACCAAGCGCGGATGTATTACCCTTTAACTCATGGGTTGATTTTCACAGTCCTTGGCAATGTGAATTATGGAAATACATTCAATGAGCAAGGATTGCCCTTTTATGAGAACTACTTTGCCGGTGGTATCTCACAACCTGGGCAAGTACGTGGCTATGAAACCTATTCTTTGGGACCTAAAGACAGTAACGGACGTGGTATAGGTGCTAACCTGCTTGTTAATGGCAGCGCAGGCCTGGTGTTACCTTATCCTTTAAGCCGAGAGAATGTTCGTACGATGCTTTTTGCTGATGCGGGTAATGTGTTTATTCAAGGGACTCCACAGGCGTTAAGTGGTATTAATGAGGGACCTATTCGATATTCATCGGGGGTATCTATTGAGTGGCGATCTCCTTTTGGTCCATTGGCATTCAGTGTGGCAACGCCGCTGAACAAGCAACCGTTAGATCGATCGCAGTTTTTCCAATTTACATTGTCCTCTAGTATGTAATTGTGTGGTGAATAGTGATATTAAAGCGATGAGAATTATCGCAACGTGTAATGAATTATGCTAGCATTTGTACCCAGTCAAAATGATGTTGCTGGGAGTTTTGCAATTTCAGTTGATGTAGTTTGTTCTTTCAATCGGGAGTGAGATAATGAAGCGATTAGGTGGTGTTTTAATTGCGTTAATGTTTACGTTAGGTACGGTTAGCGCATTTGCAGATGGGACAAAAATAGGCGTAGTTGATTTACAGAAAATCATGCAAACGGCAACCCAAATGAAAACGATCCAAGAAAAATTGGAGAAAGAATTTAAACCACGCCGTGACAAATTGGTTGCGATGGAAGAGGGTTTGAAAAAGGATATGGAAAAGTTTAAGCGTGATAGTACTGTAATGAGTCAAACACAAAAGAAAGAGCTGGAAAAATCTATTGTGAGCACACAACAGCAATTTGAACGCGAAGGCCAACAGTACCAGCAAGAACTGAGTACTGCGCACAATGAAGCAATGGAAGAGTTCTATAATAAAATTCGTGCTGCTATTGCGAAGGTCGCTGAAACTGATAAATTTGATGTTGTGTTGCAAAAAGACGCAGCACCATTCAGTGTGGACAAGCTGGATGTGACTGCCAAGGTCATGAAAGAAATTAATTAATCAGTGGGGATTGCTCTATACCTCACTAAGCAGCGTCATCCCTGTTCTCATGGATGACGCATTTTTGCTTATACCCGCCGTCAAATCCAATGGTTATTGGAAGCATAAATTAACTGAGAGATGACCTATGATTGCCTCTGTGGATATTAATAAAATTCTTAGCTTGCTACCACATCGATACCCTTTCATCCTTGTTGATAGAGTCGTGGACTATAAAGTGTTTGATTATTTGGTGGGAATTAAAAATGTAACAATGAATGAGCCTTTTTTCATGGGGCATTTTCCTGGGAACCCCATTATGCCGGGTGTATTAATGCTGGAAGCATTAGCGCAAGCAAGTGCTATTTTATCCAATTTATCGCGAGCACCGAAAGAGGGTCATGAGTATTTGTATTTTTTTGCGGGGATTGACAACGCTAAATTTAAACAAGTAGTGACTCCTGGCGATCAGTTGCGTCTGGAAGTGAAAATGATAGGACAAAAACGAGATTTTTGGCGTCTGCATGGCGAAGCTTTTGTGGGTGATAAACTTGCCTGCTCCGCAGATTTAATGAGTGCAGCGAAGGAAGTAAAAAGTGATAGATGAGCATGCGATAATCCATCCTTCAGCTAAATTGGCTAAAGGCGTAACAATAGGTCCTGGTACCATCATTGGTGCTGACGTTGAGATTGGAGAAGACACATGGGTTGGCCCTCATGTCGTCATTCAAGGGCCCACGGTGATAGGGAAAAATAACAAGATATTTCAATTCGCGTCCGTTGGTGATGAGCCGCAGGATATGACTTACCAAGGTGAGCCTACCCGATTGGAGATAGGGGACCACAATATTATCCGCGAATTCTGCATGATCAGTCGGGGCACGGTCAAAGGTGGTGGTCTTACCCGCTTAGGCAGCCATAATTTTTTAATGGCATATACTCACATTGGTCACGACTGTATGGTAGGCAACCACATAATCATGGTTAATTATTCTGCCCTTTCAGGACATGTGGTTATTGACGATTATGCTAATATTGGCGCTTATGCGGCTATTCATCAGTTTTGTTATGTGGGTGCTTATGCATTTATAGCACGCGCAACGTATGTAACGAAAGACGTATTGCCCTACATTATGATTGCTGGCCATACCACTTCTGCTTGTGGCATTAATACCGTTGGGTTGAGGCGGAACGGATTCTCCTCAACAGCGATAGATTGTTTGCGAAGAGCCTATAAGACTATTTTTCGCAAAGGATTAACCGTCCAACAAGCCGTTGCTGAATTAGAGATATTGCAAAAAGATTGCCCTGAGGTGTTACCCATGATTGATGTATTGAATCAATCAACCCGCGGTATAGTGAGATAGATGATGTCTTAGGCCACTTCGGTGGGAAAATTGAGTCAGGTCGAATCTTATAATGGTTGGCCGAAGTCAATGAGCAAGTTTTATAAAAGTGATAATAATACATAGGTGAGATATGTTAGATCCTCATTTGTTGCGCGAAAACCCTGAATACGTTGCAAAACAGTTATTGACGCGAGGATTCTACTTTGATGTTGATGCGTTTGTCGTGTTGGAAGAGCGTCGTAAGCGTTTACAAGTGGCGACCCAGGCATTACAAAATGAACGCAACCAACGCTCCAAAGAAATAGGTCAGGCCAAAGCACGTCATGAAGATATCTCAGTTATGCGAGCCGAAGTCAATCGCATCAGCGACGAGTTAGACATCAAAAAAACAGAACTTGCAGCCACATTGCAACACATTGAGGCCATTAGCCTAAGCTTACCGAATTTACCGCATGCATCAGTCCCTATTGGGCGGGATGAGCAAGACAATCAAGAAATACGTCGCGACGGACGTGTCCCTACATTTGATTTTCCAGTTAAATCGCACGATGAGTTAGGTGAGGCGCTAGGACAAATGGATTTTGCACTGGCCGCCAAAATTACCGGTAGCCGCTTCGTCGTCATGACGTCGCAATTGGCACGTTTGCATCGAGCTCTTATCCAATTTATGTTGGATATACACACAGGCACGCATGGTTATCAAGAGATTTATGTCCCTTACATCGTCAATGCAGACAGCTTGTTAGGCACAGGCCAATTACCCAAATTTGAAGACGATTTGTTTAAATTGACTGGGGATGCTGGTTATTATTTAACATCTACTGCAGAAATCCCTGTAACCAATACAGTGCGTGACACCATCTTGGCGGTGGAATCTTTGCCCATCCGTTATGTTTGCCACTCCCCATGCTTTCGCAGTGAGGCAGGCTCTTACGGCAAAGACACCAAAGGAATGATTCGTCAGCATCAATTTGAAAAGGTTGAGCTGGTGTGGATTACCACGCCTGAGTCTTCTTATGATGCCTTGGAACAATTAACACAACATGCCGAATCGATTTTGCAACGGTTGCAATTACCTTATCGCGTATTGGCCTTGTGTACCGGTGATATGGGTGCAGGTGCGGCTAAAACATACGATATAGAAGTATGGTTGCCCAGCCAAAATATGTATCGTGAAATTTCATCTTGTAGTAATACCGAATCATTTCAGGCACGAAGGATGCAGACGCGCTACCGTCACGGAGAGACCCGTGCAATGGAGCTCGTGCATACACTGAATGGTTCGGGTTTAGCGGTGGGTCGAACATTGGTTGCCATTATGGAAAATTATCAGGATAAGGATGGGAATATTCATATTCCCCAAGCGTTACAACCTTATATGGGTGGTATGGATATCATCAGGACGTAAATGTTTTCGATATATCCTGGTTTTTAAACTGAGGAGCACCGATGATAACCTACCAACAAAAAGTAGTCGCCTTATTATTTTCCGTAACGTGCATGAGCGCGGTAAGTGCTTATGCTGATAAGATGGACGACTATGCCGCTTATTGCAGCGCATCAGGTGGGGTAGTAGAAGAGATGTCGGCCGAAATAAGCACAGGCAGTGGGTTGGTCAATGGTCAATCAAAGATGTTTTGCAACTTCAATTTGGAAACAGCATTTATATCCATTGGCTTAGAAACATTTTCTGCGGAAGAGCCGAGCATTGCTGCAACATTCATTAAAAAAATAGACGAGCTGACCAATGACTCACCGTTGTGGAAAGGGCAATATAGCAATCCATCTAGTAATGTTTGTAAAAATTTAGGTGGAGCGTCCATAGGGTTTGTGGCGAATGGCGGATTTGCTAATCACTTAGGCCAGTCTGATATTTGTGTGTTCGGTGATGGCTCAATGGTCAGCGGGTGGTCATTAATTTATATGGCGAACCATCGACAAGGGTATGATGATATTAAAAACAAAGTAAAAGCCCTTCCCCTAAATATCGCTATTCCATTTTAGACATAGGCTGCAACTGACGCCATTAACAAAAAGCCAATGATAACAAAACTGAAGTCGCGCAGATTGCAGCAGCGCTCTACCATGACGCAGCGTTCAAGACCATGCAGGGTGCCAAGATAGAGAAAAGTCCCCGCAGACGTTGCAATAAGGATAGGGTCAAAAAGTGACGTTGTTTCTATACCACGACCAAAATAGTGGCCTAAAAATATTCCTAGAGGCGTCATCAGCGCAAACAGAAGAAAAAAAGCAATACTTCTCGAGGTGCGTAAAGAGCTTTTATTTAATTGGACGGCAATGGCAAAGCTTTCCGCCCACTTATGGGTGATAATGGCTAAAAATAACATAATCACCAATGGATATTCATGGCTAAAGCCTAGTGCTATACCTAGCACGAGGGAGTGAACAGATAACATCAACCAAGCAACCAGAGCAAAGGCAGGATGTGTTCTATCGTGGTGATGGTAGAGCTCCTTGCCCAAATGCTCAAACCACAAGAATAGTAAAAAAATGATGCCCGTAATAATAAACGCAAAGGGATAGTGGTAGCCCATATTGAAAAACATGGCATTTGCTTCAGGTAACATATGCAGTAAAGCAGCACCTAGAAAAACACCGGTTGCTAAGGTTTCACCAACAGGAAAATCAACGTGGGCGTCGCGTAAGCGCTTTTTAAACGGATACCATCCAGCGACGAGAATTACCGTTAAAATACTTAGTGCGAAAAATAGTTTTAAAGTGGCCGTGGCCATAATGTACAATTCCTAGAACGGTGTTTGGGTTTACTGCTGCATAATATTTTCACACACTGGATTTGGCAAGCGTTATTTCACGATGCCTTGTATATAAACGAACGCTAATCACTTGGGGTTGAAGATGTAAGTCCGTTTGAATGCGGTTGTAGAGGGCTTGCCATTGAGATAACTTCTCATCACAGATCAAGTCGATGGTCAATGTGCCATCAAGGTAATACAGTACCCATGATTGGATTTCTGGGTACTCTTGGCGCCATGGTTGCAATAACGCTTGCTCTAGGGTGAGTCGGCTTGGTAAATGCAGTGAGGGGCAACTGGTTTCATCGTCCTCCGGATCGACATGGACTGTGACGTCTTTTACTTGCCCTAATTGATTCATTAGGGCCTGGTGAACATGTTGGGCGATGAAATGCCCTTCAGACACCGAAATGCATGGGGAAACAAGGATATGCACATCGATAAAGATATCATGACCCATCATGCGAGTACGCAACTGGTGGATCTTTTGCACACCACTAACATCTAAAATAATCTGCTTGATGGTTATGATCATTTGGGGTTCAACTGCTGTATCGACAAGCTCTTTGACGCTATTCCACCCGTAACTCCAGCCCATTTTAATAATCAATAAACCAACGATAACGGCAGCAAGGGCATCGAGATAAACAAATCCTGCCAAACTGCCAACGAGTCCGATGACGACAACGATGGACGAGGCTGCATCAGAACGATGGTGCCAGGCATTGGCAATGAGGAGCGCTGACTGAATGTGTTTACCAACCCGCTGGGTATAATGAAACAATCCTTCGTTGGCGAGGATCGACAAGATGGCAATAGGTAATGTTAACCATCCAGGCATGTCATGGCTTTTGCGTATTATTTCAGCGAGAGAGTCCCACGCAATACCAGCACCCACAAGAATGAGGAATAAAGCCAATAGCAGGGTAGCTGCCGTCTCGATGCGTTGGTGGCCATAAGGATGCGTATCATCGGCGTCCTGACTGCCATATTTGGATGCAAAGAGCACCATTCCATCGGTTATTAGATCAGAAAACGAGTGGATCCCATCAGCTGCTAATGCATGTGAATGGAAAATGATACCACCAATGAGTTTGATGAATCCCAGCAATGCATTGATGATGGCACCAATCAAGGTTACTTTTTTAGCTTGCAAATAACGTCCATGCTTGTGCATTTTTATCCTATAGGCCGTATCATGAGGTCTTCCAGAGGCACGTGTGAGAACAAACTCTTATAGTTTACAGGACTTCCTATAAACTCCAAAATTTAAAAGCTTGATCATCGAGTCGTAGTGCTTGGGTGTGATTACTCTATGCGACAGGAGGAGGTACCGGATGACTCTTAGACTAGATGATTGATACTCATTGGTGAGTTCTGAGACATAGGGCAATCGGCTGTATTTTCAACGAGTTCTGTACCCTGTGCACAGAATTATCCACAGATTTTGTGGATAAGAAAAATTAACTAACCTCAATTAAAGAGGTATTTTATTGTTATTATTCAATATGTTATATTAAATGCATGGGTGGTGGCGTGAGTAGGTATAATAGAAATAAAAAGAGTTATCCACATTTTTACAGGTGAGGTAGCGCAGGAAATCACTTTGCTATCTTACCAAAGAAAAAATGAAAAAACAGTCTTGACACGCACTATTTTGGAATTATTTTTTCTAGATTTTAGCCTTTTTTGTAAAAGTGATTAATAAACCGTCTCTGTAAACGTTAGTCCTATCTTATCCTTGTAAAAACTGCTCGAAGTCTCCTAACCACCGTTTAGCGATAGTGCGCGCAAGAAAGGGTTTTTCATGAAGCAATTCTTTGGCGATGTTGGCGATTGGGGTGAGCAAGGCTTCATCTCGTTGCAAATTGGCAATTTTAAATTGACGATAACCCGTTTGCCGGGTCCCTAAAAATTCGCCGCCACCGCGTAATTGCAGATCTTTTTCGGCAATAACAAAGCCGTCACAAGTCGCGCGCATAACGCGTAAGCGCAGGGCTCCCAAGGTAGAGAGAGGTGATTGATAAAGAAGTAGGCAGTGTGACTGTATATTGCCACGCCCAACGCGACCACGCAATTGATGTAATTGAGATAAACCTAAACGCTCGGCATTTTCAATGATCATAAGACTCGCATTGGCTACGTCAACGCCAACTTCAATCACGGTCGTTGCCACTAATAAATGAATGTCACCGCGTTTAAATGCGGCCATGGTGTCTTCTTTCTCCATATTCTTCATGCGGCCATGCACGAGCCCGACCCGGATGTCCGGTAGCTGTTCTTGTAAATGACGTGCAGTAGCAATCGCGGCTATGCATTGTAATTTTTCTGAGTCATCAATTAATGTGCACACCCAGTAGGCTTGGCAACCGCGCGCAATGGCGGCTTGCAAACGGGTAATGATGGGTTGGCGTTTGTCTTGATTGAGAACGGCCGTAATAATGGCTGTTCGTCCTGGCGGAAGCTCATCAATCAGGGATAAATCCAGGTGAGCAAATTGTGTCATGGCTAGTGTACGGGGAATGGGGGTTGCGGTCATCAGTAGTTGATGAGGGACAGATAGTTCTTGTTGTCCTTTTTGCTGCATTAGCAGTCGTTGCTCAACTCCAAATCGATGTTGCTCATCGATAACCACGAGCCCTAGGCGCGAAAATTGCACACCCCCTTGAAAAAGAGCGTGTGTACCCACAATCAATTGACATTGATTTAAAGCTAAAGCATCGAGGGTTTCTTTGCGCTCGCGTGCCTTCATTTTGCCGGTTAGTCTACGAATAGAGATACCCAAAGGTGTCAACCAGGGGATGAGTGTCTCTGCATGTTGCTCACTGAGAATGTCCGTTGGTGCCATCAAGGCTACCTGATAACCATTGGCGATGGCTTGTATCGCAGCTAGGGCTGCGATTACTGTTTTCCCAGAACCCACATCGCCCTGCACTAAACGCAACATGGGTTTTTGCGCCGCTAAATCACCTTGTATCTCCTGAAAAACTCGCCGTTGTGCCCCGGTTAATTTGAACGGTAAATTCTTTAAAAATTGAGAAATAAGATCGCTTGTCTCAGGTAAAACAGGGGCCTTCATAGCGGAACGACGTTGTCTCGCAAATTGCATGCTTAATCGTTGTGCCAACAACTCATCAAAAACCAAACGTTTTAATGCGGGATGGGAGCCTTCCTCCAGCGTGTGCAGAGGGATCTCTGGTGGTGGGTTATGTAGTTGTTCGATTGCTGTTGGGAGGGGTTGAAAATAATGATGTTGCAGTTGTTCAGGACTCATCCATTCTAGTTGATCTAATTCGTGTTGATGTTGATTAAGAGCAGATTTTATTAATTGGCGCAGGCGTGTTTGGCTTAGCCCTTGTGTTGTGGGATAAATGGGGGTAAGTGTTTCTTCAACACGGAACTCGCGATCCACATCAAGCAATTGATATTCAGGGTGAATCATTTCGAGCTTATTCGCAAATTCGCGCACTTCGCCAAAAGCGCGGATCCTTGTGCTGTCATTCATTAATTTAACTTGCTGCTTATTAAAATGAAAAAAGCGCAACTTTACGATACCTGTTTTGTCTTCAACGTAGCAATTGAGCATCAACTGTTTGCCATATTTTATTTCTGTTTTACACACATGGCCTGTGATTACACACCAGTCATTGGGGCGTAAGTCTTGAATGGGCGTAATTCGTGTTCGGTCTTGATAGCGAAAGGGTAGATGGAATAACAAATCTTGCACGGTATGGATACCACATTTAGCAAGCTTTGCAGCTAAAGTGGGACCAACGCCTGCCAAAGTTTCACAAGATAGAGTGAGCACAGTATGATTTATTTAAAAAAAAAATGATAATAACAGGAAAGGGATCTTAATATAAATGAGTACTTACGAAAAATTAAGATCACTTTAGGGTGTGTAAAATGTCCTTCAGTGATCCAATTTTTTCATACTGTAAATAATCGTAGGAGTTAACGATATGAACCGTACTGTTACGTTCACGGCGGGCTTAATTTTGGCCTGGATCATTGGTTATCTGTTGATTGTTGGCCGGGGATTATTAATTCCTATCATTCTCGCGCTTTTTATTTGGAATTTATTGAACATCATCAATAATGCGATGCAGAAAATCCCGGCGGTTGGTCCGCGTCTACCGGCGTGGTTCTGTAAGATTTTATCACTATTGGTGGTTGCTTTTATGGTGAAGGAGGTCATCGATATCATCAGCAACAATGTCCATGATGTTATTGCAGCGTCCTCTCGCTATCAAGAAAATTTAATGCATCTCTTTAATAGCATCGATCAACATTATCGAATCAAGGCATTAGCAAGTGTAGATGGATATTTAAAAAACCTGAGCGTGCAAGGGATCATCGTCAATATTTACGGGGTATTTACGACGATCACAAGTTCCGCTGTCTTGATTGCGTTATATGTGGTGTTTTTCTTTGTAGAGCAGCATTATTTTAAACAAAAAATGAATGCACTTTTTCCCCAGTCAGGGCATCGTGAGATCGTGGATAGCATCCTTACTCATATTATTAAAGACACACAAACATATCTCGGTTTGAAAACATTCTTAAGTTTAATCACAGCGATTGCAAGTTGGGTTATTATGAAATGCGTGGGTCTTGATTTTGCTGAGTTCTGGGCGTTACTGATCTTTTTCCTCAATTATATTCCTAACATTGGCGCCATTGTGGCGACAGCCTTTCCGGCTGTACTGGCTGTTATTCAATTTCAGAGTTGGCTTCCTTTCACTATCATTACCACAGGACTTGTGGTGGTGCAATTTGTAGTGGGTAATTTGATCGAGCCACGCTTCTTAAGCAAGTCACTTAACTTAAGCCCATTGGTGATCTTATTTGCATTGGCATTGTGGGGGGCGATTTGGGGAATTTTGGGCATGTTTCTTTCTGTACCCATCACGGTCATGATGCTGATTGTGTTCGCGCACTTTGAGGCAAGTCGTCCTATTGCCATTTTATTGTCGAAGGATGGTCATGTGAAAAAGGCCTATGAGAAATTAGGTTAAATCCTTTGCAACTGGAACGAAAAAGCGCATAATAAGTGCTTTTTGACGAATGAAATAAGCCCCATGAAATCAACCGTTGAGCAATTATTAAGACAAGCACTGTGTGCTTTGCAGCAATCGGGTATTATTCCCCAAGATGTCGTCATCGATATCAAAGTTGAGCGGACTAAAGATAGAAGCCATGGCGATTATGCGACCAATATGGCGCTTATCTTGGCGAAGCCTTGTGGCCAGATTCCGCGTAAACTGGCTGAACTTATCGTCGGGACTTTTCCAGAGCATCCTTTGCTCGAACGGGTTGACATTGCAGGCCCTGGGTTCATCAATTTTTTTATGCGTAGCACAGAGCGTGCTCAAATCATCGCGACCGTTTTGACGCAAGGGGATGCGTTTGGGCGAAGTACCCTTGGTGCCAACCAAAACGTTTTATTGGAGTTTGTTTCAGCCAACCCAACGGGTCCGTTGCATGTTGGTCATGGCCGCAGTGCGGCGTTTGGGGCGACGCTTGCAAATGTGTTGATGGCCGCAGGATATACTGTCAGTCGCGAGTATTATGTTAATGATGCTGGCCGGCAAATGAATATTTTGGCGGTCAGTGTTTGGCTGCGCTATTTGGCATTGGCTGGGGAACCTGTCGCATTCCCGGCTAATGGTTATCGTGGCGATTATGTGCAAGCCATTGCTGAAGACATGCTGGTAAAATATGGCCGTGACTACGTCCACCCTTGGCTGGTAGTCAGTGATGATTTGCCGGCGGATGAACCACAAGGTGGCGATAAAGAACATTACATTGATGCTATCATCAAGAATGCTCAGCGATTGCTAGGTGATTCTGGTTTCGAGCGTTTTCATCAACATGCCTTGGATTCCGTATTGACTGATATTAAAGACGATCTGGCCGAGTTTGGTGTCGAATATGATGGCTGGTTTTCCGAGCGATCGCTTCTTGATATGGGAGCAATCGAGAAGGGTATTCAAGCGTTAAAGGATGCGGGCTACACTTATGAACAGGGTGGTGCCTTGTGGTTTCAGGCGACAGCGTTTGGTGATGAGAAAGATCGAGTATTAGTCCGTGCTAATGGGCAAACCACCTATTTTGCATCGGATGTTGCCTATCACTGGAATAAATACGATAGAGGTTTTACTTGGGTTGTTGATATTTTTGGTGCTGATCATCACGGGTATATCACGCGGGTGAAAGCAGCAGTTAACGCATTGGGACATGATGAAAATGCACTCACGGTACTTTTAGTGCAATTTGCCATTCTTTATCGTGGGAATGAGCGAGTGCAAATGTCGACTCGCAGTGGATCGTTTGTAACTTTACGTGAGTTACGTGAGGAAGTAGGCAACGATGCAGCACGTTTCTTTTATGTCATGCGGAAACCTGAACAACATATGGATTTTGATTTAGATCTTGCCAAATCAGAGTCCAGCGACAATCCTGTATACTATATTCAATATGCACATGCACGGATCTGCAGTGTGCTTAGGCAATTGCAAGAGCGTAGCTTGAGCTGGGACGAAAATGCAGGTCTTTCGCATATTGATCTATTGGTGGAGCCACAAGAATCATTATTGGTTTCATTAATTAGTCGCTATCCTGAAGTGATCGAGAGCGCGGCTAAAACTTGTGAGCCGCATCAGGTGGCTTATTATTTGCGTGAATTAGCGACAGGATTGCATAGTTATTACAATGCGGTGCAGTTGCTCTGTGAGCAAGAGGAATTACGGTGCGCGCGTTTATGCTTATTAAAAGCAGTGCGTCAAGTATTGCATAATGGTATACAATTGTTGGGTGTGTCTTCCCCTGAGAGTATGTGATGGCAAGAGACTACGGAAAAAGAAATACATCCCGTCAGGGCACTAGCTTTTCAAAGCAACTACTGTTGGTGTTCGTGTGTTTTCTTGTTGGCTATTTGAGTGCTGCCGTGTTTGATATTGCCAGTGTAAGTCGTTGGATCAATACACAGCTTCTTGCACGGCAGGCAACGTCTGCCGCTACAAAAGCTGTTCCGCAACAAGCGGTGTTGCCTAAGCCTAAATTTGAATTTTATACGTTACTTGCCAGTGAGCGTCCGGATGCACGTGTTGAGGCGATCAAAGCCGCGCCGGTTGCCACAGCCCAGGCGACACCTCCTGCGAATCCTACTGCCGTAGCAACAGGGACGACAAGCACAGTGAGTGTGGCTGTCAATAGAAATTCTCCGGTGTCTGCTCCGCTTGCGATTGTAGTGTCAGCGAAGCCGTTGCCTGCTCCGGTCGTGAACAATAAAGGTGCTTATCTTGTACAAGTTGCCGCGTTTAAGAGTCAACAAGAAGCCGATCGGATGAAAGCCGCGCTCGTGCTCAAAGGGTTTGTGGTAAGCATTTCTATGGTTAGTCAACAGAACACCAATTGGTATCGAGTGAACATTGGTCCTTTTGCATCGCGTGCTCAAGCACAACAAGTGCAGGGGGCTGTTGCACGTAGTGAACACATCGTGGGTATGATTCGTAAAATGGATGCTTAAAGGATTTTTACATCCCAAAAAATTGAGAACGTGAATGTCAACGACCTTTTGTTTTTCTCTTCCTGGTATCCATTGTGTTAATTGTGTAAAGCCTATAGAAAGCGCCTTAAGCGAATGCACGAGCATTCATATTGAGAATTTTGCAGTAGAACTGATTGAAAAAAAATTAACGGTTATTGTGGCGGATGATACGCGCTCCACACAAGAAATACGTCGGTTACTGCAAAGGGTTCTTGGCGATGTTGGTGTTGACTATGTAGATATTGATTCACCAAACACGCTCTGTCAGCGCAGTATGCAAGCTGAGGATAATGCATCTCTCGCCATTCTTCCCTCGGCTAAACAATCGTCTTTTTCATTGAAAAAATTCTTTCGCTCACATTGGTTTTTAGGGTTTATTGGTACTGCTAGCGGTATTGCCTTACTGGTGCTATCGTTGGTTTCTGGTGCTTTACCCTTCATCGCCTCATTGTCTATTGCTGTGTTAAGCGTGCCTCTTACGTTGGTGTTAGGGGCCGGCTCGTATAAGGACGCCGCAATAAAACTGTTTAAGACGCGTGCACTGACCATGGATCTGTTGTTTGCGATAAGTACACTGACCGCCATTACCGTGTCGGTCGCGGCTTTCTTTTTCCCATGGTTGCCGATGATGTTTGAAGCAGGGTTGTTGATTTTTGGTTTTCGTCATATAGGTTTTGGTATTGAGGAGTCAATCAAACAAGCCATGGGATTAGGGGTAACGTTTAAGGATCGTCTTCCGCTGGCGGTGGATGTAGTGCTTGATAAGTCGTTGGAAAAAAGACGGCTACAAGAGATTAAACCAGAGGATATATTATTCATTAAACCAGGAGACATCATTCCTGTAGATGGACTTTGTGATATGGATGAGGGCACTATTTCCGATACGATTGTCACCGGTTCAATGCTCCCTCGGCCCATTACTCAGGGTGAGCGCTTGCTTGCAGGTATGTCTGTACCTGAAGGTAGCCGATCCATGCGCATGCGAGTGACGGCCGCAGCCAAGGACTCTTATTTGGCGCAACTTGACGCCACCATCGCACGGGCAAATTATGAAAAAGCGCCCCTGGAAACGGCAACGAATAAAATTTTACAATATTTTATTCCTATCGTGATTCTCTTCGCTATCCTATCAGCTATTATCGTCGGCTCCTTCTCTCCTCTCTCTCTTGCTATTCAATGTGCCGTGGCTGTGCTTGCTTCAGCGTGCCCTTGTACCCTGGGGTTTATTACGCCCTTGGCGGTCAAAATTGGCATGAACAAAGCGGCGGCACACGGTGTGCGGTTCAAAAGTGCTAAAACGCTGCAAGAAGCTGAGCAAATTGACAGTGTGGTTTTCGATCTGAATGGTACGTTAACAGAGGGTGTTCCAGCCGTACGAACGTATGGGGTGGCGGGGGACGCAACAATAAGTGCACACGAGATGTTGGCTTATTTTTCTATATTGGAAAACGATTCATTGCATCCCATGGCCAAGGCAATTTGTACCTTTATAAAGGAGCAGGACATTACCCCTCCCCTGGGATTACAAATGACTAATCTAGATCAAACATCACATCACTCGGGTATCACCGCGGACATTAATCATGAGCAATACACGCTTGGCAACCAAACGATGATGGATGATACTGGAATTGACACCCAACAGATACAAGATAGCTTACACGTAGATACTGGTGATACTGTCATTTACCTGGCGCGTGTGGGGAAAGTGATTGGGTATATGGTATTGGCGGATCGTCTTCGCTCGAATGCGCGACACGCAGTTGATTCGTTAAAATCAATGGGTAAGCAAGTTTATTTATGTACAGGTGCGGATGAAGCAACGGCACGTCGCTACGCCGCGATGTTGGGTATCTCACCCGCTAATACTCGTGCTGGATGCGTGGGTGCAGCTGTACAAGGGGCTGATCGGGATAAAAAAGCCTATATCGAGGAACTTAAACAACAAGGGCATCGAGTCGCTTTTGTGGGTGATGGTCCGAATGATGCTGTAGCCATTGCCGCGAGTCATTTTGGAATCGCCGTCGAGTCGTTCGGTGGTGATGAAATGACCCAGCAGGAGGCGGGAGCTGTTATTCAAGGTGGATCATTGTTGCCAGTGGTGAGTGCATTTGCTGTGGCTAAACAGACGGTGACGAATATCAAGCAAAATCTCCTAATGAGCTTGGGCTACAATACAGTGACCATGCTGGTTGCAGGTGGATTACTGCTAGCCATTGGTTTCACCTTAAATCCGGGTATTGGCGTCGCCCTGATGATTTTGCAGACCAGTTTGATATTGTATAATGCTTATCGCTTTCAACAACAAAAACTGGAGCATTTACAGCAAACAACAAGCGTGCAAGGGTATCCTACAAGTAGCTACCGGCGTTTAAAGGCGAGCATGCCCGCACCCAGCATGGGGCAAGAAAGAGGCCAAGCTCTGAGCGATGCACTGATGGATTATCATGATACCTCACTCCTATGCCAACCTCGTCAGACGGAGGTGGGTAAAGCCTTTGATGACAATGGATTATTGAACATGTGTCCGAGCTGGCCCGCTTAGTATGCTTCGTATTTTTTCTTCGGCGCAGATTTTCTTGGTAGCTACTTAATGATTGTTATAGTATAATAATTATACACAAAAGCCTTGGAGACTATTATGCGTAATGTAAATGATATTTTTGATAATGAGCATGGTGTAGATAATGAGCATGAAGCGGTTAATAACAATGATCGTGCACCTGTTAATCACAACAATAGACACTTTCGCCCACTGCTAGTGAGGCAGTTTGGTGTGGACGGGCGTGATCATCAAAACGCAGAAGTAGATGCAGAAAACCAGAATAACCATCAGCCATAAATCGATTACAGATCCTCCATGGGGTTGCCCTGATGGAAGGGAATCTCTACCTCCTCGGTGTTTATTTATGGTCCAAGGCCAGGCCGCCAGCGGGCGCCTACCTTAGCGTGCCATCGACAGGCCTCATCTTCTAGCGATACGATTTAGCGGTTGATGGTCACGCAGATATTGCTCGCATTTTTCACGGCATGGGGTTTGCTGACGCTTACGGTTACCTCACTGATCTGGAATTCATCTTTTATCAATTGCGCTACGTTTTCAGCGACCGTTTCAATCAAGGTAAAGGTATTTGACTCAACAAATGCAGTCACAAGTTGACATAACTTGTCATAATCGATGGTGTTTGCTAACTGATTATTACAGGTAGTGAGGTCCATCGGTATACGGATATCTAACAGCAGTTGTTGTAAAATACGTTGCTCCCATTCATGGATGCCAATGTGGGTTTTTGTGCTGAGGGCTGTGATCTGCATCATATCGGTCATTGCTTTTCCTACCGTCTAATCAACAACTAAAAAAGGGATCTATAAACGCCAAGAAATTAACATACACTACGTATCGAGTATAGTAGATCAGTACAAGGGGACGGGTATCACAACGTCGAATTCATGGGTAAAAATTGACTTTAGATCAAAACAAATGGTAAGTTTGGTCTAAATACAAACACACTGTCGTGGGAAAATAAACCATGCCTACCCCAAGAATTACAGGACTACTAAACAACTGCGCCCTAAATAGTGCGTTACCTCTTTTATTGGATGGGATTCGCCAACTCGCAGAACATGAGGATGCCGGAACGTTGAATAGCATTGCTGATCACTTGATTGTGCAACACTATACTCGACTGAAAGAGATAGGACTTACGCAAAACCCATGGAAACAGTCGGATTTTTAAGCTGTTCGATCAAATAGTTTCGTAATAGTCCTCGTTTAATCTGATGCACCGTTTCTCCTGTTTTATATGCAAGTTGTTTCAATCTAACCCATACTAAGACGGCACAAGTAATATGGTTTCGCTGTATCCGCTGTTTGCGACA
>SXGT01707350.1_pt1 | contig 19077 bp, 18 predicted proteins | sample 3176221 | NCBI WGS metagenome assembly SXGT01 (sample SAMN11356862, study PRJNA531348) | freshwater metagenome | isolation source: freshwater sample F1-120 | place: China: Fuxian Lake, Yuxi | collected 2017-12-25
GCGGCGATGATGCGGACGTCGACCTTCAGGGTCTGGCCGCTACCGACCCGCTCGAACTCGTGCTCCTGGAGGACGCGCAGGAGCTTGACTTGCACCGCCGGCGAGATCTCGGCGATCTCGTCGAGGACCAGGGTGCCTCCGTCGGCCATCGTGAAGCGTCCGTCGCGGCGCTGGACAGCGCCGGTGAAGGCGCACCGTTCTTGGCCGAACAGCTCGCTCTCGAGCAGGCTCTCGGCCCGCGCTGCGCAGTGCAGCTTGATGAACGGTCCGGCGGCGCGGGTGGAGCGCTGGTGGATCGCCGAGGCGATGAGCTCCTTGCCGGTGCCGCTCTCGCCGGTGATGAGCACGGTGGCCTTCGACGGCGCGACCTGGTCGACGATCTCGAAGACCCGGTTCATGGGCGGGCTGGCCCCGACGATGTTGCGAGGTGAGACCTTGTCGCGCACCCGCTGGCGCAGGCGGCGGGTCTCGGCCCGCAGGGCCTGGTTCTCCAGCACCCGATCGACCACCACCAGGAGCTCGTCGAAGTTGAGCGGCTTGGTGAGGTACTCGACCGCGCCGGCGCGCATGGCCTCGACCGCGGACGAGACCGCGCCGAAGGCGGTCATCACCACGACCGCCGCCGGGTCCTCCATCGACATGAGCTTCTTGACCAGCTCGATGCCGTCCATCCCGGGCATCTTGAGATCGGTGAGCACGACGTGAGGCGAGAAGGCGTCGTGCTTGCCGAGGGCCTTGAAGGCATCGGCTGCGGTCTCGACCTCGAAGCCCTCGTCACGGAGGAGCTCGGCCAGTGCTGTACGGGCATTGACCTCGTCGTCCACCACCAGGATGCGTCCTTGTCGAGCCACGGAGTTCTCCTCTTCGGGTCGCGTTGCGAGGCGCGTGCCACGCCAGAGTACCGTGGAGGACGTTCATTCGCGCAAAGCTTGCACCTCGTGTGGACGGCGGCGCAAACCGCGCGCTCGATCGCGTGATTGCGGGTGGTTGCAGCGGGCACGCGCGTTGCTGCTACCCGCAGCAGGAGGCCGAGCAATGCGACCCGAATTCTCCGATGGCCGAGTTCCCACCCTGCGGCTGCGCCGCGTGATCGACGAGTCCGGTGACGTGGACGAACAGGCGCTCCGCGACGCCGCGCCGGGCGCGCGGGCGGTGGGCGCCATCATGTCCCGGACCACGCTGTGCGTTCGGCCTGACGTCGGTGTCGGCACGGCGATCCGCATTCTGCTCGACGGCCGCATGAGCGGCGCGCCGGTGGTCGACGGCGAAGGCCACCCCATCGGGATCGTGTCCAAGACCGATCTGCTCCGCCACCTGCACGAGCGCGGCGAGGTCGCGCCGCAGGAGACGTCGGCGGAGAGCATCGACGCGCAGCTGGGCACCGGCTACCACGCCACCGACGTCGATCGGACCACCGTGGCCGACGTGATGATGCCCGTGGTGTTCGCCATCGCCGAGAGCACGTCGATCGCCGCGGCTTCCGCGCTCATGGCCGGCGAGGGCGTGCATCGCCTGCCGGTGCTCGACGCGGGCGGCGCCGTGATCGGCATCCTGTCGACGCTCGACATCGTCCGCTGGGTTGCCGAGCAGGCCGGCTACCACGTCTGAGCCCGACGGGTCAGGCGACGCGGAGGGCGACCAGCCAGACGCCGGTCGCCGCGGACGCCACCATCAACGTCCAGCCGACCACGCGCACGCGCCGCGGCTCGGGGGCCAGGGCGATCAGCACGACCGCCGCCGCCACCAGCGGCAGACCCGCGGCCAGCGGATCGGGCCGGGTCGACGCCAGGGCGATCGCGACGAGCGTGGCCGCGGTCGCCGCAACCAGCGCCCGCACCGGATCGCGTTGCTTGCGCCGGAGCACGGCGCCGTGGACCGCGCAGGTGACCGCCGCGAAGCCGATCGCCCACGCCGCCCAGGTCCACCCCGCGATCTCCGTCGAGACGCCGCCGGCGATGGCGACCGGCACGGCCAGGCCCGCCAGCACCGCGGCGAGCACGATCTCGCCCGCGAGCGACCGTTCGAGACGGCGGGCGCCACGCGCGAGGTCGCGGGCGCGACCCTCCTGCCGCGTGGCCAGGAGCAGGATCGGCTGATGGAGCAAGAAGGCCGCGATGGCGAGGCCGGTGAACGCGACGGCTGCGCCGCCGGGGCGCCCCATCGCCAGCGCGGTCACCAGCGGCAGTGCGAGCTGTACATACGCGCCATGCTCGCGCGGCAGCAGCGTGCGGGTCATGGCATCACCGGTGCCGCCTGTTCGGCCCGCACCGCGGCGCGGCGGCCGGCCCACAGGTGCCACACCGTCACCGCGGCCACGCCGACGACGAACACGCCCATCAGGATCGAGCCGAGCTGGGGCCAGCTGGTGGTGCGGAAGTTCGCGATCTGCTTCGAGCCGAAGATCGCCGGGGTGAACGGTTTGACCTTGAATGGCGCCTCGGGATCGAGCGTGTGCCCGTACACGTAGAGCTTGTAGATGAAGCGGCCGAACGCGAACACCGAGATGTAGCCGGTGATGATCAGCAGATCGATCAGCGCCCGCACGTTGCCGATGGCGGCGCAGCGCAGGGTCAGGATGACGAGCAGGCCGAGGGCGAAGGGGATCCAGTCCAGGTCGGTCAGCTCGCTGCGATCGATCGTCTTCATCCCGATGTAGTGGTTGAGCGTGTTGATCTCCTTCACGTCCTTGCCGCCGTGGCCGCCCTCGACCTTGTGGGCGTAGATGTCCATCGACAGCCCCTTGGGGTACTGCGGCGCCTTCATCGAGATGCGCCACAGCGGCTGGGTGAAGGCCAGGACCAGCGGGATGACCAGCAAGGCCAGGACGAGCCGCGCCATCGGGAACAGCGGCCGGTCGAGGAAGTCGTAGAACCGGGCGAGGGCGTTCTTCATGGTGGTGGGCTCCAGCTAGACGAGATCGCCGCGGCGGAAGCTGAGGTACGCGCAGGTCCAGGTGCCGGCGCCGACCGCCGCCGGCCACAGCAAGCCCAGCGCGTAGAGCGCGGTCCCGCCGATGTGGTGGGCGAGATAGAAGCCCACCGGACCCAGGGTGGCGAGATCGGGCTCGAGCCCGCTGAGCAGCGCCATGCGCGCGTCCTGCACCGGATTGAGCGCGGCCAGGGTGAACACCGCCTGGGCGTCGACGCGCCAGCGGAGGAGCACGCCGATGAGTCCGAAGTCGAGGAGCGCCACCCCCATCGCCCAGGCCAGCACCACGTAGGTGGTCACGCGCCCGGGGTTACGGGCCAGGGTGGAGATGAGCACGCCGACGCCCGAGAACGCGGCGAGCAGCGCCGCCGAGATGAGCAGCGCGCGGCCGATGAACGGCCACGGCACGGCCTGACCCAGCGCGAGCTCGCCGTAGAGCCCGAGCCCGACCATGAGCGCGACCAGCGGCGTGACCAGGACGAGATAGCGGGTCAACGACACGCCGACGAACCACGCGCCGCGCGAGAGCGGCTGGCTGAAGAGGAGCTCGAGCGTGCCGTCGTCGCGGGCCCGACCGATCACCGGCGCGAACATGGTCAGGGCCAGGAGCGGCAAGAGCAGGAGCAGGGCGTGACACACCGACAGGAGCACGCGGCCCATGCCGGTGAAGCCCATCACCGTCGACTCGCGCAGGCCGACCAGCACGAAGACGGTAGCCAGCACCAGGTAGGCGCCGGCGCAGAACACCAGCCAGCGCGAGCGGCGCACCTCGGCGAGATCGAGGCGGGCCGAGGCGAGGACCTGACGGGCAAAGCTCATGGCTCGCCCCTCATCGCCAGCAGGCGCCGGCGGGCGTCGTCGAGCGAGATGGAGCCGGGGGTGCCGGACGGGACCGCGGCCAGGCCGTAGCCCATCGGGGTGGTGGCGCTGCTGGCGAACCCGACCTCGGCCGGCGGCAGCCAGCGATCGGCGGTGCTGTCGTGGAACCACACCCGGTGGACCGCCGGTGCATGCCGATCGAGGTAGTGGAGGAGACAGCCGGGGTCGTCGAAGTTGGCGACGTCACCGGCGGTGGTGACGAGCTGGGCCGCGTAAGACGGGTCGCCCACCAGCATGCGGCAGTGGGCGCAGGGCTCGCGGTCCCACACCACCGGCACGGGACCGTCGGGAACGGGCCGGCCGCGGCTGATGACGACGGCGACGAGGCCGGCGAGCGCGGCGGCGACTGCGAGCGCCACCAGCACGCGCCAGGGGAACTGGCGGCGAGGAGGTTTGCTAGCCACGGGACACCTCGAGGGTTTCGCGCGACGCGACGCGCGGCGGGGGTGAATGGCCGGGGACCGGTGCCCCGGACAGAGGGGACGGGAACGTCCCCTCGAGATCGATCCGGTCGGTGTCGCGGACGACGATGTCGTCGAGGCCGCCGCCCAGGGCGGCGAGCGCCGCCGGCAGGAGCGCCAGCTTCTCGGCGTGCGAGACTGCACGGCTCCACCAGCCGCCGACGCCGGGGGAGAAGCCGTTGGCAGTCAGCCAGGCGGCATTGTCGCCGCGCTGGCGCAGCTCGATGACCGCGGCCTGGCGCGCGTCGAGGTAGACGGCGGCCGGTCCGTCGTAGGCGACGTGCCCGTCCGCGAGCGCGATCACGTGATCGACCAGGGCGTGGAGCTCGTCGAGCCGGTGCGAGCAGAGCAGGACCGTGGCGTCGCGGATGGCGGCCACCCGGGCCAGGAAACGAGCCCGCGCCGCCGCGTCGAGGCTGGCGGTGGGCTCGTCTAGCACGAGCAGCTCGACCGGGCTGGCCAGGGCGAGGGCGATGAACAGCTTCTGGCGCATGCCGCCCGACAGGCCGCGCACCGCTTGCCGGCGCACGCGGTCGAGATCGAGGCCGAGCTCGGCGGCGATCTCGACCACGGTCGCGCGGGTCAGCCCGCGCAGCGACACCACGGCGCCGAGGATCTCGTCGACGGTGGCGCCGAGCTGCGGGGTCACCTGGGGCACGTAGGCCAGGCGCGCGGCCAGCTCGGCCCGCGACCCGAGCGGCTGGCCGTCGACCAGGATCTCGCCGTCGCAGCGGACCAGGCCGAGGATGGCGCGGGTCAGGGTGGGCTTGCCCGAGCCGTTGGGGCCGAGCAGGGCGACCCGGGCGCCGCTGGCGATGGTCAGATCGACGGTGTCGAGGGCCGTCCGCCGGCCGTAGTGCTTCGTGACCTGGCGCAGCTCGAGTCGCATCAGCGTGCTCCCTGGCCGGCGACCGGCGCCATGCGCGGCGCGCGATCGACCAGCAACGTACGCGGCTGGTAGAGGGGATCGAGGTGGGCGGCGGCGTCGGCCATGGCCAGGGCCGGCGTGCCGCGCATGAAGCCGAGCTCGGGCTGGCGCGCGACCAGCTCGCCGGTGAACGATCGCAGCTCGTAGGGGACATCGCCGGTCCCGTCGTCGTCGAGGTCGTAGCCGGTGTAGTCGTCGAACCAGTTGCCCTCCCAGCCCACGCGCAGCGCGTCGCCGCCGCCGTCGACGCGGGTCTGGACGTCGTTGCCACCGAAGTCGTTGCCGTGGATGCGCACGCCGTGCGCGGTGGCGTGGAAGACGATGGCGGTGCGGCACAGCCGGATCTGGTTGCCGGTGATCTCGACCAGCTCGTCGCGGCGCTGGGGCGTGGCATCGATGAAGATGCCGACCTCGTCGCGCACCAGCAGGTTGTTCGCGATGCGGACGCTGCCCGAGTCCTTGAGGCCGATGGCGATGCCCGCGGAGCCGGCGGCGTTGGCGATCACGTTGCCGGTGAGCTCGACGTCGCGCGAGTACATGACGAACACGCCGACCGTCACGCCGACGTAGCGGTTGTCGGCGACCCGGCTACCGTGGCTGTACATGAAGTGGGCGCCGTAGCGCGACCGCCGCACGTCGTTGTGACGGAGGAGCGCGCGCCGCGAGTACCAGACCACGACGTCGCGGCCGTCCTCGATCAGGTTGTCCTCGACCACGGCGTCGTCGGTCTCCCACAGCCGGATCGAGTCGCCGCGCTCGCCGATCCCGGCCCCACGATCGCCAAGCACGTGGTTGCCGATGAGGTGGGTGCGGTGGGTCTTCTGGACCTCGACGCCGACCGCGTCACTCTCCACGGTCAGGCCGGCGACGGTGACGTCGTCGGCGGTGATGGTCAGGCCGCCCGAGATGATGGCGTCGCGCGTGCCCCACAGCGTCAGCGGCGTGGTCACCCGGATGGGGCCGCGATGGAGACCCGGGGCCAGACACAGCGCCGCGCCGGGCGCGGCGGCGGTGATGGCGGCCTGCAGACCGTCGCCGGCCGCCACGGTCCGGCACTCCGCCGGCCGTGGCGGCGGCACCGCCGTCCACGACGCCCCGTCGGCGGCGCAGGGCGTGGAGCAGGCCGCCGCGGCTAGCGTTGCCGCGGCGGCGAGCATGACGGCGGCAGGGGGCACGGTGCTCACGGCGCGCTCAGGGCTCCACGACCAGGTAGCCCGCCATCTCGAGGTGCAGCGCCGAGCAGAACTCGGTGCAGTACATCGGGAACACGCCGGCCTTGTCGGCCTTGAAGGTCACGTCGGCGTGCTCGCCGGGCTCGAGGGAGAGGTTGATGTTGTAGGAGTTCAGGGCGAAGCCGTGGGTAGCGTCGTAGGCCTGCTCGAGGTTGGTGATGTGCAAGCGGACGGTGTCGCCGAGCTTGACCCGCACGATGTCGGGGGTGAAGTGGCTGCGGATGGCGGTCATGTGGACGTCGACCTCGTTGGCGCCCTTGCGCTCGACGCGCTCCTTGCCGCCGACCACCGCCAGCGGTGAGATCTCGTCCGTGATCGGATCCTCGCCCGGGGGATAGATCTCGATCGGGGCCAGCTTGTCGGCGCGAATCATCTGCGCGTAGTGCGGCTCGCCCAGCGGCAGGGGCATGTCGTAGAGCACCGTCATCTTGGGCGTGGTCAGGTCGACCAGCTGGAAGTTCTGCGGCAAGAGCGGCCCGACCTTGTTGAAGCGATCAAGCGCCCACTTGTTCATCGCGATCAGGAAGCGGCCATCGGGGGAGACGGTGTCGCCCTCGGCGGAGACCAGGTGGCCGATGTTGTAGTGGGTCGAGACCTTGTCGAGCAGCTTGAGGTCGGCGACCGACCACTTGGCGACCACGGTCTCCAGGAAGAGCGACGTGTACGCGTTGCCCTTGTCGTCGAACTGGGTGTGCAGCGGGCCCAGGCCGAGCTCGACCTGACCGCGGATCGCGGTCTTGAAGGCGATGATGGGCACGCCGTAGGGGTCCTTGCCCTCGTAGGTCTTGTTCGCCATCGCGTCCTTGATCTTGGCGAAGCTGTAGACGGTGGCGTGGGTGTCGAGCTTGCCGCCGACGACGATGTCGGCGCCGTCGGGGGTGATGTCGACGCCGTGCGGGCTCTTGGGCTCGGGCACGAAGGCGAGGACGCCCTCCTCGGCCGCGGTGGCCAGGCGGATCACCTTCATGCCGGCGATGGTCTCGAACTTGCCGGCCTTGACCAGCTCCTCGGCCTTCCGCCAGTTGACCACGTGCATGAAGTCCATGTCGTTCTGCGACATGCCCGACTCCATGGGCGGGTTGCCTTCGGCGTTGCCGCCGTAGGAAAGCTCGGTGTTGATCGAGTTGAAGAAGGCATACCCGTCGGAGACCTTCTTGCCGGCGTCGGCCAGGTCCTGCACGTAGGGCGGGAACTCGACCGCGAACGAGGCATCCTTGTCGATGCGGCCCTTCTGCCGATCGAAGCGCCAGAACACCGCGGCGCCGCGGTACTTGTCCTTGTACTCCTTGGGGTCGGCGTAGCCGCCGCCGAGCGGCGTCGCGTACTGGGTGGTCTCGACGATGTAGTCGGTGTCGGGCGTGACGAAGGCGGCGCCGTGGTCGGAGCCGATGAGCTCGGTGGTGACGATCTGCTTGGTGGCGAAGTCGGCCAGATCGATGACGGCGATGCGCGCGTTGGCCTTGTCGCCGATGAAGAGGTACTTGCCGTCGTAGTCGCCTCCGGTTTCGGACAGCGCGGGGTGGTGGGTGTCGGCCCAGGTCAGGTCGGTGGTGCCGCGCTTGCCGCCGGCGAGGACGCCCTTGGTCTGATCGTCGAAGCCGTAGCCCTGCCAGGGCTCGGGCGTGAACACGGCGATGTACTTGAGGATGCGCATGCTCGGCACGCCGATGACGATGACCTGGCCCGAGTGCCCGCCCGAGGCGAACACCATGTACTCGTCGGCCTTGCCGGTCGGGGTGTAGGTCTTGAGGGCGGCCTGGACGTCGGCTTCCGAGAGCCCGCGCGCCTTCATCAAGGCCGTGAGCTCGGTGGCCTGGCCACCACCGGTGGAGGAGGCCTTGCCACCTCCACACGAGACGGCGGCGGCACCGGCCGCTGCGATACACAAAGCGATCTTGATCGAACGCATGGGGCGGTCCTCCGTTAGTTCTTGAAGTTGCGGATCAGGGTGCGCAGCTCGGCCACGATCACCGGATCGTTCAGATCGGGGTTGCCGGGCATCGCCGGGCTCTTGCCCACGGCGGCGCCGCCGAACTTGATGATGGTCTCGATGTGCTTGTCGTCGACCGACGCGTGCCAGTCCTTGTCCTGGAAGTCGCGCGGGCGCGGGTTGAGGCTCGCCGAGGCGGGACCGTCGCCGCGACCTTCGGGGCCGTGACAGGGCGTGCAACGGTTGGCGAAGATCTCCTTGGCCTTGGCCGCGCCGGCGCCACCCGTGGCCGCGGAGGCGGTGGTGCCGCCGGCTGGGGTGACGCCAGGCTGGGGTTCAGCCTGGTCGGAGCTCGCCGGCGACGGCTTGCTGCACGCGGTCGCGAGGGCGAGCGCCAATATCGAGATGAGAGTCGTGTTCCGCATCGGGCAACCTCTGGTTGGTCGCGTCCCCGTGGAGCAAGCCGCATGCCGTCAATTCCCCAGGAATCCGCGCAGCCCTCGCGTGGGCTGCGTTGCACCCCGCAGGCTTTGCGCGGACGCGCGCGCAGCATCGGCGCAACCGCGCGCCGGCTGCGCCTCCGGGCTGGCCCGGGTCGTGCTCACTCAGAAAACAGGATGTCGACCACACGAAAGCTGATCGCCACCGTCACCGTCCTCGCCACCCTGGCCCTGCTCTGGTACTCGGCGCGCGGACACACCAGCCACTACAAGATGGTCGACGAGGTGATGGTCGCCTACGACCAGTGGCTGGGCCGGCCTCTGCGCGTCCACGGCTGGGTCGAGGTAGGGAGCATCGACGAGCGCATCGTCGACCAGCAGTCGGTGCGGACCTTCGTGCTCGCCGAGAAGGGAAAGCGGCTGGCGGTGCGCAGCACCGGCCCCAAGCCCGACGCCTTCCGCGATGGCGCCGAGGTGGTGGCTGAGGGCCGCCTCGTGCTCGAGCAGGGCGCGCCGGTCTTGATCGCCACCGGCCTGTCGGCCAAGTGCCCGTCCAAGTACGAGGGCGCTCACCGCGACCGCCTGTTCGACGATTCGGGTACCATGGGCGAGGCGTGGGGTTCCAGCTCTCCGAAGAGGTCGTCACCCGCTTCCAGGTGAGCGCGTCGGAGCGGGTCACCCAGATCGAGGCGGCGTGGCAGCGGATGGGGCAGGCGCCCGACGACGAGCTGCTCAACCGGCTGCGGCGCGAGCTGCACACGCTCAAGGGTGACGCCCACGTCTTCGGGTTCCGCGACGTCTCGCTGCTCTGCCACAAGCTCGAGGAACTGATCGAGGCGGCGTCGCAGCACCTGTTCCGCGTCTCCGACGACGTCGACATGGTGGTGACCATGGTCATCCGCTACATCGGCGCGCTGGTGTTGCGACGCGAGGCCACGTCGGCCGGCAGCATCGCCCGCTACGTGCGCGAGATCGACGCGGCGGTGGCGGGGTTGTCGGCGCGGCCGGCGCCGCCGAGCCGGGCCAAGCCGGCGACGATGACCCCGCTTCACGTGTCGGTCGAGCGCGATCGGCTCTCGGCGGAGACCCGCGCCCGCCTGGCCGTGATCGCCACCGAGGTGTTCTTGGCCTTCGCCGGCGCCAGCGCCGACACCAGTTCGCGCCTCGATCAGGCGTGGAGGGCACTGGTCGGCGAGATCGGACGCCTGCGCGCCGTGCGCCTCGATCTGCGCCTCGAGCGCCACGCCCAGGCCGCCCGCCTGCTCGCCGACGATCTCGGCAAGCCCATCGACGTACAGTTCGCGGTGCCTGCCGAGGCCGTGAGCGCGCGCCTGGTCGACGTGATCGACGAGGCGGTGCTGCACGCGGTCCGCAACGCGGTCGATCACGGCATCGAGGCGCCGGAATGGCGCGAGGCGGTCGGCAAGCCGGTGCAGGCGACGCTGGTGATCCGCGGCCGGGTCACCGACGGGCACGTCGAGGTCCAGATCGAGGATGACGGCGCCGGGGTCGATCTGGCGGCGGTGCGGCGGCGTGCCGTCGAACGCGGCATCATCGGGGCGGCGCGCGCGGCCACGCTCACCGACGAGCAGGCCACCGAGCTCCTGTTCGCGCCCGGGTTCTCGACCCGTGATCGGGCCGGCGAGCTGTCGGGGCGCGGCATCGGCCTCGACGCCATGCGCGCCGCGGCAGCCGCAGAGTACGGAACGGTCCGGCTGTCCAGCTCGTCGGGTCGCGGCAGCACCATCACCGTGCGCGTGCCCCACGAGCGGCCGTTCATCGACGTGACCCGCCTGCCGGTGGGCAACGGTCGCTACCTGGTTGTGACCCGCGACTGGGACGTGAGTGCCGCCGGCGGTGATGGCGGCGCGGCAGCTGTCGTCGAGGTCCTCGACCCCTGGGCGCGCTACGGCCTGGTGCCAGCCGGCGACGCCCCCCAGACCGTGGTGCTGCGTCGCGACGAGGTCGCCGTGATGCTGCGCGGCGTGGGAACGCCGCAACCGGTGCGGGCCCAGCGCCTGTGCCCGACGCCGGGCCAATACCCGGTCGAGATCGTCCGCATCGACGGGGTCGACGGCGTCGAGGGGCTCCTCCTCCGTCCCGACGCGCTGCTCCTGGTCCAGCGCCGCGAGCCGAGGACCCGGTCGTGAGCGATCAGTTGAGGTAGTATCGATGCGGGGAGCCATGGCGACACGCAAGGACAGTGATCCGTCCGAGTCGTTCGCCCTGCGCGTCGACTTCGACGGGCCGGACGATCTGGTCGCCGAGTACGACCAGACCCTGCACAGCGGGCGGGCCTTCTTCGCCACCGATCACACCTACCGCGACGGCGCGCGGGTGCGGCTGATGCTCAACTTCGCCGGGCTGCGGGCGCCGATCGCGCTCGACGCGGTGGTGGCGGCCGAGCCGCCGGTCGAGAGTGACCCCGGCGTGATCGTCGAGCTCGACCGAGGCTCCCTCGCGACCCTGGCGGCCGTGATCGAGCGGCTGCGCGCCCATGACAAGGCGCTGATCCGGCGGGTGCTGCGGGTGCTGCTGGTCGAGGACAACCACCACGTCGCCGATCTCATCAAGGGCGGGTTGCGCACGGTGACCGAGGACCTGCTCTTCCAGCTGGCCACGGCCAGCGATGGCCGCCAGGCCATCAAGCTGCTCTCGACCACGCCCTTCGACCTGGCCATCGTCGACATCTACCTGCCGGTCATCGACGGCGCCGAGGTGATTCGCCGCGCCCGCCAGGATCTGGGCCTGACCACGCTGCCCATCCTGGCGGTGTCGGCCGGCGGTCAGTCGGCACGCGAGGAGGCGCTGGCGGCCGGCGCCAGCCAGTTCGTCGACAAGCCGGTCCGGCTCCGCCAGGTGGTCGAGATCGTGCGCAGCCTGTGCCGGGTGGCGCTGTGATCGAGCCTCGAGACCCGTCTCGGCCCCGACGGGTGTTCGTGATGGACGACAGCGCCTTCGCGCTGGAGCTGGCGCGGACCGCGCTGGCCGAGGCCGGCATCGTCGCGGTGTGTGGTCGTGACCTCCAGGATCTGAAGAAGCTGCACGGCGCCGACGTCGATCTGGTGCTGATGGACGTCGAGATGCCCGAGGCCTTCGGCGACGACGTGGCCAGCATGATCGGCGGCGAGACCCCGGTGCCGGTGTACCTCCTGTCGAGTCTGCCAGGCGAGGAGCTGGAGCGGCGCGCGCGCGAGTGCGGCGCGGCGGGCTACATCGAGAAGCAGCTCGGCATCGCCGGCGTGGTGGCGTACGTCCGATCGATCCTCGGTGTCGAGGGCACGGCGGGCGACGGGCAGGTTCCGTCGCGCCTGATCGGCGAGCTGATCGCGACCGCGACCGGGCGCATTCGCCGCGCCGAGGGCGCCATGCACCGCGGCGACGCGCCCGCCGCCGCCGCCGAGCTCCACACCCTGGCCGGCGAGGCGGCGCTGCTCGGCCAACACGACGTGGCCAGTGCCGCGGTGGCCAGCCGCGCCATCATCAGCGCCGACGGGGCCGCCGGCGTCGCCGCCTTCGAGGCCGCGGTCACCGCCCTGCGCACGACCCTCGACGGCGCCGCGGCCGCGGCCAACGTGCCCCGGGCCGCGGCCGTCACCGTCGCCGGGCGGGTGCTCCTCCTCGACGACAGCGAGCTCTATCGCTCGGTGATAATGGCGATGCTCGAGGAGGCCGGCTTCGAGGTGGTCGAGGCGCGCCGCCTGTCCGAGGCGCGCCATCGCATGCGCGCCGGTCACTACGACGTCGCCGTCCTCGACGTCCAGCTCGAGGACGGCCACGGCCACGAGCTGATCGGCGACCTGCGCGCGCACGCGCCGAAGACCCGCATCGTCCTGCTCTCGGCCGATGCTCAGGACGCCGGCGCCCGCGGCGCCGACCTGGCGCTGTCCAAGCTGCTCGAGCCCGGCGAGATCGTGGCGGCGATCGGCGCGCTGGCGCGTCCGTGATCGGCACCGTCCAGGAGGGTCGCTACAAGATCCTGCGCAAGCTGGGCGCCGGCGGCCAGGGCGAGGTCTACCTGGCCGAACATGTCCATCTCGGCCGCCACGAGGCCATCAAGGTGCTGCGCGAGGACGTGGCCAAGGACGAGGACTTCGTGTCCCGCTTCCGCCGCGAGGCTCGCGCCACCAACCGGGTCCAGCACCCGCACATCGTCGGTGTCTACGACTTCGGCCGGCTCAGCGACGGCCGCTACTTCCTGGCAATGGAGTACGTCGACGGCGAGCGCCTCGACGCCGCGATCGGCGGCGCGCCGCTGGGGGTGCGCCGCGCGCTCCGCATCGCGACCCAGGTCGCCCGCGCACTCGGCCACGCCCACAGCCTCGAGGTCGTCCACCGCGACCTCAAGCCGGCCAACGTCATCCTCACCCGCCACCGCACCCAGGACGACGTGGTCAAGGTGCTCGACTTCGGCATGGCCAAGATCCTCGAGTCGGCCGGCGTCGACAACGTGGTGCGCACCCTGGGCGGCACGCTGCTCGGCACCGGGCCGTACATGGCGCCCGAGCAGTTCCTCGATCACGCCGCCGCCGATCCGCGCATGGACGTGTACGGTGCCGGCTGCATCATCTACGAGATGCTGACCGGCGCCACGCCCTTCGACGGCGGCATGGTGGCGCAGATGGATCAGCACATGCGCAAGCAGCCGGAGCGGCCGTCGCGGCGCCAGGCCACCACCGGCATCACCCGCGAGCTCGACGAGCTGATCCTGCGCGCGCTGGCCAAGCGGCCAAGCGAGCGCTTCGCCGACGGCAACGCGCTGGGCGACGCGCTCGAGGCGCTGGTCGCCGCCCAGCAGCCGGCGCCGGTGCGCAAGACCAAGCTCGGCGTCACCGTGCCGCGTCCGCTCGACGACTTCGCCGGCGACACCGACACCGGCGGCGTCGGCGCCGCCACGCCGACCACGGGGCCGCTCGGCGTCGGTGGCACAGATCCCGGGCAACTCGCGGTCGATCCGCTGCCCACCGATCGCATGAGCCGCGGCGACGCCATCGAGATCGCCGCGGCCGCGCTCGAGGCGGTGGCCGACGCGCTGCTCGATCACGGCATCGCCGACGCCGGCATGGTCGGGCTCGCCGCCCAGCTCCGCGATCAGCGGCGAAACGCGGCCCGCCTTCGCGCCGAGGCCGCCGCGCTGGAGGCGCGGGCGACCACGCTCGAGCACTCGGCGCGCGAGCGCCAGGCCTCGCTCAGCTTCGCCATCGGCGAGCTCACCTTCGATCGCGACGGCGGCTCGAGTGACGGCGGCGCCGATGTCGACGAACAGATCGACGCGCTCAGCGCCAGCCTGGCCAACCTCGGCAACGAGACCCGCGCCACGCTGACCGTGCTCGACGAGCAGGCCCTGGCCCTGGCCGGCGCCGTCCACGACGCCCTCGAGGCCGAGGCGGAGACCTCGAGCCGCCTGGCGACGGCCGTCCCGGCAGCGCTGGCCCGGCTCGACGAGGCGAGGGCGGCGCCGCTGGCCCGGCAGCTCGATCACGCGCGGATGTTGTTGCTCGCGACCTGAGCCGGGCGCGGGTCGCTCAGGCCCGCTTGCGATCGCGCGCGGCGGCGACCGGCGCCGGCGGCTCCTTGCTGCCGAAGCCGACCTCGTTGCCCAGGAAGAGGAGCGTGGCGGCGACGGCCCAGCAGGCGGTGGCGGCGCCGAGGTACTGGCCGACCTGCTGGATGGCCGGGGTGGCGCCGACCAGGTTGCCGGTCTCGAGGTCCTGCGAGATGTCGCCGGCCTTCGACGCGGCGGTGGCGACGATGGTGCCGCAGGTGAGCAGCGCGAGCTTGCCGGCGTGATCGGTGAGGCCGAGCTGCTCGAACACCAGCGCCATGCCGAGCAGCGTCACCAGGGTGATGCCCGAGGTCGGTTGCGACCTCGGCGCAGGCCCGACCCTCGGGGTAGGGCAGCTCGGCGTGGGCTGACCACCGCGCGCAGCGTCGCCTCGCGCACCGTGGTCGCGGCCACCGGATCGCTCACGAGGCCGTCTTGACGGCGTCGACCGCCAGCACGCCCAGATCGTCGCCGCCGTGGCCGCGGGCGATGAGCTCGTCGGCGCGGTCGGCGATGGTGCGCAGCGTCGCCAGCGGTGCGTCGCCGACGGCGTCGAGCATGAGGGTCAGGTCCTTGCGGGCCATCGCCAGCTCGAAGGTGGCGGCGAAGTCGCCGGCGGCCATGCGCTTGCCGCGCAGATCGATGGCGCCGCCGGGCTTGAGCCGGGCCAGCACGCTGAAGGCGTCGGCCGGCGACAGGCCCACACCCTTGCCGACAGCGAGCGTATCGGCGACGCCGCCGGCCAGCGCGATCAGCATGGCGTTGCCGACCAGCTTCATGGCGGCAGCCCGGGTCAGATCGTCGCCGACGTACCAGAGGTCGCCGGTCATGCCGGCGAGCGCGGCGTCGACCCGGGCGAACACGTCGGCGGGCCCGGCGCACAGCATGATGCCCTTGCCGTCGCGCGCCGCGACCGGCGACATGAACACCGGCGCGTGCAGGAAGGCGTGGCCGGTCGCGGCCAGGCGGGCGCCGCGGGCGGCGGCCCCGTCGGCCGAGGTGGTCGTGTGATCGATGATGACGGCGTCGGTGGGAGCGTCGACCAGCGCCGCCGCCAGCACCTCGTCAACCGCCGCGTCGTCCTTGAGGCAGAGGTGGATGCGCTCGGCATCACGCGCCGCGTCAGCGGGATCGGACGCCAGGCGAGCGCCGGCCTCGACCAGCGGCGCCGCCTTGGCGGCGGTGCGGTTCCAGACCGTGACCGACCCCGTTGTGGCGAGCAGGTGGTGAACGAACCCGGAGCCGAGCAACCCCGTGCCGAGGAACGCGATCCGCATGGGCCGCACGCTAACAATCAAACGTGCGATAGAACAGTCCTCGGCCGTCCTGACGCAACGTTCCCGGTCGTCCTGACGCAACGTTCCCGGTCGTCTGAGCGAGGCCGTCTTCAGCCGAGTCGAAGGACGCATTTCTCCAATGGATCCCAGCGACCGCCTCATCGAATCCATCCGCTCGAGCATCATCGGCGACGATCAAGCGATCGACGGCCCCTACGGCCCGCGGCGCGTCACCTACGCCGACTACACCGCCTCGGGGCGCTCGCTCGGGTTCATCGAGGACTTCATCCGCGGCCACGTGCTGCCGCTCTACGCCAACACCCACACCGAGACCTCGGGCACCGGCCGGCAGACCACGCGGTTCCGCGAGGAGGCGCGCGCCATCATCAAGCAGGCCGTCGGCGGCGGCCCCGACGACGTCGTCATCTTCTGCGGCTCGGGCGCGACCGGCGCCATCAACAAGCTGATCGACATCCTCAACCTGCGCCTGCCCGCCGATCTCGACGAGCGCTACGCGCTGTCGGCGCAGATCCCGGCCGAGCAGCGCCCGGTGGTGTTCATCGGCCCCTACGAGCACCACTCCAACGAGCTGCCGTGGCGCGAGTCGATCGCCGACGTCGTCGTCATCGGCGAGGACCCCGACGGTCACGTCGACCTGGCCGAGCTCGAGGCGGCGCTGGTCCGCCACGCCGCACGTCCGCTCAAGATCGGCAGCTTCTCGGCGGCGTCAAACGTCACCGGCATCGGCAGCGACACCCACACCATCGGCGCCTTGCTCCACCGCCATGGCGCGCTGGCCTTCTGGGACTTCGCCGCCGCCGGCCCCTACGTGAAGATGGAGATGAACATGGCCGACGGCGGGCCCGACGGCGCGCTGGTCTACAAGGACGCCATCTTCCTCTCGCCCCACAAGTTCATCGGCGGGCCGGGCACGCCCGGCGTGCTGGTCGCCAAGCGCCACCTGTTCAAGAACCGGGTGCCGGCGGTGCCAGGCGGCGGCACCGTCGCCTACGTCAATCCCGAGGAGCACCGCTACCTCGCCGATCCCGAGCACCGCGAGGAAGGCGGCACGCCGGCGATCGTCGAGTCGATCCGCGCCGGCCTGGTCTTCCAGCTCAAGGACGCGGTCGGCTGGCAGACCATCCGCGCCCGCGAGGAGGACTTCATCCGCCGTGCCATCGCGTCGTGGTCGCAAAACCCGCACATCGGCATCCTCGGCAACCGCGACGCCTGGCGCCTGTCGATCGTCTCGTTCGTGATCCGCCACACCGGCGCCGGCAGCGCGCGTTACCTGCACCACAACTTCCTGGTCGCGCTGCTCAACGATCTGTTCGGCATCCAGGCCCGCGGCGGCTGCTCGTGCGCCGGGCCTTATGGCCACCGTCTGCTCGGCATCGACCTCGCCACCAGCAAGGAGTTCGAGCGCGAAATCGTACGTGGCTGCGAAGGCATCAAGCCGGGCTGGGTGCGGGTCAACTTCAACTACTTCCTGTCCGAGGCCCAGTTCGAGTTCCTGCTCGAGGCGATCCACCTCGTCGCCGATCACGGCTGGAAGCTCCTTCCCGACTACCGCTTCGCGCCCGACACCGGGCTATGGCACCACGCCGGCGGCACGCCCGCCGCGGCGATGCGCCTCGGCGACATCTCGTATCGGGCCGGCAAGATGGAGTACCGCTCGCGCCACGCCACCGAGCCCGAGAGCGCGCTCGCCGGATACCTCGACGAAGCGCGCCGCGTCTTCGCCGCCGCTGTCGTCGGCGAGCGCCGTCGGATCGCGATCGATCCGGCGCTCACCACTGACTTCGAGCAGCTGCGCTGGTTCTGGCTCCCGCGCGAGATCGCCGGCGAGCTGGAAGGGCGGGAGCTGTCGGCAGGAGCTGGCATTTAAGCCGGGCTTGCGTTCTGTCACGGGCGCGGCTCCACACCCGGTGTTAGGCTGGCGCCCCATGTCCGGCAAGCTCATCGTCCTCGGCGCCCTGGCGCTCATCGCTGTTCCCTCGGTCGCCGCGGCGCAGTACGGGCCGCCGCCGCCCCCGCCGCCCCCGGGGATGGGGTACCCAGGGGCGTCGACCGTGGGTCCCGATCGCAGCGGCATGACCTTCGAGCTGAGCCTCGGCTTCGCCAACACCTCCATCGCGCCCGACGAGGTCGAAGGTGACTCGTTCAACGGGCTCTCGGGCCTCAACGTCGGCGTCGGCGGGTGGATCTCGCCGAAGACGGCGCTGACCGTGCGAATCGCTGGCACCTCGTTCACCCAGGACTTCGGCGGCACCGACGTCCAGTTCATCGCTGGCATGCTCGGGCTGTCGGCACAGCAGATGCTTACCGAGGAGATCTGGGCCGGTGGCGGCATCGGCATCGGCATCCTCACCGACGATCAAGACCAGACCGAGGCCGAGAGCGGCCTCGGCATCGACCTCCGTGCTGGCTACAACTTCTACCAGTCGACGAAGAACGCCTTCAACGTGGCCGTCGAGATCACCCCCGGCTTCTTCGACGGCGGCCGCGTCACCGGCATGGCGCTGCAGGTCGGCTGGCAGGCGCTGTGAGGTAGCGCCCGCCCGCGGGCGCATGCCCGGTGCCATCCGGGATCGATCCAGGCGAACCCTGGGGTTAGACTCGAGGTCCGCGTGAGCGACCTCGAGAACGGCACCTGGATCACGCCTCATCACGGCCGCGCGCCGTCGATGAGCGTGCGGCGCTGCCGCATGGAGGTGGTGGCGGGGCCGGACACCGGCCTGGTCATCGAGCTGGCCCAGCCGGCGATGGTGATCGGCCGCGCCGGCGGCACCGCCGATCTCGCGCTCAACGATCCCAAGGTCTCGGGCCTGCACTGCGAGCTGCGGCTCGAGGCCGGTGGCTATCGCCTGCGCGATCTGTCGTCGACCAACGGGACCTTCGTGCGCGGCGTGCGCATCGTCGAGGCCTACCTCGCCCCGGGCGCGACCATCGCCGTCGGCAAGAGCGGCATCGTATTCACGCCGCTGGCCGACGCCGTCGATCTGCCGCTGTGGAGCGAGGCCGGCCTCGCCGGCCTGGTCGGACAGAGCCCGCCCATGCGCCACCTGTTCGAGATGCTCGAGCGCTTCGCCCGCAGCGAGGCGACGGTGCTCATCCAGGGCGAGACCGGCACTGGAAAGGAGCTGGTCGCCGACGCCATCCACCAGCGCTCGATGCGAGCCGGCGGTCCCTTCCAGGTCCTCGACTGCTCGTCGTTGCCCGAGCAGCTGGTCGAGGATCAGCTCTTCGGTCACGAGCCTGGCGCCTTCACCGGCGCTGCCCGCGCCACCGTCGGCGTCTTCGAGGCGGGCCACGGCGGCACCCGGTTCCTCGCCGAGATCGGCGAGTTGCCGCTCGAGACCCAGGCCAAGCTGCTGCGCGCGGTCGAGAGCCGCCGCATCCGCCGTATCGGCTCGACCAAGCAGATCGCGTGCGACGTGCGCATCGTCGCCGCCAC
>SXGT01544555.1_pt1 | contig 19073 bp, 15 predicted proteins | sample 3176221 | NCBI WGS metagenome assembly SXGT01 (sample SAMN11356862, study PRJNA531348) | freshwater metagenome | isolation source: freshwater sample F1-120 | place: China: Fuxian Lake, Yuxi | collected 2017-12-25
CCAATCTGCTCGACATGTCGACCCGCCTTACCGCCCCGCTGCGCGCCAAGCCCGAATGTGGCGTGCTCGTGCGCGAGCTACAGCTCGCCGCCACCTCGCCCTGAGCCGGCCACCGCGCAGCTCCGCGTGAGGCGTGCTCTTGCCGCAGCCGCGCTGGCTGAAGAGGACGATGCGCCACTTCTTCGGGTCGAAGTAGCGCCGGTACACGGGATCGATGCCGCCGCCGGGACCGCCGTGCAGGAAGACGAGTGGCGTGCCCTTGGGGTTGCCACACTCCTCCCAGTGGATCGTGTGCAGGTCGGAGACCGGGAGCATGCCCTCGCGGTAGGGTTCGCTCTCGGGGAACAGCTCCGTGGGGCGGCTTTTCGTGCGCTTCATGTGCAAGAGGATAGCGCCCCAGCCCCGACTGCCTACCATGCAGCGGTCATGAAGCAGGGCACACTGATCCTCGGTTGGGCGGCAGTTCTCGGGTCGATGGGTTGGGCGCAGGACGCTGCGGCGGTGCACGAACGCATGCTCTCCATCGCGGCGGAGCTCGACGCGGCTCGGACCGGGGGTGCGCCGCAGGCGCGCCTCGATGAGCTCGTAGCGAGCTATGTGGAGCTCTCGCAGCGCGTAGGGGGTGATGATCCCGCCAACGCGGGCTGGGGCCACGAACTCGCCCTGAGCTTGCAGCCGACGTCGGGCCCGCGGTTCCTCGTCGGTCCGACCTGCGGCGGCGCGAGCGTCGTGAGCGCGTCCTTCGCTGGCACCACGGGCCCGATCCCGACCACCTCGCTGGTCGAGTTCTCGCTCGTGGCCGGCGGGCTCGGCACGAGCCTGTGGGACGTCGACCTGATCACGGCCTTCACGCACACCGCGAACCTGGACCTCGACGTCGTGCTGATCTCGCCCGCCGGCACTCAGGTTGTGATCACCACGGACAATGGCGGCCTCAACGACGACGTGTTCAACGGCACTTCGTGGGACGATCAGGCCAATGACCCGGTGACCGACCGCGTGTTCACGAACCTATCCGTCGCCACGCCGCTCTCGCCCGAAGGACGCCTGCAGGCCTTCCGTGGCGAGAACCCCAACGGCACGTGGAAGCTGCGCATCCAAGATGATGCCGCGTCGAACACCGGGGCGCTCGCGAGCTGGTCGCTGCGCTTCACGAGCCTCGCCAGCGCGCCCGCAGGCACGACGACGACGGTGACGCGCTCCCCCGCGCTCGCCATCGCCGACAACGCGCTCACGACAGACACGGCCGTGGTCTCGGGTGCGAGCGGCTCGATCGCGACGGTCGTGCTCTACACGGAGATTCGTCACACCTACAACGCCGACCTCGACATCCGCCTGATCTCCCCGAGCGGCACTTCCGTGGTCGTGACCACCGACGGGGGAGGCAGCTTCGACGACGTGTTTCGAGGCACGAGCTTCGATCCCGATGCGCTCCTGCCGGTGACCGATGCGTTGTTCACCAACCTCGTCGCCCTCGCGCTGGCCTCGCCCGAGGGCTCCTTCGACGTGTTCCTCGGCGAGAATCCGAACGGAGCGTGGAAGCTCGCGATCACCGACGACCTCGCGACCAACGTCGGCTTCCTCGACCGCTGGGATCTCGCCATCACGTCCGTGAGTGCGCCCTCCCTGCCGCCGCCGACGCTCCTCGCGGGCGGCGGCGCTGCGATTCCCGAGTATGGCTCGGGCGCTCCGACGCAGTTCGTCGCGAACGTCTCCGGAGTGTCGGGCTACCTGTGGGACGTCGACCTGACGACCTTCTTCGTCCACGCCGCGTGCGCGGACCTCGACGTCACGCTCACCTCGCCCTCGGGCCGCACGATCGTCGTCACGACGGACAACGGCTTCACCGGGGGAGTGTTCAACGGCACGCTCTGGGACGACAACGCCAACGATCCGGCGACGGATCGCTTCTACACCACCAACGTGGTCGCGACGCCGCTCTCGCCCGAAGGTCGGCTGTCCGCATTCCGCGGTGACAGTGCCAACGGCAATTGGATCCTGACGGTGACGGACGACACCCCGACGGTGGCGGGGAGCCTCGCCGGTTGGTCGCTCGCGCTGGCGACGGTGCCGGCTGCGCCGACGGTGGCCTCGACCACGCACACTCGCTCGCCCAACTTGCCCATCCCGGACTACGCCAACGGCACGCTCGGGGTCGCGACGGATACGCTCACGGTCAGCGGGGTCGGCAACTCGATCGCGAAGCTCCGGCTGTACGTCGAGGTGCCGCACACCTGGTCGGACGACCTCGAGCTGTTCCTCACCTCGCCGGCGGGAACCCGCGTGGCGGTGCAGACGGACTGCAGCGGCAACTTCGACGATGTATTCAACGGGACGCTCTTCGATCCCGCGAGCACGCTCGCGCCGAGCGACTACGTGTATCAGGACTTCGTGACCGTCCCGCTGCTCGCGCCGGAGGGCTCGTTCGACAACTTCCGCGGCCAGAATCCCAACGGCAATTGGGTGCTCGAGGGGCGCGATGACCATGCGCTCGACGTCGGCACGCTCGTGCGCTGGGACTTGATGATCGACACGTGCGCCATCGCGGTGCCGCAGGTGTACTGCACGCCGCTCGCGCCAGGCTCCTCGAGCGGCTGCATCCCGCAGTTCTCGGCGCCGACGAATCCCAACTTGGCGCACGCCGGCACGTGCCTGCTCACGCTGTCGCAGGTCGAGGGACAGCGCGTGGGCATCTTCTTCTACGGCATCAACGGCTCGCAGCAGCAGAGCTGGTGCAGTGCGCAGGGCCAGAGCTTCCTGTGCGTGCGTCCGCCGACGCAGCGCACGCTGTCCTCCAACTCGGGCGGTGCTCCGGGCAGCTGCAGCGGCTCGTTCACGCTGGACTGGAATGCCTTCCAGCTCGCCCATCCCACGGCGCTCGGCAATCCCTTCGGCATCGGCTCGGTCGTCGAGGTGCAGGGCTGGTTCCGCGACCCGACGGCGTGCAAGACGACCTTCCTGACGCCGGCGGCGACGCTGACCTACCAGCCCTGACGCCCGTGCGGCTCAGGCTTGGGTGGGGGAGAGATCCTCGCCCGGGTTGACGAAGCGCTCCGCCTCGAAGCGGTACTGGCGGTCGTGCAGCTCGCGGTAGCGGCCTCCGCGGGCGAGCAACTCGCCGTGCGTGCCACGCTCCACGATGCGACCGGCCTCGAGCACGAGGATCTGGTCGGCGGAGCGAATCGTCGAGAGACGGTGGGCGATCACGAACGTCGTGCGCTGGCTGCGCAGCCGTGCTAAAGCCATCTGGATCAGGGCCTCGCTCTCGCTGTCGAGGCTCGACGTGGCTTCATCGAGCACGAGTACGCGCGGCCTCGCGAGCACTGCGCGCGCGAGCGCGACGCGCTGGCGCTGTCCGCCGGAGAGCTTGATGCCGCGCTCGCCGACCTCGGTGTCGAGCCCACGCTCGAAGCGTGTCACGAACTCGTCGCAGTGGGCGAGGCGCGCCGCTTCCTCGATCTCCGCTCGCGCGGCGTCGGGCCGCGAGAAGGCGATGTTCTCGGCGATGGTCCCGTCGAACAGGAAGTTGTCCTGTAGCACGACGCCGAGGTGCGAGCGGTAGTCGCGCAGGCGCAGGCCGGCGAGGTCGCGCCCGTCGACGAGCACGCGCCCGGTCTGCGGGCGGTTGAAGGCCATCACGAGGCTCGCCAGCGTGCTCTTGCCCGAGCCGCTCGAGCCGACGAGGGCGGTGGTCGAGCCCGCGGGTGCCCGGAAGCTGATCTCCTGCAGGACCGGCTTGCCCGCGTCGTACTCGAAGCTCACGCCCTCGAAGGCGTAGTCGCCGCGCAGCTCAGGACAGCTCGCGCGGTGCTCGTCGCCCTCGTCCTCGGTCGCCACGGCACGGATCTCGCGAATGCGGTCGAGGCCCGCGAAGGCCTCGGTGATCTGCGTGCCGATGGACGCGATCTGCACCACCGGACCGACCACGAGTCCGATGAACACGAGGTACATCACGAACTCTCCAAGCGTCATCGTGCCGTCGAGGATCGCGCGGCCCCCGTAGATCGTGAGCAGCACGCCGATGAGCCCGACGATCGCAGTCGAGAAGGCCGTGGTGGCGGAGACACCGGTCATCGAACGGCGCACGTTGTCGAACAGTCGGTCGACATTGGCCGCGAACACGCGCTCTTCCTGCGGCTCGGCCGTGTAGGCCTTGACCACGCGCACTCCGCCGAGTGTCTGGTTGAGCCGGCCGGTGATCTCGCCCTGAATCTTCCCGCGCTCGCGGAACAGGGGGCGCAGGACCTTGAAGGCCCATCCCATCGCGATGCCGAACAGCGCCAGCGCGACTAGGATCGACAGCGTGAGGCGCCAGTTGAGCCAGAACAGCACGCCGATGCCGATGACGGCGCTCAAGGTGCCCCCGACCAGCTGCACGATGCCGCTGCCCACGAGGTTGCGCAGTCCCTCGGCATCGTTCATGACGCGCGAGATCAGCACGCCCGTCTGGGTCGAGTCGAAGTAGCGCACGGGCAGGCGACCGACGTGGGCCTGCACTTCCTTGCGCATCTCGTTGATCGCACGCTGCGCAGCGACGCCGAGCACCTGCGAGAGCGAGTAGCCCGTCGCGGCCTGAACGATGGTCGCGACTCCGCCCGCGAGCGCGAGGGGCACGAGCAGCTCGACCTTCCCAGCGCCGATCACGTCGTCGATCAGCAGCTTGCTGGTCGCGGGCAGCACGAGGCCGACGAGCCGGTTCACGAGCAAGAACCCGAGACCGAGGGCGAGGCGATGGCGGTGCTCGTGGAGCAGGCGCCGCATCTCGCGCCAGCTCGACGCGAGGCTGGGCTTGAGCTTCTTCTCCGTCACGCTCGCGGGCTTCATGCGCGCAGGGTGTCGCTCTGCCAGTCGCGCACGGCACGCTTGATGTCGGTGGGCTGATCGAGCTTGCCGGCGAGCACCGATTCGACGAGCGCGGGGAGTTCGGTATCGCTCGCGAAGCGCAGCGCGATGAGCTGCTTGAGGCCGATGCGCTCGATCGCCGCGCGGTGACTCGCGCCCAAGAGTCGCTCGAGGCGCAGGCGCATCTCGTGACGGATGACGCGGTCCTGTACGACCATGGCGCGGCTGCGCGAGGCGTTCCAGACGATCAGCAAGGCCAGCGCGACGAGCGCGACTAGGAGCGCGTCGAAGCTCGGTTCGTTCGCCGCGCGCCAGATGCAGCGGCCGGCGAACACGAGCAGCACCAAACCCGCCGCGATGTAGCTGGCGGGAGGCATGGCGCGATGGTTGGAGAAGTTCTGGGACTGGATCATGGGCGAGGAGCCTCGTCCCGCGCTGCCCGCACTTCAAGCTTCCGCGCGCTTTCGAGCGCCTGCGGACTGCTCTAGAGCGTGATGACCTTCGCCGCCGCGTCGAGCTCGCGCAGGATCGTGTCCATGTCAGAGACGCGGCCCACCGCGGGCTGCACCTGGAAGTGCTCGAGGCAGGTTCCGCAGGGCACGAGGTCGACTCCGCGCTCGTAGAGCAGCGTGAGTTCCGCCAGCACCGGAGAGTCGGCCGCGACGAGCCGCACCCCGGAGTTGAACATCACGATCGCGTCGAGGTCGCGCAGCGCGATCGCCTTGCGCAGGAAGGTCCCGAGGATGCGCTGTCCCAGCGCGCGATCCCCGTGGCCCATCTGGTCCTGATTGAGCACGACCGCCGTGCGCATGTCTCAGTGCCCGCCCGACTCGTCGAGGTCGTGGCCGAGCTTCGCGATGCGCAGGACGGGCCGAGGCGTCGGCGCCACGTCGGGGCACGCCTCGGTGTCGCGCGACGAGTCCGCCTCGCCGCGTTCCACCGGCTTGCCCGTTCGCTCGGGTTGCTCGCCAGCGCTCACTGGCAGATCGCGAACTGGACCGCGTTGGTGAGGCTCGTCGTGTACTGGTCCTGCGGATCGCGGCTCCACCACTGCGCGCGCACCGTCTGGCCGACGGTCTGCAGCAGCGGGTCGGCGCCGCTGGCGATGTAGGCATTGAAGTTGAACGAGTATGCGCCTGTGCAGCTCGAGCCCGTGGCCGCGCCACCGGAGCTCTGCGTGGCCGTGCGGCGGATCGGGGACGCGATGCACAGCGTGCCACCAAGGAACGGCGTCACCGCCGGGGCGTAGCCGTAGAACAGGAGACCCGACTTCTGGTTGATGATGCTCGCGGCGGTGATCACGAACGCGTTGTTGTTGGAGGCGCTCGCGTAGCCCGAGAAGCCGATCGTCGGTGTGCAGAAGAGCGAGTTGAGCTTGGAGGAGCAATACACGGTCGGAGTCACGCCGCCCTGGCACTCGCACTCGTCGGGAGTGCGGTTGCCGTTGACGTCGAGCGAAGTACCGCTGGCGATGTCGCAGGGATCAGGGTTGCCGTTGCCGTTGCAGTCGACATCCGTCTCGAAGCACCCTAGGTCGACGATCGGAGCCGTGCCAGCGCCCGAGTTGGCGACCGTGGGGACGTCGACGAAGCGCGGGAAGCCGCCGAGGTCCGCGGCCGTGCCAGCGGGCAGGCCCGCGTTGTTGCCCGCGTCGATGCCCGCGCTGCTGGCGGCGAGCCGATAGGGCGGCAGGCCGCAGGGGGCGAACGTCGGGGTGGCGTTGATGTTGCCGGTGCCGGCGTACGCGAACGGCATCATCGTGTAGGTCACGGAGACACCCGCGCTCACCTGCGCGCCGACGGTCACGCCGGCGGTGCCCGTGTTGGCAGCGAAGATGCAGTTCGTCACGGACGGAGAGCCGCCGCTGACGAGCAGGCCGCCCGAGGCCACGGCGGTCGCGCTGTTGCCGACGATCGTGCAGTTGCGGATCTGGGCAGCGGAACTAGCGACGTAGATCGCCCCACCGCCGCCCGTGCCGGTGCACTGGTTGCCTACGAACAGCGAGTTGTAGACCTTGACCGGGCTCGAGCCGAAGATCTCGATGCCCCCGGCGCGCAACGCGCGATTGTTGCGGAACACGCAGCGATCGAAGGTTGCGCCGACGCTCGTCGCCATGTCGAAGGCGCCGCCGTAGGAGCCCCCGAGGTTCGAATCGAAGGTGCAGTCCGTGAACGTGGGGCTCGACGAATTGATGTAGCCGGCTCCGCCGCCGAAGGTGCAGCGATTGGCGATGAACAGGCAGCGCCGCACGGTCGGGCCCGTGCCCACGGTGCACAGGATGCCGCCGCCGCGGTCGTCGTTGCCGGTGCCGTTGGCGTTGCCGCCCGTGACCGTGAAGCCGTCGATCGCCGCGGTCGAGTTGGTGTTGTTGCCGTTGAGGACGTGGTAACTGTTGTCCGTGAAGACGAGGCTCGCGTCATTGCCCGCGAGGTCGCCCGAGAGGATCGCGACGTTGAGCAGCGGGTTGCGCTGTGCCACGCTCGTCTCGCCGCCGGCGAAGCCACCGTAGATGGTCACGCCGTTCTTGAGCTGGAACGACACCGTGCGCGTGCCGGCGCTCGGGGTGTAGAGGCCATCGGCGACCCAGATCTCGTCGCCGGCGACGGACGCCGCCAGCGCGGCCTGCAGCCCTTGGAGCCCGCGGTGAGCGTCGGCCCAGGTCGCGCCGTTGTTGAGCCCCGTGGTGAGCCCCGCGTCGACGTAGCGGGTGCCGGCGAAGGCGGGGAGCGGCAGGGCGGCTAGGAGGAGCGCAGTGCGGAGGGCGTTCATCGGGGGGAGTGCGGGGTGGGAGCGAACAGGAGTGCGAAACACCAGATCCGAGAGGGTACCACGGTAGCCGCAAACGGGGGGCTCGCGCGTGGCGGGCCGCCGGACGCTGGCGTAGGCTCGCACCCCGTGGCTCCCGCCCGCAGGCCTTCTCGAAACCGCCATGCACGAAACTGACACGCTCGATCCCGAGGCGAACTGGCTGCGCAACCTCCGCAAGCAGGGCGTGCCGCAGCTCACGGTGCGCGCCGTGGTCGTGGGCATGCTGCTCGGCTGCGTGATGTGCCTCTCGAACCTGTACGTGTTCTTCAAGACCGGCTGGTCGATGGGGGTCACGATCACCGCAGGCATCCTCGCCTTCTCGCTGTTCCGCGGGCTGCAGGCGCTCGGGGTGGTGCGCCAGCCGCTCACGACGCTCGAAAACAATGCGCTCACGACGGTCGCGTCGGGAGCGGGCTACATGACCGGCGGCGGCAACATGGCGGCCTACGGCGCGCTCCTGATGATGGTGGCGACGCACCAGGGGCTGCAGCGTCCGGAGACGCTGCCGATGATCGGCTGGTTCGCGCTGATCGCGGCGCTCGGCGTGTTCGCGGCGATCCCGATCAAGCGTCAGCTGATCAACAAGGAGCAACTCGCGTTCCCGACCGGCACCGCGACGGCGGAGACGCTCGAGACGCTGCACGGTGGCAACGCGGGCGAGGGTGCGCTCAAGGCGCGCGCGCTGGCAATCGCGGCGGCCGGAGCCGCGCTGCTGACTTGGTTCCGCGAGGCCAAGCTGGTGTGGATGCCCTTCAACGTGCCGGCCAAGATCCCGCTCGGGTTCTCGATCGCAGGGCGCAAGGCGGCCGAGTGGACGCTCGAGCTGAAAAGCGAGGTCGTGCTGCTCGGTGCGGGCGCACTGATGAGCTTCCGCACGGCGTGGTCGCTGCTCCTCGGCAGCGTGCTGACCTACGGCGTGCTGGCACCGTCGCTCGTCGCCGACGGCGTGATCACGACCGTTTCGTACAAGAAGATCGTCGAGTGGACCGTGTGGCCGGGCGCGTCGATGCTGGTCGCCTCGGGGCTCGCGTCGTTCCTGTTCGACTGGCGCAGCGTGGTGCGCTCGTTCAGTGGCCTCGCGCGCATCTTCGGCCGCGGCGGCGGCGCGCAGGACCCGATGGACGAGGTCGAGTGCCCCGCCTGGTGGTTCCCCGCGGGCTTTCTCGTGCTCGCGCCGGTCGTCGTGTTCCTGATGGGCTACCTGTTCGCGATTCCCTGGTGGGCGGGCGTGATCGCCGTGCCGCTCGCGGTCGTGATGGGCTTCATCGCGGCGCGCGTCACCGGCGACACCGACGTCACTCCGACCAAGGCGCTCGGGCCCGTGACGCAGGGCGTTTTTGGAGCGCTCGTGCCGGGCAACCTCGCGGGCAACATCATGAGCGCCAACGTGACCGGCGGCATCGGCTTGCATGCGGCGGACCTGTTGACCACGCTCAAGACTGGCTGGCTGCTCGGCGGAAACCCGCGCGTGCAATTCTACGCGCAGCTCTTCGGCGTCGCGGCGGGAGCGGCGCTGATCGTGCCCGCCTTCAACCTGCTGATCCCCGATCCCGCGGCGCTCGGCAGCGACGAGTGGCCGGCGCCGGGCTGCCTCGTGTGGGCTGGCGTGTCGGAGATCTTCGTCAACGGATTCGGTGCGCTCGGGAGCGAAGCGCGCATCGGCATCGCCATCGGCGCGACGCTCGGACTTGCGCTCGCGCTGCTCGAGAAGCTCGCGCCCAAGGGTATGAAACCCTTCGTGCCCTCGCCCTCGGGCCTCGGCATCGCCATGGTGATCCCCGGCAGCAATGGGCTCGCAATGTTCCTCGGCGGTGCGCTCGCGGAGCTCGTCCGCCGCCAATGGCGCACGGTCGGAGAGCGCTTCATCGTTCCGGTCGCGTCGGGACTGATCGCTGGCGAGAGCCTGATGGGCGTCGGCGTGATCGCGCTGAAGGTCAGCGGCTTCATCGCGCTGTAGCGCGCGCTCAGGGCGTCCACGCGACGACGAGCGCGTTCGACAGGTTCGTCGTGCTCGGACCGCAGTGCGCGGCGGAGTTGCGATACCAGACTTGGTAGACCAGCGTCGTGCCGCTCGCAGGCACCGCGCCCGTCACGGAGATGCTCGCGTCGCCGACCGCGGGGAACAGCGCGCCGCCCGTGACGCTGGCCGTGCGCATGGCGAGGCGCGTGGCGGGGGCGCTCACGCAGCGCACCCCGTCGCCCGTGACCGAGCCGAGCGTTCCGTTCATCGCCGTGCCTTGGAAAAAGAGCGCCGTCGTGCCGCCCGGCAGGCCCGCGACGAACAGCTGCAGGGTGTCCTGCGTCGTGGAAGGCTCACCGCTCCACGTGAGTCGCGCGCCAGCGGACGTGACGGAGTTTGGGCAGCCACCGGTGGTCGAGGTGCCGTTGCCACACGGGCAGGTCACGGCCGCGCCGTCGCAGTAGCTAGCGACGAGGCCACCGCTCGTGCCGCGGTACTGGGCACCCACGATGTCATCACTCGCGAACTGCACGCCATCGGGTGCGCGATGCCACGCGAGCGCATAGTCGTGCGTGGACTGCGACTGCTGTCCCGACTCGCGCGCCGCGAGCGCGGGCTCGACCTCGGGACCATCGGTCTGGAAGACCGGCTGGTGTGCGGCGAGAACGGCGAGCGATGTGCCATTGAAGAGCACCTCGCTGACGTACACGTCGTAGTCGACCGGCGAGTTGCCGTAGAGCTCGGAGTAGGCGAGCGCGAAGTGGGTGCCGTCCGAGTCGACGCAGGGCGAACACTGGTCCTGTCCCACGAAGTTGCCGTCGTACAAGCTCAGGTTCGCGCTGCGCAGCACGCTCGCGCCGTCGAGGCCGCTGGCGAGGATGTCGCGGTCCGTGCCGAAGTCCTCTTCGTAGGCGCACAGCCAGCGTGAGGAACCCTGCGCGCACGAGCTCGCGGACGGAGCCGTATGGTCCAGCGGGCCCACGGCGATCGGGAACGTCGGCGCGATCACGATGCCATCCCATGCGACGCGCGCACCGAGAATGTCGTTGCCGCCGGATGGACTGCGGCGCTGCCATGCGAGATTCCATGCCTCCGAGCCGTTGCTCTTCGAGATGGAAATGGCCGTGTCGAGCGTGTTGATCGTGCCATCGACCTGAATCGGTGCACTCGCGAGCACGCCCGCGTCGCTCACGAGACGAGCGTGCACGTCGTGGTCGGCGCCGAAGCTCCAAACGCGCTCGTACGTCACGAGAAAGTGGCTCGGACCCGTCGGATAGGGGTCGCCGCCGACGTCGGGGTAGAGCACGTCGAAGCCGGACGCACCCGTGATCTTGAACGGGGCCCCGAGCAGGGCGGTGTTGCGCGAGCGCGTGCGGCCCCAGATCTCGACGCGGCCGGTGGTCGCATTCACGACGTGCGCGACGATCAGGAAGCGGTCATTCGAGCCGACGCTCGCGCTGCGCGGATGCCCCCAATAGGCCGCCGTGGCGTCGATCCAGTCTCCGCGGTAGAGCGGATTCCCGGCAGGGTCGTAGGCGTCGGCCCACACGTCGTGGTCGCTGGCGCTGAAGATCTCTTCCCAGCAGTGCAGCACCGAGCCGCCGTTTGCGTCGTAGCTCACGTCGGGCGCGAGCGCATCCGTGGGCGAGGCCTCGATGCCGAAGGACGCCAGCACCGGGTCGATCACCAGCGGCAAGGCGGCGGCATGAACGAACTCGGCTGGCACGCGGATCGAGAGCACGCCGTGTTCGAACGTCGTCTCGAGCGGCAGCGTCCGACCTGCGGCATCGAGCGCCAGCGCGGGTCCGTAGAGCGCGTAGCCATGCTGCGACTCGAAGCGCCAGCCGTCGTCGGCTCGGCGCGCGATCAGCTCGCTCGACGCATCGAGCGAGAGAACCAGCTCGCCGCGCTCGGGAAGCTCCGTGAAGTGGAACGACTGCTCGACGAGCCGAGGTGCAAGGTCGTAGCGCTCCACGAGGGCGCCACGATCGAATTCGATGCGATGCTCGTCCCCCGTCGCCGTGGCGAGCGCGTCGAAGTCGAGCAAGCCTGATCCGATGTGTACATTGCGCAGCGAGAACGCGATGCCCTCGGTGCGCGGCGCGGCCGAGGAAAGAAACGGATAGAAGCTCGCCGTGCCCCGCTCGAAGGACATTTTCCAGTTGGCGCCGCGGGCCCAGAGAGCGGCGTCGAGCGGCTGAACGTGAACCTGCTCGCGATCGCGAGGGAGGGTGGCCTCGAACGCAGACTTGCGCGGCGTACCGGGCGCGGTGCGGACGCCAGCGGGCAGGATGCGCGGTACGCTCGGCGTGTCCGGCAGCTCCGTCGCGGATGGCCGCGTCGCGTACGCCGCGGCTGGCCGTCGCGGCGCTCGGGGTGCCGGATCCTGCACGCTCGCGGCGAGCGCGAGCGCCGCGCAGGCGAGAGCCCAAGGTGAGAGTTGAGTGGAACGGAGGCGGGACATGGGGCGCGCGGCTCCCGAGCCCGGAACCCCGCTTCGAAGGGTACACCGCAGGGTCGGAGCGGGCGCGCGCTCGACTCCCGGCCAACGCTTCCTAAGATATGTCGGTGGGCAGGATTTTCCGGGTCATCAGCACCTTGTGCGTCGCACCGCTTGCGGTGGCGCTCGCGCTGGTGTGGGGACCGGACCCCGTGGCCGTCGCAGCGGGCGAGCCGCTGCGCGAGCGCGCTGCGGACTACGAGGGTGCCGCCAGCTGCGCCGCCTGCCATCCCGACCACCACGCGAGCTGGGAGCGCACGTTTCATGCGTCGATGACGCAGCTGCCCGATCGCGACAGCGTGCTCGGGCACTTCGACGGCCGGTCGGTCGAGTTCTACGGACGCAGCGCGGTGCCGTTCGAGCGCGACGGAGGGTTCTGGATGCGAATCCCCGGTGGCGTCAGCGAGCGCGAGGCGCAGGTCGCGCTGTGTGTCGGTTCGAATCGTTACCAGCAGTACTTCGAGCGCGTCGGGGAGGGCGAGGGCGGCGAGCTGCGGCGGCTTCCGATCCTGTGGCACGTCGGAGAGCGACGCTGGATGCACCTGAACGGCGTGTTCCTCGAGCCCGACGACACGCGCTGGGATGCACACGCCGCGAGCTGGAACGACAACTGCGTCTTCTGCCACAACACGGGCGTACAGCCGCGCTTGGAGGAGAGCGAGCGGCGCTTCGCGACGCGCGTCGCGGACCTCGGCATCGCTTGCGAGGCGTGCCATGGGCCGGGCGAGGAGCACGTGCGGCGCATGGCCTCGCCGCTCGCGCGCCTCGCGACAGAGTCCGGCACGCTGGCCATCGTGAATCCGAGCGAGCTCGCGCAGGCTGAGTCGCTCGCGCTGTGCGGCCAGTGCCACTCGCAGCGTTTGCCGGATCCGCTCGAGCGACTGTCCGAGTTTCTCGACCGCGGTCCATCGTTCCGGCCCGGGGACGAGCTGCGTGGCCACGTCACGCCCGTGACGCGCGAGACACCGAGCGTCTCGTCGAAGCGTCCGGAGCTGTTCAGCGAGCGCTTCTGGAGCGACGGCACGGCGCGACTGACGGCGTACGAGTACCTCGGCGTCACGCAGTCGCCGTGCGTGAAGGGTGGGGAACTCACCTGCGGCTCCTGCCACTCGATGCACTCCGGCGAAGTGCATGGGCAACTCGAGCCCGAGCTGCGCGGGGACCGCGCCTGCACGCAATGCCACGATGAAATCGCGCGCGATGTGAGCGCTCACACGCACCACGCGCCCGAGAGCAGCGGCTCGCGCTGCCTCGAATGCCACATGCCGCGCTTGGTGTACGGGATCCTCGACATTCACCGCAGCCATCGCATCGAGGTGCCCGATGTGCGCCGAGACGTCGAAGCGGGACGGCCGAATGCGTGCACGAGCTGTCACCTCGGCGAGACGGCGCCGTGGGCTGCGCAAGCGATGCGCACGTGGTGGGGCGAGCGCTACGAGGCGCCGCGCTCGCGGCCGGACCGAGCTCCCCTTGACGTGCCCGAAGCCCTCGTTTCGCTCCATGCGGGCGATGCGGTGCAGCGCGCGGTCTACGCGCGTCAGCTCGGACGGGAGGACGCGGCAGAGCCTCCGCGGGAACGCGCATTCGCCGTGGCGAGCCTCGTCGTGGCGCTCGGGGACGGCTACCCGAGCATTCGCACGCTCGCTCGCCGCTCGCTGGAGCGACTCGAGCGCGAGCTCGATCTCGGGCTGGCGGGGGAACTGGCCAGGTACGACGTATTCGGGACCGCCGAGGAGCGGCGCGACGCCAGCTTGCGCCTGCTGGAGCTGCTGCGTGCGCGAGCGGCTGCTCGTTGCGCTGCGCCGCGTCCCGGCCAGCTGATTGATGAGCACTTTGCCGTCGACCTCGAGCGCATCGTGCAGCTGCTGGACCTGCAATCAGACCACGTGATCTCGATCGGCGAATGAACGACACGCAACCCACGAGCGTCGCGAAGGCGCTGCGCACCGGCTGGATCCTGCTGGCGACGAGCTTGCCGCTCGGTCTGGTGCTCGAGGCGCTGCACGCCTTCAAGGTGCGCGGATTCATCGAGAGTGCGGTGCGCCGCGAGATGTGGCGCCTCGCGCACGCGCATGGAACTCTGCTCGCGCTGCTGCTGATCGGCTTCGTCGCCGTTGCGGAGCGTCACCTCGCGAGCGAGCGTCACGCGTCGATCGCACGCGACTTGCGTCTCGGCGCGGTGCTCATGCCGGTCGGTTTTTTCCTCGGGGGCGTGCTGAACAGCGAAGGAGATCCCTCGCTCGGCATCGTGCTGGTCCCGCTGGGCGCCCTGTTCCTCGTGGCGGCACTCGTGCGCGCGGCGCTGGCGACGCGTTGAGCGCTTCTCGATGGCTCTCGGGGTCGCGATCTTCACCCTCACGTACCTGCTGATCGCAGCACGCCGCCCGGCGTGGCCTCCGCTGGTTCGTCCCGCGGGCGCGCTTGCCCGTGCTGTGTCGATGTTGTGGTGACGATGGTGCGTTGACGATGGTGCGGCGCGGCGTGCTCGCCCCGTACGAGGCGCTTGAGGCGATCCGTGGCGGGACACTGCCGCTCTTTGGCCTCATGGGCATCGGCGGCTTTCTCGCCACCGAGGGCTTTCTCGATCGCTCGGCCGATGCGCTCGCGGCGCGCCGCGGAAGCGCAGAGCGGTCCCTGAGTACGCTGGTTTGGTGTGCGGGCATCCAGTCGGCCGTCATCACGAACGACGCAGTGTGCATGCTCGGAGGCCGCTCGTCGTGGCGTGGATGAACTCCTGCGGCCGCCGTCATTGCCGTTCCTGCTCGCGCTCGCCAATGCACTGCTCGCGTGGATGTTCCGGCGCGAGCTCGCGCTCGAGCTGCCGCGCTTCGTCACGTCGCGCGTGCTCGAAGCGCGCAACTCGATCACGCTGGGCGTCCTCGCTCTGACCGTGGTGGCGTACCTGCTCGGTGCAGAGCTCGCTTGGACCGTCGCGAGCGGCTTCACCGCGCTGATGTTCGTCCAGCGCTCCGACACGAGCCACCCGTGGGAGCGCATCGACTGATCGGTGCCGCTGCTTTTCGTGGGGCTCTCGGTGGTGATCGCAGGCCTCGCTCGCAGCGGCGCGACCGAGTGGTTCCTCGCACGCTGGCCGCTCGTGGCGGGCGAGGTGGGGGCGATCGGTGCGTGGCGGTCGAGAGGCTTGCTCCTCGCCGGCTCGAACTTCGTCTACAAACTGCCATTCATGCTCCTCGTGCAGGATGAGGTCGTGCGCTTCGAGATCCGTGAGCTGGCCTCGGAGCTGCTTGCGATGGCATCCACCTTCGTGGGCAATTTCACGCTGCTCGGCGGCGTCGCCGACGTGATCGGCGCCGAGCGCGGCCGCGAGGTGGGCGGGATGGGGTTCTTCGCCTGCCTCAGGATCGGCTTGCCACTCGCCGCGGTCACGACAGCGCTGGGCGCGGCGTGACGGGTCTTCGTGCACGGGTGAGCGCGCACGCGCGTGGCACGCTCAGCTCCGCGGCAACGCTGCGTTCACGCGGCGCATGACAGCTTGCGTGAACTGCTCCGTCGAGAGCTTGCCGCCGATGTCGGCGGTCTTCTCGCCCTGAGCGATGGCGTCGAGCAGCGCCGTGCGCAGCGCCTTGCTCGCGTCCAGCTCGCCGACGTGACGCAGCAGCGAGGCGAGCGCAAGCAGGGCGGCGGTCGGGTTGCACAGGCCCTTGCCCGCGATGTCCGGCGCGGTGCCTCCGGCCGGGTCGAACATCGCCAGCGTGATTGTGCCGTTGTCGGCGAAGGCGTAGCTCGCGCTGTCGCCTAAGCCCACGGAGCCGATCAGGCCGCACAGCATGTCCGAGAGGAAGTCCCCGTACTCGTTGGGGGTCACGATCACCTGGTAGCGCTCGGGGCGCATGATGATGCTCGCGAGCATCGAGTCGAACAGCTCGCGGCGGTAAGGGATGCCCGGATAGTCCTGCGCGACGTGGCCGCAGGCCTCCTCGAACAGCCCGTCCGTGCCCTTCTGGATCGTGTACTTGGAGCTCGACACGACGCCGCACTTCTTGAGCATCGCGAGCTTGAAGGCGAAGCGCGCGGCGTGGCGCGAGGGCAGGCGCTCGATCACGCGCAGGCTGACCGCGGTATCGGGCCCGATGCGGCGGCCGGCGTCGTCGTAGGTGCCGCCAGTGCCGATGCGCACCACGTCGATGTCGATCGAGCTCGCGAAGTTGGTGGCGATGCCGGGGATCGTGACGACCGGGCGGTGGATCACGGAGAACTGGCAGCGCTCGCGCAGGACCTTGTTCGGGGAGAGGTCCTCGCTGGTGGTCGTGGTGGGGTACTTCAGCGCGACCTTGTGCGCCCGCATGGCCGTCTCCGCCGCGTCGTATACCGCAGCGCCTCCCCGGGCGCGTGCTGCCTCGGACAGGTCGACCTGCACGAAGTCGAGCGCGCAGGGCAAGGTCGAGGAAAGAGCGTGAACCGCCGTGGAGAGCTCGGCGGAGATCCCGTCTCCGAGCAGTTCGATCACCTTGTAGGTTTTCATGGCGGGCTGCCTGTGGGCTGGCGTTCAGCCTCGACGGGCGATTTTCGGGGGGCCGTGACGGAACTTCGCGGGCCCAACAGGATAGGAACGGCGCGCCGAAGCGCAACGCGGGTCGGAGCGGGCTCCCAGAGGAAGCGCGCCGGCCCGTCGTCCAAGCGCGCCTCAGTCCCTTCTGGGCGCCGGGTCGCGCTCGACCCTATCCTCTGGCCACCGGGCCCCTCGGGGCCGGCGATCCGCACGATGGCGAAGACCCAGTCCAAGACGCTGCTGCTGCTCCTGTGCGGAGCCGCGCTTGCCCTCGCGCTGCTCCTGCTCGTCGTCCTGCGCGACAAGCCGGAGAGCGCGCCCGGGCAGGGCGCCGAGGCAGCGGTGGACCTCGGAGCGGCGTCTCCCGCCCCGCCCAGCCCGGGCGAGTTGTCCGCGCCCGTCGAGGTCGAGCTGTCGGGCCCCGCGCGCGTCGAGGGCCGCGAGGCCGAGACCAGCGTGGCGTGGCCGGTGAAGGTCGAGCTCGAGCTCGTGCGCGGCGCGCACATCCCGCGCGCGAAGGGCGTGCCGGCCATGGGCAGCGGCGCGACGGCGCGGCTGCGCGGGCGACTCGCCTTCGGAGAGTCGGGCGTGCAGGGTCGCGTCGCGTTCAGCGGCGGCGCGAATGCGGGGCGTGTGCTCGCGACCAACGAACGCGGCGAGTATGGCGCGCTCGATCTCTATCCGGGTCTCGCGGAGGTGCGCGTCATGGCCGGAGGCTACGAGTCCGTGCGTGAGGTCCAACTGCGCGTGGGCCTGACCGCGGAACTCAACGTCAGCTACGACCTGCCGGGACAGTTCTACTGTCAGGTGTTCGATCGCGAGGGCAAGGGACTCGAGGGCGTCGAGGTCGAGCTCGACGGCTCGCATGTGCGCACGAACGAGCAAGGCGTCGCGCACTTCGGCGCCACTCCCGGAGGAGACGTGGTGCAGCTCGTGCTGCGCAAGGAAGGCTTCGCCACGCAGTCGGCGCGCGTGTCGGTCGCGGCGGGGCGCGTGACGGCGCTCGGGCGCTACGCGTTCACGATGCAGCCGGCGGCGGCGCTCGAGCTCACGCTCGGTTCGCGCGTGGGCTCGCGCGAGGACGCCGTCGTGATCCTGTTGCCCGAGGTGAGCGGCATGAACCGCTCCTATCCCTGGCACCGCGTCAGCCCCGCGCGCGTGCGGCCCGGCACCACGCTGCGCCTCGCTGACTTGCCGCCGATCCGGCTCACCGTGCGCGTGTTCCTCGATGGAGCCAAGGCGGAGCCCGAGTCGACCCTCGCGTTCCTCCACCCGGGCATGGTCGAGCAGGTGAGCGTGGTCTTCGAGCCCGGGCCGGCCTTCGCCGGCATCGCCGTCGACGGGCGGGGACGCCGCCTCGAGGGTGCGCGCATCGTGTGCGAGGCCCCCGATCGCACCGCGGCCACGCTGCAGTACCTCGAGCAGCTACCGCGCGTGCTCGACGAGGAGATCCTCCCGAGCTTTCCGCCGGGCGCGAGCGAGGCGCGCACCAACTTCAACGGCGAGTTCGTGTTCGGCAGCTGGCCGAAGCTCGGCGAGGTGCGTTACCTGTGGGGCGAGAGCGCCGACGGCAAGCTGTGGGGCGGCCGGGCGGTGACCGCCGCGGACACGCAGGTCGAGCTCGTGCTCGCGCCCGCGGAGTCGGGGCGTGCGGCGGTGAGCCTCGTGTTCCCGGGGCGCAAGCAAGGGCTGCCCGTGGTGGTCTCGATCGGGGGCAAGCCGCGCGAGGAGGTGGTGCTGCCCGCCGACGAGCCGCTCCCGGTCCCGGGGCTCGGCACCGGCACGTGGCGCGTGCGCGCGTCGTGGAATGGCCGCTCGCTCGTGCGCAGCGGGCAGGAGGAATTCGATCTGCTGCAGGATCGCACGCTCGACATCCAACTGCCCGAGGGCGCGATCGCGGGGCAGGACGCGGACACCTTGCTGCGGGCAGGCCGCTCCCTGCCGTCGTTTCTCGCGCCTACGGGCGGCGGCGGGCGCTGAAGCGGCGGGTGCTGCGGCGCTATCATCGCCGCGCTTGAAGATGCTCATTCTCGACGGTCGGTCCCTGTGCCTCGACGACTTCCTGCCGCTCCTGCGCGGCGAGCCCGTGCGGCTCGAGCTCGCGCCCGCGGCACGCGGAGCCGTCGCTGCGGCGCGCGCGCTCGTCGATCTCCACGTGGAGGCCGGCAACATCGTGTACGGGCTCACCACGGGCTTCGGGAAGCTCAAGAGCATCGCGATCCCGCGTGCGGACCTCGTCACGCTGCAGCGCAACCTCGTGCTCTCGCACTGCTGCGGCGTCGGCGAGCCGATGCCGGAGGCCGAGGTGCGCGCGGCGCAGGTGCTGAGACTCAACGGCCTTGCGCGCGGCCACTCGGGCGTGCGCGTCGAGCTGTTCGAGGCGCTCGTGGCGCAGTTCAACGCGGGCTTCGTGCCGGTGGTGCCGCAGCAGGGCTCCGTCGGCGCGAGCGGCG
>SXGT01615288.1_pt1 | contig 19073 bp, 14 predicted proteins | sample 3176221 | NCBI WGS metagenome assembly SXGT01 (sample SAMN11356862, study PRJNA531348) | freshwater metagenome | isolation source: freshwater sample F1-120 | place: China: Fuxian Lake, Yuxi | collected 2017-12-25
ACCTTGCTGATCCGCGGCCGCGCGCTCGAGGTGCCGAGCAGGTAGGTGCCCGCGTAGCGGGCCTGCCACTGCCTCGTCGGCAGGGCGAAATCCCGGCAGACCTCCTCGCGAACGTCCACGATCATCGCCTTCACGGCGCCGCAGTCGCGGGCTTTCTTGAGCGTGGCCTCGCGATCCTCGCACGGCTGGCCCAGATCGACGTAGACGGCGATCACGTCGTAGCCGCGTTCGATCAGCCAGCCGAGGATCACGGACGTATCAAGGCCGCCCGAATAGGCGAGCACGCATTTCGTTTTCATCGCTGTCTCTTTCTCCCGGCTTCTTCCGGCTGTTGGGGATCACACCTCGTGGACGAGGGCCATATTGTGTCCGCCGGTTCCGAAACCGGAACCCGCCACCAGCAAAATCCGGTCGCCACGCCTGAGCCGGCCGTCGCGGAGGCCCCAGGCCGTGACGCGGTCGAGGAGCACGCTGGTGTCGGGGGTCGCGTCCATCGCCAGCGGCGTGACTCCCCAGTAGAGCGCCATCTGCCGCAGCGTCGTCGGGTTGTCGGAGAGGCCGACGGTGGGCACGGCCCCGCGCCGCTTGGAACGGGCGATCGCCGTGAGGCCCGACCGGCTCGCCACCACGAACAACTTCGCGTCGAGTTCACCGGCGATCCGGCTGGCGCCATCGACCACGGCCTGCGTGATCGGATGCAGACCCTCGACGAGAAACTCGGGGGCCGGGAGAAACTCCTGCACCGGCACGCCGGCCGAACCACGGGCCGCCTGAAACCGGCCCTCGAGATAGTGCCAGCGGTCGGCGAGGTATTGCCTCTCGGTCTCGCTGGCGATCCGCCGCATCATCTCCACGACGAGCCGGGGATGCTCGCCGATCGCCGTCTCCCCGGAGAGCATGCAGGCGTCGGCGCCGTCGAGGATCGCATTGGCGACGTCGGTCGTCTCGGCCCGCGTCGGCCGCCGGGAGTGCTGCATGCTGTCGAGCATCTGCGTGGCCACGATCACCGGCTTCTGATACCGCTGGCAGACGCGGATGATCCGCTTCTGCACCATCGGCATGCTGGCCACGTCGGTCTCCACGCCGAGGTCGCCACGGGCCACCATCACGGCGTCGGCCGCATCGACGATCGACTCGAGGTTGTCGACCGCCTCCCGCTTCTCGATCTTGGCGACGACCCGGGCGAATGAGCCGCGGGTCCGCAGCAGTTCCTTGAGAAGTTTCACCTCGACCGCGGAGCGGACGAACGACAGGCTCACGAAATCGACGCCCGCGGCGGCGGCCCACTCGGCGTGCCGCCAGTCCGCGGCGCTCATCGCCGCGACGGAGAGCCTGACTCCCGGCAGGTTCACCCCCTGCCGGCTGCGGACGAGCCCTCCCTGCACGACTCGGCAGCGGATCCACTTGTCGTTCCGCTCCTCGACGACGAGGCTGATCGTGCCGTCGGCGAGCATCACCGAATCGCCCACCGACAACTCGTCGACCAGCGGCTCGTAGGTGACGGTGAACTCGCGGGCCTGGCCCGGTCCGGTGCCCCGGATGAAGCGGATCGATTCCCCCTCGACGCACTCCACCGCGCCACCGGGCAGCTCACCCAGACGAATCTTGGGCCCGGCCAGATCGGCCAGCACGCCAACCGGGCGGGCGAGGGCCTCCGAGACGCGACGAATCCGCTCGAGCGACTCCTGATGCTCCTCGAGGGAGCCGTGGGCCATGTTGAGGCGGAACACATCGACGCCTCCCTCGACCAGGCCGCGGATCGCCTCCTCGCTCCGGGAGACGGGCCCGAGCGTGGCGACGATCTTGGTGCGGACGATTTCCGGCGTGGACGATCTGGCGGTCGTCATGATGGAGGGCATCCTGGCATGGCGGGGGCAGGGAAGGGGCCCGAAAGGCGCGGCATGGTACCAACTGGCGTAGGTTCCTGCCGTCGCCCCCGGCCCGACGGCAGTTGGAGCTGGCCTCGTGAACCGGTTTTACTTCACCGCCACCCTCGAGACGGTCTTCAGCTGCACCCTGCCGAGGGATGGTTTGCGCTGGGAAGTCGAGGTGAGCAGGACTTCGAGACGGTTGCTTCCGGGCTTGAGTTTGTCCGTGACGTCCAGCTCGAACGGCGGCATCCAGAGCGTGTCGAGGGCCTGGCCGTTGAGCGTGACCCGCGCCATGACCTGCACCTGGCCGAGATCGAGGATCACCCGCTCGTCCTTCCCGAAACCTGCCGGCGGCGTGAAGGAGGTTTTCTGGAGGACCGTGAATCCATCGGCTTCCGCGCCGCTGCCCTTCCACGGCCCCGCGATCACGAACGGCTCCGCGGCCCGGTCGATCTTGACGGTTTTTTCCGAGGCATCGCTCATCGTGAGCTGGTAGACCCCCGGCGTCGCCGACTCCGCCGTCAGGCGGCCTTTGGCGTCGTGAAAAAGCCCCAACTCCGCAGGACTGACGTCCCTGCCGTCGCATCGGACCCCGAGAACCGAGGGCTGTGACGGTTCGTCACGGAAGACGACGAAGAACGAATCGGCCCTGTCGTTCACATTGATGCAAATCCTCGTGCCATTTTTTTCCGTCTTGTAGCGTGCCATCGTGCGAACCTCGCCGGTGACCGGATTGAAGAGTTCGGGCACTTTGCCCGTCACCCGCAAGGTGGCCTCGAACTGTCCGGCTTTTTCGAAATTCGACAGGAAGAAAATCATGCCGTCCTCGAGCCGGCGGGCCTTCCAGCGGATGGGGCAACTGGCGTCGGCGACGACCGGCGCGATCCCCGCCGCTTCCAGCGTGGCCACGGAAACCGGCACGCCATCCACGATCGTGCCGCCCGCCTTCTGGAGCTCGTCGATCCGCTTGCGGACATGCGGCCGGATGTGATCCAGCTTCGGCATGGCGAGCATCTTGTACCGAGCACTGATCTGCTTCGGATTTTTTTCGTCGTAGACGACCCACTCGCCATCGACGACATGCACGGTTTTGAGCAGCGCGTCGGAGTTCATGAAGTCGTAGTCGTAACCGGCCGGCACGGGATTGGCCGGGCCGGTCATCTGCGGGGCGAAATCGCCGATGTAGATGGCCGCGTCGGCCACCGATTCGCCCTGCTGGAGCATGAAGTTGACGCGTTGCAGGTATTTCACCCAGTCGCGGGAATGCACGAACCAGGGGGTATTGCGATGAAAGGCGGTGCCGAATCCGGGATTTTTGCCCGGCACACCGTCCCTGGGTTGATGGGCATACACGTGCAGGAGCGTCTGGTTGATCCCCTCGCAGAAAAGTTCCTCACCGCGGCGTTTGATGTTGTAGGGGTGGTGACCCAGATCCAACGCGCTGGTGAATGACTCGGCAAAGACCTTCCGCTTGCCATAGATGTGCGCACTGGAGCTGGCGGCCCGGCACTCGATCGACCCGAGCGCGGGGTTGTTGGTCCAGAACTCGCCGCCGATCTCGTCCGCATAGCTGCCGTAAATCAGAAACTCCCCGGGAAAGCCCCAGTGGCCGTAGTTCTCCAGCCAGACGGTCATGTCGTGCTTGTGCGCGACGTCCCGCAAACCGCCCACGTAGTTCTCGGCGATCATGTCAGCAACGGTGCGGCGCAGATCCCAGAGGAACTGGTCGGACGTCTTGGCGCCGTCCACCACCCGACCCGTCATGACGGGCAGCAGGACGATGGGGTCGTAACCGTTGCGTCGCTCGAATTCGGCCGCGAACCCGTCGGTCCAGTTTTCGGAGCCGACCTCATAACTGTCGGCGGTGATCCCCTTGAACGCGGACCGCTCACGGGGCGTCAACTGCCCGAGCAGTTCGCTGAACATCGAGTCGAAGTGGTGCTCGACCAGCGGCTTGCTCATCTTGTCCACCTCGAGTCCGGTCACCTCGGGCGGCGCGGGCGCATTCTTCTTGCCGGTGGTGACCATGCCGAAATAGATGACCGTCCAATCGCCCTCGGGGAGCTGGCAGGTCAGCGTGCCGGCGGCATCGAGCTTGTCCGTCAGATCGATGATCTCCGCCCTGCGGATCAATGTCGCGGCGTCGTCGGGCTCCACGGTGGGCGGGAAGATGTAGGACTGCCAGACGGGGCTCGGGTCGGGGTGCATCCGGCCCATCTGCTTTTCAATGACCTGGGCGACCTTCGGCTCGGAGGTGAGCTCCACCGCCCCGTCGGGCAATCCGCACGGCTCGATTTCGAACTCCCGGGCCGTCACCTCTTTGAAGCTGAAGGTTTCGATTCCGTCCGGCAGAAAGTCGGTGCCGGGATTCCTGCCGCCGGTCTGGATGTCGGCCACCAACTCCCGCTTGCCGTCGCGCAGGGCGAAAAGCTTCGCATCGAGCCCCCCCTTGACCACGAGCGCCCGGGCCTTGAAGGGGGCGGAGTGCCGGAAATACATGGTGCGGTCGCCCGGCGGCTTGCCGGAGAGCGCCCAGGGTGCGGCGGACGCCGGGCCGAGCACGCGGGCGGCCTGCCATCCCGCCGCGTCACCGGTGTCGCTCCGCCAATCCTTGGTTTCACTCGTTGAAGCCAGCCACGATGCGTCGGTCACGATGTCGGCCGTCTTGCCTTCCTGGTCCTGCAGGACGAAGTCGGCGATGAGCCCCGCCGGCCCCGCCTCGGCGTTGGTGACCGCGATCGCGATGACGTTGGGGCCCGCCTTGAGATGCTCCTTGATCGGAACGATCTCCTGGGCACGCCATTCGTTCCCGCGCTTCACCTCCCGGCCGTTGATCCACAAGACATACGCATTGTCGGCCGCCACCAAAGCAGTCGCGGCCTCGAGCTTGGCCGGGTCCGCCTCGATGGTGCGCTTGAAATAGCGGGTCGTGGCCGGAGCGGTCTGGGCGGCGTTCTCGTCAGGGTGCCAGATCCACGACGACCGCGCGAGCGAAGGGGCGGCATCGTTGCCGGGACGGGGTGAGGAAACGAGCGTGACCGCCTCCTTCCTCGGCACGGCCAAGACCGCGATGTCCTGCACGACCGGATTGCCGCCGGAACGCACGACCTGGGAGAAGCGGCCGCCCTGGGCGGGAAACTCGGTCCAACTGACCCGGCGCATCGATTGCTCCGGCTTGATCCAGGGGCCTCCGGACTGGCTCCATCCCGGCCCGTTGAACATCATGATCTCCACCCCCACCCGGGCCGCCTCGCTCAGCGCATGGCGGGTGAGTTGATACCATTCGGGCGACATCATCCTGACCGGGCCTCCCCCCTCGATGTTGCCGATCATGGCCCGCCTGATCCCGACCTTGGCCATGACCTCCAAATCTTTGGTGATCCCGTCCGCCGTGACGTCCCCGTTGAGCCAATACCAGTAGCAATCCGGCCTGTTCTCGTCCGGCGCACTGCGGAACCGCGACGCCAGTTCGTCGGCATGGACGACCGGCACGAGCAGGCCGACGAGCAGGCCGACGAGCAGGCCGACGAGAGGGGCCGCGAGGAAGACTCGTGATTTCATGGATCCGCTTGTCATGGATTGCTCGCTCTGCATCTGGTTTTGAATCCTGCGTGCTTGTCGGGATCGGTCGCGTCGTTGCGACGAAGCGGACGTCGAGCCTGCCGTCGGGCAGCACTTCGCCGCCGAGCCAGGGTGCCCTGCCACCACCTTGCTTCAGGCGGTCTTCCGAGAAACCGAGGTCCGACCTGAGGGGTCCGAAGGCAGCGTCATTGTGCCGCCCCCATGATTTTCGCACCAGCACGCCGTTCGATGGCTGCAGTTTTCGGGGACCTCGAAAGCTGCCCGTCTCGCGGATCGGAGGTGCCCACGCATCACCCGATCAGTCGCCGGGGATCGACATCAGTCCGCTGTGAGCGGCGGCGCGATCAGCATTTCGACGGCCGGGTGGGGAGAAGGTCCGGAACGTGTCGCCGGCCCCATGCGGTCGCGGGCGGCACGCCCGGCTGGTGACGGTGGAGACCCCGCCGTCGCGGGGACGATCCCGACTTTTTCCGCCGGCTTTACGAAGACGGCAGTTTTGGGTTAAGGTTTCGTAAGATTTTGCCAAGTTCCTTTTTGCCGGGTTTCTTCCTCGTCCCCAGTTTGTATCCCGACTCTTTGCCGGCTTTTTCGGTTTCCCGGCCCCCGCCTCGGTCTTCCCTGTCTTGGTCTTCCCCGCCTCGGTCTCCACCCCCCTTCTGCGGGCAGGCCCCGCGGCGTCACGACCGACCACCACACACCTTGCTCCGCATGACTTGCACTCCCATCACCGTGGATCGTTTCCCAGGCCGTGGCATTCGCCTCGTTTCCCATGCGGCGGTGGCCGCCGTGTTGCTGCTCGCGGCGGGCATCATGGCGGCGGAACCCCACATCATGGCGGCGGAACCAAAGGTGGCTGCCAGGCCAACGCGTGACGGCATCGACGAAATCGCCCGCCGGAGCCTGCAACTGTCGCGGGCCGTGCTCCTCGGGAGCCGCGATCCGGGCGCGGAGAGTTGCGTCAAGCCGATCCTCGCCGGTTCGCTCGTCGATTTGGTGCCGTCGGAAATGGGCGACATCGACGGCGGCCCGGGCACGAGGCTCGCCACGTTGCTGGTGGTGGGCCGCGAGGGGGTGGCCAGCGCCGCGGCCGATCTCGAGTGGCACCAGACCCGGCTGCGCACGTTCCTCGAGAACCTGCGGTCGCTGAACGCCCCGGCGCTGGAGGCCGCGGAGGCTTTTCACGCGGCGGCCAAGACGCTCGCGGAACGGACCGCGGCGGCGGACGGCCTTCCCGAGCCCCTTCCGGCGACCGGCTGGACGGACCAGACGACGTGGCCCGGCTGGTGCCTGTGCCGCATCGACGACGCCGCGCGGGCCCGCGACCTCGCGGAGCTCGGCCGCTGGACGGCGGAACTCGAGGGGGCGACGTTCTGGCTCCTGGACCTGCACCGCTGGCTCGACTTTCTCGCGGCCGATTTCCTGGCCGCCCTCGATTTTCAACGGAAATGCCCCGAGCCGTTCCAGCGGCTGGACCGTGCCGGTGACCGTTACGGAATCTTCACCGCGGCGAGCCACCTGCCTGCCGGCATGCTCACGCTGCACGGTCGGTCGAACTTCCTGGAAGTCGAACGGCAGGCGGAGCGGATGTTCACGATGCAGGCCGACAGGATCGCCGCATTGCGACGGGACCGGCATCTCACGAGCGAGAGCCTTCTCGTGCCGCCGGCCCGCCGCGAGGCCTTCGTCGCCTACCTCGCCGCGCTGTCGCCCGCCAACCGGCGGACGCTCGTCGAGGCGACGCGGACGCCCTATGAGTGCGGTTATCTCGTCAACATGCTCTTCCGGGCCGACTCGGCGGAGTTCGTGGAAGGTCAGTGCGAGGTGCTGCGGAGATTCGACCGGCTCACGCCCCAGGCCACGGTCGAGCAACTCATGGGCGTGCTCTTCTACCGCGGGCACTCGTTCTCCGCGATGGAGTGGGCCGACCGGTTCAATCCTGAACTCATCGAGGAGGCGGCCGCGCTCACCGGCCCGTCCGCCGCGGCGTTCTTCGCTTCCTGCGGGCTCGCGCGTGCCGCGTTTCGGGAGACGGGTCGCTACGGCCCCACCCTCACGCTCCGCGACTCGCGGACGAAGGGGATCTACGACTGCGTCCGCGCCACCGACCTCGCGGTCACGCTCTTTCGCAACTCCGGCCGCTCCGGCGCGGGGCACATTCGCTGGTCGGCCGGAACGGACGGGCATTCGGTGCCGGCATCCTGGGGCGACGGCTCGGGAAAGGTGCTCGTGGACGATCCACTCGCCCCGAGCACCACCGAGGCCACGTGGCCCGACTCCTAGTTCGGAGGCGCCGCCTGGCCCGAAATGCTCCGTGACAAACCCAAGCCCTATGCCGCCGAGCTTCTCGTCAGGGGCATCGACAACTACGTCTGGGCGGCGGGCTACGCGATCCGCGGCGAGGCGGCCGGCACGCTCGTCACCAGGAGGATTCCCTACCTGTCGGAGTTCCAGGAGTCGGGCGAGCGGAGGATATTCGCGGGACCGTATCCCGACTTCTGACGAGCCGACCGTGCGGACGGGCCGCATGCGTCCGTCGCCGCCCGGCTCCGGCCCCCGACTCCGTCCGGAGCGTGAAACCCCGGGAATCATGCCGCGGCGTCCCTCGCGGGCCGGATTGAAGAGGGGTGCGCCGGTCGATGTAGACTTCCGTCCGGAAAACCGCGGACCGGTCCCGGCTGCCCGCGGACAAGGTCGTCACCGACCCGGTTCCAACCACTCGCCGCATGCTGCGGCGACGGACTTGTTTCACGGTCGGCAGGGCGCGGCGAACATGTGGCGTGATCGACGAGTGATCGTGGCGGGAGGCACGGCCGGATTCGGGCTCGTGCTCGCACGGCACCTCGCGCGGGCAGGGGCCCGGGTGGTGATCGTGGGCCGCTCGTCCGGGAGCGTGAGGGCCGCGCTCGAGGCGTGTGAACGGGCCGGCGAATCGACGGCGGCGATCCACGGCATCGCGGCCGACCTCGGCAGGGCAGGGGAGGGCAACCGCGTCGCCGACGAGACCCTCCGGCTGCTCGGCGGGATCGACGACCTCTTCTGCTGCGTCGGCCGCTCCGGGAGGGCCCGCATGCTCGACACCACCGACGACCTGCTCCGCGACTACCTCACCGCCAACCTCTTCGCCGCGACCGAGATCACCCGGGCCACGGCCCCCGACATCGCCGCCGCCCGCGGCCACGTCGTCTTCATCGGGAGCCTCGCCGGCAAGATCGTGATGCCGTTCATGGGGCCCTACTGCGTCGCGAAATCGGCGCTGGCGGCGTATGCCGACGCGGTCCGGATCGAACTGGCGCCCCGGGGCGGGCATGTGTTGCTCGTGTCGCCCGGGCCGATCCGCCGGCAGGCCGACGACCCCGCCGCCGACCGGGCCGCCGGCCGCTATGCGGAGGAGGCGGCCGCCGCGGGCCTGCCGCCAACGGCCGCGGCAGCAGGCGGCACGACGAGCCTGGAGCAACTCGATCCCGACCGGCTCGCCGCGGAGGTGCTCGCCGCCTGCGTTAACAACGCATACGAGCTGGTGGTGCCACGGAAGGTGGGCCTGCTCGCGGGCCTGATCGAATGGTTTCCGCATTGGGGGCGGCGTCTGCTCGCCCGCGCCACCACCCGCTGACAAGTCGCATCGCCCCGCACGATCGGCCCCGCACGATCGCCGCCGGCGGCAGGCGACAAGGTCGCCGGCGCCGGCTATATAAAGACGGCCGCTGCCGCTGCCGCCGCAGTGGACGACGGCCGACAGCCGATGGCCGTCACGTTCATCCACGAGTTCGGAAGAGAGGCTTTGATGGCGGGAACCTCAGAGGCGTTCGCGGGCATCGGGAAGATCCGGTTCGAGGGCCCGTCCTCGAAGAACATGCTGGCCTTTCGCCACTACGACGCCGACGCGCTCGTGGAAGGCAAGCCGATGCGCGACCACCTGCGGTTCGCCGTCTCCTACTGGCACACCTTCCGCGGCACCGGCAGCGATCCGTTCGGGCCGGGCACCATGCTCCGCCCCTGGGAGACCGCCGGCGCCCCGCTCGAGGCGGCGCTCGCCCGGACCGACGTGGCCTTCGAGTTTCTCGAGAAACTCGGCTGCGACTTCTACTGCTTCCACGACCGCGACGTGGCCCCGGAGGGACGCACGCTCGCCGAATCCAACAGGCATCTCGACGCGGTCGTCGATCGGCTCGAGCAGCACCAGAGGCGAACCGGGAAGCATCTTCTCTGGGGCACGGCCAACCTCTTCTCCAACCCGCGGTACGTGCACGGAGCCGCCACGAGCCCCAACGTCGAGACGTTCGCCTACGCCGCCGCGCAGGTGAAGAAGGCCCTCGAGGTCACGCACCGCCTCGGCGGGGCGGGCTATGTCTTCTGGGGTGGTCGCGAGGGCTACCAATGCCTGTGGAACACCGACATGAAGCGGGAGGTGGACCACCTCGCGACGTTCATGCACATGGCGGTGGAGTATGCGCGGGAGCTCGGCTTCACGGGCCAGTTCTACTTCGAACCGAAGCCGCGTGAGCCGATGAAGCATCAATACGACTTCGACTCGGCCACGTGCATCAACTTCCTGCGTGCCCACGGCCTGGAGAAGCACGTGAAGCTGAACATCGAAACCAACCATGCCACGCTCGCCGGCCACGAGATGCAGCATGAACTCGAATACGCCGGCATGCAGGGCTTCCTCGGCTCGATCGACGCCAACACCGGCGACACCCTCGTGGGCTGGGATACCGATCAGTTCCCCACCAACGTCTACCTGACCACGCAGATCATGCATTCGCTCCTCAAGTACGGCGGCCTCGCGCCGGGCGGCGTCAACTTCGACGCCAAGGTCCGCCGCGAGAGCTTCGAGCCGGTCGATCTCTTCCACGCCCACATCGGCGGGATGGACGCCTTCGCCCACGGGCTCAAGATCGCGGCTGCGATGCGGGCCGACGGAGCCCTCCAGAAACTCCTCGAAGACCGCTACGCATCCTGGTCGGAACCGCTGGGCAGGCGGATCGAGTCCGGCACGGAAAGCCTCGCGTCGCTCGAGAAGGAGATGCTCGCCAAGGGCGAGGCCGCGGCCTGCAGGAGCGGCCGGCAGGAACTCTTCGAAAACCTGGTCAACACCTATCTCTGATCGTCGCGGAGCGCGAGTGGTGCCTCGTCACGCATGGTGGGTCGGCGTGGTGCTGGTGGCCCTGACGGCCGGGCGGGCGCTGCCGGCCGCGCCGCCGGGGCTCGCGACCGCGGCCTGGAAACTCGAAACGATCGAGTTGCGCGACGGCCGCCGGCTCGACGGGCTCGTGCTGGACGCCGCCGCCGGGGATGACGTCGACGACATCCGCTTCGCGGAGGTCAAGCGACCGCCCGGCCGGCCGATGTACGTGATCGTCTGGGGCCCGCTGGCGGCCGAGCGGGTCGCCGCCGTCGATCGGCTCCCCCCCGCGGAGCACGAGCAGCTCGCGGCCCGGGTCCGATCGTTTCTCGAGGGCCGACAGCGGCAGGCGGACGCCGAGACGGCCGTCCGGCTGGAGCGTCAGGACGAGAACGGCCCCTGGCGACACGACGGCGAGGGTTTCGTGGTCACCAGCACCGCCGATCCCGCCACCACCCGGACCGCGATCGTGACGCTCGAGCAGGTCTTCGGCGGGCTCGAGACACTCGTCGCGGCCGCCCCGCCGGACGGCCGCTGGAAGCCGATCGCCGTGCGGCTCTGCGGCTCGGCCGCGGAGTATCGCAACGTGCAGCGGTCGCTCGGAATCTCCATCGACAGCCCGGCGTTCTACGTGCCTTCCCGCCGGCTGCTCGTGGCCGGCGGCGACATGCCTGCCATCGCCGCCGGCGGCGCGGCCGTGGACGATGAACTCGCCGCAGCCGCCCAACGCTTCGGCCAACTCGACCGGCTGCTCAACGAGCGGCTCAAGTCGCTGGCGGCGGATCTCGAGCGGCAGGGATATCCGGCGACCGAACGGGGGGCGATCGTGCAGCGGGCGCGGCAGCGTTGGGAGCGGGAACGCGACACCGAAGTGACCCGCATCGAGGCGGCCCGCCGCGACAACCTCGCGGCGGTCGATCGCGGCCGTCGGGCCTTCCGGCAGCGGCTCGCCCACGAAGCCTGGCATGCCTACGCCGACACGCGTCTCCGGGCGGCGGATGCCGCCGGCCTCCCGGCCTGGCTCGACGAGGGTCTCGCGCAGGTCGTGGAATCGGCGCCGCTCGAGGCGGGTGAACTCCGCCTCGACGCCCCCGATCCCCGGCGGCTCGCCGCGCTCCAGGAATCGATCCGCGCAGGCATGGCCCCCCGCCTCGCCGAACTCGTGCAGGCGGGGCAGCGGCCGTTTCTCGAGGGTCACGCCGGCCGCGACGGCGAACGCGGTCGCGCCTACCTCGCGGCCTGGGGCCTCGCGCTCGACCTCGCCCTGCTGCGGCCGGTGCTGTCGCCGGCCGCCATCGTGGAGATGACGAAGACAGAGGGCGACCCTGTCAGGGGCCTCGAAATGCTGACGGGCGTCCCGGTCGAACGATACGAAGCCGACTGGCGGCGAAGGATTCTCGCCCTGGGCGACACGCGGCCGGCGGGCGCCGCCGTGCCGCCGCCGGAGCCGGTCACGCGGGGCCGGTGACCGGTGCGGTCGCCTTCTCCATGGCGGCCCTGATCGCCGCCTGCAGCCCGGCATCGAGGATCTTCCCGCCGTCGGCTGTCGTCACGTGACAGGCATCCACGACCTGATCGAGGTAGGTGCCGATCTTCGCGGCCCGCACCGACAGCCCGGCCTCGAAGAGCACCCGCGCGACGCCGTAGAGCAGCCCGGGGGCGTCGTGCGCGAAGACCTCGAGGATCGTCGCGTGCTGCGAACTCTCGTTGTCGAACGTGACGCGGACGGGCTGCACGACGGCCGGCCTGACCTGCGGCGCGAACGGGTTCCACCGGGGGGCGAACTCGGGCGGCCGGTCGCCGAGGATCGCGGTTCGGACCGCCTCGCAGATGTCGGCGAGCCGCTCGGCGGGCGGCTCGCCCGCGAAGTCGGGATCGACGACGGTGAAGTGATCGACGACGTGCCCGTCGCTGAAGGTGTGGATGTCGGCGGCGAGGATTTCGAGCCGCTGGCTCGTCAGGCTGCCCGTGACCCGATGGAAGATGCCGGCCCTGACGTCCTCCCGGGTGCCCACGGTCACCGTCACGGTGGAGGTGCCGGGCTGCCAGCGGGCCGTCGCAAACACGCCCCCCGGGGGGAGGCGGGCGAGCCTGCCGAGTTCTTCGACGATGCGGTCGGGAGGGGTCGCCCCGAGGTACGACGCCGGAAGGCCCCGCGCCAGTCGCGCGACGGGATCGTCGGCGTCGCGTTCGCCGAGCAGCCTGACAAGCCCCTTGCGGCCACGATCCGCCGCCACGCTCGGCCCCGAGCCGTCGAGGAAGCCGAGCGTCTTGTAATAGAGGTCGCCGAGCAGGTCGGCCTTCCACTTCGTCCAGGTTTCCGGCCCCACCGCCGAGACGTCGGCGGCGGTGAGCAGGGCGAGCATCCGCAGCACTTCGGGCGAGCCCACGTCGCTGGCGAACCCCGCGACGATCGTGTCGTCGCCCACGTCGCGGCGAAACGCGAGATGGGCCATGGTGAGGTGCCGCAGCACCAGAAACTCGACGATCGCCGCCTCGTCGGCGGGCAGATTCATCTCCAGCCCCACCTCCCGGGCGATCCGCGCGCCGACCTCGCTGTGGTCCTCGACGAATCCCTTGCCGATGTCATGGATCAGCAGGGCCAGCAGCAACGGCCGCTTGCGGTTGAGGGCCCGCCACTCGTCCCCGAGCCACCCGTCCTCCGCCGCGAACTTCGCCGCCCGTTCGACCGAAAGGATGCAGTGCTCGTCCACCGTGTATTTGTGGAAACTGTTGAACTGAAGCAGGTTGCGGGCGTGCGCGAACTGCGGGATCAGGATCTCGAGCACCCCCAGTTCGTGCAGCCAGCGCAGCGCGTCGGCCAGCTTCGCCGGGTGGTCGAAGAGTCCGAGAAAGACCGTTCTGGCGACCGGATCGACTTCGTGATCGAGCGCCGGCACGCCCGCCCGGATGGCCTCCCACGTCTCGCGGGCCACGGGCATGTCGTAGAGCATCGACAGTTCGGCGAGCCGCACGATCTCGCGGAGGCTGCCCGCGACCCGCGGCAGGCTCGCGGCCGTGGCCGACACGTCGAGCGGTCCCACGCGGAAGGTGCCGTCCACGGCGTGGCCGAGGAGGCCCCGGGCCAGCGCCTTCACGGGACCGGAAAACCGAAGCCGGCGGAGCATCGTCTCGACGACCTGTGCGACGCGGCGGGTGTGGCCGAAATAGTCGCGCATGAACCGCTCGACGCCCAGCAGACCGTCCCCCGACTCGAGGCCGAGGGCCGCCGCGATCCGCACCTGTTCGGCGCGGGTGAGCTCGTCGGCCGGTTTGCCGGCGGCGAGATGGAGATCGTTGCGGACCCGCATCAGAAACTCGCCCGCATCACGGACGGCGTCGGCGTCGGCCCGCGTGATGCCCCCCGCGAGCGCGACTTCGTCGAGGGTGTCGACGTCGTGGACCAGCCGGCCGAGCCAGCGGACAAGTTGGATGTCGCGGAGCCCCCCGGGTGACCGCTTCACGTTGGGCTCGAGGAGCGCGAAGGTCTGGCCGTACTTCTGGGCCTCGTCGCTGCGGGCCGCGATCAGCCGGTCGATGACGCGGCGTCGCGACCGGCCGATCGCCGAACGCAGCCGTTGGCGGAGAAGCGGCACGAGGGCGGCGTCGCCCGCGAGCGTGCGGCAGTCGAGCAGCGTGCTCATGATGGTGGCGTCTTCCCCCGCGAGCCGCACCGCCTCCGCGACGGTTCGCACGCTCTGGCCGACGTCGAGCCCGGCGTCAAAGAGGTCTTGAAGCAGCCGCCGCGCGGCGTCGGCCACGACGTTTGCGGCCCGGCCGTCATGGAGAATCATCAGATCGACGTCCGACCAGGGCGCCATCTCCTGCCGGCCGAAGCCGCCGTGCGCGACGAGCGCCGCATGCTTCGCGAGCGCTGCCGCCTCGTCGGCCGGCAGGTCGGCGACCAGACCGGCCCAGACATCACGGACGATCACCTCGAATCGTTCCGACGCAAAGACGCAGACGGCCCAGCCCTGGGCGCCCGAGGCATGCTGGGCGGCGATCCGCGCCCGGGCCTCCGCCACGGCCTCCATCGCCCGGGCGACCGCCGGACGCACGTTTGCCGCCGCTGCGGGGAGCCCGGCCGTCATGGATGAATCCAGGGATCGTCGGAGACGCCCGCCTGCCGATTCGCGACCCGCCCCAGCACGAAGAGGAGGTCGCCGAGACGGTTGAGGTATTCGATCGCATTGGCGGGGATCGTCGCGTGTTCGTCCGCCGCGAGCGTCACGATCCGTCGCTCGGCGCGGCGGCAGACGGTGCGGGCGACATGAAACGCCGCCGCCAGCGGCGTGCCCGCCGGCAGGATGAAGCACTTCAGCGGCTCGAGCGTCTCCTCGTGCCGGTCGATCTCCAACTCGAGCGCTTCGACATGCGCCGCCGTGATCCGCTCCTCGGCCGCGTCCGGCGTGGCCAACTGCGCTCCGAGATCGAAGAGTTCGCACTGCACGCGGCGGAGCAGGGGATCGAAGGCCGCGGCGACCGAATGCGTGCGGGCCATGCCGAGGTGGCTGTTGAGTTCGTCGACCGTGCCGAAGGCCTCGATTCTCGCGTGGTCCTTGCGCACCCGCGGTCCGCCAAAAAGCCCCGTCTGCCCCGCGTCGCCGGTCTTCGTGTAAATCTTCATGTCGGGCCGTGGCCTCCTGCGTGTCCGATCTCCGCACGTATACTGGGACTCATGGGAAAATCATGCAACTGGACGGTCGCGAACCTGCTCGCACCGCTCGCGATCGCCGTCGTTCTGCCGGGGCTCCCGGCCCGCGCCGCACCGCCGGCGGAGGCGGCTCCCCCGCCGACATCGCCGCTCGAACGCCGCTTCCTCACGGAGCCCGTCCGCGTCACCGACGGCATGACCAAGGCCGGCGAGGGCTACTTCTCCCCTGATGCGCGACGGATCTGCTACCAGGCGGTGCCCCCCGGACACCCCTTCTATAAAATCTACGTCCAGGACTTCGACGCCGCGGCGCCGCGGCCCGTGCCGCCTCGGCAGGTCAGCCCGGGGCAGGGGCGGACGACCTGCAGCTGGTTCTCGCCCGACGGCTCACGGCTCCTCTTCGCGTCCAGCCATCTCGATCCGGATGTCGGCGGCACGGAGGCCGCGGCCCGCGCGCAGGCCGAGGACGACGCCCGCAGCGGCAGACGCCGCCGGTATCAGTGGGACTTCGATCCCTGGATGGACATCTTCACCTCGCGACTCGACGGCACCGACCTCGTGCGGCTCACCGCCTCGAAGGGCTACGACGCCGAGTGTTCCTTTTCCCCCGACGGCCGCCAGGTGCTCTTCGTGAGCGACCGGGACGGCGATCCCGACATCTACGTGATGGATGCCGACGGGGCCAACCTGCGGCAGCTGACCGATGTTCCGGGCTACGACGGCGGTCCGTTCTTCTCGCCCGATGGCGCCTGGATCGCCTACCGCACCGATCGCATCGAGAAGGACATGCTTCAAATCCATGTCATGAAGGCCGACGGCACCGGCGACGTGGCGGTGACCGCGGGGCAGGGGGTACGGTGGGCTCCCTACTGGCATCCCACCAGGCCGTGGCTGATCTGGACCGGCGCCGACCACTCCGATCCCACGCAGCGTCCCAACTACGACCTCTGGATCGCCCGGTATGACGTGCCCGGGGCTGGATTTCGGGCCGGTGCGGCGCTGCGGCTCACCGACCACGAAGGGGCCGACGTGCTGCCCTCCTTCTCTCCCGACGGCACGCTCCTCATGTGGACGGCCAGCCGTGGTGAGCAGGCCGGCGGACGCGGCCCGACGAGCCAACTCTGGGTGAGCCGGCTCGATCTCGACGCGATCGGCGACGCGCTCGATGCCCCCGCACCCGCCGTCACGAAAGGCACCGCTCCATGACTTCCCCCTCCCCGCACGACGACCGCGGCGTGGCGATGATCGGCGGCGGCCAGATGGCTCTGGCCCTCGCGGAGGGCTTCTGCCGGGCCGGCCTGCTCGAGCCGGCCGACATCATCGTCCATGATCCCCACGCCCCGGCCCGCGAGCGGCTGGCGTCGCGGCTGCCCGGCATCCGGTTCGCCGACACCCCTCGGGCCGCAGCCGCCGCGGCCGGCCTGGTTTTTCTGGCCGTGAAGCCGCAGCAGGCGGCCGAAGCCTGCGGCGGGATCGCCGGCGGCCTCCGCGGCGACGCGGTGCTCGTCTCGATCGTCGCCGGCCTGTCCACGGAGTCGCTCGCCGGCCTGACGGGCACGCGGCGGATCGTCCGCGTGATGCCCAACACCCCGAGCCTCGTCGGGCGAGGCGTCTCGGTCGTCTGCCGCACGGCCGACGTCCCGGCGGCGGCGGCGGAACGGGTCTCGAAACTGCTCGCCTCCGTGGGGCACGTCCACGACGCCGACGAGTCGCTGATGAACGCCGTGACCGGCCTCTCCGGCTCCGGCCCGGGATTCGTCGCCCTGCTCGTCGAAGCGCTCGCCGATGGCGGGGTGAAGGCGGGGCTTCCCCGCGGCCTGTCGCTCGCGCTCGCCGTCGAGACGCTCTCGGGAACGGCCGCGCTTCTGGAGCAGACGGGCGAGCATCCGGCGCAGATCAAGGATCGCGTCACGAGCCCCGGGGGGACGACGATCGCGGGCCTCGCCGTCCTCGAGCAGCGGGGCGTCCGCAGCGCGCTCATCGACGCCGTCGTGGCCGCCGGCGCCCGCGCCAGGGAACTTGGCGGCACAGGCTGACCTTTCGGCCGCCCCGGCCTGCGACGGCCTGCGACGGCCTGGCCGCGACCGCGCCTGGCCTGAAGACCGCCCGCGGCTCCCCACGCCACGGCCCGTGCGGGGGATTCGTGGCCGCTGGCTCAGCCGCGGCGGGCCTTCGCTGCTTTCTTGGCGGCCTTCTTGGCGGTCTTTTTCACGGTCTTCTTCTTGGCGCCGGCCGACGTCTTCTTCGTCGCGGTCTTGCGGCCGCCGAACACCGTATCCCAGCCGTCGGCGTATTTGGTCGAACTGCCCACGCGAATCACTGACATGGCGATGCTCCTCGGCGACCAGACCGGAACGGCTCGCCGCGGACACGATGCCGCGGAACGAACAAGCCGTGTGGTAGCGAGCGGACTCGGGCCGTGTCAATGCGGGGCGATGATCTCGATGAAGATTCGGCCCCACTCCTCGGGGAACCGGGGCCGACCCCGCGGCACGTCCACGGCTGTCGGGGCAGCCGCGTCGGAAACAACGAGCAGTTCGTTTCGATCCCGCAGCAGCGCCGTGATGTCGTACTCGAGCCGACCGCCGGCGGCCACCGCAAAAGACAGCTCGGCGTCATTGAGAACCAGTCGCCAGGGCACGTCCGGGGTCTCCCGCTCCACCACGATCACCACCGTGTCGCCGGGCCCGATTCCGGACGGGCGGCCGAAGCGGCGGAGCCAGCGGCCCGCGTCGGCGGTGCGGGGCTCCCAGGCGTTGCCGAGTTGGATCGCGTGTCGGGGCATCGGGATTCGAGGGGTTTCGAGTGCTGGGCCGTGGAGGCGGACGAAACGCCCGGCCGCCGCTATACTCTCTCACCTCACGGGCGTAGCGATCGTATCGCCGACCCGTTGTCCGGAACACCACTGGAGCCGATGCCGACGATGGGAAACGCCCTCGAGTTCACCGACGACAACTTTCAGAGCGACGTCCTCGGTTCAGCCGTTCCGGTGCTGGTTGACTTCTGGGCGCCCGGGTGCGGCCCGTGCCGCATGATCGGCCCGGTGATCGAGGAGTTGGCCGTCGAGAACGCCGGCACCTTCAAGGTGGGCAAGGTCAACATCGACGACAGTCAAAAGCTCGCGATGTCGTACAACGTCGCCAGCATCCCCACCATCATGATCTTCAGCGGCGGCAAGCTCGTGCAGCAGTTCATGGGCGTGCAGCCGAAGGCGAAACTCCAGCAGGCGCTCGACGAGGCGAAGTCGGCATAGGCCGTCACATCGCCCCGACGGTCTCCAGCTCGCGACTCCGCACCGAGGCGGTGACGGGGCCTCTCCAGCGTTCGATCGTGGCGTCGTCGACGAAGCCGGCGAGATCGACCTCGCTCCCCGGCTGGCGGAGTTTCTCCACGGCCTTGGCCTCGATCTGCCGGACCCGTTCGCGGGTCACTTCGAAGATCGAGCCCACCTCCTCGAGCGTGTAGCTGTAGCCATCGACCAGTCCGAACCGGAGCCGGATGATCTCCCGCTCCCGGTAGGAGAGCGTGTCGAGCGCCCGGGTGATCGAGCCTTCGAGCGACTGCTGGTTGAGGTTCTTGAGCGGATCCTCCTCGCGGCGGTCGCTGACGAAGTCGCCCACCGCGCCCTCGTCGGAGTCGCCCAGGGGCTGATCGAGCGAAACCGGCCGTCGCGACATCCGACAGATGCAGTCGGTCTCCTCGAGGGAGAGCCCCGACCGCTCCGAGAGTTCCTCGATCGTCCCCTCGCGGCCGTGGTCCTGGAGAAACTGCCGCTGCAGGTTCCGCATCCGCGTCATGGCATCGACCATGTGCACGGGCACGCGGATGGTGCGGCTCTGGTCGG
>SXGT01020169.1_pt1 | contig 19071 bp, 21 predicted proteins | sample 3176221 | NCBI WGS metagenome assembly SXGT01 (sample SAMN11356862, study PRJNA531348) | freshwater metagenome | isolation source: freshwater sample F1-120 | place: China: Fuxian Lake, Yuxi | collected 2017-12-25
ACCCAACGCGAATGGTCCAGCCAGGGCGTGCGCAACGCGATGCGCAAGGCCCCCGACAACGACAAGAACCGGCGCCGCGCCCAGACCGAATCCAGCGAGAAGCAGGCGCAGAAGGTGCGTCAGATGGAGAGCCGGATCGCCCGCCTGGAGGAGGTCGATGAGCCCCGCAAGGAATGGACTCTCCAGTTCACCATCGGATCGGCCCCGCGGTCGAGTTCGGTGGTGGCGACCCTCGACAACGCCGTTGTGCGCCAAGGTGAATTCGTGCTGGGCCCGGTCTCGTTACAGGTCGACGCCGGCGAGCGGATCGGCATCACCGGCCCGAACGGCGCGGGTAAGTCGACACTGTTGGGTTTGCTGCTGGGCCGCACTTCACCCGACGAGGGCCGGGCCGGTCTGGGCGCGAACGTCGCGGTCGGCGAGATCAACCAGGCCCGTGCCGAATTCGACGGGCCGGGGCGGCTGCTCGATCGTTTCGAACAGCACGTGCCGGACTGGCCGACCGCCGAGGTGCGCACGTTGTTGGCGAAGTTCGGTCTGGGCGCCGACCATGTGGAGCGCGCCGCGCACGAGCTGTCACCCGGTGAGCGCACCCGGGCCGGCCTGGCGCTGCTGCAGGCCCGCGGCGTCAACGTGCTGGTGCTCGACGAACCGACCAATCATCTGGACCTGCCCGCCATCGAGCAACTCGAGCAGGCGCTGGAGAGCTATGACGGTGCGCTGCTGCTGGTCACCCACGATCGCCGGATGCTGCAGAATGTGCGGCTGGATCGGACGTGGTGCGTCGAGAACGGGCGTGTCTGCCAGGCTGGACCCGCCGCTTGAGCCGGGCGCTGCGCAGCACCTGGACGGCCATGTTGGTGGACGTGATCATCGGGATGACACCGAGGAAGGTCCGCTCCGACGGCGGGTGACCGTGCAACTGCTCAAGGCTTCCGAACACGTAGAAGCACCCGAGGCAGAACAGGGTGGCCGGGACCGCCAGCGCCATCATGCTGCCGCGGTCGGACAGTACCTCGCGGGCCAGGTCGAGTTCTTCGCCGGTCAGCGGATCCCGGTTGCGGACCTTGCGCAACGCCCCAGGTAGCTCGCCGATGCCCAGATCGGACCGGACATGCCTGCGTCCCATCATCCGCCGGGTGAACACCATGGCGATCGAGGCGAACACCCCGATCAGCGCGAACGAGACGATCGCAAGAATCCCGAAGAGGCTGGAGGTCGTCATCTCAGCTCGCTCGCTGCCGCAGCGGCCGCTGCCGGATGAAGGTCGGCCACCAGAACCACGGTCCCAGCAGCCGCATCATGCACGGCACGATGAACGAGCGCACGATCAACGTATCGAGGAGCAGTCCGATGCAGACCGTGGAACCCAACTGACCGATGGTCCGGAGATCACCCACGAGCATCGCCAGCATCGTGAACGCGAACACCAGCCCCGCCGACGTGACGACACCGCCGGTGCTGCCCAGTGCCCGGATCAGACCGGTGTTCAAGCCGGCCGCCGTCTCCTCCTTGACCCGCGAGATCAGCAGCAGGTTGTAATCCGAACCCACCGCGACCAGGATGATGAACGTCAGTGGCAGCACCAGCCAGTGCAACGACAGGCCCACCAGGTGTTGCCAGAACAGCACCGAGAGTCCGAACGCCCCCGCGTAGGAGAACGCCACCGTCCCGGGAATCACCAACGCCGCGATCAGACTTCGGGTCAGGTACAGCATGATCAGGAAGATCAGGACGAACGCCGCAATCGCCACGATCAGCAGATCGGAGGCGGCGTAGGCCTTGATGTCCTTGTTGTTCGAGCCGGCCCCGCCGATGTAGATCTTCGCGCCGGCCAACGAGGTCTCTTTCAGAGCGGCTTTCACGGCCTCGGGGAAGGCCTCGACGTGCTCGATGCCCTCCGGGCCCATGGCGTTGCCCTCGTGGGTGATGATGAATCGGGCCGCCTGGCCGTCCGGTGACATCATCAGCTGCATACCGGTTTTGACATCCTCGTTGTCGAACGCCTCCCGGGGGATGTAGAAGAAGTCGTCACTTCGTGATTGGTCGAAATCGTTGCCCACGTTGATCAGGTCTCCATAGGTCTGATCGGTCTGGGTGGACTGCAGGTGCGCCGGACCGTAGGAGTTGGTGACCACGATCTGCAGCGCTCGGGTGTCCTCCATCATCCGCTCCAGCTGTGCGATCAATTGCGGAAGCAGCTTGTCCACGGCCTCCAGCGAGGCCACGGCATTCGTGATCTCGGTCTCGAGGCTGTCGATACCGTCGAGCGCGTCGAACAGTGATCGCATCGCCCAGCATGCCGGGATGTCGAAACAGTGGGGTTCCCAGTAGAAGTAGTTGCGCAGCGGGCGGAGGAAATCGTCGAGATTGGCGATGCCCTGATTCATGTCCGCGGTGACCTGTTCCACGTTCTCCAGCGTGAGCACGGTGGAATGCAGCTCGTCGGACATCTGCTGGGTCAGGTCCAGCACCTGCGCCAGCACCTCGATCGACCGGGTCTGGATCGCGGCCTGCTTGTCCGTGTTCTCGTTCTGCTGCTCATTGAACGGCAACTGCTGTCCGCTGCCACTGCCCTGGGTGGTGAACAGGTAGGGGATCGTGGCGTGCTCCAGCGGTCGGCCCAACGGGCGGGTGATGCTCTGCACCATCGCCACCCCCGGTAGCCGGATGAGGCTCTTGGCGACCCGGTCCAGGGAGATGAAGTCCGCCGAGTTCCGCATGTCATGGTCGGACTCGATCATGAGCATCTCGCTGAACAGCTTGCTCTCCGAGAAGTGTCGGTCCGAGGCGGTGAACCCGAGATTGGCTGAGGCTGAGGCGGGTTGGTAGGCACGATCGTCATAGCTGACCCGATAGGTCGGCACGAAGATCGCCCCGACCATCACAACGGCGCAACTGGCCACGAAGATGGGTTTGGGCCAGCGCACCACGCTGGTCCCGATCCGCCGGTACCGGCGCGACTTGGCCGCCCGCTTGGGGTCGAACAGGCCGAAGAGACTGCCCAGGGTCAGTATTGCCGGTGCCAGCGTCAATGCGGAGGCGATGGTGAACAGCATGCTGATCGCGACCGCGGGACCCATGGTGTGGAAATAGTCCAGCCGCGCGAGGCTCAGGCAGTAGCAGGCACCGGCGATCGTCAGTCCGGAACCGATGATGACGGGGGCTACGCTGCGGTAGGCGGTGTAGTAGGCCTGTTCACGGCTTTCGCCGGCCTGTCTGGCTTCCTGGTAGCGGCCCAGCAGGAAGATGCCGTAGTCGGTTCCGGCGCCCAGGGTCAGTGCGACCACGATGTTCACCGCGAATGAGGACAACGGGATGACACCGAGGTGTCCGAGGGTGGCGATGACCCCCTTGGCCACCAGCATCTGGATCAGCACGCTGATCAAGGGCACCAGCAGGGTGGCCGGGGAGCGGTAGACGACGAGCAGCATCACGACGATGAGCACGATCGTCAGGATGGTGATGTTGTTCAGGCTGGAATTGGCGATGGACAGCGTGTCGGCGGCCAGCGGCGCGGCTCCGCTGACGAAGACGGTGAGCCCGGGCGGCGGCGCGTCGTGCGCGATGACGTCCCGCACGGCCTGCACGGATTCGTTGGCCTGGATCTGGCCGGTGTTGCCGGCAAGCCGTAGCAGCACGAAAGTTGCTTTGCCGTCCACACTTTGGGCGCCAGCGGCGGTGATCGGCTTTCCCCAGAGATCCATCACATACTGCACGTGGTCGGGGTCCTGCTTGAGCCGGCCGACCAGGTCGTCGTAATAGCGGTGATCGCCGTCGTCCAACGGGCGGTCGGCCTCCAGCACGAGCATCGCCAGGCTGGTGGAGGTGGATTCCTGGAACTTCTCGCCGATGCGCAGCATCGCCACCTGGGACGGCGCATAGCCGGGGATCATCGAACCGGCGAGTTGTTCGGCGACCTTCTCGACCTGTGGGATGAAGGTGTTGGTGCCGACGGCAAGCAGGCCCCAGAAGATGATGATCGGCACGGCCAGCACCCGCACGATGCGCGCGACGCTCACGCGGACTTCACCCGGCAGGTGACGTCGGCATCATCGTGGGTCGACGATTGTTCATCGCGCACAATGTCGTTGACCAGCATCCGGCATCCCACCTGACCACCGTCGACCTGTGCGGAGATGCTGCCGGACACGACAGTGAGCGTGGTGGTCTCGGTATGTGACCACGGCAGCGCGGTGATATCGACCCGATGCGGCTGCCCGTTGATGTCGACGTAGCTCAGGATCCCGCCGTCGCCGACGGAGCCGAACAACTCGTAGGTCAACCGCTTCGGGGTGAACTGCTCGGGCGCCTGGGCGGCCAAAACCGAGGGGACGGGCCCGGGTTCGGACATCTCATGGACTTTCCAGATGCACAACGAACCCGCGCCGAGCGCCACCACGGTGACGAGGGGCAGCCAGCCCTTGGCGAGAAGGCCGCGGCGTCGGCGCGGTGGTGGCTGCTCGGTCACGAAAAGAATTTATATCGCATACACGAAGTAAATGCCAAGCCAGATGAATAATGCGCAGCGTCCCTGGCAGCCGTGATGCTGGCAGATCATTGTGAATAATCGGTATATGGAATAGGTCCTGCCGCAAGGAGCGTTGTATGCGGGCACCGTCGCGGCGCTGAATAGATCCGTTAAGTGATATAAATTCGACATGAGCTCAACGTCGCCCGACAGTGTGGACGCCATCTCCGCAATGATCGTCTCGAGTGCGGACCTGCTGTGGCGTCATCTCGCCGCGCGCGATGACCTCGGCGCAAGCGCCACACTGATGCTCAACCGCCTGGATCGGGAGGGGCCGATGCGGGTCACGGCGCTTGCCGAGGCAGAGGGAGCCAGCCAGTCGGGCATGACGCAACTCGTGCAACGGATGGAACGTCAGGGGCTGTTGGAGCGCACGCCTGATCCCGATGACGGCAGGGCCTGCCTGGTGATGATCGGGACGGCGGGCCGCCGCCGGTGGAATGAGCGCGCCGATGTACGCAAGCAACGTATCGCCGGTCTCCTCGACGGTCTGGCCGAGGACGATCAGCAGGCGCTATGGCTTGCGGCCCGGGTCGCCTCCCGCCTGCTCGACCAGATGCGCGATATCGCGGATGCGCGCTCTCACGGCGTGTAGCGCGTGACCTTGTCCGGGTGGATGACCAGCCGCAGCAGCTCGGCGCCCAGCATCTGCTGAAGTTCGGCGGCCCGGCCCTCGTCGGTGAGGTCCCAGTACCGGTCGGCCAATCGGGTGGCAAGTTGCTGCGCTCCTTGGCTTTCCAGCGTCGTGGTACCGGAGACCGACACCCAGCGCTCGCGTTCGCCCACCGGGGCGGCGACCACCAGAGATGCGCGAGGGTCGGTGCGCAGGCGCCGGACCTTCGCCGCGTCGGTGAGGGTGAACAGTTCGATGGTTCCGTGCTCGGTGGCCTCGAACCACACCGGACGCGGCTGCGGCGGGTCGGCGCCGGCGGCAACGGTGAAGAACCCGTAGAGCGGGCGGCGCAGGAACTCCAGATCTTCAGGCGTCAGCGTCACCGCGACCACGCCCCACTGGCCGCCGTCCGCAGCACGTAGTCCTCGAAGGTCCGGGGCGCTCTGCCCAGCACGGATGCCACCCCGCCGGTGGTCGTGGCGAGCGGGCCACCGTCCATCATCACGAACATGTCGGTCACGTGTTCGGCATCGGGCTCGCCGACGCCCTGTTCCACCAGCAGCGCGGTGTATTCGGCCGGGCTGATCTGCTTGTAGGTGATGGGCTGCCCCGATGCCCGGGAGATCATGTCGACGGCTTCGGCGAAGGTCAGTGCGTCCGGGCCGGTCAGCTCGTAGATCTGCCCGGCGTGCCGGCCGGGCTCGGTCAATACCGTGGCCGCGACGTCGGCGACATCCTCGATGTCGATGAAGGGTTCGGGGGTTTCGCCGGCAGGCAACGCGAGCTCCCCGGCGACCAGCGGCGCGTGGAACAGGTCCTCGTCGAAATTCTGCGCGAAGTTGTTGGGCCGCAGGACGGTCCACTCCAATGCCGAGCCGCGCACGGCTTCCTCGGCCGAACGCATGTCCAGCCCGAAACGCGAGTCGCCCCAGGCGTCGGCGCCGCGTCCGGACAGCAGCACCAGCCGTTGCACCCCGGCGGCCTGCGCCCTGGCGACGAACTCCGGTGCGGGGCCCACCGTGGCGGGCGCGACCATGTACACCGAGGTGATGCCCTCCAGCGCCGCATCCCAGCCGGCGGGGTCAGACCAGTCGAAGGGGGTCGGGCTGGACCGGGAGGCGAGCCGGGTGGCGATGCCGCGCAACCGCAGGCGGGCGGCGATGCGGCGACCGGTCTTCCCGGTCGCGGCCAGGACAAGGATCGTTTCTGTACTCATGGACCCATTCAAGACCGCGGGATCGGACGATTCCATGGTCAAGACGCCGGTTTGCATGTGAATTCGTCTAGGCTCGATGCATGGACGTATTCGGTGACCTGTGCCGCGGCGTACGTGCCCACGGCTCGCTGTTCGGCAGCTCGCAGCTGTCCGCGCCCTGGTCCCTGCGTTTTGTGGACGGCGCGCCGCTGACGTTGTGCACCGTTCTCGACGGCCAGGGTTGGCTGGTCCCCGAGCACGGCGCTCCCGTGCAGCTACGCGATCGTGACACCGTCGTGGTGAAGGGCCCGGACACCTTCACCTTCGTCGACGATCTGGACACCGCCGCGGAGCCGATCGCGTGCGGGGAGATGTGCGCGAAACCCGAGTACGGCGGCACCCGGCACCGGATCGGCTGGAATGACGACTGCGCGGCCGGTGCCGGGACCACCACCTTGGTGGTCGGCGCCTACCCGGTGCGGGGCGAGATCAGCCGCCGCCTGCTGGACGCGTTGCCCGCGGTGCTGCACCTGCCCAGCGGTGGAAACGGCGATGCGGTGCTGGACCAGCTGGCCGCCGAGGCGGCGCTCGACATCCCCGGTCAACAGGTGGTGCTGGACCGATTGCTGGACTGGATGCTGGTGTGCACATTGCGGACCTGGTTCGACAGCCCGGAGGGGCACCCGCCGACCTGGTGGACCGCCCAACGTGATCCGGTCGTCGGTGACGCGCTGAGACTGCTGCATGCCGATCCCGCTGCGCCATGGACGGTTTCGTCGCTGGCGGCGCAGGCGGGCGTGTCCCGGTCGACGCTGGCCAAACGTTTCAACGATCTGGTCGGTGAGCCGCCGCTGACCTACCTCACCGGGTGGCGGATGACGCTGGCGATGGACCTGCTGATCGAGCAGCGGACGGCGACGGTCAGGGAGGTCGCCCGCGCTGTCGGCTACACCGATCCCTTCACCTTCAGTGCCGCGTTCAAACGGGTGCGTGGCGTCAATCCCAGCGAGTTCCGCCGCATCAACATCGCGTAAGGACAGGCCCCGCGGACGTCAGGGTTGCGTTCGGAACACGGCCGCACCGCACGGCCCGACGTACACCTGGATGCATGACGCTCGCGATAGCCGCCCACAGCCTGCCCGCCGCCGCGCTGATCGACCCGACGCTGGCCGCGTGGGCTCGCGCGCGCAGTGTCTCGGTGACCGCCCACGATGGCCGCGACCTCGACCTGGTGCGCCGCCATCGCATTCGGCCGGTCCAGGTCGTGTACCGGTGCGGACCCGACAGCGCTGCCACCCGCCGGGCGGTCGGCCTCGGGGTCCGCCGTTTCGTGGTGTGCACCGCGCATCAGATGGCCCGCCTCGACGAATGCGCAGCCGGGACCAGGTACCTGTACCTCGACGAGCGCGCCCCGTTGATGCTGGGGTGCTGTGGCGCAACGATCACCTGCGCGCGGCAGCCATCGTCGACGTCGTCGATCGGGCCGTGTGCCAGGAGTGCGACCTCAGTCACCTGCCCCGACCGGTGGTGACCCTCGCGGCCCTGACCGCCGGGGCGTAACGGCGGGCGGGGCCTCCGACGATGTACCCAGCATGTTCATTCGTTTGGGGATGGCGGTCGCGGTAGCGGCGACGGCCTTGGTCGGACTGGCCGGCGGCACCGCCGCGGCCGAGCCCGCGTGCGCGGACTTCCACTGGCTCGGCGCCGCCGGTTCGGGCCAGCGTGACGGCGCCAATCTGACCGCCAACGGCGGTATGGGCGATGTGGTCTATCAGTCCTACCAGCAGCTCAGCGCCGAACTGGCCGCCAGCGGGCGGACCATCACGGCAGAGGCCGTGCAGTACCCGGCGGCACCGGTCCCGCTCGGCGGCGGGCTCGGCGGCTGGATGGACTTCATGGACAGCGTCGAGGACGGCACCGACGCCGCCGCCGATCAGCTCGAGGCGTTCACCGAGAGGTGCCCGCAGACCAAGGTGGTGCTCGCCGGCTACTCCCAGGGCGCGATGGTGATCCACCGCAATCTGCACGACCTGGCCGAGGCCCCGAACGTGGCGGCCGCGCTGCTGGTCGCCGACGGTGACCGGTTGCCCGCCGACACCACCATCAACCTGGGAACGACGGCGGCGCTGCCGGGCGTCGGCATGGGCGTCGCGCAGGAGCACTCCTTCCTGGCCTCGACCGACACCTCGCCGCTGCCGCCGGCCATCGGTGCACGCACCGTCAGCGTCTGCGATGTGGGCGATCCGGTGTGTGACTACGACGCCGACGCCGAAGAGCTGCCGGCCTCGGCCATCGCCATCCACACCGCCTACGCCCCCGCGGTCAGCGGACCGCACGCCTGGGGTGGGCCGTTGTACAACCTGGTGATGAGCTCGAGCCCGGTGCCCGCGGTGGCCGACGCCACGGCGTGAACTTCGGCGAACCCGTCGCCGGCTTGCTGTCGCCCCGATAGGGTCGGGCCAGCATGGACACTTCAGATACGTTGCGCCGCTTGAGTAAAGGCCGCTTGCCTAAAGTAGGCGCCCTCGCCGCCAGTGTGCTGGTGTTTGCTGCCTGTGCAGCACCCGGTGATTCCACCACCGCGGACTCGCCCGGTGCGCCGGCGGCGAATGTGCCGACCACCACCGTGGCACCCATCGTGAGCCCCGCCCAGCTCGATGCCGGGAGCTACCCGACGGCGCCGCGACCACCCCTGGGCAACGCGGCTGATCCGCGTACCGGAGCGATCGCCGATGCCCAGCACCTCGCCGATTTCGTGGTCGGTCCGTGGGAGGCCGACGAAGCCCTGGTCACCCCGTACCTGGCCACCTACTACCTGCTTGACTCCTCGGGGGCGTTGATGCAGTTCGCACCCGAGTCCGTCGCGCAACGGGCCGAGCGTCACGGCATGGTCAACGGGTTCGCCTCCGCCCGGCAGGTCACCGACAAGACGGTGATGATGAATGCGGTGTTCCGGTTCCCCGACGCGGCGGCCGCCACCGCCGCCGCGGGGGACATGAACTCCGGTGCCGCCGCTCAAGCCGTCCGCGGCGCCACCCCCACCCCGGCGGCGATTCCCGGTCATCCCGAAGCATCCGCCTCGACGTACCCCTTCACTCCGCACGAATCGGACAAGGAGTGGACGGTGATCCGGTCGTTCGCTCCGCACGGCCCCTACGTGTTCATGCAGCTGGTGCAGTCCGTCGACGGTTTCGATCCGGCCGCGGCGCTGGTGCAGAAGGCCATCGATGTGCAGGGCCCGCGGATCGACGAGTTTCGGCCGGCCCCGGCCGATGCGCTGGCCGACGTTCCGCTGGACCCCACCGGTCTGCTGGCCAAGACATTGCCCCTGGCGGGCAGCGCCGCCCCGACGAAGAACGCCGTCTATACCCGTCGCGGCGCGGTGCACTTCCAGAGCAACCCGATCGCCTCCAAGACGCTGTTCACCGACACCGGTGTGACGGCCGTGGCGATGGCGTTGACGAACGTGTACGAGGCGAAGAGCCCCGGTCTGGCATCGATGGTGGTCGGCTCCTTCAGCAAGGAGGTCACCGCGCAGGGCGCGGCGCCCGCCGAGCCGGTGCCCGCGTTGCCCGACAGCCACTGCTCGGAGCGCGGAAAGGCGTTCTACTGCGTCGCCTCGGCGGGTCGCTATGCCGTCGAGGTCAATGCCGAATCGCTGCCGCAGGCCCATCAGCAGATGGCGGCGCAGTACATCCTGCTGACCGCGGGCTGAGCCTTCCCCCGATCGGGGGGCATCGGGTTCATCCGGTGCGGGGGCCGGTCTCCCGACAGCGGTGGCCCGCTGCCGGCGGCATGCTGGAGTCATCAAAGCTCCAGCAAGACAGAGGATTACGAGATGAACGCCTTGACCCGCCGCATCGCCACCGGATTCGCCGTCGCCGCCGCGCCGGCCATCATCGCGGTGGGCGCCGCCACCACCTGCCACGCCCAGGCCACCGCGGTGAACACCTACGGGCCCACCACCAGCCAGGCCGCCGCCACCCACCCGAATCAGACCTCGCAGACCGGCGTCACCAGTCTGAGCCGGCGCCACCACCACGGCTACTACCACCGTCGCTGATTGCCCCCACGCCGGTCTGGGTACAGGGTTCGGACAAGGTGCCCACCAATCGTGAGGAGCGCGCAATGACAGCTCAGGACCCGAAGCCGACCGACGTTCAGGCCGCCGAAGAAGAGGTGCTCGCCCCGGCCACACCCGGTGCCCAGGCGCTGCCGACCGAGGACACCGACGCGTCCGACTAGCACCCGGTTCGCCGAAAACCCGTAGTCCCTCCGCGCGAGGGACTACGGGTTTTCCGTGATTCCGGGACCCCTCGCCCGGTGCGATTGTCGTGAGAGAACGCCACACCGAGAGAGGGAAGCCCATGTCGGACGAACTGGAAAAACTTGCCAAGGCGATGAAGGTCATCCAGGGGGTGCAACCACCGTTCATCCCCGAGGGCGCCCACGCGATGACCGCGATCATCGAATGGGGACCGGGTGATCCCGGCGCACCGCCGCACCGCCATCCCGGCGGGCCCTGCTTCGGCTATGTGCTCGAAGGCGAGATGCTCTTCGAACTCGAAGGTGAGGCCCCGCGCGTCATCAAGGCCGGCGAGGCATTCTGGGAGCCGGGCGGTGATGTCATCCACTATTCGGACGGCAACAATCGCGACGACGTGCCGCTGCGCTTCCTGGTCACCATGCTGTGCTCACCCGAGCAGCAGATGTTCGTCCTCGTCGACGATGCCGAACTCGAAGCCCGCCGTGACCGTCGGGTGCCGGGGGATGCGAAATGAGAATCGTGATCGCCGGCGCGACCGGCAACGTGGGAAGGCATGTCGTGAACGAGGGTCGCCGGCGCGGCCACGATGTCGTCGCCCTGTCCCGTGCGTCCGGTCAGGATGTGACGACCGGCCAGGGCCTGCCGGAGGCGATGGTCGGTGCCGATGCCGTCATCGACGTGTCCAGCCAGATGATCATGAACACCAAGAAGTCGGTCTCGTTCTTCACGGACGCGACGCGCCACCTGCTGGCCGCCGAGCGTGGGGCCGGCGTCGGTCACCATGTGGCGCTCTCCATCGTCGGCATCGACGGTCTCGACACCGGTTACAACGCCGGCAAACTCGCCCAGGAACGGTTGGTGTCAGAGTCCGAGGTCCCGTGGACCCTGCAGCGTGCCACCCAGTTCCACGAATTCGCCGGGCAGGTCGTCGCGCAGAGCACGGTCGGACCAATCGCCCTGGTGCCCAAGATGTTGCTCCGCCCGGTGGCAGCCCGCGAGGTCGCCGAACGCCTGCTCGACCTCGCCGAGGCCGGACCGGCCGGACGGGTACAGGACTTCGTGGGACCGCGCGAGGAGACGCTGATCGGCATGGTGCGAAAGACCTTCGCACACGACGGGATCAAGCGCCGCCCCATCAGTGCAGTGCTGCCCGGAAAGTACTGGCGCGCCGCCCGTGCCGGTGCGCTGCGCGGTACCAGCGACAGCGTCCAGGGCCGGCTCACCTTCGATCAGTGGTTGCACACCCCGGACACGGAGATGTCGACATGAAGATCACCGTCGTCGGAGCCACCGGACAGATCGGCAAGCAGGTCATCCCGCTACTGACGGCTGCGGGCCATCAGGTCACCGCGGCCTCTCGTGAATCGGGGGTCGACGCGGCCATCGGATCGGGCCTGGATGCGGCGTTGCGCGATGCCGATGCCGTCCTCGACGTACTCAACTCCCCGACCGTGGAAGACGATGCCGCACTGGCCTTCTTCACCGCGACATCGTCCAACCTGACCGTCGCCGCGAAGAGAGCGGGCGTACGGCACTACGTGCTGTTGTCCATCGTCGGCGTGGATGCCCTCGAAGGCGGCGGCTACCTGCGCGGGAAGGTTGTGCAGGAGCGAACCGTCGCCGAATCCGGGCTTCCGTACACCATCGTGCGGGCCACACAGTTCCACGAGCTCACCGAATCGATCGCCGGCTCCCTGATCGTCGGTGGCGAGGTGCATGCTCCCGATGCGCTGATTCAGCCGATCGCTGCGGCCGAGGTGGCCGCGGTGCTCGCCCGGATCTGCACCGAACCGCCCGCCGACGGTGTGCACGACCTGGGCGGTCCCGACAAGCTGACCTTCGCCGAGATGGCAACCCTGGTCCTGCGCTTTCAGGGTGACGACCGTCCCGCCGTCGTCGACCCGGCCGCCACCTACTTCGGAACCCCGATCACCGAGAACAGCCTGGTCGCCGGCGACGACGCGGAGCGGGGGACAACCCGGCTCTCCGACTGGCTCGGTGCGCGATGAGCACGCTCAGCGCGGTCGTGAACCGCAGGCACTCGTCGCGAATGTTCCTGCCGGACAAACCCGTCCCGGTCGATCTGCTCGAGGAGGCCCTGACGTTGGCGCGGCGGGCGCCGTCGAACTCCAATGTGCAGCCGTGGCGGCTGTACCTGGCGACCGGGGCGCGTCGCGACACACTGGCCGCCGCGTTGTCGGCGCAGGCGCACCTGCATCCGCCCACCGATCTCGGACTCCCCGAGACGTTCGCGCCGCTGCGGCGCGAGCTGGGTGCGCTGGTCTACGGTGCGATGGGGGTGGCCCGGGACGACGCCGAAGGCCGATGGGCGGCCCAATTGCGCAACTTCGAGTTCTTCGGCGCGCCGGTGGCCGGAATGGTCTGCATGCACCGCGATCTCGGACTTCCCGACGCACTCGGGGTGGGGATGTACCTGCAGACCCTGCTGCTCGCGCTGACCGAACGCGGGATCGACAGCTGCGTGCAGGTGTCCACCGCGCTGTACCCAGACATCGTCGGCGAACAACTCGGCATCCCCGCTGAACTGAACGTGCTGTGCGGGTTGTGTATCGGCTACGCCGATCCCGACTTCCCGGCGAACAACCTGAGCATCCCGCGCAACGCGGTGAACGACAACGTCGTCATCCTGTGACCGACGCGCGGAGCTCACGACGGGATCGGATGTTCAACTTGGCGAACACTTTCCGCAGGTGGTATTCGACGGTGTGCGGGCTGATGAACAGCTGGCCGGCAATCTCCTGATTGGTCAGTCCCCGGCCGGCCAGCTGTGCGATCTGATGCTCCTGTGCCGTCAGCGCATCACCGGTGGCCGTCGGTTGCTTGCGGGTCTTGGCGCCGGCCGCCTGCAGTTCGCGTCTGGCACGTTCCGCGAAGCCGGCGGCACCCATCTGTTGGAGCGAAACATGTGCCGCGCGCAGCTGTTCCCGGGCCTGCTTGGCGGCACGGTGTCTGCGTAGCCATTCCCCGTAGAGCAGCTGGGTGCGGGCGAGGTGCATGGCTTGGCGGGTGCGGCCGAACTGGTCGAGCGCTTCCAGGAACAGCTGCTCGGCCTCCGTTTCGCCGGCGAGCAACGCCCGCGACCTCGCCAGCGAGCCGAGGGCACGCGGATTGCCGCAGGCCAGAGTGCGGGCTTCCAGCCGCTGCATGGCCTCGGCGGCGCTGTCGGGATCATCGGCGCGGACGGCGGCCTCGATGAGTTCGATCAGCAATTCACTGAAGAAACCGAGGTCCTCGTATTCGAAGGCGCGCAGCGCGGCGTCTCGCGCCTCGGGGTATCGGCCCTTGCCGTTGTTCAGAATCGCGGTGCCGAGGTACGCAAGGCCCGCGATACGGCCCTCACCGCGGGCCGCGCTGTCCTTGAGCGCCGAATTGGTCAGACGCGTCGCCTCCGCGTCATCGCCGCGCCATGCGGACAGAATCAGCCGGTGGTACTTGAGCGGTGTGTAACCGGTGGCGAGGGCGGTCTCGTTGGCCTCGGCAACACACGCCCGCGCCGACTCCAGATCGCCGCCCTCCATATGTGCCCCGGCGCGTGCCAGCAGCGCAGATGGAAGTAGCGCCAGTGCGCCGCGCTCGGTGGCGAGACTCATTGCAGAAGAGGCGATCTCATGCCAGCCGTCGTCGTCCCACGCCTCATGGATCAGCGACTCGTGCACAATCGGGAACCCGAGCCAGAACCAGCGGTTGCTCTGGCCCGCGACCTCGTCGCGTCCGGCGCGTTTGAGGGTCGCGACCGCGCGCACCATGGCCGGCATCGACGCCTCCGCGCCGAGGGCCAGTCGATCGGCCAGCGCATGGGTCACATCGTCCAATGGGCGCGCGGGATGTATGCCGTCGAAAGCCCGTCGTGCCGCCATGGCGATCTGCTCGGCTTTCGAGCCGCCCCGCCGCCCGAGATACATGGCGGCACTCATCGCCTCGAGATACGCCTCGGTCGCCATCTCGGCGTCGAGGCTCTCCAGTTGTGCTGCCACGGAGCTGAACCCGTCGACGGCCGCGACGAGGGCCTCGCCGTCACCTCTGATCCGTGCCGATACGAACGCCAGCCGGGTGCGTAATTGAGCCAGCCGTGCCCGCTGCAATTCCGAGAGCGGGCAGAGCTCGGCCGTGGCCAGCAACTGTTGCGCCGCTGCGAATGAGGCGACTTCGCGGTGCGCCTCGGCGGCGGCGAGTGCCCGCGCGCCCCGGAGGGCGGCATCGGGGGTCAGTTCGACCGCACGGGTGAGAAACGCCGCGGAGGCCGCCGTGCCGCCCCTGAGCCGGGCCCGCCGGGCGGACGCTTCCAACTCGTCGGCGACCGGGGCATCGACGGTGTCCGCCGCCAGCGCCCGGTGCCAGGCGCGGCGGTCGGGATCGGTTGCAGGGTCGGTGCACGCCGCCAGTGCCGAGTGCGCGGTGCGGCGCTCCTGCAGGGCGGCCGACCGATAGACGACTCCGCGCGCAAGTGGATGCTGGAACTGCACCCGGGTGTCGATGGTGATCAGTCCGGCATCCTCGGCTGCCGTCGCCGCACCGGGCGGAAGGCCGAGATGGTCCATCGCGCGCCGCAACAAGACCGGATCACCGACGGGTTCGGAGGCCGCGAGCAGCAGAACCTGCCGGGCCACGGGCGGCAATGACTGCACGGTGGCCTGATAGCGATCTTCGATCTCGGCGACGACGGGCCGTTTGTCGGGTCGCTGGTAGCCCCCGGCCAGTTCCACAGCGCTCAAGTCCTTGGTGATCGACAACAGCGCGAGCGGGTTGCCGCGCGCTTCGGCGACGATGCGATCACGTACCGCGGGGTCCAGCCGTCCGGGAAAGTGGGTCTCCAGGAGTCCGCGAGCGTCCTCGTCGGCGAGTCCGCCCACCGCGATCGACGGTAGCCCCGCAATGCCGTCGATCGGCGTCCGCAACGCCAGCACCAGGCAGACCCGTTCGGCGAGCAGGCGTCGCGCGACGAAGAACAGCGTCTGCGCGGACACCGTGTCCAGCCACTGCACGTCGTCGATGACGAGCAGGACCGGCTTCTCGGTGGACGCCGCCGCCAGCAGGCCGACCACGGCCAGACCCACCAGGAACCGCTCCGGCGCGGGTGCGGAGTCGCTGAGCCCGAAGGCTCCCTCCAATGCGGCGCGCTGCGGGGCGGGCAATGTCTGCCGCAGTTCGAGGATCGGTGCGCAGACCTGGTGCAGACCGGCGTACGGAAGCTCCATATCCGACTCGATGCCGGTGGCGCCGAGCGGCAGGAATCCGGAGGCCGACACGCGCAGGTACTGCAGCAGAGACGATTTGCCGACGCCCGCCTGGCCGAGCAGCACCCGCACTTCGCTGCCGCCGGCGCGGACTGTCGTCAGCAGATCGTCCAGCACGCGGCACTCGGCGGCGCGACCGGGAAGCGCAGTCATCGTGGCAAGTCTGTCACAGCGGCGGGCCGGCCACGGTCCGCTGTTCCCCCGATCGGGGGACACGTGATTCCCCCGGTGCGGGGGCCGGTCAGCCGACAGACTCCCGGTGCGCCGCGGAGCATTGTTGAGTCATCGAAAGCCCAGCAGCAGAGGAGATTACGACATGAAGAGCATCGGCCACCAGTTCGCCGCCGGATTCGCACTGCTCGGTGCCGCAGCCATCTTGGCGGTCGGCGCCATGACCACCAACCAGGCCATGGCCGCCACCGCCGTCACCCCCGATGCGAGCACGGTGCAGACGGTGTCGACTCACGCCACCGGCGAGCACAATTTCTTGTACGGACGGTGACAGCGAGGCCTCCGGGTTCGATCACTGCAGCTCAGAGTTCGTGCTGGTCGGCCTGTCGGCAGATCTGCAGCGTGCGACCGACGTTGGCTCCGAGGACGAGGTGGAACTCGATATCGGCCAACACGCAGCGTGACTCGAGAACTTTGAGTATCCGGTAGCCGTCACTGGCAAAGAAGCCGACCTGAGAGAGGTCGAGGATCATCCGCCGGCACAACAACACCTTGCTCAAGGTGTAGTCGAGCAGCCGGTGCGAGTTCGCCGCATCGACATCGCCGGTCACGGTGATCACTGCCAGATCGATATCGCGCCATTCGGTGACGAATTCCAGCCGTGCAGACAGGGCACGCGCCTGCGTGGCGTTGGTGAGCATTTCCGTCATGGCAGCCTCCGCTGGTCGCGACGTGGTGGCTGCTGCTGAACCAGAATTAACGCTACGCCCAGGCAGGGTCCACAATCCGATTTTTGTGGTCCGGCAAACGCACGGTGGTGGGCGGTCAGCGGCGCAGCGTTTCGTGGGGGCTTTCGCCGAAGGTGCGCCGGTACAGGACCGCGAAGCGACCCGTGTGGGCAAACCCCCAGCGCGCCGCGGTGGCAGCCACGGTGGTGACGCTGCGATCACTGGCGATGAGTTCCTCGCGTGCCCGGGCGAGCCTGACTTCGCGCAGATAGGCCGTGGGCGTGGTGTCGAGGTGCCGGCGGAACATGTACTGCACCGTGCGCGGTGACAGGTACAGCGCGGAGGCCACATCCCCGACCCCGATGTCATGGGCGGCGTTGTCCTGGATAAAGTCGACCGCCTGGCGGAGTAGCGCGGGGTGGGCGTTGTCGGAGGTGTCGGCCGTGCCGTCGGCGGGTAGGTCGTTCGGGAATGCGGTGAGGATCGCGCTGGCCAGCATCCGGCCCGCCGAAGTCAACAGCACGCGGTTCTCGGGCGGCTCTGGAGCGGTCAGTATGCGGTGGAGGAAGCGTTCGGTGGCGTCGAGGGTGCCCCCGGCGGTCCCGGTCATCGGGGTGAGACCGGTGAAGCGCGGCACCGATGCCGCATTGGTATCGATGGCCGCAACCTCGGTCAACAGCGTCCGGGACAGCACCACCGAGCGCAGCGCGGCTCCAACGAGGCGGACCTGGACACCACCGACGCCGGTGGAGGCGAGCACCCATTCGCCCGGGCCTGCAGTACCGGCGAGCCGGCCGTGCGTCACTTCGGCGCGGCCGCTACGAACGAACAGTGCGACCACCGAGGGCACGCGGTCGGCCCGCAGCATGACGTCGCCGTCGTGCCGGATCTCTTCGATCGCGTAGCTACCGACGTCGATCCGTGAGTGCGTGCAGGAACACCCGGTGGAGGCATCGCCGGCGCGGGTGATGGTGAATCGAGCGGAATACGCCTGATCAAGATGCTTGTGGATCAGGTCTGAATCGTTGGAGTCGATGTCGGTACGCTCAGGGCACACATCGACGCGGTCGGCTTTCATCACGGCTCCACACAAGAAACAGCACCGGATGGGCATCGACCTGAACCCACGTTCGCCCGATCTTAACCCGTCGTTGCGGGCAAACGAAAATATCGGTCATCTCCTCGGGTCTGCTTCATTCGCCGCTGGTTGGGTAATTCACCCGAACACAGCCCGGTTTCGCAGGAAGGAATGCCGATGGCGCACTCCGACGACGTCGACAGCGCATTGACCGTGAGACGGGAGACCGTCGCCTCGCGAGATCAGGTGTGGGCCGTGATCGCCGACGGCTGGACCTACTCACAGTGGGTCGTGGGCAACAGCCGGATGCGGGCGGTCGATCCACGCTGGCCGCAGGTGTCCAGCACGATCGACCATTCGATCGGGGTGTGGCCGCTGCTGGTGGATGACCAGACGGTGGTCGAGGACTGCGAGCCGCGTCGACGGATTGTTCTGCTGGCCAAGGGCCGTCCGTTCGGCAAGGCGCGGGTCACGATCCGGCTCTCGGACACCGCTGACGGCGGGTGCCGCATCGAGATGGCCGAGGTGCCGGTCGGATTCCCGATGGGATGGATCCCTGAGCGGCTCGCACTCGCTGCGGCCGTACCCCGAAATCGAGAGTGCACTCGGCGCCTCGCCGCCATCGCCGAGCGTCGGTCGCCGGAGCGCTGAGTCAGCGTCCCAGGAAATCAAGAATCGCCGGAGCGGCCAGCACCCACGTATCGAAACCGTTGTACCGCGCGACCTTTCCCGATGCGCGCAGCTCGCTGGCACGCTCCCAGGCATCCTCGGGCCACGGCGGGTCGATGAGTTGAGATCCCTTGATGAGGCAGTGAATCTCCAGTGACGTCCGCTTGGGATGGTCCCAGTCGTTCTCACCGCCACGAATGATCAGAGTGGGAATGGTGATGGCGTCGAACATCTCGTCGTCGACGCCGGGAATGGTCTGCCCAGGCTTCGGCACGAACGCGTTGAGCCAGCACCGCATGACCCGTAGGAAGTCTCCTGCATCGAGGTCGGTCAGGCGCCGCCGGTTCGCCGGGTTGGCCTCGATGCGGTCCCGCCATTCGGGAACCGTCAGCAGTCCATCGATCCCCAGGCCCCTGACCGCGCGAATGCTCGGCACCACGTAGTAGTGCCCGAGAACGAACCCGCCGTACACGCCACCGACGATGTTCCACACCACCAGTTTGGTGAACTGCTCCGGGTAGAGCATCGCCGCCAGCATCGAATCGCGGGCACCTCCGGAGCCGC
>SXGT01323776.1_pt1 | contig 19070 bp, 15 predicted proteins | sample 3176221 | NCBI WGS metagenome assembly SXGT01 (sample SAMN11356862, study PRJNA531348) | freshwater metagenome | isolation source: freshwater sample F1-120 | place: China: Fuxian Lake, Yuxi | collected 2017-12-25
GTGGTCACGGTCACCAACCCGCTGCGGGTGGAGGAGTCGATCTTGCGATCGTCGCTTCGGTCCGGATTGCTGACAGCCGCCGCAGGAAACGCCGCACGCGGCGAACGGTCGGTGGCGTTATTCGAACTCGGTACGGTCTTCGCGCCGCCCGTCGCAGGAGCGTTGCTGCCCGACGAACACCCGCACCTCGGCGCGGTGTTGACGGGCCCAGACGTCACGGTGGGCGCAGCCGTCGATGTGATCCGCTCGGTCGAAAGTGCGCTGCGACTCGAACCGTTGGTCCTCGACGCGGGAACGCTCGCAGGTCTGCATCCCGGGCGCGGTGCACGGGTGCTCGCAGGCGACATCGAAATCGGTGTCGTCGGTGAGCTCGATCCGGCGATCGTTGACGCCCACGGGCTCGACGGTGCGGTCTTCCTCGAACTGAACGTCGACGCACTACTCGACGCCGCCCGACGTGGCGCGCGCTACGTTCCGATCTCGTCGTTCCCGCCGGTGAACTTCGACCTGGCCTTCGTCGTACGCGACGACACTGCGGCCGCCGCGGTTGTCGCAACCATCGAAGCAGCGGGGGGCGATCTGCTCGAATCCTGTCGACTGTTCGACGAGTTTCGCTCCGATGCGCTGGGTTCCGGAAACCGGTCGTTGGCGTTCGCGCTTCGCTGTCGTGCCCTCGACCGAACGCTCTCCGACACCGACATTGCCCCGCTGCGCCAAACGATCATCGACGCGGTGATCGCCACGCACGCGGCCTCGCTCCGGACCTGACCGACCGCGCGCCGTCGCGACGTTGTCCTGCGAGCTCGGTGCGCTGCGGCCTGCGCGAGGATGGGTAGCGATGAGAGCTCCGTTCGTCCACCGCATTCGTGTCCGTTACGCCGAGATCGACGGGCAGGGCGTTGTCTTCAACGCGCATTGGCTCACGTTCTTCGATGACAGTTGCACGCGGTTCGTAGCGTCGCTCGACCTCGGCCCCGATTTCTGGGTCAAGGAGTGGGATGTGATGCTGGTCAAGGCCGTGCTCGAATGGCAGGGGCCTGCCCGATTCGACGAGTGGATCGACGTGCAGGTCGAACCCATCCGCCTCGGGAACAAAAGCTTCGACCTGCGCTACACCGCGACGGTCGATGGGCGCGCGTGCTGCGTTGCGATCATCACCTACTGCTCGGTGAAGCCCGGCTCGAACACGAGCATCGAGATCCCGCCGCGAGTACGCGCCGCGCTCGACGAGCGTGCAGTTGCCGTCTAGCTGCATCGCAGCGCGCGTTGTGCGACCGCAGTCATCTCGGTGGCCGAACGCGATCGTCGCGGGTTGGTTCGGAGCGTCGACCTCGAATCAGCGATCGAGCGCCGCCGTCAAGGCAGTGCGGATCGACGGCCACTCCTCGGCAACGATCGAATACATGGCCGTGTCGCGGAACTGTCCCTCCTCGCCGATGACGAGCGATGGTTGCCACGCTCGCAGCACTCCTTCGAAGGTCGCGCCGATGCCTTCGATGCCGCGTCGCGACCGTTCGTTGCGCGCGTCGGTCTTCAGATCGACTCGTGCGACGCCCCAGTGCTCGAACGCATGGGTCAGCATGAGCAACTTCGCTTCGCGATTGACGGCCGTGCGCTGGGCCGATGCCGCGAGCCAGGTGCCACCGATCTCGACTGCGCACAACGCGCCGTCGCTGTCGGTTCGTCGCGGGTTGAGGAACCGGGTCATGCCGATCGCTCGCCCGTCGACGGCGCGGCAGTGTGTATAGGGCATCGCGGCGCCGCGGCTCTCGGCCGCGAGCAGTGCACCGATGGAGTCCTGCATTGCCGGCAGCGAGTCGGGGACCTCGGTGAAACCGAACGTGGAGCGGTCGGCGTTTGCGGCCTCGACCAACTCGTCGGCGTGGTCGAGCCGACAGGGCTCGAGGCGAACGTGCCGACCGACGAGCGCCGCTCGGGGGTCGGGCGACGTGATGACACCTCCCGCAGGAGCCGCGTGATCGTCGAGCGGCAGTTGCATGAAGATCAGGTCGAGCCATCGACCGAACTTCGTGCCGACCTCCGGCATCCGTGCGACCTCGACGAAACCGAGTTCGCGGTGGAGTGCAACCGACGCACGGTTCTCGCCGTCGATTCCCGCGACAAGGACGTGCAGACCGTCGGCGCGCGCTCGTTCGATCAACGCGCGCAGCAGGCCGCGACCGGCGCCGGAGCGCCAGTGGTCGCGATCGACGTGAATCGTCAACTCTGCGGTGAGTCGGTAACCCGGCCGGGATCGGAAATCGCCGTATGCCGCCCAACCGATCACGTCCTGGCTCGGCGCGACGGCAACGAGCACCGCGCGTCCGGCCGACACCCGCTCCCGAAACCACGCAACGCGCTCCGGGAACGATGCAGTGCGTTCGGTCCACTCGACGGTGTGCGAAGCCAACAACGCGTTCTGGATCACGGTCATCGGTTCGACATCGGCGAGCGTCGCATCACGTATTTCGAACTGCACTGTCACATTCTGTCCGGCGCTAGCGTCGTACGTGATGGATTTGGCGGGCCTCGACCTCAGTGAACGAATCCGACACATCGACGTGCAAGGTCGAGCCCTCCTCGACGACTCGCTGCGCGACCCAAACGCAACGGTGCCTGCGTGCCCAGGGTGGGACGGAGCAACCTTGGCGCTGCACATCGGCCCAGTGCACCAGTTCTGGGCGTGGGCGCTGCGCGAGCGGATCGACGATCCGAACGCGTTTCAACTGGTCGAACCCGATGGCGACATCGGATCATGGGCCCACGACCAACGGCGGGCGCTGTGCGACGCGCTTCGCTCGACGCCGCCGGAAACGCCCGTATGGACCTGGTCCCACGACCAGACCGCCGCGTTCATCGCGCGTTGGCAGACCGTGGAAGCCACGATTCACCGCGTCGACGCTGCGGACGCGGCCGGCAGTCCGTTCGATCTCGAACCGGAGTTGGCCGCAGACGGCATCAATACGTTGTTGTACTTCGGACTCGATGATCCGACCGCCGGAGCCGCCGCAGTCCAAGGGTCGGTGCACCTCCACTGCACGGACACGACGGGCGAGTGGATCGTCGATCGCGACTTTCGCGTTCGCAGCGAACACGTCAAGGGCGATGCGGCGCTGCGCGGTCGGGCGGCCGAGATCCTGCTGGCGTTGTTTCGTCGTCGGCCGCTCGACTCCTGCGAGATCGTTGGCGACCGATCTGTCGTCGAACGTTTCGTCGCCCACCAAGACTTCGAGTGAGTGGGCCCCAACCCGAGTCGTACGCGCAGGGTTCCTTCGACGGTTGCATGACCGCGGCTGACTCGTTGCGGTTGCGGTCGATCATCGTGGACATGAGCCAGAACGCGACCCTGTTGATCCTGCTCGTCGGCTGACCCGTTTCGTGACGCCCGATTCCCTTGTAGCCTCGCTGAATCGCCGTCGTCGCGGAGCGACGGTGCAGGGGAGGGGTCGTGTACCGAAAGATCTGGATTTCGGCTGCCGTCGCAGCGGTTGCGGCCGCGGGTTGGACGACGACCATCGATCGGGCCGGCGCCGTGACGAGTTGTGCGAACTCGTCGGGTTGGAATCTGTGCGTCACGGTTCCCGATGGCGTGCTCAGCGGTGAAGTGCCCGTCACCGTCACGGCCACGGGCACAGGAACCCCCTTCGAGGTCGCCGTGAGTTGGGGGACCACCTCGACGACGGCCACGCCGCTCTACTCCGATTTCGAAGCGCCTTTCTCGTTCACGTGGCCAACGCATCGGTACCGCGATGCCTCGCAGTGGCTGGTCGCACGGGTCGAGTCCGCAGCGGGGGTCGCGGGTGCACCGGTCGCGTTGCAGCTCACGATCGACAATGGCAACGACACCCAAGCGCCACAGAACCCCGCGGACTACGCCGCTCGATTCACGCCGCGCGTGCGCCCCGGCGATCCGATTCTCGCCGCCGTTGGCGACGGCGCCAGCGGACGGACGCGGAGCAATGAGCTCGCTGACGGCATCAACGCATCGGATACCGCCGCGCTCTTGCTTCTTGGTGACGTCTACGAACGCGGGACGCGAACTGAGTACTTCAACCACTACGGCATTGCTGACATCGACGACCCGGCGCGAACGAGCAACTGGGGGCGGCTCGCGTCGTTCACGTTGCCGACGGGAGGGAACCACGAACTCCACTCGACCTCCGACGACGGCACCGCGGACTACTGGCACCAGCGGCCGCTCTATTACACCGAGGTCGTCGGTGGTGTGCGCATCATCAGCCTCGTCTCGGAATGTGCCCGAGTGGGCGGATGCGCCGTCAGTAGCCCGCAGTACCAGTGGGCCCAAGCCGTACTCGCGGCGAACACGCAACCGTGTGTCGTCGGGATGTGGCACCGGCCGGTGATCTCGAGTGTCGAGGACTCCACGGCGATGCAACCCCTGTGGTCGCTGCTGGCGAACAACGGCGGTGACGTCGTGCTCGCAGGGCACACGCACTCGATGTCGTTCTACAAACCAATGAACGCATCACTCCAGGTCGGACAACCCGACTCGCGCATGGTGCAGATCATCTCGGGCGCGGGCGGTCACAACCTCGTGAGTGCAACGGAAACCGATTCCCGGGTGCAGTGGGAACGGACCCGCACGACGGGGACTGCGTACCTCACGGCAATTGGTGGTGCCGGCGGATCGGCGACCGCGCTCGAATGGCGTTTCGCCGACGCGACCGGTGCCACCGTCAACAGTACGGGTGGCGTGCCGAGCACCGGTTCGGTCCAGTGCACGCCCGGTGGCGGCGGCCCGGCTCCGATTTACACCGACGACTTCGCCACGTTGTTCGGATGGCCGGGCTCGGTCAACCTGAGCTTGGACGCGACGCAAGGGTCGACGGCGGCGCCGTCGGTGCGGGCGACACCGACCAGTCAACGGGCGTTCGGGTACCACGACATCACGCCGCGGCCAACGGTCTGTGTGCGCGCCCGGGTCAACGTCTTTTCCAACGCGACCGACGCGATCCTCCTGAAGTCGCGCACCGCTACCGGTGGTTCGCTCGGTCGACTGACGATCAACACCGCGCGCCAGATCATCGTGCGCAATGACGCGACGGGAACGTCGACCCTCACGGGCGTCACGTTGCCGGCCGGATGGCAAAGCCTCGAACTCTGCACCACCGTCGGGACGTCGGGTTCGTTGCGCGGTTTCCTCAACGGCGTGCAGATCGCGAACGTCACGACGAACCTCGGTGCGACCAACGTCGGCCGCGTGCAGATTTTCGACGACAACGGCGGGCGAACCTTCGACGCCCGGATGGACGACCTCGTCATCGACGTCCAACCCGCCTGAACCGCGGTGCGTCGCTCGGGTCCGTATTTCGGACCCTATCGACGCACCTGGATGTTGGCGGTTCCGGTTGCGGCGGGGCGATTGCTCGTGGTGTTCCACACCTCGAACTCGGCCTGGCCGCCGTTGATCGCAACGGTGGTCTCGGTGGTCTCGCCACCGAGCACGATCGCGACGAAGCGTGACTCGAACGTTCCGGCTTCGAGAAATGCCTCGCCCCACGACGCGAGCAGCATGTCGTACGCTTGACCGCACACCTGGGTTCCCTGCGCGACGAGGCCCGGCAGACCAAGCTCCGCAGCGGTCGACGGCTCGGAGTGGTAATTCCCACGTCGGGAGTATCGCCGAATCAGCTCGTCGGTGATCGTGAACGCCCGACGCTCGCCGTCGAGCCGTTGCGGGCGCGTCGAACGATCCGACGATCGTGGCTCGTCCGCCGGGGCGCCGGCGCGGGTCGTAGGCGGCGCAAGGGTTGCTGCGGGGGTGAAGTCGACCTCGCTCGACCAGATCGTCGAGCCGTCGGACCGCACGTCCGTCGCGACGGTGACGTACTCCCGCCCGCGCCGTACGAAGCGAGCCGTCACGGTGCCGCTCGTGTCGAGGACGACGGGCGTCGCAACCTGGCGGCGACACCACACTCGTTGACGGGTTTGGATGACCGGCGTGTCGGAGGTCGCCATCCACGCGAGCACCGTGCAGTTGGCCGCGATCAGCGGATAGGCCCGACCCGCCCGCAACGCAGGGTGGTCGAGCCCGGCCGCCGCCCAGTAGCGCTCGTTCGCAGCTGCGCTCAGGGTCAGGTCGTGGGCCTGGAGCTCGGTCGAGTCGGAAATCATCGCCCATGTATGCATCGCGATGTATAGTAACGACCATGACGAGGAATGCGCCGGTCGACCCCATGGCCGGCCCGACGGCCGGCCCCACGGTCGACCCGACGGCCAGCCCGACGGCCAGCACGACGCCGTACCCCGTCCTGGGCCGGGGTGCAGGCGCGGAGCCGCGGGTGCGGGTCGGTGTGCTCGGCGCGTCCGGCTATACGGGGGCCGAACTCCTGCGGCTGCTGGCCGGACACCCGAACTTCGACGTCGTGCGGGTGAGTGCCGAGTCGAACGCGGGTGCGCGAGTCGGCGACCTCTACCCGTCGCTCACCCCCGTGTACGGCGAGCTGCGCTACGAGGCGTCCGAGCCCAGCGGGTTCGCGGGGCTCGACGTTGTGTTCTGCGGGTTGCCGCACGGCGAGAGCCAGAAGCTGGTGCCCGAGCTGGTCGACTCGGTGGGCCACGTGATCGACCTCGGCGCCGATTTCCGGTTGAGCCCGACCGACTACGAGCGTTGGTACGGCGACCTCCACACGTGTCCAGAGCTGCTCGACCGGTTCACCTACGGGTTGGTCGAACTCCATCGTGATGCGGTGCGATCGGCGGAACATGTCGCTGTGCCCGGCTGCTATCCGACTGCGGTGAACCTTGCGCTCGCACCCCTTGTCGTCGATGGACTCATTGCGACCGACTCCGTCATCGCCGATTGTGCCTCGGGCGTTTCGGGGGCCGGGCGGAGCCTGAAGACGACCAGTCTGTTCGGTGAGGTCGACGAGAGTTTCTCGGCCTACGGGTTGTTGCAGCATCGTCACACCGCCGAGATGGAGATGGTGCTGTCGACGCTCGGCGCCGCCCCATCACGCGTGTTGTTCACCCCACACCTCGCTCCGATGAATCGCGGCATTCTCGCAACGTGTTACGCCCGTCCGTTCGGTTCGATGCCCACGAGCGATGCGTTGCTCGATCGGTATCGGGAGTTCTACGCCGCGGAACCGTTCGTGACCGTGACGAGTGAACCCTCGGGCACGAAAGCGACGACGGGGTCGAACTCGGTGCACGTGACGGTGCGCTACGACGAACGCACCGAAACCGTCGTCGCGATCTCGTGCCTCGACAACCTCGTGAAGGGCGCCTCCGGGCAAGCCATACAGTGCGCGAACCTCGTCAGTGGAATCCCTGAAACCACCGGCCTGCCGCTCGTCGGCTTGGCCCCGTAGGAGTCAACGATGTCGGTCACTGCAGCCAAGGGATTCGTCGCGTCTGGGCTGGCCTGCGGCATCAAGCCGTCCGGCAAACCCGACCTTGCGCTGATCGCAACGGCCGATCGTTCGCTCGCGACCGCGGCCGGCGTGTTCACGACGAACCTCGTCCAAGCCGGTCCGGTACGCGTGTCGAAAGCCCACCTCGGCGATTCACGTGCGGTCGGCGTGATCCTCAACTCGGGCAACGCCAACGCCGCGACAGGCGCAACAGGGCGAGCGCATGCAACCCGCATGTGCGAACTGGCCGCCGCCGGTCTCGGAGTTGCGACGAACGACATCCTCGTGTGCTCGACGGGGCTCATCGGAATTCCGATGCCGATGACACCGATCGAAGCGGGGGTAGCGCCGCTCGTTGCTGCGCTGGCTGCCGGCACCGAAGCCGGCGACGCGGCGAACGACGGAATCCTGACGACCGACACCGTGCGGAAACAGGCAGCGGCGACGTTCGAAACGTCGCCCGACGCGAGCCACGCGACGGTGGGCGGGATGGCGAAGGGCGCGGCGATGTTGTCGCCGGCGATGGCCACGATGCTGGCGGTTCTCACCACCGATGCCGACGTTGCCCCTGCGGCGCTGCAGCGCGCGCTCACATCGGCGGTCGCGGTGAGCTTCGATCATCTCGACATCGACGGCGCGCGCAGCACGAACGACACGGTGCTCGTGCTCGCCAACGGAGTCGCAGGCGGTCCGACGATTCAGATCGATTCGGGCTCGTCGTACCACCGTTTCGTCGACGCGCTCACCGACGTCTGTTCGCAGCTCGCCGAGATGATGGCCCGCGACGCCGAAGGTGCGACCAAGTTCGTCCGCGTCACGGTGCGGGGTGCGCGTTCGATGGCGGAGGCGCGCATCGCAGCTCGTGCGGTGAGCCGCAGCCAGCTCGTGCAGTGCTCGTTGTTCGGTGGTGATCCCTACTGGGGACGCGTGCTCTCCGAGCTCGGTGCGAGCGGGGTCTACCTCGATCCCGAAGGCACCGACATCGCCTACAACGGGATCACCGTGTGTCGCGATGGCATCGCCTGCGCGCACGACGAGGCAACCGTCGTGGCGTCGATGCAAGGACGCGACATCGAGATCGTTGCCGATCTGCGGCTCGGCCACGGCGAGGCAACGTTCCTCACGACCGACTTGTCGCCCGCCTACATCGACGAAAATATGAGGACCTCGTGATGGACGAGCGCGTGGCAACCGCAGCCGAGAAGGCAACGATCCTCTCGGAGGCATTGCCGTACATCCGCGAGTTCTCCGGTCGTACCGTGGTCATCAAGTACGGCGGCCACGCGATGGAGACTCCCGAACTTGCCGCGTTGTTCGCTGCCGACGTCGTGTTGATGCGACTCGTGGGGATGAACCCGGTTGTCGTGCACGGTGGCGGTCCTCAGATCAGCGATCTCATGCGGCGCCTCGGCAAGGAACCCGAGTTCGTCGATGGTCGGCGGGTCACCGACACCGAGACCGTCGATATCGTTCGGATGGCGCTCGTCGGCAAGGTGAATCGGGAGATCGTCGCGGCGATCAATCGGCACGGTCCCTACGCCGTGGGCCTGTCCGGTGAGGATGCGGGTCTGATTCGAGTCGAACAGCGCGATCCCGCGCTCGGTTTCGTTGGCGATGTCACCGGCATCGACCCGACGATCATCCACCGCATCGTGAACGAAGAACTGATCCCTGTCATCGCGACGGTCGGTGTCGATGACGATGGCCAGGCTTACAACATCAACGCAGATACGGTCGCCGGTGCCATTGCGGCTGCGTTACAGGCCGAGAAGCTGGTCTACCTCACCGATGTGGCGGGAATTTACGAACGGTGGCCGGACGAGGATTCGCTGTTGCCGCAGGTGACGACCAAGCAACTCGAGGTGTTGCTGGGCGGGGGAGCGATCAGCGAGGGCATGATTCCGAAGATCGAAAGCTGCGTTGCGGCACTTCGCAACGGCGTTCGACGTGCACACATTCTCGACGGCCGCCTTCCCCACGTGCTGTTGCTCGAGTTCTTCACGCGCGAAGGAATCGGCACGATGGTGAGCGGAGACGACGAGTGAACAGTTTCGACGACCTCGTCGCGCTCGATGCCGAGCACCACTTCCGCGTCTTCGGGCGTGCGCCTGTCGCGTTCGTGCGCGGTGCTGGTACCGAACTCTTCGACGTCGACGGTCGCCGCTACCTCGATTTCCTCGGTGGCTTGGCGGTGGTGGCGCTGGGGCATGCGAATCCGGTTGTCGCTGGGGCGATTATCGATCAAGCCAACACGCTGGTGCACGTGTCGAACCTGTTCTACAACGACGTGCAGCCGCGGCTCGCACAGCGAGTCAATGGGTTGCTCGGTGGCGAGGGACGCGTCTTTTTCCAGAGCAGCGGCGCCGAGGCGAACGAGTGCGCGATCAAACTCGCACGACGGTACGGGCAGCGCCATTTCGGCCCCGATCGCTTCCATGTCGTGTCGATGCTGGGCGGATTTCACGGTCGCACGCTGGCAACGCTCGCCGCGAGCGGCAAGCCACAAATGCACGAGTCGTTTCAACCGCTCCCCGAGGGTTTTCGTCACGTCGCCTTCGGTGACATCGACGCGGTGACCGGGGCGCTCGACGGGCGGGCGGCGGCCGTGTTGGTCGAGGTGATCCAGGGTGAAAACGGGGTGGTGCCGACCGATCTCGAGTTCTTCGTTGCGTTGCGCGAGGTCTGTGATGAGCGCGAGGTACTGCTCATCGTGGACGAGATCCAAACCGGGCTCGGTCGGACCGGTGCATGGTTCGGCTTTGAGCACGCGGGCATCCGACCGGACATCGTGACGCTGGCAAAATCTCTCGGCAACGGTGTGCCGATCGGAGCGTGTTGGGCACGGGCCGAGGTCGCCGATGCGTTCGGCCTGGGCGACCACGGCTCGACCTACGCCGGCCAGCCGCTGGCTGCGCGCGCCGCGTTGGCGGTGCTCGACGAACTGGAGCGAATCGATGCGCCCGGCCTGGCCCGCAAGCGCGGCGAGCATCTCGCTGCGGGCCTCGCGGCGCTGGACGGTGTCGTCGACGTGCGCGGCCGGGGGTTGCTCCTCGCCGCGGAACTCGCTCCGGGACTCGACGCGAAGGCAGTGAATCTTGCGCTGTTGGCGAACGGACTGGTCGCAAACTCGGTGACATCCACGGCGCTGCGGTTCGCGCCTCCGCTCACCGTGACCGACGCCGAGATCGACGAAGCGCTCTCGATCGTGGCCGGAACGCTGGCCGAGTTCCCACCGCAGGCGGCAACGTGATGCAGCAGTTCTTGGAGATCGACGACCTCGATCCGGCGACGCTGGCTCGGGTGATCGACCGGGCGATGGCGTATCGAAACGATCCGAGTGGGGTGCCTCGTTTGCTCGCCGGGCAGGGCGCAGCGCTGCTCTTCGAGAAGCCGAGCGCTCGGACGCGCAGCAGTAGCGAGATGGCGATCGTCACCCTTGGAGGACATCCGATCTACATCCGCGACGAAGAAGTGCAGATGGATCGGCGCGAGTCCGTCGAGGATGTCGCCCGCACCTTGGCAGGGTATTGCGCGCTCATCGCAGCGCGGACGTTCGAACACTCGACGCTCGAACGGATGGTTGCCGCGGTCGAGATTCCCGTGATCAACCTCCTGTCGGATCTGGCCCATCCGTGCCAGGCGATTGCCGACCTCATCACCTTGCGGTCGCACTTCGGCGCGCTCGATGGCCGTCGGGTCGCGTATGTCGGCGATGGGAACAACGTCGCGGCGTCATTGGCGTTTGCGTGCGCGTTCACTGGGATCGACTTCGTGTTGGCGAGCCCGGAGGGATACGAGTTGCCCGACGATGTCGTTGATCGGGTGCGCAATCTGGGCGGTTCGGTCGAGCAGTTCCACGACCCGTACGACGCGGTCCGTGATGCGGATGCGATCTACACCGATGTGTGGACGTCGATGGGTCAAGAGCAAGAGAGCGCGATTCGCAAGGTTGCGTTCACTGGGTATTGCATCGACGAGACGCTGGTGGGCACCGCGCCCGATCACGTGGTCGTCATGCATTGCCTGCCGGCCCACCGAGGTGAAGAGATCAGCGAGTCGGTGCTCGAAGGTCCGAGGTCGTTGGTGTGGACACAGGCGGCGTTTCGCATGGATGCGTTCCGCAGTCTCGTCGTGGAGATGTTCGAATCATGACGCCGACCAGTCGACGAGCCGACCGGCCGAGCGGAAGTGGCGAAGTGGGAGCGGAGCAATAGGCATGGCAACGAAGCCGCAGCGACAGCATCGGATTCTGCGAATTCTGGAGTCTCAGCCCGTGTCGAGCCAGGCGCAACTGCTCCAGTTGTTGGAGGCCGACGGGGTGGTGGCGACGCAGGCGACGTTGTCGCGTGATCTCGAAGAGTTAGGGGCGGTGAAGGTTCGGATCCCGGGTGGCGCGATGGCGTACGCGATACCGGAGTACGCGCGCGAGCGGGCCAGCGCGGGCGATGATCACCTTCGGCGGTTGATGGGGGAGTTCGTGGTCGAAGTCGCGCATTCGATGAATCTGGTGGTATTGCGCACACCTCCTGGGAGCGCGCACGTGGTGGCGTCAGCGATCGACCGTTCGGGGTTTCCTGGTGTGCTCGGTACGGTGGCCGGTGACGACACGATCTTGTTGGTGGTGGCCGAGTCGATGGGTGGTGCGGCGGTCGCAGCGAAGTTGGCCGAGTCGGCCGGGTTGTAGCGATGGGCAGGCGTCGGCGCGACTGTCGCGGTCGGCGAGTTGATGTGATTCGATTGGTTTGGATGAGGAGTGCTGGTGGCTCGTAAGAAAGTGGTGCTTGCGTACTCGGGTGGTCTCGACACCTCGATCGCGGTGCGTTGGATGCGAGAGCAATGGGATGTCGATGTCGTGGGTTGCGCGGTCGATGTCGGGCAGATGAATCCGGCGGAACACGAAGCGATTCGTGAGCGGGCGATGGCTGCAGGCGCCCTCGATATCGAGATCATCGATGCGCGGGACGAGTTTGCCGATCGGTTTCTCGCCAAGGCGCTTCAGGCGAACTCGTTGTACGAGGGCAAATACCCGTTGGTGTCGGCGCTCTCGCGTCCGGTGATCGTCGAGCATCTTGTTGCGTGTGCGCGTCGCCACCAGGCCGATGGGGTTGGGCATGGGTGTACGGGGAAGGGCAACGACCAGGTTCGTTTCGAGGTGTCCACGAGGACGTTGGCGCCGGATCTCGAGGTGTTCGCACCGACGCGGGTGTGGGGTTTGACGCGTGCCGAGTGCATCGATCTTGCCGAGCAGTGGGATATTCCGATCGAGGCGAGCAAAGAGAAGATCTATTCGATCGACGAGAACATGTGGGGCCGGGCGATCGAGTGCGGTGTCCTCGAGAACCCGTGGAGTGCGCCGCCCGAGGAACCGTTCACGATGACGGTGAACAGCAAGGACGCACCGAGCGAGCCGAGAGATCTCGTGGTCGGGTTCGAGCGGGGCGTGCCCGTGTCGCTCGACGGGACGGCGATGTCGTTGCGTTCGATCATCGAGTTGGTGGGGGAGGCTGCGGGTAGCTATGGGTTCGGGCGGCTCGACATGGTCGAAAACCGCCGAGTGGGAATCAAGAGTCGCGAGGTCTACGAGTGTCCGGCGTCGCTGGCGTTGATCACGGCGCATCAGGACCTCGAAGGAATCTGTCTCGAGCGCGATGTCGCGCGTGAGAAGCAACGGGTCGAGATCCGGATCGCGGAGTTGATCTACGACGGGCTGTGGCACTCGCCCTTGATGAGCGCGTTGCAGGCCTTCGTCGAGAGCACGCAACAACACGTCACGGGTGAGGTGCGGTTGCGTTTGGAGCCCGGACGTTGTTACGGCGTGGGTCGCCGAGCGCCGAAGGGTCTCTACGATCACGACCTGGCGACCTACGACGCGGGCGACACGTTCCGCCACGAAGACAGCGCTGGTTTTGTGCGCCTGTGGGGCCTGTCCGTGGAAACATGGTCGCGACGCCAAGGTCCTGGGTCATCGTGAGCACGGGCGGGTCCGAGTCCGGCCAGACGCTGTGGCACGGCCGGTTTGGTGAGGCGCCGTCGGACGCCTTGCTGGCGTTCACCGAAAGCCTCTCGTTCGATCGTCGGTTGGCAGCACACGACATCGCGGGGTCGCGGGCGCACGCCCGCATGCTGGCGAAGCAGGGGATCGTGTCGGCGGCCGAACGCGATGCTGTGCTGGTGGCGCTCGACACGGTCGACGACGAGATCCGCGACGGCGCGTTCACGTTCCTGCCGTCGGACGAGGACGTGCACACAGCGGTCGAGCGTCGCGTCACCGAGCTCGCCGGACCGGCGGGGGGCAAGCTCCACACCGGACGGAGTCGCAACGACCAGATCGCGACCGATCTTCGGCTGTGGTGGCGAGAGGCTGGTCGCGAGATCGGGCATCGGATCGTCGAGCTCCAGACCGTGCTGGTCGAACGCGCGGCCGAAGCCGGTGAGGTGTATCTCCCCGGGTACACCCACCTCCAGCGTGCGCAGCCGGTGTTGCTCGCGCACCATCTGTTGGCGCATTTCTGGGCGTTCGACCGCGACGTCGATCGTCTCACCGACGCGTTGGTACGGGCCGACGTGTCACCCCTCGGTGCGGGCGCGTTGGCCGGATCGAGCCTGCCGCTCGACCCGACGGCGACTGCCGACGAACTCGGTTTCGCGCGCACGTTCGAGAACAGCCTCGACGCGGTGAGTGATCGGGATTTCGTCGCCGAAGCGTTGTTCGTCCTGGCGATGACCCAAGTGCATCTTTCGCGCATCGGCGAAGAGGTCGTGCTGTGGTCGAGCGAAGAGTTCGGCTTCCTCAGGTTGTCCGACGGGTATTCGACGGGCAGTTCGATGATGCCGCAGAAGAAGAACCCCCATATTTCCGAGCTGGCGCGCGGCAAGGCGGGGCGGCTGATCGGGAACCTCGCGGGGTTCCTTGCCACGTTGAAGGGGTTGCCGCTCACGTACAACCGCGACCTGCAGGAAGACAAAGAGCCGCTGTTCGACGCGTTCGATCAGTGCTCGCGAGCGTTGTTGGCGGTGCGGGGTCTGCTCGAGACGGCGACGTTCGTCGACAAACGCGCCATGGCCGCAGCGAGCGACCCTGCGATGGCGGCAACCGATCTGGCCGAGTGGTTGGTGGCGCGCGGGACACCGTTCCGTGAGGCGCATCGCATCGTCGGCGCGATCGTGCGCAACTCGATCGAACGGGGCGTTCCGATGGACGAACTCGTCGAATCCGACCCCGCGCTCGGACCCGAAGCGGTCGAGTTGTTGGCTGCTGGGGTTGCCGTCACCCGACGCACGACGCCTGGTGGTGCGGGTCCCGAACCGGTAGCTCGTCAGCTCGTGAAGGCGCGCGAGCGTCTCGACGATCGCCGTACCCGCCTCGTCCGCTGACGAGAGCTCCTGCACGTTGGCGACGGTGTTGCCACGAGCGTTCTTCGTCCGCAATGCGGTCGAGGGGTCGCCCGGCTCGGGCGCAGCGTCCGACGTCAGGGATTGATGAGTACCTGGATGGTCGTGCCTTCGTCGACGGTGGCGCCAGCCGCCGGAGTCTGTTGCCAGCTGCGGCCGACGGCGTAGCCCGGCACGGGATCCGATTCGGCTTGGGTCACCACGTCGGCGCGCAACCCGAGGATGGCCGCGACGTAGAGCACCTCGTCGGCCCGCAGACCCAGCAGGTTCGGCACCGTCACGGCTTGCGGTGGTCCGTTGGTGACCTCGAGGGTGACCGTTGCTCCCGCGGGAACTGCTGTGTTGGCCGTGGGAGATTGGGTGAGGACGGTGCCGGGTGGATACTGCCGATCGGGGACCAGATTGATGGCAACGGTGTAGCCCGCGTCCTCGAGGATGTCCTGGGCGGTTTCGATCTTCATGAGCACCACGTCGGCGATCGGCGCCGAGGGGGTCAGCTCGTCGGGAATCTCGTCGGGCGGTGTGGTGTCGTCGTACTCGGGGAACGGGAAGGTCGCCGCTGGCAGACCGGCCAGCGCGCCCGACGTGTACGCCGCCCAGATCTCCGCTGGCCATCCGCCGCCGGTGACCTTTTCGCGGGTGCGCGGCGGAATCATCGGCTCCGGCTCGACGAATCCGATCCAGACCGCGGTGGTGAGTTGGGGAGTCGATCCGACGAACCAGGCGTCGCGGTATTCCTCACCGGTCCCGGTCTTTGCGGCGACGGGTCGATTGATGCGCGCCTTGACGCCGGTCCCGCGGGTGACCACCTGTTCGAGCGTGTGGTTCAACGTACGCACGTCGTTCGCATCGAACACGCGGTCGCGGTGGGGGAGCCACTCGTGGATGACGGTGCCGTCGGCGCGGGTCACCTTGGTCACGATCACCGGGTCGCTGCGGAGACCGTCGGCGGCGAACGTGGTGTACGAAGCGGCAACATCGACGAGCGATGCTTCGTTGCTGCCGAGCGTTGCAGAGGGATAGGGGCGCAGCGCGGTGCGGACGCCGGCTCGAGTTGCGACGTCGACGGCGCGTGCGGGCGTGACGTCGGTGATCAACTGCGCGTACACGGTGTTCACCGAGCGCACGGTCGCGTCGACGAGGTCGAGCGCGCGGAACCCCTCGTCGTCGTAGTTGTGCACGACCCAGGGTTCCTGGCCGACCACCGGAATCGTGATCTTCGAGGGCGCGTCGTACTCGGTCGACAGCGGCACGCCGTCTTCGATCGCGGCCAACAACACGTACGGTTTGAACGTCGAACCAGTTTGTCGCTTCGCCTGTCCGGCCAAATCGAACTTGGCCGCGGGGCGATTCGACCAGTAGTCGCGGCCGCCGACGTAGGCCACGATCTTGCCGCTGTCGGGCTCGATCGACACGAGCCCGGCCGCCGGGTCGCGTTCGGGCTCGATGAGCGTGTCGCGGATGGCCTTTTCGGCCAAGAGTTGTCGGCGCACGTCCAGCGTCGTTTCGATCCGTAGGCCGCCTTGGTAGAGCAGGTATTCGCGGTCAGCGAGGGTGTCGCCGAAGTCCGGATTCGCGAGGAACCAACGCTTGACCGCATCGACGAAGTATGGCGCGGTCGTGTTGCGACTCCACGAGGTCGCTTTGACCGCGATTGGGGTGCGTTTGGCCGCGGCGACGTCGGAGGGCGAGGCCCGGTCGTAGCGGACCATGGCATCCAAGACGTCGTTGCGTCGCGCTCGAGCGCGTTCGGGTTCGGTGAACGGGTCGTAGTCGGCCGGTCCCCGCAACATACCGGCGAGCAACGCGGCTTCGGCGAGATCGAGGTCGGCCGCGGGTTTGGCGAAGTAACGGTCTGCGGCGGCTTGCGCGCCGTACGCGCCGTTGCCGAAGTACACCTCGTTGAGGTAGCGCTCGAGGATTTCTTGTTTGGTGTACGTCCGTTCGAGTTGGACCGCGAGCACTGCTTCGCGCATCTTGCGATGCACGGTCTGTTCGCGCGACAACAAGACGTTCCGGACGTACTGCTGGGTGATGGTCGAGCCGCCTTCGACGATCTTGCCCTCGGAGAGGTCTTCGCGCAGCGCGCGGCCGATTGCTTTCAGATCGACGCCCTCGTGATCGAAGTAGCGGTGGTCCTCGATCGCGATGACGGCGTCGACGAGGGCGTCGCTCATCTCGGCGAGTGACACCGCCTCCCGGTGCTCGCCGAGGTCGAGCCGGGCGAGCAACACGCCGTCGGCCGAGAAGATCTGCGACGACTGATCGGGGTCGAGCGGGATCGGGTCGATCGCCGCGGTATACGAACAAGCCCCGGCCGTCAGGGCGAGCGCGAGCGCGACGAGACCCCGCGGCCGCAGCCGCGATCCGGTACGCCGACCCTTGCTCACATCAGTCACATCGGCACCATTGTCGCTCATTTGTAACAAGGGGAACAACCGCGCGGGTTGGCTAGCCTCGCTGCTCGTGGACACCGCCGTACAGCTCGAGATCCTGGGCCAAGGCGCCGTCGACCTGATTACATCGGCAGATCTGGCCGCCAAACTCGATCGGGCGGCCGCACCGGGTGGCCGCCCGCTGCGCGCCAAGCTCGGGATCGACCCGACTGGTAGCGAAATCCACCTCGGATTCGCTGTCGTGCTGCGCAAACTGCGGCAGTTCCAAGATCTCGGGCACACCGCGGTGCTGATCATTGGCGACTTCACGGCCCAGGTCGGCGACCCGTCGGGCAAGTCGAAGACGCGCGAGCGCCTCGACGCCGACGTCGTCGCGGCCAACGCCGAGCGTTATGTCGAGCAGATCTGTCGCATCCTCGACCCCGATCGGCTCGAGGTACGCCGCAACTCCGAGTGGTTGGGGACCCTCGATGTGGGAGGAGTCCTCGGGCTCACCGACGCCACGACGGTCGCCCAGATGCTGACGCGCAACGACTTCCGCCAGCGTTACGAGACGGGCAAACCAATCAGCCTGACGGAGTTCATGTACCCGCTGTTCCAGGGGTACGACTCGGTGATGATCGACGCGGACGTCGAACTGGGTGGCACCGACCAGTTGTTCAACCTGCACATGGGCCGCGACCTGCAACTCGCGGCCGGCCAGCAACCCCAGGTCGTGTTGACGACGCCGCTGCTCGTCGGCATCGATCCGGGCTTCGAAACGCACGCCGACGGATCGATCGTGCCCAACAAGATGTCCAAATCGATGGGCAACACCGTTGGCATCACCGAGCCAATCACCGAGATGTTCGGCAAGCTGATGTCGATGCCCGACGACGTTCCCGGCGATGCCAACCCGACCGCGCGGATCGAGCGCTATTTCCAGTACGCGACCGGGTGGTCCCAATCCGTCATCGACGAACACACCCAAGCAGTGCGATCGAAAGCGCTGCACCCCAACGCAGCCAAGCGGCTCTTGGCCGCGACGGTGTGCGACCTCTACCACGGGTCCGGAGCCGGCGCCGAGGCCGAGGCCGAGTTCGATCGGCGGTTCAAGCGCGGCGGCTCGGGCCGTCCGAGTGAGATCCCCGATGTGACGATCGATCCTGGGCTCGTCGGCGTCGACGGGACGGTTCGCCTTGGTCGCGTCATGGTCGCCGCAGGCCTCGCGAAGTCGTCGAAAGAAGCCGATCGGCTCATCGTCCAGGGGGGCGTACGTCTCGACGACGAGCGAGTCGACGCAACGTCGCCGATGCCGGTTGCGACCCTCGACGGACGAATTCTCAATGTAGGCAAGCTCGGATGGGCGCGTCTGTCCTGGTCAGAATCAAATTCCGCTTGAAACCCCGCTGAAGTTGGCGTGACGCCTTCACGCCGGTCTAGTCTGTCGCTCCGCTTCGCAGCACGGTTCGTCCGAGTGCGAGGCACCACTGACACCACCACCTCTCGGTCTTCGCCCTCGCGGGCCAAGTCGGCCCCAGCCAGTGCGATGCGGAGACCCTCCGCTGCATTGTGCGGTGCCGAAATGCTCCGCGATGCCGAATGGCTCGAGAGGTACGTGTCACCCCGATCTCGGGTGCCCTCGGGCGCGCACGTCGGGGACCGGATCCTTGACAACAGAGCAGTGAACGCCAAAAGCCAGTGCGGGCGTGACGGTAAGCGCTTCGGCGCCCCGGACACGTCAGTCAATTCGTCGGCTCGGTCCCTAAGCCAGACCGGGTCGGCACAAGAATCACAGCAGTCGGCGAGGGTCAGTGCCCTCCGTCCGACAGCTCTCGATCGAAGGTCCCACCGGTTCCCGCACGATTCCGCGGGGAAGACCGGCGGACTTCACGATCTCGATGGAGAGTTTGATCCCGGCTCAGGA
>SXGT01134631.1_pt1 | contig 19066 bp, 14 predicted proteins | sample 3176221 | NCBI WGS metagenome assembly SXGT01 (sample SAMN11356862, study PRJNA531348) | freshwater metagenome | isolation source: freshwater sample F1-120 | place: China: Fuxian Lake, Yuxi | collected 2017-12-25
ACGCTGAGGGCCGGATTGGCGACGGCACGACGACGACCCGCACGACGCCAGTTCACGTGACGGGTCTCGGCTCGGGCGTCGTGGCAGTAGACGCAGGTGGGCACACCTGTGCCGCGACCACGATGGGCGCGCTCAAATGTTGGGGCATGAACTCCCTGGGTCAACTAGGAGACGGCACAACGACAAGCCGCACAACGCCAGTGGACGTGACGGATATGGACTCGGAAATAGCTTCAGTGGCGGTGGGCGACGGCCACACGTGCGCCCTCGCCACGACCGGTGCGCTCAAGTGCTGGGGCTACAACGCTGAGGGCCGGATTGGCGACGGCACGACGACAAACCGCACGACGCCAGTTGAGGTGACGGGCCTCGGCTCGGGCGTGCTTGCAGTAGACGTGGGCGGGGCACACACCTGTGCCGTAACCACGGCGGGTGCCGTCAAATGCTGGGGCTCCAACTTATACGGCCAGCTAGGAGACGGCACAACGACAAGCCACACGGCGCCAGTTGACGTGACGGGTATGACTCCAGGCGTAACGATGCTTGCCGCAGGATCTTGGCACACCTGTGCCGTGACCACGGCGAGTGCTCTCAAGTGCTGGGGCTACAACGGATACGGCCAGCTTGGCGATGGCACAACAATCTCTCGTACGACCCCAATTGATGTGGCGGGTCTGGGTTCGGGCGTGGCGGCAGTAGCGGCAAGCTATAACCACACCTGCGCCCTGACCATGGCGGGTGCACTCAAATGCTGGGGCCACAACGAATACGGCCAGCTTGGCGACGGCTCAAGGGCCAACCGCGCGACGCCACTCTACGTTACGGGTTTTGCTCCTGCCGCCGTGTGCGGCGACGGCTACCTCGCGGAGGGCGAGACCTGCGACGATGGCAATCGCGTGGGGGGCGACTGCTGCTCGTCGACGTGCACCTTCGAGGTGAACGGCACGGCTTGCGACGACGCCGACGCCTGCATGGCCGTTACAACCTGCACGGCGGGGATTTGCGGCGGCAGGCGCACTGAATGCAACTCACCGTGCGAGGTCTGCTCCACGGAACTCGGTGACTGCGTGGTGGGGCCCCGCCTCAACTGCAAGCAGGTGGCCACGGTTTGCGAATCGCGTCTCAAGCTCTTCAACAACGTCGCCGACGTCCGCGACAAGCTCGATTGGGAGTGGCGAGCGGGCGAGCGAACGGAAGGGGTCGAGTTCGACGACCCAGCCGACGCGGCCGGCGGCAGCGACTACGCGCTCTGCATGTTTGACGACGTGGCGGGCAGCCCGAGCGTGTTGCTGGCGGCGAAGGTTGCGGCCGGGATTGGCTGGAAGCGTCTCGGTGCGGGCGGGTACAGGGGATTCCTGTGGAAGGGGCCGGGTGATGCCACGAGTGGCGGTCTCACCATGCTCCAGCTCCGGCCGGGCGTTGCGGGCAAGGCGTCGCTCCGGGTGCAGGGCAAGGGCGAGACGCTGGCGATGCCGACTCTACCGCTTGGCGGCACGACGACCCTTCAGCTCCAGGCATCAGGGGGCGCCTGCTGGCAGGCGACCTTCGCCGACAGCACCTGCACCACCACTCGCAACGATGCCGGTATGTTCTACGGCACCGGGGATTGATGCCCCAGACCACTCCCACGGGTCGATCATGCTCGGGACAAGACGATTACCTCCGTATCCTCAAGCAGTCCGGACTCAAGAAGTGAGGTCCACATGCGCTACGCGATCGTGATTGAAAAGGCCGAGAACAACTTCTCCGGTTATGTGCCCGACCTCCCGGGTTGCGTCGCGACGGGTGCGACGGTTCAGGACACCGAGAGTGTTCTTCGCGAGGCCATCGAGTTTCACCTCGCAGGGCTCCGGGAAGACGGCGCCTCGATTCCCCAGGCATCCAGCCGCGTCGATTACATCGAAGTTGCCTAGTACCTCGCCGGGGCCCGTCGGGTGCCGGCGAAGGTGAGGCCCGGGCAACTCGGGATTACTCCTCAAGGCATGAAGAACGCGCCGGGCACGGTCACGTCGCGGAGCCAGACCCACTGTGAAGCGGTGCAGGGTGCGGCGAGGCAGCGGTCGGCGCCGTGGCAGGAGAGAAGCAATTGCTCGGCAGCCGGATCGGGGTTGCCGTCGCTGCCAATCTGCTCGCACCAGACGAACTGGGGATCGCTGCCGTCGGCGAGGAAGACGTTGCCGGTGACCTTGCCATCAGCGTGGCGGCCGATGGCCCAGCGTTCGAGCCCGACGTCCTTGCTGACGAGCGTGTGGGCCAGGTCGGGCGTGATCTGCAAGCCGGGGTCGACAGCGGCCGTCGGCGCGGCCGGGCTACTCGGCCCGGCTGTGTCGCCCCCCGGCGCGAAGAAGCTCAGTGGCACATCAACCACTGAGATAGGAACCCACTGCGCCGGTGTGCACGCCGAGCCGGCGCAGGAGTCCGAGCCCGAGCACGAGTAGCGCTGCGATCCCGCCGCCGCTCCGGCCACGGGCTGGCAGAATACAAATTGCGGCTGCCCACCTCCTGAGCGGAAGACGTTGCCCGTCACTGTGCCGTCGGCGTGGTCGAGCGTGATCGCCCAGCGCTCCTCGCCAACGTCCTTGCTGACGAGCGTTCGTGCCCCGTCGGGCGTGACCTGGACGCCGGTGCCGCTCGCCTCGCCACCCAGTGCATCGAGCGCCGCCGCGAGTCGAATCCGCGGGGTCACCTGGCCGTTGCGCGCGTCGGTGATCCAGACCCCGCTGCTGCGGAGCGCCGCCAGCGCCGTCTCCGGGTCGCGCCGACCGAGCTTCTGGTAGAGCAGCGCAAATCCGCCCGCGACGTGGGGCGTGGCCTGCGAGGTGCCCGAGACCGATGCCCAATCGCCCGGTGGAAACGACGACACCACGCTGCGGCCTGGGGCGAGCAGATCGAGGAAGGAGGCCGATTGCGAAAACGAGGCGATCTCGTCCTCGTCGGTGGTGGCGCCGACCGAGATCACCGAGCTCAGACATGCGGGCGTGGCGAGACTGTCCGAGGAGCCGTCGTTGCCCGCAGCGGCGATCGTCAAGATCCCGGCCGCGCGCAGAGCATCGACAGCGGCCTTGCGTCCGGCGTCGGCGGCATCGCACGCGCCCTCGCTGGTGAAGCTCTCGCCACCAAGACTCATATTGACGACCGCCAGGTTCAGTCGGTCGCGATTCTGGTAGAGCCAATCCAGGGCTGCGATCGTGTCACTGGTATAGGTCAGGGCGCAGGGGTCCTCGCTGTCTTCCTCGCAGGTCGAGCCGGTGAAGCGCGAGAAGACTTGCAGGCTCACGATGCCCGCCTCGGGAGCCATGCCATCGGTGGTCTGCCCCCGTCCCGCTGCGATACCAGCGACGTGCGTGCCATGGCCGCATGCATCGGGGGCCCAGCTGCAGGGCTCGCCCGCACCGATGCCGAACTGCTGTGCTGCTCCGTTGGGGCAGTTCCGGCCCGCCGAGAAACACGCCTGGTCGATCACCCGACCGTCCATGAAGGTATGGGCACTCTCGACCCCGGTGTCGATGACCGCAATCGACCAGCCGCGTCCATCGAACCCCATGGCTTCGGCCTCGGGCGCACCGACGAGCGGCGCGGTCTCGCGCAGGAGGGGGCGCTCGAGGCGATCCTCGCTGATCCCGCGCACGATCGGCGCCTGGGCCAGCCGCTCGAGGGCGGCGGCATCGACCTCGAGCGCGACAAAGGGCACGCTCGCGAACTCGCGCAGCCAGTGCCAGCCGCTGCGCCCGAGTGCCGCGCCGAGCCGCCCCCGGGCCGCAGCGATAGCGCGCGCCTGCTCGGCATCGAAGGCCGGGCTCGTGCGCGGCCCGCGAGCGGGATTCGCCGCCACATCCAGCTCGACCAGCACCCGCGCCGAGCCACCTCCGGCGACCTCGCCGACCACCCGGCGCGGGATCGACACCCTTCCCGCCTCGGCCAAGGCGGCCTCAAGGACAAGCGTAATAACCAGGAGAGAGATACCGCCTCGACGTGACCACGACATTCACCCCATTCGACCGGGAAGCGGGCGCACGCGCAAGGGCCGGACGGGTCCGGCGGCTCATGCTAGGCCGCACGGGTGTCCTTCCACCTGGTTGACGCCATCGACGGCCCCGACCCTGCGCACGAGGTGCATGGACGTCTGACCTTGCCCGCCGGCTCGGGCGCCCTGCCGGCCTGCCTCGCGGTCGAGGCCGTGGGCCAGCTCGCCGGATGGGCCGGGCTCGTGGCGACCGATTTTGCATTGCTTCCGGTCGCTGCAGGCGCCGGACGGGTCCATCTGCTCGCCGAGGCCAGGGCCGGAGCGACCCTGAACCTCGTGGCGCGCATCCGTACCCTGCGCAGCAACGCCGTGCTCTGGGAGGGCCGCGCCGAAATCGACGGGCAACCGATCCTCGCCATGGAACGCTGTACCGGACCTCTGCTGCCGGTCGCCGAACTGGAGGCGCCCGAGTTGCTGCGCGAACGCTACGAGCGCCTGCGCTCGGGCAGCGGCCAAGCGACCTACCCCAGCGACGTCGAAGCCCTCGCTCCGGTGGAATCGAGCCGTAACGACGGCGCGGGCGGACGGGTCGTGACCCTGCGCCTGCCGACCGAGCATTCCCTCTACGCGAGCCATTTCCCACGGCGCCCGGTCTTCCCGGCGACGTTGTTGCTCGAGACGCAGCTCCGCGTGGCGCGAGTGCTCGCCGGCGACGATCTCGTCCTGCGCCGGCTCGAGAACGTCAAGGTCCGTTCCTTCTGCGTCCCCGGAGAGCGGGTCGAGATTCGCGCGACCCTGGCAGAGAGAGCTGCTGGCAGCGCGACTTATGATCTCGCCTGCGAGGCCGGCGAGGCGCGGCGCGTGTCCAACGCGCGCGTCTTTTTCGAACGGAGAGCAGCGCCCTGATCTCCCGGATTTGCAGCCCGACGGAGCCGGGCCGCGCGCCGATGATCGCGCCCTGGTCCCCCGTACTCGCCTTCTTCTTGCTGGTGGCGACCCTTGCCTGCGGGGCGGGCTGCGAGCGCACCGCGACCACCGAGTCGCAGCCCGCGCCCCCCTACGGGCCGGCCATGGTGAGCCGGCTCGAGCCTGCGCGCTTTGGCCTCGCAGTACCCTCCGATGCCGCCCACGCGGCGATGGTCCAGATCCGCGACGAGGCGCGGCCCGTCCTCGCGCCGCCGCCGCGCATCCGACTGGCCGAGCAGCTCGATCTCCCGGTCCAGGAACGCGAAATCGAGCTGGAACTCGAGCTCCTTGTCGGCGTCCCCGCCGACACCCGCGATCTGCCGCTTGTGCTGGCGGTCCAGGAACTGCCGCTGCAGCGCGCGCTGCCCGCCGAAGCCATGGCCGGCGTGGCGACACAGACCTTCTGGCACCGCCCGGCAGACGGCTGGTCGGTGGAGTGGCCGCGCGACGCCACCGCTCCGGCACGCCGGGTCAAGCTGCACTACACGCGGCCCCAGGCAGGTCCGGGCGTGCTCAACCTGCGCCTCGATGCCCTCGGCCCGGTGCCACAGATGCTCTCGGCTTCCGATCTCGAATTCACGGACGGAGCCGTCCTCGTCCTGGCGGCAGGCCTCGCCGGCCACGGTGAACAGGACGCCCGCGCGCGCATCCGAGCCACCCTCGCGTGCGCCGGGAACGACGCCCCGCGGACGCTGGTCGATCATGAAATCCAGAGCCGCGATGGCTGGTTCGAGGGCGCATGGCCGGTAGCGGCGGCGCGCGATTGCACGCTCGTTCTCGAAGCTGCGGCCTCGACCGGCGGAAGGACCGACGTGGTCTGGGCCGTTCCTCGCATCCGCACGCCCCCGCCGGCAGCCGCGTTGCCGCCTGTGATCGAGAACGTCGTGCTGATCTCGCTCGATACCCTGCGCGCCGATCACCTCTCCGGTTACGGCTACGGACGGGCGACCTCGCCCCTGATCGACCGCGAGCTGATCGCGAGCGGCACCACCTTTCTCGACGTCACCACGACCTTCCCGCAAACCGACATCTCGCACCAGAGTCTCTTCACAGGTCGCTGGGCCGCGGCACAGCCCGTACGCGGTCGCCTGACGGCCACCGACCCTCAAGCGACTCTGGGCGAGATCCTGCAACGGGATGGTCTCGAAACCGCGGCCTTCACCGAGGATGCACTGCTCTCGGGCGCATTTGGTTTCTGGTATGGCTTCGACACCTTCGTCGAGCGTAGTTTCGCGCACGACCGGCGCGGGGCCCGCACCTTCGCCGATGGCATCCGCTTCCTCGAGCGGCATCGTGGCGTACGCTTCCTCCTCTTCCTCCACACCTATCTCACGCACGACCCCTACGTGCCGCCACCAGGCTACGAGGCCCTCTTTCGCGACGAGCGCGGCGCCGATCCCGCCCCGTGGATTCCGAGACAGCACCGCGCGCAACTCGATGCCTACGACCGCACCATCCGCGCGGCCGATGATCTGGTCGGCAAGCTGCTCGATGCGCTGGAGCGCACCGGGCTCGCTTCAACGACGCTGGTGGTCCTGCTCTCGGACCATGGCGAATCCTTCGGCGAACACGGCATGGGCGGCCACGGCTTCGCGGCCTACCGCGAGCAACTCGGCATCCCGCTCATCCTGCGCGGCCCCGGTATCCCGCCCGGGCGCCGCATCGAGACGCCGGTGAGCATCGTCGACGTGCTGCCGACGATCGCAGCACTGGTCGGCGCGCCGGTGCCCTCCGGGTCGGGGCGGGATCTGGTTGCTCTGATGCGGAAGCCCGGCCCCGCGGCCGCAGCACTGCGTGATCGGCCGCTCTTCTTCTCGTGGCTCCGCCCCGATGCCGCCGGCGCCCGTCAGGGCAATCTCAAATTGGTACGCTCCGGCGGCAACACGGTGATCTACGACGCAGCCGCCGATCCCCACGAGTGGAAGCCACTCCCTCGGGATGCCCGTGCCCCAGCACTCGAAGCACGGCTCGACCAGCACCTCGCCGCGAGCGCGGCCGCCGTCCCGGCCGGCGCGCCCACGGCCCCAGGTGACCTGCCGGTCGATGCGCGCACCGAGCGTTCGCTGCGTGCGCTCGGCTACATCGACTGAGGCGCACCCGTCGCCAACGCTCTCCGCACCCGCTGGACCGGGGCCAACCGGCGACCTGCGCGCGACGGGCCGGGTCAGAGGGATGACGTCCTAGATCGGCTGGGGCCCGGCGCCCGCGACGGGGACCGGTGAGCGCTGCTGCAGGAGCAGGAGAGAGCTGGTGTAGCCGTGCAGAAACGTCCGCCCGACGACCGGGCCGATTTCGCCGTTGCAGAAGAAGCCGCCGATCGGCGTCCCTCCGAGGTGGCGCTGCGCCAGTGTCGTCTCAAAATCAGGCCGCCCATAGAGCGCCGCCCCCCGCCCGAGGCACGAGAAGAGGAGTCCGCCCGCCGGCGGGCGACCGCCGGCCGCCCGCGCCGCCTCGCTGAGACGCAGGCCCAGATCCGCCTCGGCCGTTGCCGGGTCGCGCAGGTGGAACTGCACCACCCGCACGTCATTCAACACCGCGCCGATCGTCAGCCCACCCGAGTCTCGATCGGCGCCGAGCAGGTTCCGGACCAGGAAGTCGCCGGCACCGAACGACTCGCGCGACTCGCCCATGGCGAGCCCGAGAAAGAGCGAGTCGCGGCAGAGCTGGCGGTCGCGGTCGCCCAGCTTCGCGTAGAGGTCGCGGATCACGTCGAGGGGTGGGCGTCCGTCAAGACCGAGAACGACATTGTCCCGCACGGCGGTGACGAACATCGGCTCGCCAATGGGCCGGCAGCCCTGGGCGACGACGGCCCGTGCCTCGACTGCCCCGGCCAGCGCCACGCCGACGGCTCCGGCTCGCCGGACGTCGCCGGCGAGGAAGAGCTGATTCTCGCCCGGGTCGCGACCGCCGCGGGCCAGCCCGCCGACGTGCACCGCATCGGGAGCGACCCGGTCGAGGGCCCCGAGCAGGGTCCCAGCGTCGATCGAAAACGGATCGACGAGCACGATGGACGCGACGGTGGGCTGGAGCCGGCCGAAGCAGCTCCCAAACTGGCCCTCGACCAGCGCGGCCTCCCGACCGCTCTCGACGTGAAAGGGACAGAGAGAGACGCCGGGCAAGGTCGCGGCAATGAGCGCCAGGCCCGGTCCTTCCTCGATCTCGCGCCCGCCGCCGATCACGCTGCGCGCCGTGCAACCGAGCAGGAGCGCAGATGGCAGTGCGCTGCCGATCAGGGCCATGATCTCGCGCGCAACGTCGCGATGGTCGGCCGAAACGAAGGCCAGGACCAGATTGGGATCGGCGCCCCCGAGTTCGAGGCGCGTGGCCGCAACCGCTTCGTTGGCGGCCTGCGCCGGATTCGAGGCGGTGGAGATGGTCGAGACGAAGCGCACAAACGTTCCCGGCGGGTTCCATACCACGCTCCCCTCCTCGCGCAGCCAGCCCAGCCCGGCTCCGAATTGCCACGAGACCATCCTGCGGACTATCTGGGCGACCGGAGGGCCATCCCGTGAGCGACGACTTCTTTCACTCCGATATGCAGTTCTTCCTCGAGCACCGCATCGACTGGCCGCGCTACCTGCGGCTCAAACGGGCAGAGGCCACCGACGCGCCGAGCGAGGTCGAGGCATGGCGAACCATTCTCCAGACTGCCGGCGACATCTGCGCCGAGCTCGCACCAGCAGCCCGCGCAGGTTGGCACGACGAGGTCACTCTCGAGAACGGCGTCGTCCGGGTGCCGGAGCACATCTCGCACGGCTACGACCTCTTCCGCCGGGCTGGCCTGGTCTGCCTGCCGGTGGACCCGCACTGGGGTGGGGCCGGTCTCTCGATGTTCCTCAACAGCGCGCTCCTCGAGATGCTCGCCGGTGCCGACCCGAGCCTGATGACCATCATGGGCCTCCAGAGCGGAGTGGCGATGGACATCGAAAAATATGGTAGCGACGAGCTACGGGACTACTGGCTGCCACGCTTCACCTCCGGCGAGGTCCAGGGCGCCATGGATCTGACCGAACCGGGAGCCGGCTCGGATCTGGGCGGGATCACCACCCGGGTGAGCGAGGACGGCGGGCGGTTCTTCATCGACGGGAGCAAGATCTTCATCACCAACGGCGGCTGTGAGGTCCATCTCGTGCTGGCGCGCGACGCAGCGACCTGGGAGCAGTCCAGAGGCACCACCAACGGGCTCTGCCTGCTGCTCTGCCCGAAGACCCTGCCCGACGGACGTCCCAACGGGATGCGCGTCTCTCGCGTAGAGCACAAACTCGGTATCCACGGCTCACCGACCTGTGCAGTCGAGTTCGACCACGCCGAGGCCTTCCTGCTCGGCGAACGAGGCAACGGTTTCCGCGCCATGCTCGACCTCATGAACAACGCCCGGCTCGGCGTTTCGGCCCAGGGGCTCGGCATCGCCGAATCTGCCTTCCGTCAGGCCCGGAACTACGCCCGGGAGCGCTCCCAGTTCGGGCAGCCCATCATCCGCCAGCCCCTCGTCAAATCAATGCTGACTCTGATGGCACTCGAGATCCAGGCGGCTCGCGCGCTGCTCTACCACACCTGCACGCTGGTCGATCGCTGCGACGCGATTGCCACCTACCTCGCCAGCGGCCGAACCGACGCGGATCTGGATCGGGTGGCTCTCCAGCAGGAGTACGAACACGCCCACCAGCTGGTCCGCTTCTTCACCCCGCTGTGCAAATTTCTCACGACCGAGACGGCCAACGAGGTCGCCCGCCGGGGCATCCAGATCCACGGCGGGCTCGGCTTCATGGCCGAGTCACCCGCCGGGCAGTTCCACTCCGACTCGATCATCACGACCATCTACGAGGGGACCTCCGAGATCCAGGCGAGCTTCGCGCTGCGCGAGATGGCGAAGGGGGCGCTCTTCACGGTCCTCGCCGATCTGCGCGCGAATCTGGAACGTCTGCGCAGCCGCTTCCCCGAGCAGAGCGCTCAGCTCGAAGGCGGGATCGCCCAGCTCGAGGCGACACTGCCCTCGTTGCTCGGCGACCCTGCCTACGCGCTCCTCAATGCCAAGCGGGTCTCGGAAATGGTCATCACCGTGGTCGTCGGTGTCGAGCTGCTCGAACAGGCCGTGCTCAGTCCGGAGCGGACGGTGCTCGCCTCGGCCTACATCAATCGCAAGATCCTTGAAGTCGACATGCACGCGCGCCGCATTCAGAGCGGCGACGTGACTCGCCTGGAACGCTACGACAAAATCCTGGGCTTGACCGACTGAAGAGAAGGGTACGGCCGCGCGCGCCGGCCGGGCCGGTCTACTTCTCCGGCACGGCCTTGCTAGCGTCCGGGATCGCGGCGGAATCGGCTTCGCGTTGCGTCACACCGACGAGCCGGACGACATCACCGGTCGCACCGCGCTCGACGCTGGCGAAGTTGACCAGCACCAGGACTTCCGCACCGAGCTGGATCCGGAAGCGCTGCCGGTACACGTTGAGCGACCTGCCGACCTCGTCCTCCAGCGTCACCGGAGCGCGGTCTGCAGGCAGGATCCGGTCCATCAGCTCCTTCGCCGGCCAGCCTTCGGCGCGAACCGGCAAGCCCCAGATCTCTGCCCACCTCGCGTCGCCGCGTACGTGACGGTCCCCGGCGCGCCACTCCCACACGCCGGCCCGCGCGGCAGCAAGAGCGAGCCGCAGGCGGTCGGCGGTGTCGGCGAGTTCGGCCATCATGTGCCGATTCGCCTCCTCCATCCGTCGCTGCTCGCTCAAGTCGCGGATGAAGCCGATGAAGCGAGCATTGCGGCCGCTGCCGAGTGCCGTGATCGAGAGCTCGATCGGAATCTCTTTTCCGGCCCGCGTCAGAGCCTCGAGCTCGACTCGCCGCTCGAGCACGGCACCATGACCCGTCTCGCGCTGGACCCAGAGGCCACGTTCGTGGGCCTCGCGGTAGCGGGGGGGAATGATGGTCTCCGACAGGGTCCGCCCGAGGATCTGCTCACGGGCCCAGCCGAGGCATTGCTCGGCCCGGCGGTTCCAGTCGAGAATGCATCCGGCGGCATCGATGACGATGACGGCATCGAGAGCGTGCTCCACCACCAGAGGCGCGAGCGATTCCCGGTCGAGCGGTACGGGCCGGAAGCTGCGCCGGATCGTGGCCATGCGGTGCCCATACCCGAGAACGCAGGGCGGCTCGACTCCGAGCCCCGTCGTGCCGGCGGTCGGGCGACGATCCTCGGCGTCGTGGGTGCTTCGCCGGAGGGCCCGCGACGTCACGGGTGCCCGGCAAGGTGTGCCGGGGCCCCGATCTGCTAGGGCACGCCGTCGCGATGAGCAGCGACGCCCCGAGTTCTCCCTTGCGGATCGGTATCCTCGGAGCCGCCCGGATCGCCGGCATGGCGTTGGTGCAACCCGCCAGGGCGGTCGAGGACGCCTGTGCATTCGGGATCGCGGCCCGGCAGCCCGCCCGCGCCGGCGCTTTCCAGGTGCGACACGGACTCGCCCGCGCGTATCCGGATTATGAATCCATGCTTGCCGATCCCGAGATCGACGCCGTCTACAATCCGCTGCCGAACTCGCTGCATGCCCGCTGGACCCTGCGTGCACTGGAACTCGGCAAGCATGTGCTCTGCGAGAAACCCTTCACTTCCAACGCCGCCGAGGCACGCACCGTCGTGGCCGCAGCAGCAACCAGTGACCGCGTCGTGATGGAGGCCTTCCACTGGCGCTACCACCCGCTGGCCGCGCGCATGCTCGAAGTGCTGCGCTCGGGCGAGATCGGCGAGGTCCGCCAGATCGAGGCTCGTTTCTGCGTGCCGATGCTGCTGCGCAACGACATCCGCTGGCGGTGGGATCTCGCCGGCGGCGCGCTGATGGACACCGGCTGCTACGCGGTCCACCTCGTCCGTACGCTGGCCGAAGCCGAACCGGTGGAAGTGCTCTGGGCACGAGCCAAGACCACGGCCGACCCGCGCGTCGATCGCAGCATGGAAGCCGAACTCCGCTTCGCGGACGGGCGCACGGGACGTATCGTCTGCTCCCTCCTCTCGCGGCGGCTGCTCGCCGCAGCCGTGAAGGTCGAAGGCACGCTCGGCGAGCTGCGCGTGTTCAACCCGGTGGCGCCCCACCTCTACCACCGCCTGACGGTGCGAACCGCCCGCGGCACCCGTCACGAGCGCATCGACGGCGAGGCCACCTACGTCCACCAGCTCCGCGCGTTCGTCGCCGCGGTGCGCCAGGGCACTCCCGTCCTGACCGGCCCGGCAGACGCGAGCGCGAACATGCAGGTCATCGACGCGATCTACGAGCGCGCCGGACTGCCGCTGCGCGGCACCTGAAAGCGATTCGACTCGCGTCCCCAGACGGGCAGCACTCTCTCCCGCCGCCCGCTAGCCGCGGATTTGCTGGCTCAGATAGAGCTGTTCGCCGAGTTGGGACACAAGCACGAGCTGCGACTCGAGCCAGTCGACATGGTCCTCCTCGGAGACCAGAATCCGCTCGAGCAGTTCGCGCGTGCCGTTGTCACCCTTCTTGCGACAGAGCGCGATCGTTTCGTTGAGTTTCGCCACGGCCTGCTTCTCGAGGGCCAGGTCGAGCTGAATCTGCTCCACCGGCGCCTCGCCGACGGCAACCTTGGCCATCCGCTGCACGTTGGGAATCCCCTCGAGGTAGAGGATGCGCTCGATCAGATCGTCGGCGTGTTTCATCTCGCCGATCGACTCCTCGCGACTCTTGTGCGCCAGGCGCTCGTAGCCCCAGTTCTTCTGCATCCGGTAGTGTATGAAGTATTGATTGATACCGGTGAGCTCGCCGGTCAGGATCTCGTTGAGTGCCTCGATCAGTTCGCTGTTGCTCTTCATTCCGGTGCCCTCGCCTTCGCGACGGAGCCTACCACTGGCGCGCGAGCCGAGGGAACAAATCAACGCCCTGCCAGAGGCGGACGGTCCCGATCAGGGGTGGCCGGGATTCAGGAGCGCGTCCGAACCACCGTCCACGAAGACGACCGAACCGCAGCAGAACGCCGCGTCCGGGCCAAGCAGAAAGGCCATCGCCGCCGCGATCTGCTCGGGCCGCCCGGCCCCACCGAGGGGCACTGGCAGGGCGCGGATGGCCGCGCCGATCCCGCCGGCGGCGAGACCGGCCTCGATCATCGGCGTCTGCGTGAGCCCGGGCGCGATGGCGTTGAGCCGGATGCCCGCCCCCGCCCAGCCGGGGCCCACGGCGCACCGCCTCACCCAGCGGGCCAGCGCGAGCTTCGAACCGGCGTAGGCCGTGATTCCGTCGCTGGCCTGCTGACGTGCCGCCGTCTCGTCGCCAGCCAAACAGGCCGCCGCCAGTGGGCCGTCCGCCCCGGGCGAGATCGTGATCGAATTCGACGATACCGCGAGTGCGGCGGGCGCCGATCCGCGTGCCAGTGATTCGCGCAAGCCGGCAAGGAACGCGACCGCTCCAAAATAGTTGACCGACGTGATCGCGGCAGCGTCCGTGAGATGCGGGCCCAGCCCGGCGCAAGCCACGGCACCATCGAGACATCCGCCGGCGGCAGCGATCACCTCGGCGCAGGCCCGCGCGCGGCCCTCTGTCGTGGCGAGATCGGCCTTGATCTCGGCGCCGGCAAGATCGACGCCCAGCACCCGCGTACCCTCGGCTTCGAGTCGCCGCCGCAGTGCCGCACCAATGCCGCTGCCGGACCCGCTGATCGCGATCGTTCGCATCCGCTCCTCCTGCCCTGCACCGCGCCCGCGGGCAAACGTGCCGCGCCCCGACGGGAGAGTCTCGTCACGGGCTCGGCGAATCCTCCTCGAGCAGATCGGCCAGCGTGCAGCCCGCGAGGCCGCGGGTGCGCGCCCGGGCGAGTACCGCGAGCGCGTGCTCGCCCGGCCCGTTCGCCACGGCCTCGTCCTCGAGCAACGCCACCGCCTCGAGCGCACCGATCAATGCCGGTGCACGCGCCAGAACGAATGCGCCGGGCTCGTCCGCCACCCACGCGAGCCAGCCCACGGCAGCCAGCCTCTCTGCCAACGCCATGGCACGCTGCACGTCCACACCACACTCACTCGCGATGCCCTGCGTCGTTGGCGCGGCTGACAATCCACGAAATGCAGCCAACGCGCGGCCCAGCATCGCGAGGCCGAGCCGCAGATCCGGAACGGGTCGGTCCGCGCGTTTCTCGGCACCGTACTCGAGCACCGCAGCCAGTTCAGCGCCGCCGATCACGACCACCCAGCTCACGTAGAGCCAGACCAGCGTCACCGGCAGCTGGGCGAGCGCACCGTAGATCGCATTGTAACGCGCGACCCCGACCTGAAGCCGGACGTAACCGACCTGCAAGAATTGCCAGAGGATTCCCGCCACGACGGCGGCCACGAGCAGCGACGGCAGGTGCGGCCGACGGTGCGGCATCCCGAGGTAGAGGATCGCGAGCGCGACGACGTTGAAGGCATAGGGCAGCACTTGCAGCACGAGCGCCGTCGCTTCGCCGATCAGGCGATCGGCCAGCAGTCGATCGAGGACTTGATGATCGGTGACGAGCGAAGTCAGGCCGGTCGCCAGCAGCAGGAGCAGCGGCGTCAGCGTCAGGACTCCCAGATAGTCGGTCAACCGGCGCCACCACGGACGGCCGGCGCGCACTCGCCAGACGTGATTGAAGGTCGATTCGATATGCCCGAGGAGGGAAACCACGGTGAAGAGCAGCAAGCCCGCGCCGAGGGTGCCGAGAGTCGCCACATTGACGCGCTCGATCCCGTCGCGCACCACCGCCGCCACCTCTGGGTCGAGCGCGAAGCGCGCGAGCAGCAGACCCTCGATCTCGTCGGCGGCACCGATCCCCTTCACCGCAGCGAGCATCAACGCCACCACCGGCACGACCGCGAGCAGCGTGGTGTAGGCCAGCGCCGAGGCGTGCCCCAGTCCATCATCCGCCACGAAGCGACCGGGCACGCTCGCAAGCAGCCGGCCCGTAACCCGCAGGCGCGCACTGATTCCCACCATCCCGAGCGCCTTCGCACAGGAAGGCCGCGGCATCCAAACGGGGCCGGCGATTTCGCACTCCCGTGGGCAGAGACCTGTCCCGCGGGAGGAGGCTCGAACAGCTGGCCGAGCTCTCCCCGACGCGCCGGCGAGATTCCCCTCCCGTGAAGTCAGCACCACGCGCCTCGGTCCTTGCCTCCCCTGCCAGGCGGGGTGATACTGTGGGTGCTCGCCGGCACTCTGCCGGCGAGCACAAAGCCACGACACGCAAAGGAAGGGAGGGCCGGCCCATGGTGTCCGAAGCCATCCTGGAAGAAGAGTCCATCGCCCGGGAACGCTCGATCGAGGAGCCCGATTCGCGGCTGCTCGAGCAGCCGATCCGCACGCTGCCGAATCTGCGAGCCCCTCTCTGCCTGGCCCCGACCACGTCGCTCGCGGCGACGATCGGAGCCATGCGGTCGGCGCGCACGGGCTGCGTGCTCGTCGTCACCGAGGGTCGTCTCTGTGGCATCTTTACCGAACACGACGTGCTGGCCCGCATCGTCGGCGAGCCGCTCGACCTGAACGCCCACACCTTGCGCGAGTTCATGACTCCAGATCCCGAGACGCTCACGGCGGACGATGCCATCGTGTGGGCGCTCAACAAGATGGCCGTCGGTGGCTTCCGCCATGTGCCTCTGGTGGACGAACGTGGCCGCGCAACCGGCATCGTGGCAATGCCCAACGTGGTCGAACACCTCGCCGACCTCCACCCAAAAGCTGTCTTGATGCTACCCCCGTCGCCCCCACGCGGCATCCCGGGGGCGCGCGAGGGCGCCTGACCCGCAGCACGACCGGAGAAAACGGCCGACGTTGCCGCACCACGCGGGCGCGGCTAGCTAGGGCGGGCCGCACCTGGGTCGCCCCGCGGCGACATCCCGACCGCGCCGACGGCAAGAGAAGCTTCTTCAGCAGCCCGACCCCACGCTCCCACGCCCGAGGCAAATTGTCGATGGACGCCACGGAAACCCTGGACACCGACCAGCTGCGCCAGGAGTTGCGCGACTTCCTTGCGACCCACCTTGAGGAGCGCTTCCGCCAGGCGGGCTCCGCCCTCACCGCCTCGCCGGAAAGCCTCGTCCTGCTGCGCGAGTGGAACCGCCACCTCGCCGCCGGCGGCTGGGTTGCCATCGCCTGGCCACGCGAATGGGGCGGCCGCGCGGCAACGGTCGCGGAGCAGGTCGCCTGGGCCGAGGAGATGGACCGGGCCGATGCGCCCTCGCCCGTCAACCTGATCGGACTCTCCAACATCGCGCCCGCCATCCTCGAGCACGGCACCGACGCGCAGCGCCACCGCTTCCTCGAGCCGATGCGCCGCGGCGACGAGATCTGGAGTCAGGGCTTCTCCGAACCCGAGGCCGGCAGTGACCTCGCCTCACTGCGGGCCAGCGCGGTGCGCCGGGGCGACCACTGGCTCGTCAATGGCCAGAAAATCTGGAACACGCTCGGCACGGCGGCCGACTGGTGTGAGTTGCTGGTGCGCAGCGACCCGGCAGCACCCCGCCATGCCGGACTCACCTGCCTGCTGGTCGATCTGCGCCTGCCCGGAGTCGAGATCCGCCCGATCCGGACGATCACCGGCGAGAGCGAATTCGCCGAGATTTTCTTCACGGACGTCGCCGTGCCTGCGGATTGCGTACTGGGCGAGCCCGGCAACGGCTGGCGTGTCGCGATGACCACACTCAACAGCGAGCGTGGCGGAGTCGCGAGCTTGCACCTCGTGGCGCGCAAGCGGATCCGCCAGCTGACCCTGGCCGCGCGCGCGGCGCAGGGACCCGACGGCCGCGCGCGCACCGAGGATCCGTGCGTGCGGCGCGCACTGGCCCGCCTCCACGTCGAGGGCGAACTCTTGCGTGCGCTCTGCGAGCGCGCGCTGGCGGGACTGATCGCCAACCGTCCCGGCCCAGAGGCCGCACTCACCAAGCTCGTCTGGAGCCGCACCGAGCAGCGCATCACCGAGGTCGCGGCCGAGGTCCTGGGCCACGCCGCTGCGGGGGGCACCTGGGCCCGGGCCCGGTTGCAAGCGCGTTCGTACTCGATCGCCGGCGGCACCACGCAGGTCAACAAGAACCTCGTCGCGCGACGCGTGCTCGGCCTGCCGACGGGAGATTGAGAGTGCCCGCGCCGGTGCACGAGAGTCGTGATTTATTGCGTGACAGCTTGCGCCGCTTCCTCGCGGCGCAAGCGCCGATCGCCACCTGTGTGCGCCCGCTCTTCGACGATCCGCGCGGCACGACACCGGCGCTGTGGCGCGGCCTGGCGGACCTGGGCGCCCTCGGGGTGTTGCTGCCAGCCGAAATGGGTGGCGCCGCCCTGGACGCCGCCCACGCCGGAGTCGCCTGCGAGGAGATGGGCCGTGCGCTCTTTCCGGGTCCCTTCCTCGCGAGTGCGGTGGCTGCGAGCGCGCTGCTTGGCGCTCTGCCGCGCCACGACGAGACGCAACGGCTCGGCGAGGCGCTGGCGCGCGGCGAGCGGATCGCCACCCTGGCCAGCGATGGGCTCGCGGCGGGGTACCTCTCCGCCGCAGCTTCCGTCCGCGCACGCCGGGGGAGCGAGGGTGGGATCACCCTCACCGGCCGCAGGTCGCTCGTCGCGTTTGCCGAGACGGCCGACGTGATGCTGGTTCCCGCGACGGACGAGAACGCGGGCGGTGCGGCGCGGCTGAATGTTTATGCGGTCGAGCGGCGCGCGGCCGGCCTCGACGTCGAACCCGAAGAATACCTTGACCCCGCACGCCGGCCGGCGACCGTGAGCTTCGCCAACACGCCTGCCCTGCCCCTCGCCACGGACATGACAGCCGAGGGCGTCCTCGCCGCGACGTCGCGTGCGGTGGATCTCGCCGCGGGGGCCGCGGTCGCCGACGGCGTCGGTGCTGCCCAGAGGGCCTTCGAGCTTGCGCTGGACTGGGCCCGCGTACGCCACCAGTTCGGCCGACCGATCGGCAGCTTCCAGGCGGTGCAACACCTGCTGGTCGACGTGCTCACCGAAATCTCGCTCTTGCGCGCCGCCGCCGAGGAAGCGCTGGCCGCCTGCGACGGAGACGACGCCACCGCACGTGCTCACGCCGTAGGCGTGGCCGCTGCCGCCGCCGCTCGCTCGCTGCCGGAAGTCGGCGCGACGATCATCCAGATCTTCGGCGGCATCGGCTACACGTGGGAGCACGACGCGCACCTCTTCTACCGCCGCCTGCTCGGGGTTTCGGTGAACGCGGGAACCGAGGGCGAGAACCTGGACCGGATCGCCGCACTGCTCCTCGATCAGGCGTAGGCCCGGCATCCGCCCGGCCAAACACGCGACGGCACAGCGGCGCTGACCGACCCACGGGGATGGACATGCCTCGCCTGCCCTTGCGCCACGACGATTTGATGGGAAAGGGTCTCGTATGGGGACCGCACCCGCCCTCTCTGTCGCCGCCCTGGATTCAGCCATCGACGCCCTCGAACGGCTGCTCGTCGCCCTCGACGAGGGACGCCCCGGAGCGCGCGGGCTGGCCGTGTCGAGCCTCGGGCGACTCCGCTCGGCGTGGCGGGAGAACCCCGCGGCCTTCTCGGCCGACGCGATCGCGCGGCTGCGGTTGCTGACGACCCGACTCGAAGGCGAGATCCTGGCGCCCACCGGGCTCGGCCCCGCGCGCGCGACGGCGCCGGCGCGGACCGAACGCGAACCGGCTCCGGCCGACCGGGGTCGCGCGAACCTTCCCGACGACCGAGAGTCACTCGCCGGGAGCGACCTCGAACGTCCCCGGCCTCGCGGACGGCCGCGCTCCGACCTCAGTCCGGCGACTGTGCTCAAGGAAATCTATGGCTACGACGACTTCCGGCCAGGACAGGCCGAGATCATCGAAGCCCTGCTCGCCGGACGGGACTGCGTGGGGGTGATGCCGACCGGCGCCGGCAAGTCCCTCACCTACCAGATTCCAGCGCGCCTCCTCGGCGGCACGACGCTGGTGGTCTCCCCCCTGATCGCCCTGATGAAGGACCAGGTCGATGCACTCGACGCGCTCGGCATCCGCGCGACCTTCCTGAACTCGAGCCTGACACCCGAGGCGCGAGCTGCACGGGTGCGGGCCATCGCCGCGGGCGAGGTCGAGCTGGTCTATGCCGCGCCCGAAGGCCTGGAGGCGAGCGCGGGCCGCGTGCTCGAGCAGGCCGACGTGCGCCTCGTCGCGGTCGAC
>SXGT01314926.1_pt1 | contig 19066 bp, 17 predicted proteins | sample 3176221 | NCBI WGS metagenome assembly SXGT01 (sample SAMN11356862, study PRJNA531348) | freshwater metagenome | isolation source: freshwater sample F1-120 | place: China: Fuxian Lake, Yuxi | collected 2017-12-25
CAATCCTGAACACCGACATCGTCAACCGCGCCATCAAACACGGTGGCAACTTGATGATCGGGGCGGTCACGCCCGAAGAGATCGGCGCAGACCTGGACACCATCTCGGGCTTTACACCCTGAGCCCGACACAACCAAGGGTAGAAATTGAGCGGCCAGCTTGGCACGGGCAAAAACCACTGCGTTTTGCCCGTGCTGTCTGTTTTACAGATCAGGCTTATCAAGTATGATTCGTGAAGGAGCGCCCGCCGCCGCTGTCGGCGGGCCACCAACAGCCGCACAGCCCGGGCAAGGTGGCATGATGACCGTCGACTCGCCCGCGAGCCATCCCAAGCAGCGCATCAATCTCAAGCCGTTCAGTTTGATCGCGCCTGCCGTTGCGACCCTGGCCACCGTCATGATCGTCCTGGTGGGAACCTGCCAAAACGAGGTTTCAACCTCAGCATTATTACGCCGATCTGCAATCGCTGGACACCGATCGCCCGAAATCGGCGCAAATTGACGGGGCCAGTTTCTGGCAGCTCATCCTGCGTGTTATTGCGGCGCCACAAGTCCACGTCATTCTGGTCAACAGTACCTTGAACGTAATGGGCGGCGCTAATATCTTCCACTTGGCCTTTTCGCTCAGCAACAGCAAGGGCCGCGGCCAGCGGCAAGTGGCCACATTACCGACATCTTCGCCTCGTATGTGCAGTTCAATTCCTTTGGGGGCGCGCTCGCTGGCGGCAATCGCCGCCTGAGTTACGCCGTTGCCATTGCCGCTGTGAGGATGATCGTGATGCTGACTTTCGCCGTGTTCCGGCAGCGCCTGCGGCGCACCTTCGATCTCCAGGCCGGGTTTTTCCGATCGTTGGCGCATTCCTCGACTGAACAGGTGCGAACATGGCAACGACTACTAACCTGACCCCCGGCGACGACACAGCCGCGGCCCCGCTGCCAATATGGCGGCTGCACCCGTCCCGACGGGTACTATCGCTGGGCACTTACATTGTCACCCGCGTGGCCGTCTACGGCATGATCCTGGCTGTGTTGGTGCCCATCTTGTATCTTGTCTCGATCTCCTTCGTGGACAGCACGAACCGCGATACGATCCTGCTCTTCATCCCCCGAAACCCCACCCTGGAAAACTACACGCGGGCTATGGAATACGCTGAAGACGTGTTGCGGATTTCTGTCTGGCGCATGTACATGAACAGCGGCGTTTACACCGTTGCCGCCATGGCAATTAGCCTGTCTTTATCGGCCACAGCCGCCTTCGGTTTCGCAAACTACGATTTCCCCGGCAAAGAATTCCTGTTCATCTTAATCCTTGGGACCATGATGATCCCTGGGCAGGCGCTGCTCATCCCGCTGTTCCTGCTCTTGAAGCGGTTCAATATTCTTGACACATACTTTGCGCTGATACTGCCGTATGCCGCCCTGGGGGTTCCTTTCAGCACCCTACTGCTGCGCGGCTTTTTTGAAGCGCTGCCACGCGAATTGCACGATGCGGCCCGCATTGACGGAGCCTCCGACTTCGGCTACTTCTGGCGCATCGTGCTGCCGCTCTCCATTCCGGCCCTGGCCACGGTTATAATTTTCCTCTCCTTGTTCTACTGGAATGAGTTCCTGTTGGCCTTGGTAATGATTCAAGACGAATCGCTCCAGCCGCTGACGCTCGGCCTGTCGCGCATTACGGCGGGCCGCGCCACCGCGCCGGTGCCCACCTACGCCGCCGTCGTTTTGCTCACCGTGTTTCCGATTCTGATCGTATTCATGTTGTTCCAGCGTTGGTTCGTGCGCGGCATCGCGGCCGGCGCAGTCAAGGGCTAATTAGCATGGCCGTCCCGGCCCGCTGGCCGCCTGAATGAAATCGAATCCGAGACCCGAGGTGCCCCGTTGACAGTTGAGACCGGATCCCCACGGCAGGAGCGTGAACCGGCCGCCGCGACCCCCTCCCTGGCGACCACCCGGCCCCCCAAGAAACGCCTCAATTGGCAGCCGTACGTTTGGATCCTGCCCGGCCTGGCTATGCTGGCCCTGTTTCTGTTCTACCCTGTTTTCTTCACGTCCCTGCTCAGCCTGTTCGAATGGAACGGCTACACGCGAGACATCTTCGGCACCTTTGTCGGGCTGGGGAACTATGTGGAATTGGCGAAGGATGCAACCTTCCATAAGGCGCTGTTCAACACACTCCTCTTCGTCTTCTTCGGCACTACAGTCCAGCTTGGCATCGCGTTTGTGCTCGCCACCTTTTTCTTTATGGGCGAATTCAGGGGTGCCAGTATTCTGCGCGGAGTTATTTTCTTTCCGAGCGTTCTCTCGGCAGTCGTCGTCGCGATAATCTGGCGCAACGTAATTTTTCTGCGCGGTGGTCTCATTAACCTGTTTACGTCTGCGCTTGGGCTGCCAGCCTTCTTTCCGCTGGGCGACACGAATTTCATTGTATTTGCTATTATTTTGGTTGCGATCTGGCAGGGGGTTGGTTTCAACCTGGTAATCTTCTACGCCGGTCTTCAATCCATGCAGCAGGAGATCATTGAATCGGCGCAAATTGACGGCGCGGGATTCTGGCGCGTTTTCCTGCACATCATCACGCCGCTTCAAGCCCCAATTATTCTTATCAACATTGTCTTGAATATTATCGGTGGAATCCAAATATTTGACCTGGTATTCGTCTTGACGAGCGGACCGATGAAGAGCGTGCACGCCGCGGACGTGCTAGCTACCTACATGCTCTTCAACTCTTTCGCCGGAAGTATGCTGAGCGGAGGGCGCAGCCAGCTCGGCTATGCCGCTGCCATCGCGGTAGTGATGATGGCAATCATGCTGGTTTTTGCGGTGCTCCGTACCCGCGCTCACCGGGCCATTGACTACTAGCTGGCCAAGTGGCCCGCCTAAATAGGCCGCCGGCTGCCGAGCCTGCGGCGCTGCCCAGGGCGCGCAGCTGGCCGATGATGCACTCACAGCGCCGGTTCGAAATTTGCCTCCGGCGCTGCCTGCGCTGGTCTTTGCTGCGACGCTAAAGTTCTAGCCGATCACTCTCTCGCTAACCTGAGCCGCTTGGATTGTAAGTTTCGCCGTCCCACTTGGGTACGCGTCTGCCAACGCGACCGTTATGATCGGATTAACCGTTGTATTTGCCCTGTTGCGTTCGCGGCTGCGCCGGGCAATCGATTATCAGGTTGTTCCCGCTCATCCTTGCCTGCTGCCGGCTAGCGATCCAACCGAAATTGCTCAACCACATTCCAGTTTACTTCGATTCCGAGCCCGGGCGTCTCAGGGAGCGTGATAAAGCCGCCTTCAGCGCGCGGCTCGCCCTCAAATATGTAATATGGCATTTCATACCAATTGGGAGCAAAGCCTTCCGGCGGCAGGGGAAAGTATTCGACGAGCGGCGCGTTCATATGCGCGATGACGAGTTGGTGATGGTGCATGCCCGTCGCATGTGGAATCACCGGCAGATTGTAGGCCGCCGCCATTGCGCAGATTTTGCGCGCCTCGGTGAGCCCGCCGCAACGAGTTGCATCGAGCTGAAGGATATCGACAGCTTGCTGCGCGATTAGCTCGCGAAATCCGAAGCGCGTGAACTCGTGTTCGCCGCCGGAAATTCGGGTATTGACGGCCGCACGGATCTGCGCGTAGCCGCGAATGTCGTCGGGGATGACCGGCTCTTCGACCCACGACAGACGCAGGCCCGCATCTTCTAACATCCGGATCATGCGGATGGCATACGGCACGTCCCAGCCCATAAACGCATCGGCGGCCACTTCGATGTCCGCGCCGACCGCGTCCCGCACGGTCTTGATCAATTCCAGGTTGCGCCGCATACCCACGTAGCCGTCGCGTGGGCCGTAGGCAAAGCGCTGCTTCAGCGCCGTAAAGCCCTGCGCGACATAGACGCGCGCTTCGGCCGCCAGCGCATCCAGGTCCTCCGTCGCGTACAACCGGCTGGCATAAGCCTGTATCTTTGTGCGCGTGCGGCCGCCCAGCAAGTTGTACACCGGCTGGCCGGTTGCCTTGCCCATTATGTCCCACAGCGCGACATCAATACTGCTCAGGGCCTCGATCGCCAGTCCCTTCCGCCCCAAGGCGATGGTGTCGCGGAACATGCGCTCCCAGATGACTTCCACATCGAAAGGGTTCTGGTTCAAGACGGCGGGTTTCAGGAGGTGCTCGATCACCGCCGAGTGCCCACCCCCCCACGGAGCGCCGGCCGTGCCGATGCCGCTGAGGCCGGCATCGGTGTCTACGATGACGAGCAGCATTTGCATCGGCCAGCGGCTTGGCACGCGCTCCTGTTGCGGTTCGTAGAAATAACTGCCCGGTGTGACAAGCACCTTGCCAACGCCCTGCGGCGCCTCCTCGCCCATGGAGCCAATCGGGATGACTCTGACATCTGTGATTTTCATGGCAAATTCGTTATCGTGAACAGTGGCTCGATCTCGCCCCAGATTATATCAAGCTCCTGGTGGTCGGCTGCGTCCAGCGCAGTGCTGCCCGGCTGCCGCATCCGCGCCGAGCGAATGACGCCCCGGCGCACCAGCACTTCCTTCACCCACGGCAATCCAAGATTGAATGTGAGTTGAATGAAAGGCGCCAGGCGGTTGAAAATGCGCCGCGCTTCCGCTTTCTCACCGGCCTGGAAAGCGTTCCAAATCTGCACATGCACATCGACGACTTCGACGGACGGCATAAAGCCGTTCGCGCCGCGCTCCAGTTCGGACAGCATCCAGCGGCACCAGCTACCGCCAAATATGCCCCTGCAGCCGGGAATTTCGGCAGCCAGCAGGGCGCTGAGGTTGTGGGCGCTGGGCTCCATCTCCTCTTTGATGTAGCGCACGTGCTCGACCTCGTTCAGCAGCCTTTTCAGAAAAGCGATATCAACGCCTGGGCCATGCGGCGAATGTTGAATCATGACGGGCAGGTCAGCCGCTTCCGCAATCGCACGATAGTACTCGAATATCTCGGCTGGTTTCGCAACGGCGATGTAGGGCGGCATTGCAATTACGGCCGTGGCCCCGGACAGGCGGGCGTGCGCTGCGTGTTCGGCAGCGACAGCGGCGGTTGCGCCCGCCACCCCGGCAATTACAGGTATCGCGCCCGCAGCCGCGCCGACCACAACTTCGACAAGGCGCTGTCGTTCCTTGTCGGAGAGGAATTGATACTCACTGCCAAGCACCGGGTATACCAGGCCGTGCGCGCCTGCCGCGATGCAGAACGCCACTTGCCTTTCAAGCGACTGCTCATCCAGTTCGCCCGCGCCGGTTAGCGCCGTTTGCACTACCGGTAGAATTCCGTGAATCCGGTCTGTCATGTCAGCCTCTGGCATGTTCCCTGCCTTAACCCGCTCAAAACGGCTCCAGCCAGTCCTCCGGTATCTCGTGTCCGAAGCCGGGGCCATCACTGGGCACCAGCCAGCCGTCGCGGGCTACGGCCTGCCCCGGAACCGACACCGCTTCGGCCAGCGGCACGCCCGGCGGCGAGTCGATGAAATATTCCAGCCACGTTACGCCGGGCATGGCGTAACTGAAGTGCTGACCGAACACGGTATTCGCGCCGAGGTGCAGAATAACCTGCTTGCCGGCCGCCTGCGCCGCGTGGGCGATTTTTAAGCACGAGGTCAGGCCGCCACACCAGCCGACGTCCGGCTGTAGAATATCAACCGCATTGTGTTTGAGCGCCCACTGAAACGGCAAGTGCGTTTGCCAGTGCTCGCCCGCCGCCAGCCCCTGCCACGGCAACCGCTGGCGCAGTTCCAGATGCGCGTCGAAGTCTTCTGGAACGAGGCACTCTTCCAACCATTTGAGGTTGTACGGCCGGAGTCGCTCGGCCAGCCGGACGCTGTACTCGACATCGAAGGCCATCCAGCAGTCCAGCATCAGTTCACACCGGTCACCGATCTGTTCGCGCGCCTGCGCCACGAATTCTTCATTCTTATGCATGCCGTCGAGACCGTCTGCCGGCCCATACGGGCACGCCAACTTGAAGGCCGTGAAATTCAATTCTTGGTACCAGTCCACGTCGTTGCCGGTGCTGTAGCAATACATTTTCTCTTTCTGCGGCCCGCCCAGTAGGCTGTACACCGGCAGGTTCAATAGCCGTCCCTTGGCATCCCACAGGGCCAGGTCTACGGCGCTGATTGCGTTGGACGCCAGCCCCGCCGACCCATACAGTTTCGTCACCCGCCACATTATGTCGGCCAGCTTTTCAATGGCCAGCCCGTCTTCTCCGATCAGGTTCGGAGCCAGATGGTCGTCAATGACCGCCGCCACGGGCCGGCCGTGCAGCGTGCTGCCTAACCCCCAAGTGCCGTCTTGTAGCGTGACCTTGCACCACACTTCTTCCCACCCGGCCGGCATCCAAAGGCGGCGGTGCGCTTTTAATTTTGGATACCCCGACATAGGATTTGCTACTTCGGCCGAGGTACCCCACGAATCGCGTCGCGGCGGCGTGTTGGATTTGCGCCGCGGAGCTTTAAGGCGCATGGCCTTGATGTCGACGATTTTCATTCGATAGGGTATTCCAGTGAAGTATACGCGTTCACGCCGCCGCCCATGTCACGGACTTGCGCCGGGTGGGTCGGCGGAATGCAATTTAGTGTCCGGTTAGAATGCTAGCCAGGCGCAATCGTAGGCGGTGGAATCGGGAATTTGCACCAGCGCCTGCCCCGCCGGCGCCCCGAACTGCGCCAATCCGCGCGGCATGTCCCACCTCGACCGGGTCCGATCTTACCAATATCACCATCCACCCGAAAAGTCAAAGTCGTCTCGTCGTCTCGTCCACTCGACCCAAGCATACTCAGTAATCGACCGCTTCGACCCTCAACACAACTGTTTGGCCAACCAGGGCGGTGTTAATTACCGCGGCCTGGATGATGTCGCTGCTAGAGTAGGCGCTGCGCGCCGCGGCCAATTGAATGCCAATCACCAAATTCGGCGGGTAGGCGGGCCGTCCCACTATCCGCTGTTGATAATTCATTGCCCTTGACAAGCGCCCTGCCCGAGCACATCATAGCCACCCAGAACGTTGGTGAGGTGGAGACCGAACTGCGCCTCACGTCAACTTCTGCTCCACCAACGCCGCGCTGCGCGCCGGCACGGTCAGCGTCACCCGGCCTGCGCGCACATCGGCAGCGGGCAGGTGCCTGCGGCCGTCGTCTGTAATCAGGATAGCCGTGCCGGTGTTGCTCGCCAGGGTCAACACAACCTCTTCGTCGGCCCCAGTCCAGTTTGCCAGCACGTAGCCAACGGCGCCCTCCGGCCCACGGAAGGCGCCATGCTGCACGGCGGGCACGGCGCGCGCGCCCAGCCGTTTGGCCGCCGCCTCGTCTGTCAACCAGGATGGTCGCCAGAGGTCAATGGACAGCGTTCGGCACGCCAGGGGTGGTGACTTGAGCATTTCGCCGAACACGACGTACGGGCGGGCATAGGTGCGCTGCGCCTGGCAGATGCTGTGCATCAATTGCAGGCCGGGATAATCGGGTAGGAAATCGAAGTCCCATTCGATTTGCCCGGCGTTGATCAGGTTCTGCGCGCCGAGCGTGAAGATGCGCGCGTGTTTGATACACTCAATTTCAGGGTGCGCCAGCCCCAGCATGGTGTCACCGCCGAACGACAGTGCGTAATCGTGATACAGGTAGTCGAACAGCGGGATCGCCTCCAGCCGGTACGGCCGGATGTGATATGGCCGGTGCATGTTGATGTCCGACTCCTGGATCCAGATTTCGCATGGCACTTCGTAGGTAAAGGTCGCGTTCGGGTTTCGTTCGCGGGCGCGGGCGCGCACCCGACGCACAAAATCCAGCATGGTCTCGTACATCCACGGCCCGTAGCCGCGCGGATGATCGTGGTCTGCGCTGTAACACACTTCCGAGTATAACCCCATCTGCTGGTCGAACGAGAGCAGCGCCGCGCCCAAGTCCATGAGCCGCATAAAGTTGCTCATGTACAGTGCCTGGGTTCCGGCGCAGGCCAAGCACAAATTGACGTACTCTTTCTGATTGTTCCAAAACGCCAGTTCGTCCACTTCCCCGGCCGCGTTGCGGACTGCCAGCGGGCGGCCCTCGCGCTCAAACCGTTCGCGCCCATCGTAGCCGATCATGGCGCGCTTGTAGCACCAGTGCAGGCCGGCCAGGTACATGCCCACGAGATTGCCGTCGGCGACGCACTCGTTCGTGGCGGCGACAAACAGCTCTTCACCGCCCAGCGGCGGGAAGATATCCACCGGGCCGCCGGGCGCGCCAATGGCTTCCCAACTCTCCATGTATGTAACAACAGGCGTGCCAAAGCGTCGGGCGTAGGCGCGCATGATCGGCGGCACCTTATGCACGGGGAAAAAGCGTGGCACGGGATACTCAGAGGGCGGCGACCACAGCGTCCCACGGAAGCGTTCATTGTTGCCCAGCAGCCCCACAAACATGTGTGGGCGCGGTTCGAGCAGCCAGGCCGGCAGGTCGTCGCGCTCGCTCGTTTTCTTGGCGCACCAGTGCTGCCGGTGAGCCCACGTTCGGTATAGGCCGGCCGCCGTGTACCAGTCGCCGTGGAACACGCCCAGAACGGTGTCGTAGGGCAGCTCGTAATCCAGGCCGGGTGTCTCGTTGTGGTTGTGCTCTACGGTCATGTCCAACGCGCCATCGGCCAGCGCCGGGGTAAACGCTTTGATGCTCCCGCTGGCATCCTGGGTGGCTACGTACAGGCCGGCCGTGTCGTCGTAGAACGCCTGCATCTGGATTGACATCAGGCCCGGATACTGCGAGCGAAAGACGTCCAGGCCGGGGTAGCGCGCAAAGCTCTCGCTTGGCTTTCGGATCAACTGGCCGCCCATCATGCCCGACACGAAGACATCGTCGTCCGCCGAATCGCCCAGCACTGCCGTGACGCGCACCACCGGGTATAGCAGCGCGCGCACGGCATACGCTGTGCGGTTTTGGACGGCGATGCGCCAATAGCTGAGCGGCGCATCCGGCGCGAGCCGCACTGTGCATGTCACCTTGATGTCCAGACCGCCGTGCCCGTCGAACTCCAAGCGCGCCTGGCCGTCCGCCTGCGCGCTCCGCGATTGCTCGGCATCGCACGACGTGAGCACGATTGTCTCGCTCCCGACGTTCGACAAAACGATGCGGTACAGTGGATGAAGGGCGGGCGTAATGAAATTGCGCCCGCTGGCGCGGTCGGTCAGTTCAGCCAGCCCGCCGCGTACCGTGGCCGACGATGCCAAGCGCAAGTGGTCGTTTTCTAACTGCCATTCGCCAGCGTCTGTCTGGAGATTCACTATCTCGGACTCCTGTGTCGGTGCTCAACCAGCCGCGGCTTCCCGCCCCGCGCCACGATTCGCAAACTGCTGCCGGGCCGAAGGCTGCACGAGGGGATAGGCAAATAAGAGTCGGCCCGTAACTACTCAGCCGTTTCCGGCACGAGACATGCTATAACCAGTCGTAATCGTGAAGCGTGACGAAATCCTGACCATTTACGCCGCTGGCCCGGAAGCGGTGGTGAGCCTGGTGGAGCAGTTGTTGACGACGCGCGTGCAAGAACTGGAAGCCAACTTGAATAAGGACAGCCTCAACAGCCATAAGCCGCCGTCCAGTGATGGACCAGCCCAGTTGCCGCGCCGGCGTAGCCAGCGCCAGCGCAAGGGCAAAGCCTCGGGTGGGCAAGCGGGCCATCCCGGCACCACGCTGGTGCAAGTGTAACAGCCCGACACGATCGTGCCGCATGGCGCCGGCGTGCGAGCAGTGCGGTGCGCGCCTGGATACGGCCCCGGTGGTGGCACGCGAACGCCGCCAGGTGATGGAGTTGCCGCCCGGACGTCCCGAAGTGACCGAGCATCAAATGCTGCACCAGCGTTGTCCACAGTGCCAGAGCATCAGCCGCGGCCAATTTCCGATGGAGGTGACCCAGCCGATGCAATACGGGCCGCGGGTCAAGGCGCTGGCGGTGTATCTGCAAGAGTATCAGCATATCCCTTTTGAGCGCACCAGGGAATTCTTTCGCGACGTGTTCCACCTGCCGTTGTCGGAAGGCACCTTGGCGAGTGCGCGCGAAACCTGCGCCGCGCGGCTGGAAGGGGTGGAAACAGCCATCCATCAGGCCCTGATCCAGGCGCCGGTCGCGAATTTCGACGAGACCGGCTTGCGCATCGAAGGCGAGACCCATTGACTGCACATCGCCGGCACGCCCGACTTGACTTACTACGCGGTCCACCCCAAGCGCGGCCAAATCGCCATGAGGGCCATCGGTCTGCTGCCCGCCTTCCGCGGGACGGCGGTGCATGATGCGCTGGGTGCCTATTTCCAATACGACTGCCAGCACGGGCTGTGCAATGCGCACCTGTTGCGCGACTTGACCGCCGTCAGTGAAACCACTAGCCAGCGTTGGCCGCAGTGTCTGGCCGAGTTGCTGCTGAAGGACAAGACGGCTGTCCAGTGCGCCCGCGATCGGAGCCAAACGCAACTCACGCCGCAGCGCTGCCACGACTTTACCCAGCACTATCAACACCTGGTTGCCTAGGGCTTGCGTTCCAATCCGCCCCCAAACGCACCGGCCAGCGTGGCCGGCCGCGCCAAGGTCCGATCCGCAGTCTCTTGCTCCGACTCAAAAACCATCCCACCGCGGTGCTGGCCTTCATGCACGATTTCCGGGTTCCCTTCGACAACAACTTGGCCGAGCGTGACCTGCGCATGACCAAGGTCCGCCAGAAAATAGCGGGCGGCTTTCGCAGTTGGCGCGGCGCCGAAAGCTTCTTCCGCATCCGCGGCTACATTTCCACCATGCGCAAGCAGGGGCACAATACCGTGGAAACGCTCAGCAGTGTTTTTGCCGGTCATCCCTGCATGCCGCGACTGACGGCTGAGTAGTCACGTCGGCCCAGCTAATCATACAGCGACTCCACCGTCACTTCGCGGCCATTCTGCGCCGCGGAGCGGTACGCGGCGTCGAGCATTTCGACAGTGCGCCAGCCGAATTCCACCGGTGAACGGTTCTCAGCGCCGCACGCGATGATCTCGATAAGGTTGATAGCAGGCAGATTGGCCGGGTAGGCCGCGCCGCCGCCTTCGACCGCAGCGCCGGGGGCGCTTCGGTCGAAGGCGGCGAGGTCGGGGCTGACATCTTCGACCGCGCCGCCGTTGTAGTAGATCGCGCCCGTGCTGGCAATATAATCGAGGTCAACGTATCCGTTGTCACAGTAGATCTGAATATCCAATTTGCCCTTGCCGCTGACGGCGCTGCCTGTGCTGCCCACCGTCGCCAGCGCGCCGTTGTCCATCCGCACAATCATGGCATCCACCACGTCCACCTTCACGTCCAGGTTGTCCATGGCTGCGATCACGGCGACTGGCTTCAGGTCCGTGAGGTAGAACATGAGCGAGGCCGAGTGCGTCACCTGCAAGTGGCCCTGCCCGCCACCAGAACGCACCGGGTCGCTGTATACGTCGCCCGGCCCGATCACCGGATACATGCCCGCCACTTCGCCCGCGCGATCGTGGCCGCGATACAGGCTCAGCGGTCCGGAGGCAAACGTGTTTGCGATGTAGCGGATCTCGCCCAACCGGCCTGATTTGATCCGTTCACGCACGTGCGCCGACTGCGGCAAATAAATCCACGGGTAGCTCATGATGATCTGAAGATTCTTGGCACGTGACAGGTCGACCAGTTCTTTCGCATGCTTGGCGGTCAGCACCATGGGCTTTTCCAGCACCATGTGCAGACCCTGTTCCAAGCAGGCTTTTGCCACCTCGTAGTGCGCAGCGTGCCACACCGCCACCGTCACGCCATCCAGTTGCTCGCGCGCCAGCATCTCGCGGAAGTCCGTATACGCCCTGGCAATGCCGAAGTGCTTCGCGGCAATTCCGAGCCTCTCCGGCCGTATGTCCGCAATGGCAACCAGTTCAGTCTGCGGGTGATTTTGCAGGGTCGGGATGTGCGCAGTGGTTGCCCACCAGCCCGTCCCTATGGCCGCCGTGCGCGCTATTTTTGCTGCTATCGGCTGAGTGGTGCCGGCTCCTGCCCCCGCCAATGCCGGCAGAATCGCGTTACGCATCTTGACCGTTTCGGTCATCACATCAACCATGCCCAGCCAGGGATCATTTTCGTACTCGAATGCCACGTAGCCAGCGTAGTTGATCTGCTGCAACTGGCGGATGATCGCTGGGAAATCAATTTCGCCTTCGTCCCATATGCACTGCAAGTGGCCGATCTTGCCTTGCCGCAAATGGATGTGGCCGGCATACGGGATGAGCGGGTCAATGGCACTATGCCCGTAGCCGCTGGCGACGAAATGCGAATGATCCAGCACGATCCCCAGTTCGGGATACTTCTGCAAGAACGCCAAGCATTCGATGGGCAACTCCAGCACCGATTCCTTATGTGGCTCGAACAGCACCTTGACCCCCGCGTCCCTGCCTAGCGCGGTCAGATCCAGCAGGCCTTCAGCGGCTAGCGCTTGCGAGTCTTCGCGCGGCCAACCGTCATGGTTGACGCCCGGCAGGATGGTAACCGAGGGGATGCCGGCGGCGGCGCAAAACTCGATCACACGCTTCATCGTCTCGCGGTTCTTCGCCCGAACCTCGGCGTCCGGCGAATTGACCGCCCGATCTTTGAAATCCGCGCCGAAAATATAGAGCAGGTTGGCCAGCTCCACGCCCGGTTCCCGCACTTTCCTCGCGGCGCCCAGCGGGTCGGCCTCGACATTCGCCACCCCCGCGCCTGTTGCCGGGAAAGCGATCAGATCCAGTGCGTTGACGCCCAGCGTGCGCCAGATCTGCGCGGATTCGTGCAACGTGGTGCCCACCCATGACCAGGCCGCGCCCGACAATTTCAAAGTGCCCATTTGATCGACCTCCTAAATCCGTTGCCTGAGAGACCGCTTCTTAAATCGCCTAACGAAAACTATAGCATGCGGCGAACACTGGCGAGTAGGCCATGGCTTCACTGGACACAATTGTATGCTTTTGGGAATCGGCCCAGAAAAACTTGTCCGTTTCGTCGTAAAGGTTTGCCGCACGTCGAAAGTTGGCGAGTTGTGCGTGTGTCACCGGTGGCAGGACAAACCCAAAAAATTCTGAAAACAAGGCAATCCACGTGTTCCATGATGCGGGCCGAAGTTGCTGGACCGGAAAGTGCCGTCGAATCGGACATGTTATTTATGGACAACGCCCCTTGCTTGTTGACCAGCAAATTCAGCCTGTTGCAAAATACACTCTTCTGAAGATAGGGTAAGCTTGGCAGTTGCTGACCACTGCGGCACTGGCAGTTGTAAAACTCGCTCCGGCGTCGGCAAAAAAATAGGCTGTTCAGCTCAGCCGAGAGGCCTGCGCCAGATCTTGCCGTCCACTGTCAATGCCAACAGCAGTTCTTTGCCCGCCACCCCGGGCAAAATAATGACATCGGTGGGCGCCGCGTCTTGCAGACCATCATCGAACACCTTCCAACGCTTGCCGCTCTCTTCCCGCGAGACCAGTAGGCCAGCGGCGGTCAACACGAAGCGCACGGGCGATTCGGGCTGGGCCAGCAGCCGAATTGCGGGAGCCTCGCGTGTTGTGATTTCGGTCCGCTGCCAGCCGTGTTGGCTGCGATAAAGGTATTCGGTGCCCAACGTGAGCGCGGTCTCCGAGCCTTTGCTGCCGCTGGGAGCGATGCGCGGGGCCAGCCATTCGCTGAATTCGTCGAGCCACAACTGCCACGTTGTGCCGTCGTCGGGGGAGTGCCACAGTTGCAGCCGCCTGGCCGCCGGGTCGGCGGCGGCCACAAGCAGTGTTCCATCAGACGCATACTGGCCGGACGGCGCGATGGCCATTACGGCCTTGCCGTCGAAGGGGGTCGCCATTTCTGACCAAGTCACCCCGCCATCGGCGGAGGCCCAAAGCATACCGGTTGTATTCCCGGCCCAGGCGTGGCCGTCGTCAGGAAAATCCGGCGAACAAGCCAGCGCCGTGAGCGCGGTGTCTGGCGCATCACCGGGCGGGAGCACAGACTCCCACTTTGCCCCCGCTCCGTGTGCGCGCAGCAGCCCAGCGGAGGACGCGGCGAGCGCCAGTGGCCTGCCGCCAAACGCCGCCGCCGCGAAATCATAGATAACGGTGTCTTCCGGCCAACCAGCGGCAGTCCACGACCGGCCGCCGTCCGCTGAACGCCACACGCCGTCATTTTGCCCGGCGGCGAAGAGCGCGACGGGCGACGATGCTCCCAGCCAGTTGAGACGCCGGGCGCTGAAACCGGCTGGCCGCGCCCAGGAAGCGCCCTGGTCGAACGATTCGGTCAGGCCGGCTGCGTGCCAGCCGGCAAAAAGCGCACCGTCGGCCGCGCCGATGGCAAGGGCGGCCGCCTCACGTCGATCGAGTTGCTGCCAAGCCGCGCCGCCGTCATCGGCGCGGAATACGCCGTCGGCTGCGGCCGCAAACAGTGCGTGCGCGCCGCCCGGTTGCGGCGCAAGATAAAGGCTGTTGATGGACTGCGGGCCGCCACCTGATCGCCAACTGGCCCCGTTGTCAGTTGAAACAAACAGGCCGTCCGCCTCTGTGCCCGCGAAGACCGTCCCGTTGGGGTGAACGGCGAGCGCCTGCACGATGACGTTTGCCGGACCCGCGCTGCACTGCTTCCAGGCCCGGCCGCCGTTAGGTGAACGATAGACGCCGGATTCCGTGGCGAGGAAGGCGGTTTCGCGCCGCTGCCAATCCGGCGCGGCAGACACGGCCAGCACGACAAAGTCTTGCAAGCCGAAATTGGAGAGATGCCAGTAGCGCCCGCCGTCGGTGGTACGCAACACGCCTTCGCCGTAGGTGCCGGCCAAGGCCGTCTGGTCGCGGTGGAAGTTGGGCGACGCCGCCAGGCAGGTGATGGGCGTTTCGACCTGGTCAATCCAAGCGTGCGCCCAGGATGCGCCACTGTCCACCGTCCGCACCAGGCCCGGCTCGGCGCCGCTGCTCCCGGCCGCTAACAGCGCCGATCCGGCGCTTAAAAGAGCGGTGATCTGTGTGAACGGCATGCCGCGCACCGCCGCTGCCCATTGCCCGCCAACGCGGCAAAACAGCCCCGCCGGGGCGGCCACCCACACGCGGCCATGTTCGCCGCCGGTTATGCTGACCACCGTGCCGCCCGGCGGAATTTGCCCCACAAATTCCCACATTTCGCTCATGCGTTGGCCGTCTACGGGTTTTGCGCGATCTCAGGTTCGCTGTGCAGGATGAGCGTGTCGGTGCTGATGGCGAGGGCCGCGCCGCTCGCGGCCGTTTCCAGAGCCACCCGCGCAACGCGCGCGGGATCGAATAACCCGACCGAGGCGGGCGCAACTATGGTCTGGCGTAACACGTCATACACATGCCCCGGCCCCGCGTGCAGCAGGTCGGCCAGGATGATGCCCGCCGCGTCCACATGGGCATTCGCCAATATGCGCCGGAACGGGGCCTCCAGCGCATGGGCGACGGCCTGCACGCCCAGCTGCTCGTCACCGCTGAATGCCAGATCGCGCAAAGCGGACCGGCATTCAATGAATGCGCGGCCGCCGCCGGGGACGACGCCCTCTTCCAGCGCGACCTGCACCGCAAGCAGGCCCTGCTCTGCTTTTTGATGGAGGGCGTCGCGCTCGGTGAGGGTGGCCGCGCCGACCTTGAGCACGGCCGTGTTGCCGGTAAAGCGCCCGAGCCGGAGTTGGACTTCCTTGCGGGCCTGATCGTTCGGCGCAAGCGCGAGTAGGCGATTGTTCAACACCTCGATCTGCGTGCGGATTTCTGCGCGCTGGCCGGTGCCGCCCACCACCACGAGGTCTTCGAAGCCGGCTTCAATGCGCTGCGCGCTGCCCAGATCCTCCAGGGTGATCTCGGCCAGGGGCCGCCCGGCCTCGGTCGAGAACACGGCGCCGCACGTGAGCAGCGCCAGATCGGCCAAATCGTCGCGGCGCTGGTTCACGTCGCGGCGCAAGGCAGCAGCCGCGATCTTGATCTTGCCGACGGCGTGGCTGGAAACAAGGGCGTTTAGCGCGTCTCCTTTAAAGCCGTAGGCGACGATCAGAACGCGCGCGTTTTCTTGGGCGGCCAATAGTTTCAGCAGTGGCCTCACCTCATCCACCGCCTCCACCGTGCCGCCGAAGAGAGCAACCCAGCACTTTTTCAAAACAGCCTTCTTCACCGGGGCGGCGGTCGCCATATAGGGCGAGGCAAGTTGCGCGCGCCAGCGCCCGCCATTGAGGTAGACCCGCTCCAAGTAGCGCGCGGCGTACTTCTCGACCGTCACGTGCCCGTGCGGGCCGAGCAGATCAAAAACCTCGCCCAGCAACAGGCTCAACTGATCATGGTCGGTCACTGCGCGCGCCACCGCGATGAGGTCGCCTTCGCCCTGCACCGGACGGGCAAGAGCGGTCAGGGCCGCGCCCACGGCCTGGCCGGCGGCGAGAATGCCGCCCTTTACCAGCACCGGGTTGGCCCCAGCCGCGATGTAGCGCGCTGCTTTAGTGGCGATGGCCTGCGCCAGCACAGCCGTCGTCGCGCCGCCGTCGCCCACGTTCTGGTGGACGCGCCAGACCATGTTGCGGAGGATCATCGCGCCCACGTCTTCGGCGCGATCTGGCAACGCGATTACCCGGCGGGCAATGGCGGCAGCGCTCTCTAAGAAAACCGGCACAGACCCTCGTTCGGACTGCATCAGCACGCCCCCGCGATTGGGCCCCAGCGTGACGGCCAGGGCCTCGGCCAGCTGGTCGAAGCCGCGCACGAGGCGCGCTGAAGCGACCGGGTTCATTACGACGGCGGGCTTACGGCGGGACTTGGCAGGGGGCGGGGGCCGGAGGCTGCGTGCCATGAGGTCTTATAACCGGAATCCGGTGATAAGGCAAGAAGATGGGGGAATGGTCATGCACTTGTGCGGCAAGTGTTTTGGTTTAGGTTTCGGCCGGCAAGCAGCCTGGGGTTGTGCGCAGATCAGTCTTAGGCCCCGGGCAGTGGGATGGTGCTCAGCATACCACCGTCCACGTCCAGCGCGGTGCCGGTGAGAAAATTAGAAGCGTCCGACAAAAAGAACATGACGGCGTTGGAAATGTCGGCCTCGGTGGCGTTGCGCTTGAGCGGGATGCCGGCTGCGGTGGCCGCCTTAATCTCTTCGGACGTCAGGCCGGAGGCGTTGATTTTCCAGGCTAGCACATTCACGCCCATGCCGGTGGTGGGCACGCCCACCGGGCAGACACAGTTAACGGTCACATTGCTCGGTGCCAGTTCGCCGGCCAACGATTTGGTCAGCCCGACTACGCCGTGCTTGGCGGCTACGTACGAGTGGATTTGCGGAAAGCCGACTTTGGAGGCGTCGGAGCCGATGTTGACTATCCGGCCGCGCCCGCTTTGCACGAGCAGCGGGGCCGCCGCCTGCGACATAAGAAAGACGCCCTTTAGATCGACGTTGATGACCCAGTTCCAGTCAGCTTCTTCACAATCCTCCAATGGCGAAAAGTGAATGACGCCGGCGCAATTCACCAGCGCATCCAGGCCGCCAAAGCGCTTGGCGGTGGCCGCGACGGCGGCCGTGACAGATTCCTTGGACGTTACATCCAACTCGATAGGCAGCAGATTGGGGCTATTGAGCAGGGCCGTGGCGCGGTCAAGTTGCGGCCTGTCCACGTCGCCAATCGCCACCTGCGCGCCCTGGGCTAGCAGGCGGCGGGCCACGGCCAGCCCAAAGCCGTTCGCGCCGCCGCTAATCAATGCCTTTCGGGCTGCCTCATTTGATGAAAATGGCATGATGTTTTTCCTGTTCCGGCACGTCGCCAGTTATACGAACTTGTACTTTTCCACAATTTGGCCGCGTGCCGTGTTGACCAAGATCGGCTGGCGCCTCATTTGGCTAAACTGTCTACCACCAATCAAGCCGGCCGTCTGGGGGGTCAGGGCAATATTAATTGAGATCACGTCGCTTTCCTGGAATAGTGTGTCCAAATCCACAAACGTAACCTCCAGTCCGGCCACGCGTTCTGGCGAAGGATGGCGCGTGTAGGCAATGACTCTACATCCCAGCGCTTTAGCATATTCCGCCACGCGAGCGCCAATGCGACCAAAGCCAATAACACCCCGGGTTTGTACTCGTAATTCGGGGGTTCTGAATGGCTCCCACGAAAAGCCACCTTGACGCACATGCCGATCGGCTTCGTTCAGTTTATGAATAAAATAAATGGCCGTCGCCAGTGTATGTTCCGCGATCTTGGTCGCCGAACAGCCCGGCGCGTGGCAAACCGTAATTCCCAACTCACGAGCGGTTTGGATGTCTACAGTGTCGAAACCGGCTGACCAGAGTGAGATCATCTCCAGTTGGCTAACCGCTTTGAGAGCGGCGCTATCTAAATGGACTTCGCTCAACAATACAATGTTGGCCTCTGTCAGCCGTTCCAGCAACTCTCCCCGGCTCAACGGATCTTGATCATACAGTATCAGATCGCCATGCGCCGCAAGGCGGGCTCGCTGTTCATCATTCAGCCAGATCTCATTTAAGGTATCATTTTTTTTCATGGCTGTTAGCTCATCATCTTTCTAAGGTTTTAATTAAGGAAATGGGCGACCACAAGGGTAAGCCCCTCCTCAATTGACCGGAACTCGACGTTCCATCCAGGCCGCGACACGACTGAAGGTGATGGTCAGAAGCAGATACACGACAGCAACGAAGGTATAGATTTCGAAAGGCCGAAAGGTGCGTGAGACAACGGTTTGAGCCGTTCTCATAAATTCGGTCAGCCCGATGACGGCAATAAGAGTCACATCCTTTATCATCCCTACAAAGTAGTTGGTTAGAGCCGGGGTGACAATACGTATTGCCTGGGGTAGAACTACCGCATAGGTTGCCTGCCAGCGGCTCAGACCCAGGGTCAGGGCTGCCTCTCGTTGACCACGCGGGATTGCCTGTAAACCGGATCGAAAGACTTCAGCTGAATAGGCCCCGTAAAAAAGCCCCAGTCCTAAAACACCGGCCTGGAAAGCTGTAAAATTAATGCCTATCACAATGGAGACTCCATAGTACATCCAGATGAGTAAGACGAGTAGGGGTATCGCTCTGAAGGTATCAATATAGATGGCCGCGGGCACATTAAGCAGTTTGGACGGCGATGATCTGGCCAGA